>Ga0070682_100002161_pt1 | contig 10914 bp, 7 predicted proteins | sample KBSC63LmetaG_FD_64668 | JGI IMG/M metagenome (GOLD analysis project Ga0070682, IMG submission 64668) | Corn rhizosphere microbial communities from Kellogg Biological Station, Michigan, USA - KBS C6-3L metaG | ecosystem: Host-associated > Plants > Roots > Rhizosphere | place: USA: Michigan... | reverse complement strand
AGTTGCAGGGCACTGAACGTGCGACCGTCGAAGCACATTTGGCGGAGTGCGAATCGTGCGCGGCGGTTCTTGCCCGAGAACTCAATTTTCTGAATGCAGTCAGAGAGTGTGGTCCGTTGCACAAGGCATCGCCGGAGTTGAGTGAAAAGGTTGCAGCGATCTTGAACGAAGGTCGAGTTTCACCTGCGCCGCTGGCTGCTGGGAAGACCAGGTCGCGCAGATCGCTTTGGATCGCCGCTGTTGCTGCCGGACTGCTCGTGTTGCTTTTACCGGCTTTGGTTTGGCGGTTGGTGCGGCGCGCCGAAACGCCCGCGAATGGAAAACCGTCGAAGTTTGCATTGGTGGCTGCCGAAACTCACTTGCGTCACATGCGTGGGCAGTTGCCGCTGGAGATGGAATCGGCGAGGCCGCAGGACATTTCCGCCTGGTTCGCGAACAAGGTGGATTTCAGTGTGAAGCTGCCGAACTACCAGGAGTCGTCGGGACAGGAAAAGCTTTACACGCTCGAAGGCGCGCGGCTCGTCAGTCTGGAGAACGACTACGCAGCTTACGTTGCGTATCGGATGAAAGACCGGCCGATAAGTTTGGTGATTACGTCCGATTCGGTTGCGAGACCTTCGGCGGGCGAGGTGATCGCGTCGCGGGGGTTGAGGTTTCACTACAACGCAATCGACGGTTTGAAAGTGATCACGTGGTCCGACCGCGGATTGACGTACGCGCTCGTCTCAGACCTGGACGAGCGTGGACAACAGTCGTGTATCGTCTGCCACGAGGGGACGAAAGATCGAGACTTTATCGAACCGCTCAAGCCTCACTAAAGAGGGGTTCACAAAAGGCACAAAAGAAACAAAAAGCACAAAATGTTTTCTTGTTTCAGGTTTCCTGTTTCAGGTTTTCCTGTTTAAGTTTTCATGTTTGTGCCTTTTGTTTCGTTTTGTGCCTTTTGTGTACTAGCTCGGACGTGAGTACATCTTGATGATGCGCTCGATCGCCTCGCGGCAGACCTTGCAGAAATGGTTCGTGCGCGAAAACATAATGCAGTCGATCTCGGGTCGATAGTAGCCACGCGCTTCGTACATCGCGCCTTCAAACGCACCTACCTGTCCGAAGTGCTTTTCCGCCGCGAACATCTTCTGCTCGTGTTCAAGCTCTTCCCGGAAGAGCGCTTCCATCTCTTCTTCAGGCCGCTTGTCTTTTCGCAACTGCGCGCGCCGCTTCTGAATCTCGCGTGAGTAAGCCTCGAACGCCTCTTTGTTCCACGGGGTCGGAATCGGTGTGACGTTCAGATGTTGCCACTTCAATTTGCTGACGTCGAGCATGGCGGTGACGTTCGGTTCCCACGGTTCAACTCTATCTGCTGAAGGTGCGTAGGCGACGGAAGAGGTGTAGTACTCATCCGCCAGCCCAGCAAAGTGATGCCCAAACTCGTGTACAAAAACGTAGTCGGCGAACGCATTGTCAGCCGCGACTGTGCTGTAGAGATTGAAGATGCCACCACCGCCGTAGGTTCGACCGTTTACAATCACCTCGATGAACTCGTACGGCGCAAACTGCGCTGCTTTCCGCAACGCGCGGTTATCGAAAGTCAGGACGTAACGCTCCGACCCAAAAGCATCATACGTCGCGCCTATCGGCGAGTCGCGATAGATCCCGGTTGATGGTCTCGAGATGCCTGACTCCGCCGCCGGTGGCGCCATCGCCCACACGTTGAAACTCTTGCGGTTCTCTTTAAATGGGGATGTCGAGAACAGTACTTCAGTTAGCCGGCGTGCATCGGCTTCAAACTTCCGTGCTTCCGCGGCTGTGTAGCCGTCGCCGAGGATCAGAAAGTCCACACGTGCTTCGGGTTCGCCTGTTTTCTGAATCGTGATGACGGGCGCTGGCGCTGTTTGCTTCGATCGATCTACGAACTGGTCAGCCGGATTGATCGTTGTGGTCCAAACGTCCTGAAACACGTTCTTCGCGTCGCGCTTCTTCAACACGACCGTGACCGGCGCCGCCGGTGCAGGGAAGCGCAAAGACTCCTGAAACGTGCGCTTCAACGTCTTCGCTTCATCGGTTGTCTCCCACTCGCCGTAGATCGAGGCGAAGCCACGCGAATACAAAAGCTGCTTTGTCTTTGCGTCGCGAATCTCGAAGAGATACTTCCCGAGATTTGACGTATCGATCGCCTGCGCCATGTCGCCCGGCCACGGGAGCGGTTCAATCACGACGCGGTCGACGCTGAAGACCTCCTGCGAAGCGTCACCCGTGTGGTAGTAGTCGAGCCGCATCGTTTCCGCGGCCCTGGCGCTGGTGACAATCAGAAGAAGTGTGATGGCTATTAAGATAAGTTTCATAACAACGGATAATGCTATACTCTGACACTTTATGGCTAGCGTCCTTGAGATCATCCCACTCGGCGGTATCGGCGAGTTTGGAATGAATTGTATGGCGGTGCGTTACGGCGACGAGATGTTAATTCTCGACGCCGGGATGGGCTTTCCCGAAGAGACGGCATATGGCGTGGACGTTTCCATCCCCGACTTCAGTTTCCTCGACGAGTATCGCGACGACATCAGCGCGATCGTTCTCACACACGGTCACGAAGATCACCTTGGGGCGCTCCCGTACCTTCTGAAAAAATTCAACGTTCCGGTTTACTGTTCACATTTCACCGCCGGCCTCGCTGAAAGCAAACTCGAAGAGCACGACCTGCTCGGCGACGTTTTGCTGCATCGCGTCGAGCCCCGAGACGTCGTCGATATCGGCGTTTTTACGGTGGAATTCATACGAGTCTCACATTCGCTCGTCGACTGCTTTTCACTCGGCATCAAGACACCCGTCGGCACGATCATTCATACCGGCGATTACAAAGTCGATGAAACGCCGGTGATCGGCGAGCCGATTGACCTGCGATCATTTCGGCGCTATGGCCAGGACGGAGTGCTCGCGCTGCTTTCCGATTCCACGAACGCGACCGTGCCTGGACGCACGCCGTCGGAACGTGCGGTGATTCCGGCGTTTGAAGAGATCTTCTCGGAGGCGAAGGGCCGCATCATTGTCGCCGCTTTCGCATCGTCGATTCACCGTCTACAGATCGTGCTCGACGTGGCCCAGCAGTTCGACCGGCACGTTTGCGTGCTCGGCCGCTCGATGCAGAAGAACGTCGAGGTTGCGGATCGTTTGGGCTATCTCGACATCCCCGATGGGTTGCTCGTGTCGTTGAATGAAGCAAAGCAGATGAGCGACGACGAGATCGTGTTTCTCGTTACCGGCTCGCAGGGTGAATCGCGTGCGGCGCTGTCGCAGATGGCGACGCAGAGTTACAAGGGCTTGATGGTCGAGGAAGGCGACACCGTCGTGCTTTCCGCGCGCATCATTCCCGGTAACGAGCGGTTGATTTCGCGGATGATCGGTTTCATTTACAAACGCGGCGCGAACATCATCGAAGAGAAGCGGCGGTTGGTGCACGTCAGCGGTCACGCTTCGCAGGAAGACATACGGATCATGACGGAAGCCGTGCGTCCGAAGTTCGTGGTGCCGATTCACGGCGAGTATCGCATGCTGTTTCGGCACAAGGAGTTTGTCAAAAACCATCTCGGGTATTCTGAAGACAACATCATACTCATTGAGAATGGTGATGTGCTGGAACTGGATGGCGAGCGCGCGGCGGTAATTGACAAGCGCGAGATCAAGCGCACGTTCATCGACGAGAGTGGGTTCCAGGAGATCGATAGCGAGACTGTGCGCGAGCGCAAGCAGTTGGCGTATGAGGGCGCGATAACGGTTGTGGTGACGATCGATCGAGAGACCGGCCAACTCGAGGACGAGCCGAAGATCGCCGCGCGTGGCGTCCGTGGGTTGAACAGTGGGAATGGTTTTGGTGCGCGAGACGGAAACTATTTATTCGAAGACGCGAAGCGAGTTGTCAAAGCTGCTATCAGCGGCGCTTCGCGGCAGACGCTTTCCGACGAAAGCCTTTTGAAAGAGCACGTGCGCGTGGAGTTGAAGCGATTCATTCAGAAGCAAACCGGCGCCCGACCGGTGATCACGGCTGTGATTGTCTTGATTTAGTTTCACAGGATTTACAGGATGTCTCAGGATTTACAAGATTCAATCCTGAATCATCATGTAAATCCTGTCTAAAATGGCCTATTGGACCAACAAACTCGTGATGATCACCGGCGCCTCATCCGGCATCGGGAGGGGACTGGCGCTGGAGATTGCGTCACGCGGTGGGAATCTTGGTTTACTGGCGCGTCGCGAGGAGCTTTTACAGGAAATCGTCAGTGAGGCTACGGCGCGGGGGGTAAAGGCTGTCGCTGCGTCGGCCGACGTTCGCGATGCGCGCGCGGTCAGAGCCGCCGCGGATCGTTTTCGAAACGAGCTTGGTCCAATCGACGTTCTGATCGCGAATGCCGGAATCGGCACCGCCGATCACGCGCTGAAGTTAGCGCCTGAACACGCTTCGGACGTCATTAACATCAACGTGCTCGGCGCGATCAACAGCGTGTCAGCCGTCGCACCGGAGATGGTTGCTCGCGGCCAGGGACGGCTGGTCGCCATGTCCAGCCTGGCTGCGTACCGAGGTCTACCGAAGTCCGCCGCCTATTGTGCGAGCAAGGCGGCACTGACGTCTTACTTCGAAAGCGTGCGCATCGATCTGCGCAACACGGGCGTCGGCGTAACCATCATCTACCCCGGATTTATCAAGACAGACCTGACCGCGGGTCGAGCCGCGAAGATGCCTTACCTGATGGAGCTCGACTACGCGGTCAAAAAGATCGTCTCAGCAATCGAGAAAGAGAAGAAAACGTATGCCTTTCCCTGGCAACTTGCAGCCATCGTTCGCAGCGGATTGATTATGCCCGCCTCGATGTACGACTGGATCGCAGGACGAAACTCTTATCGCGAATAGGTCCTATCAATGACAATTCTTCAAGCCATCATCCTCGGCATCGTCCAGGGGCTGACCGAGTTCATCCCCGTCAGCTCAACCGCACATCTCGTCTTCGCAGCCCGCCTCATCAATCTTTACGGCGGCATGGATAAGACGCTCCAGGCCGAACAGACGACGGCCACCATCGCTGTCATTCAACTCGGCACGTTGCTCGCTGTACTCATTTACTTTGCGCGCGACATCGTCAATATCCTGCGTGCTTTCCTCGCCGACCACACCGCATGGCTGAGCGGGCGAGTCGAACCGGGCCGCCCGAAGCTCTCGAAGGACGCGTGGCTGGGCTGGCTCGTGATCATCGGTTCGATTCCGGTCGGCACTCTCGGGCTGTTGTTGAAGAAACAGATCGAAGGACCATTCACGAAGAACTTGTGGGTGATTGCGACGATGATGATCGTCGTCGGCGTGCTTTTGACGATCGCGGAGCTGGTTGGCAAAAGAGATCACGGGATGGACCAACTCCGAATCAGCGACGCGCTGGCAGTCGGCTTTGCACAGGTGCTGGCGCTGATTCCCGGTTCGAGCCGCTCGGGTTCGACAATCATGGGTGGGCTGTTCGCGGGCCTCACTCGCGAAACGGCGGCGAGGTTTTCGTTCCTGCTTTCGATACCGGCGATTGCGGCGAGTGGACTGCTTGAGTTGAAAGAGGCGACCGAGAAATTGCCCGCCGGGAGTTATGGTTCGCTGGCGGTTGCGACAGTTGTTTCGGGCGCGGTGGGATATGCGTCGATCTGGTTTTTACTGCGCTTCCTGCGCACGCATTCAACCGGCGTCTTCATCGTTTATCGCGTGATCGTCGGTGGCGTGATTCTGGCGGCGTTGGCTTTTGGATACATGTCGGCGAGCATATAGACCATTGTGTTACACTACCTCCGCCCCTCCTCTCCGGGTCGGAGCAGCAGCTCGCCCGCAAGCCAGCAGATAAAAAGGGCGGTGATTCTAATGAGTGAGAAAGATCCGCGCGGCGATGTTGCCTCCTCACAGCGGCCCAGAAGCCCGCGAGTTCCGGTCGAGTTTGCGCTGGAAGTTGAAGGTACGGACGCGGCGGGAGAGTCTTTTCAGGCGAAAGCGAAAGCGACCAAGATCAGCCGGGGCGGAGCCACGCTCCTCCTGGATGTTGATGTCGTGGTCGGCTCGACTGTAAAGTTGGTTCCACCATTTGGTGGTAAGCTGACGGCTGAAGTAAACGGATCGTGGATTGACGACATCGACGGCAATCGCCGCATCGGCGTCAAGCTCCTCGATGCGAATGGATGGTTTGCAGAGTAGGGCCACAAAAAGGCACGGAAAACTTTTGAAGCCACAAAAAGGCACAAAGTGCACAAATGAATTTGAATCCAAGTTTGGCATGTGCATTAATTGTTTTGTGCTTTTTGTGCTTTTTTGTGGCTAACCAATTTTTGTGGCTAAGATGAAAGCCAAACGCTGGATCGTGCGAGAGCATGATGCCGAAAGGGCCGCCTCACTGGCACGCGTTCTGGGTGTCTCACCAATCCTGGCAGCTCTTCTCATTAACCGCGGCTACGCTGACGAGCGTGCGGCGCGCGTGTTTCTCTCGCCAACTTACGATCAACTTCACGAGCCTTACGACATGCTCGGCATGAAAGAGGCCGTCGCTCGCCTGCAACACGCAATCACGAACGGCGAGCGCGTGCTGATCTACGGCGATTACGACGTCGATGGAACGACCGGCACCGCGATCCTTCTGCGAGCGCTCAAACTCCTGAACGCAAACGTCGGCTTTCATATCCCGCATCGGTTCACCGAAGGCTACGGCATCCAGCAGGCAGCACTCGAAAAGGCTTTCGCGGACGGTTGCAAACTCGTCGTCAGCGTCGACTGCGGCATCCGCGCACACGAACCACTCTACTGGGCGCGCAAAGTCGGTCTGGACGTGATCATCACCGATCACCATCTGCCGGACGAAAAAGAAGGCGCGCCACCGGCTTTCGCAGTGCTCAACCCAAACCAGCTCGGATGTGAATATCCCGATAAGAACCTGGCGGGCGTCGGCGTCGCTTTCAAACTGGTTCACGCGCTCTTCCGGGAAAACGGGCGCGAGGCGCAAGTACCAGCGTTTATGAAGGTTGTCGCTATCGGAACGGTGGCTGACGTCGCGAAACTCACAGGCGAAAACCGGACGATCGTGGCTATTGGTTTAAAAGACCTTGCTCGGGTGGCTAACCCCGGTTTGCGTGCGCTGATCAGCGTTGCCGGTTGCGGAGACGGCAAGGGCATGACAGCATACGATCTCGGGTTTCGCCTGGGACCACGCATAAACGCCGCCGGCCGAATGGACGCGGCCAGCGCGGTGGTCGAGCTCTTTGATACGCGCGACTCGGAAGAGGCGCGGAGGCTTGCAAACCATCTCGACGCTCGCAACGAGGAACGCAAGACGGTTCAGCAACAGATCATCGACCTGGCCATCGCTGAACTCGGCGAAGACGGACGGGACAACTACGTCGCAGTGATCGCCGGCGAAGGTTGGCATCGAGGCGTGATCGGGATCGCCGCGTCGAAGATTGCGGAACGCTTGAATCGACCTTGCGTAGTGTTGTCGGTTGATGGTGAAGTGGCCCATGGTTCGGGACGGAGTATCGAGGCGTATCACTTGTTGAACGGGTTGACCGCGTGTTCCGATCTGTTCGAGAAGTTTGGTGGACACTCGCACGCAGCGGGAATAGCAATGAGGCCGGAGCGCATTGCGGAGTTTCGCCGTCGCTTAAACGACCACGCAGCGTCGGTTTTGACGCCGCAGGATTTGCAGCCATCAGTCAATATCGATCTCGAGCTGCCGCCGGACGCTATTGCATTTTCACTGGCAAGGGAGCTCGAGGCGTTGGAGCCTTTTGGCGCAGGCAATCCGCGTCCGGTGTTTATGACGAAGAACCTGCGGAGTTTGTCGGAGCCGGCAGTCATAAAGGACAGGCACCTGAAGCTGCGACTGGCAGGTCCGCAAAACCGCCCGTTGGAAGCCGTTTGGTGGAATTGTATCGAGTCGCCGGGGCAAACTCCCGACTTACGGGGGAGCATCGAACTCGCCTACACGCTCGAGACGCAAGCGTGGAATGGCGACTATAAGATGCAGTTGAATGTGATTGATTTAAAGTCGGTTTCACAGGATTTACAAGATTAGAGACCGGATTTACATGTTAATCCTGAAAAATCTTGTAAATCCTGTGAAATGACTTTCTCGATAGCGACGATTTATGCAGGAATTAATGCGCAAACGTGCCCTCGCCCTTGGCCTGCGGGCGAAGGTGCCGATGATCACGCGTCTCCTCGCGTTTGCGTTACTCGTGTCGGGAATCGCCGTCGTAGGCATCTCTTATTACAAGTTACGGAACGTCGAAAAGTTCAAGGCGAAGTCAGAAAATCCGGAACTCTCGAAGGATGTGACGGGCGTCGTCGAAGGCTACGAACAGCGAGTCACCAGAAACGATCGCCTCTATCTCCTCGTCAAAGCTTCGCGTGACGTGACTTTCTCAGACGGCCATCACGAACTCGAAAACGTCAGCATGGCCGTCTACCCCCCCGAGGGCGAGACTCCCGATCAAATCTCCGCCACGCGCGCGATCTACCAGCCCGACACGAACCTCGTTTCGTTTCTCGGTAACGTGAAGATCGAGACGAAAGACAAGCTGAAGGTCAACACCGAGGCTTTATCTTTCGATCAGAACAACGGCCTGGCCCAAACGGATTCGCCAGTGAGTTTCGAGCGTGAAAACGTCTCAGGAACAGCGACTGGAGCACTCGTCGAACAGAAGTCCAAACGTCTCGATCTGAAGAACAACGTTCAGTTGACGATCACGCCTGATGCAGCCGCCGCCGCAAAGACTTCGCGTGCGCGTCCGGTTCTGATCAAAGCCGCGCGCGCGACTTTCGAGCATCAGTCGATGCAACTGGCTTTTTACGGCGGTGTCACGGTCGAGCAGGAAAACGACATCCTGAGCGGAGAGTTTCTCAATGCCTTTATCAATCAGCAAAAGCGGCTCGAGAGAGCCGAGATCAGAAACAACTCATACTTGCGCGTGATGGACCCGGGTCGTGCCGCTGAGGTCAGCTCGCAAAACATGGACTTCTTCATGGACAAGGACCAGCGTCTGGAACGAGCTGTCGCAAACAACAACGTTACAGCACGCACACTCGAAGGCGATTCCGCCGTTGAGATCACCGGCAGCAACTCGATCGAGGTCCTGTTTCAGGCGAAAGACGACAGCAGTCTTTTGAAGCAAATGAACGCGGGTGGTCGATCCGTGATCACGATGAGCGCGCCGAAGTCGAAGGCAAACGATCCGCGCGCCGCAAACAAGCGTCTGACCGCGTCGGCTGTAAAACTCACATGGCGAATCTCAGGACAAGACCTCGAAAAAGTGGAAGCCAGCGGCGATGCAGAGTTGTTCGTCGAACCAGTCGTCAACAGCCCTAATGCTGAACGCAAGACTCTCAACGCGCCGCAGTTTGATTGCGACTTTTTCGAAACCGGCAACCTGGCGCGTACTTGCAAAGCCACTGGAGGATCCAGGGCGGTTCTCAATCCCGTGCAACCGGCAAAGGACCGCGGCACGCGAACGCTAACATCTCAAACCATGACGACGGTATTTGTGAAAGACACGCAGGACGTCGAACGCGTCGATGCACAGGGCGACGCGAAGTTCAACGAAAACGATCGCAACGGCCTGGCCGCAAACGTTTCGTACGTCGCCGCGGATCAAACCGTCAGACTGCGCGGCGGCGATCCAACGGTCTGGGATTCGCGCGGGCGCACCAAGGCGATCGAACTCGATACCGATCTGGCGAACGACGTTTCATACGCGCGCGGCAAAACCACTACCACCTACTACAGCCAGGAACAGACCAACGGCGCAACACCTTTTTCGAAGACGAAAAGCCCTGTCTATATCGCCAGCGACCGCGGCGAGTTTCGTCATGAAAGCGGCCAGGCCATCTACTCCGGCAACGCGCGCGCCTGGCAGGACGACAACTACGTCCGCGGAGACAAGCTCGTCATCTACGTCAACGACAAACGAATGGAAGCCGCGGGTCATGTGCAAACCACGATCTACAACTCGAAGCGCCGCGTTGAGAACAACATGACGGTGGTCCCTGTTTTTGCGGCGGCGGATTCGATGTTCTACTCCGATCCGGATCGCACGATTCATTACGAAGGCAACGTCGACATCAAGCAGGGAACGGATCGCATCACGAGCGGAGTTGCCGATATCCTTCTCGCAAAAGACACAAACGAGATGGAGAAGACGACGGCGCAGCGCAACGTCGTGCTCACGCAACCCAACAGAAAGGGAATTGGAGATTGGGTGGAATACACTGCCGCAAACGAGGTGGCAGTTCTCAAGGGAGATCCCGCTCGCGTCGAAGACGTCGAGCAAGGCAACACGGCAGGAAATCGTTTGACGCTCTCCGTGCGGGACGGTAAAGTCACCGCCGATGACGCTCGTGGACCACTTTCGCCAGGTCGCGTGCGATCCACACACAAGATCAGAAAACCTTGAAGCCGCAAAAAGGCACAAAAAGCACATAATGTTTAATCAAATTCTCTTGTGCATTTTGTGCCTTTTTGCGGCTAAAGCCGAATGAGTCCCGACACCGCGCTTCGCTGCGCACATCTCGTCAAGAATTATGGCCGCCGTCGAGTAGTCGACGAGGTCAGTCTTCAAGTCGAAAAAGGTGAGGTGGTTGGTCTGCTCGGTGCAAACGGAGCGGGCAAGACCACGACCTTCTACATGATCGTCGGCCTCGAACGTCCCGACTCCGGCAGCGTGCTTCTCGGCGATCAGGACCTCACGAATCTTCCGATGTACCTGCGAGCACGGCTCGGAATCGGTTACCTCCCACAGGAGCCTTCAGTTTTTCGTAAGATGACTGCGGCTCAGAATATTCTCGCAGTGCTCGAAACCACTGGCCTGCGCCGCCGCGAACAGCTCAAACGACTCGAAGAATTGTTGGAGGAATTC
>Ga0070682_100002160_pt1 | contig 10916 bp, 8 predicted proteins | sample KBSC63LmetaG_FD_64668 | JGI IMG/M metagenome (GOLD analysis project Ga0070682, IMG submission 64668) | Corn rhizosphere microbial communities from Kellogg Biological Station, Michigan, USA - KBS C6-3L metaG | ecosystem: Host-associated > Plants > Roots > Rhizosphere | place: USA: Michigan... | reverse complement strand
ACTTCTTCTTCCAAAGCCCGATCATCGCGCCGGTCGGGTCTTCGACGATGCTAAAGACACCGAAGTCGATATCGACCGAATCCTTGTGCACCTTGCCGCCGAGCGATTTCGCCTTGTCGGTCGCGGCGCGGAGGTCGTCGACATCGACATAAGGCACCCACACCGAGCCGCCGCCCGGCATCGGATTTTTCATCATGCCGCCGCCGGTGCCCTCGCCGACGCGGATCATGGTGTAATCCATGCCGGGAATCGGCGCGTCCTCGAGTTTCCAGTTCAGAAGCTTGCCGTAAAACGCCTTTGCCTTTCCGACATCGGGCGTCATCAATTCGATATGCACGAAGGGATTTGGCATGAAATTCTCCTCAGGATTTTTGCTCGTGGAGAGCAACGTTTTACAGAACCGATCGTTCAAAAATACGACAGCGCGCATTCCACATGCGCTTGGCGCGTAAAGGGTGAAGGTGCATACTCCCAAGGACGTGAAGTTTCGGCGGAGGCTGCGATGGAGCTCGATCCAGTACATCTCGCGCGGATTCAATTTGCCTTCACGATATCGTTCCACATCATCTTTCCGACCTTCACGATCGGGCTTTCGGCCTACATCACCACGCTTGAAGTGCTGTGGCTGTGGAAGAAGCGCGAGCACTATCACCGGCTCGCGCATTTCTGGACCAAGATCTTCGCCGTCTCTTTCGCGATGGGCGTCGTTTCCGGTATCGTGCTGTCCTATCAGTTCGGCACCAACTGGAGCCGCTTTTCGGTAGTCGCGGGCAATATCGTCGGGCCCCTGATGGGCTACGAGGTGCTGACCGCGTTTTTTCTGGAAGCGACCTTCCTCGGCATCATGCTGTTCGGCTGGAATCGCTTTCCGCCCGCGCTGCACGTGTTCGCGTGTTTCGCAGTCGCCCTCGGCACGTTGATGTCGACCTTCTGGATTCTCGCCGCCAACAGCTGGATGCAGACGCCGGCGGGGCATGTGATGCAAAACGGCGTCGCGGTGCCCGCCGACTGGCTCGCGATCATCTTCAATCCGAGCTTTCCCTATCGCCTGGCGCATATGGCGACGGCGGCGTATTTGACGACTTCCTTCGTCGTGCTCGCGGTCGGCGCGCGTTACATGCTCGCCGGAAAATACCGCGACGAAGCGCTCACGATGCTCCGCATGGGGGTGGGCTTCGCCGCGATCGTCGCGCCATTGCAGCTTTTCATCGGCGACCAGCACGGGCTGAACACGCTCGAACACCAGCCGGTCAAGGTCGCGGCGATGGAAGCAAACTGGAGCGAAAAGGGCTCGGCGCCGCTCATCCTGTTCGCCTGGCCGGATCAGAAGGAGCAGAAAAACAAGCTTGAAATCGCCATTCCGGGCGGCGCTTCGCTCATCCTGCGGCATGATCCGAACGCCCCGATTCCGACGCTCGATAGCGTCCCGCCCGCCGAGCAGCCGCCGGTCGCCAATGTATTTTTCGCCTTCCGCATCATGGTCGGGATCGGCCTCTTCATGATCGGCGCATCATGGCTCGGCGCGATCCTGTGGTGGCGCCGCAAACTGTTCGAGACGCGCTGGTATCTGTGGCCCGCGCAGCATGTGTGGTGGATCGGCTTCGTCGCGGTGATCGCAGGCTGGTTCGTGACCGAACAGGGCCGCCAGCCTTGGGTGATCTATGGGGTGATGCGCACGGCCGACGCGATCTCGCCGGTGCCGGGCGGCTCGGTGTTCACGACGCTTGCGCTGTTCGTGATCGTTTACGGCATCGTGTTCTCGATGGGCATTTATTACATCAACCGCCTGATCGCGAAGGGGCCGCAACTGGTGGCTGCTGCGTCGAGCGGCATGCCGAACCGGCCGCTGTCGATGGAAGGCACTGACGCGTTCGGCGAGAGATAAGGGAGGCCGCGATGGAATGGTATCTCGCGCTGATCTGGGCGGCCGTCCTCGGCGTCGCGGTCGCGATGTATGTCGTGCTCGACGGCTTCGATCTCGGCCTCGGCATCCTCTTCCCGTTCACGAAATCGGAAAGCGAGCGCGACCAGATGATGAATTCGGTCGCGCCCTTCTGGGACGGCAACGAAACATGGCTCGTGCTCGGTGGCGGCGGCATGTTGGTCGCCTTTCCGAAGGCCTACTCGATCTTGCTGCCGGCGTTTTACCTGCCGGTGATTTTCATGCTGCTCGGCCTGATCTTCCGCGGCGTTGCGTTCGAGTTTCGCTGGATCGCGCACACGAGCAAGGTTTTCTGGAATATTGCATTCGCGGGTGGATCGACGCTCGCGGCGTTTTCGCAGGGCGTGATCCTCGGCACGCTTGTGCAAGGCGTAAAGGTCGAGAACGGCGCCTATGCCGGCGGCGCTTTCGACTGGGCGACGCCGTTCTCTATTCTATGCGGCTTCGCGGTCGTCGCAGGCTATGCACTTCTCGGCGCGACCTGGCTTCTCATCAAGACTGAGGGCTCGGTCGCGAGGCTCGCGCGCGAGCACGCGAAATATCTCTTCGGCGCGGTCGTGATTTTCATGGCGGTCGTGAGCCTGTGGACGCCGCTCGCCTTCCCGCGCATCGCGGATCGCTGGTTTTCGCTGCCGAATTTCTGGTTCTTCTCGCCGGTGCCGATCGTGACCTTGATCGTCGTGCTGGTCGGCTGGCGCGCGCTCGCGAACCCGGAGCGCGAAGTGCTGCCGTTTTTGTGCGCGATCGCGCTCTTCTTCCTCGGCTATACGGGGCTTGTGATCTCGAACTTCCCCTATCTCGTACCGCCGTCGCTCACCGTGTGGGACACAGCGGCCGCGCCTTCGAGCCAGATTTTCATGCTTCTAGGCACGCTGTTCATGCTGCCGATCATTCTCGGATACACCGGCTTCGTGTACTGGATCTTCCGCGGCAAGGTGAAGGAAGGCGAAGGGTATCACTGAACTAACCCCGTCATGCCCGGCCTTGTGCCGGGCATCCACGTCTTCTTACCGCGCTGTCGTCAAGGCGTGGATGGCCGGGACAAGCCCGGCCATGACCAAGTGGTCACTTTTGCGGCGGGATGATCGCCCAGCCGAGGCGCACCGGGTCGATCGAGCCCGGCAAGCTCCACAATAAGGAGAGCGGCGCTTCCGGCACGAAAGGCGGCAAGGCGATCGTGAGCGATGTGGGCGGCGCGGCGTTGCCGCGGATCACCGGCCAGAATACGACGGCGCCCTTCTCTTTCACCGCATTCTTCTTGATCCAGGGGGCGATCTCCGGATTCGCGTCCGGGAAAATATGCGGGCGGTCTTTCGCTGCGAGCGCGATTTCAGCCGCGTAAAGCGTCTGGCCGGCGATGATCGCAAGCGGCTTGCCGGTACGATTGCGGAAACTCTCGTTCATGATTTGCGCGGCGGCCTGCGCGGGCCAGTTCGTCATCAAGCCGCGCCCGAACCACGGCAGCGAAAAATTGAGCGCCGCGATCCCGAGCGGCGGCAGGAAAAGCAAAATGAAAGCGATGATGACGGCGAGCCGCTGGCGGCAGAGCCGCACGGTCTCGCCCGCGAACAGGAAGGCGAGCAGACCCGAATAAAGAAGAAGACAGGCAAATGCGTCGATGGTGATGCGCAGATTGAAAGCGATCGCTGCCAAAGCAGCGGCAAAAAACGGCACGGCAGCGATCAAAATCGCCGCCACGGCGGAAAAGCCCGAAAGCGGTGCGCGGGTGAAAGAAACCGACGCCTCGCGCACATTTGCGAGGATCGGGGTCGCCACCACGATCAGGAGGATCAGGCCGAGATGGCCAGCGAGCGCACCGCCCGCCGCTTCATAGGGTTTCATCACGCCGACCGTCTCGAAACCTGCGATCGGGCTTTCATAGAGTCCCGAGAAGTTATGCGTCGCGAGCCACCACAGGCGCGGCGCCGCGAGCAACACGAAAACGACGAGTGCGGCAACCGCGAGCGCCTGTGATTTATGCTTGCGGATCGCCGCTTTGCCGCTGCCGGTGACCGAGACAACGAGAAGCAGCGCGAGCACGAACAGCCCCTGCACGCCCGCATATAGAGCGAGTGCCGACGTGACGCCGAACAAAATCCAGGCCGCGCGATTTCCCTCGCGCACCGCACGCCACCACGAGAGCACCATGCCTGCAACAATCGGCATCTGGATCGTCGCGGAATCGAGCGCGCCGACCGGAAAGCTCACCGGCGTGACGCCGACCATCGCAAGGGTCGCGAGCGCGCCGTGCTGCTCGCCGACGATTCTGCGCGCGAGTCCGAACACATACCAGCCCGCGAGCGCGACTGCGGCCGAGCCGAGCGCCTTCATCAGGAGCACCGATGGGAAAACCGAATAGACGGCTTCCGTCACCCACGGCGCGAGGATCGGCAGGCCCGGATAGCCGAGCATCCATTCGCGGCCGATGGCGAGGCCCGCCGCGATCTTGGGATCGGGCGTGGGCTCGGAAATAATCGCCACCAAGGTCCACAAGAGCGCGTGGAAGATCAGCGCGCTCGCGACCAGAAATCCGGCGCGCGCGCGTAAGCCCTCGACGAAGAGCGAGGCGGAAAGCGGCCCCGGCGGCAAGTGTGATGCGTGCATCAGCTTTCGGAGGTGACGGTGACGACTTCGTAAGCGGCAATGATCGGCGCGAAAGAACGGCGATGATGCACGCAAGGCCCGAGTTTTTCCAGCGCCCTGGCGTGGCCGTCGGTGCCGTAGCCCTTGTGCCGCTCGAAGCCGTAGCCTGGGTGCGCGAGCCCCAGATTCTGCATCAGCCGGTCGCGGGTCACCTTCGCAAGGATGGAAGCCGCCGCAATCGACGCGACAATGCCGTCGCCGCCGATCACGGCCTTCACCTCGCAATCGAGCGGCAGGCCATCGCGGCCGTCGACGAAGACATAACGCGGCTTGCGCGGCAGCGAACTCACCGCGCGCGCAAGCGCCCACAGGCTCGCGCGCAGGATATTGTCGCGGTCGATGCGCGAAGGCGGCGCGACGCAAATCGAGAATTCTGCGGTCGCGGTGATCTTTTCGAACAGAACGTTGCGCTCCTCGGCGTCCAGCATCTTGGAATCATCCAGACCCTTCGGCACGCGCGCGGGATCGAGGATGACGGCGGCCGCGACGACCGGTCCCGCCCACGGGCCCCTGCCCGCCTCGTCACAACCGGCGACCGGCGTGAAGCCGAGCCGGTACTGCCTCGCCTCGCGGGCGAAGGTCGGGCCGCGGCGCGCCGAAATTTTTTCGTTTCTGACCACCGGCAGGGCTTTCATAAATCCGCGATTGACCTACTTATCTTTACTTTTCTTTTTTTCGCGGCCAAAGCCGCGATTGCAAGGAACCCACAGGCCCGCCACAATTACTGTCGAGGTTCGGCCGATTCCGACCGGGAGAGAAGCAATGCAATACGACGATTTCCGGCGCAGCGAGAATGTCGAGGATCGCCGGGGCGACGGAACACCGATGGGCATTCCGGGGGTGTCCTCGGGCGGTATCGGCATCGGCGGGCTCATCATCGTGGGCCTGATCTCCTGGGCGCTCGGCGTGGATCCGCGGCTCATTCTCGGCGGGCTCGAGATGGTGCAAGGCGGACGGCCTACCCAATCGGCGCCCGCCAATCCCGGCCGCACAGGTACGCCCACCGACCAGCAGGGGCAGTTTGTCGCGGCGGTGCTTGGCGACAGCGAGGATCGCTGGACGGAAATCTTCGCCGAGAACGGGCGCCGCTACGAGCGGCCGCGGCTCGTGCTCTTCACACGCGCCACGCGCTCGGCTTGCGGCTTCGCGCAATCGGCGATGGGGCCGTTCTATTGCCCGAACGACCAGCGGGTTTATCTCGACACCTCGTTCTTCGACGATCTGCAGCGCAAGTTTCAGGGCTGCTCGGGCGCGGCCTGCAAATTCTCCTATGCCTATGTGATCACGCATGAGATCGGCCATCACGTACAGAATTTGCTCGGCATCCTGCCGAAGGTGCAGCGCGCGCAGCAGGCGATGGGCGACCGCGAGCGGAACGGGCTGCAAGTTCGCGTCGAACTGCAAGCCGATTGCCTCGCCGGCGTGTGGGCAAACCGCGCGCAGGCGAAATTGAAATTCCTCCAGCCCGGCGACATTGAAGCGGCGCTGCAGACGGCATCCGCCATCGGCGACGACCGGCTGCAGAAACGCTCGCAAGGTTATGTCGTGCCCGACGCCTTCACGCATGGCTCGTCGGCGCAACGCATGGCGGCATTCCAGAAAGGCTTTCAGGGCGGCAAGCTGCAGTCCTGTCCGCTGTGATTTTCTTTCTGTTATCACCGGACCGCAGCATCCCGCGAACGGAAGCGAGACCTTTAACGTCGTCATTCCGGGACACGCGAAGCGCGGACCCAGAATCCAGCGCTCTCCTCTGGATTCCGGGTTCGCGAGCTGCGCCGCGCCCCGGAATGACTTAAAAATAATAGCGGAACGCCGCAGCTAAGTGACGGCGGATTTGGGCTTGTGTGAAAGCCGTTTAAGGAATGATAAGAGTAATCTCCCATGGCCGGAATCGATCCCTCCCGCCCCTTCGAGCCGCTTTCCATCGCGGTGCTGACGGTTTCCGACACGCGGGCGCTCGCGGAGGATAAATCCGGCGCGCTTCTTTCCGAACGCATCAAGACGGCGGGCCACAAGCTCGCCGACCGCGCAATCGTGAAAGACGACGTGAAGGCGATCCGCGCGCGGGTGAAGAAGTGGATCGCCGACAAGAAAATCGACGTGGTGATCACGACCGGCGGCACCGGCTTCACCGGCCGCGATGTGACGCCGGAGGCGGTCGAGCCGTTGTTGGAGAAAACGATGGACGGTTTCTCGATCGTCTTCCACCAGATTTCAATGCAGAAAATCGGGACTTCCACGATCCAGAGCCGCGCGCTCGCGGGCAGCGCGAAATCCACCTTCGTCTTTTGCCTGCCCGGTTCGCCCGGCGCCTGCCGCGACGCCTGGGACGAAATCCTCGTCCATCAGCTTGATCTTCGCCACCGGCCCTGCAATTTTGTCGAAATACTGCCGCGCCTCGGCGAGCATCTGAAGCGCGGGAAATTAAAAGCGGCGAAATAGGTTTTTCTTGTCGGATACAAAACCGAAGGTTCTGATCATCGGCGCCGGTTTCGGCGGCCTGGAATGCGCCCGCGCGCTGAAGAACGCGCCGGTTGCCGTAACGGTGCTCGACCGGCACAACCATCACACCTTTCAGCCGCTCCTTTATCAAGTCGCGACTGCCGCGGTTTCGCCCGCCGACATCGCGTGGCCCGTGCGCAGCATTCTGCGAAACCAGAAGAACACCGAAGTGCTGATGTGCGCGATCAAGAGCATCGACACGAAAGCGAAGATCGTGCACGCGACGCGGCACGACCTTCCCTACGATTATCTTGTGATCGCGACGGGCGTGACGCACTCCTATTTCGGCCACGACGAGTGGCAAGATTATGCGCCAGGCCTGAAGTCGCTCACGGATGCGACGAAAATCAGGAGCCGCGTGTTGATCTCGTTCGAGCGCGCGGAAACCGCCGACACCGAAGCTGACCGCAAGCGCCTTCTCACCTTCATCGTGATCGGCGGCGGGCCGACGGGTGTCGAAATGGCGGGCGCCATCGCCGAAGTCGCGCGCCACGCGCTGCGCTACGACTTCCGCCACATCGACCCGCGCTCGGCACGCATTCTCCTCATCGAAGGCGGGCCGCGCATCCTGCCGACATTTCCGGAGGATTTATCCGCTTACGCGCAGCGGGCGCTGGAGAAGATGGGCGTCGAGGTGATGACGTCGTCGATGGTGACGGATGTGCGCAAAGACGGCGTTTCGCTTGGCGAGAAGAAAATCGAATCCGAAGCGATCATCTGGGCGGCGGGCGTGGCCGCGGGCCCGGCGGCGAGCTGGATCAATGCCGAGCATGATCGCGCGGGGCGGGTCAAGGTCGGTAAAGATTTAAGCGTCCCCGGTCATCCCGAGATTTTCGCGATCGGCGATATCGCGGCGCTCGATCCGCCGGTGCCGGGGATCGCGCCGGCGGCAAAGCAGATGGGTAAATATGTCGGCAAACTGATCGCGGCGCACGCAATCGGCCGCCCGTTCGACAAGCCGTTCCGCTATCGACACGCGGGGGATCTTGCCACCATCGGCAGGAAGGCCGCGGTCGTGAGCCTCCCCTACATGAAGCTCAAGGGCTTCATCGGCTGGCTGTTCTGGTCGGTCGCGCACATTTATTTTCTGATCGGCATCAGGAACCGGCTGATGGTCGCCCTCACCTGGCTGTGGAGCTACTTCACCTACCAGCGCGGCGCGCGGCTGATCACGCGGGACGAGCAGCGGACTGAACGCAACTAAACTCCCGTCATGGCCGGGCTTATCCCGGCCATCCACGTCTTTACTTACAGCGATTTTATAATCAAGGCGTGGATGCCCGGCACAAGGCCGGGCATGACGACGTTAGAACTTCACCGTCGTACGCAGGCCCGCGAGGAACGCGTTCTTCACCGTCGCATTCGGGTTCGACGGATCCGGCACGCGCCCGCCCGGGCGCACGATGTATTGAATGTCGGGCTGAATCGTCCACCACGGCGTAATCTGCGCGATATAACTCGCTTCCAGCACAAACTCGTGGTTGCGGATCGGATAAGGCGGGCCGTTGAAGGCAAGCGTATCGCGATCGAGACCGGAGGCGTCGCCGCTGATCTTGGCGTAGGCCGCGCCGAGCGTGAAAACGTCGTCGTCGCGACCGCGCACGAGCCCTTTGAAGCCGATGCCGCCATCGATGTACCAGGACAAGAGATTGCGGTTCGAAGGCGCCGCGCCCGAACGCAAGAAGAAGCTCACCGCCTTCTCACCGTTTCGCCAGAGCATCTGGTCGATCACGCCGTAAATGCCCCAGTCGCCGCGATGATTGAGCGGCCCGACAACAGTCGGATCGGCGAGCGATACGATCCCGCCGAGGCCATTTACGCCCAAGCGCTGATCAGCGTAATTCGCGGTCGCGTACCAGCCGCCGAGCTTGTAGGCGCCGGCGAGGCCTGTCGACTTCTTGTCCTGGTTCACGGCGTATTGCGCTTCCGTGATGAACAGCGCGCCGCCGTCGAAGCTGAAAGTGGTGCCGTAGCGGTTGCAGGCCTGCGGATTTTCGTTGCATGGCCGGCCGGCGGGATCGCCCGCGAAGACCGCGCTGCGGATAAGGAAGTTATCGTTCGCGCGGAACTGCACGCGCACGCCGGGGGTCGCGAGCGGATAGGCCGGACCGCCGCTCGCGATATTCGCCGCCATGATTCCTGCCCAGCCGAAGGTGCCGTTGATGAGGCCGCTCGCGGTGGTGCTGGTGAGGAATTCGTCGTCGGCGGCGAGCTGGCCGATCCGGATCGAGAACGGATCGCTGTCGGGCGAGCCCTGCTGGAACCAGGCGGTAAACAGCCGCGTCGTGCGGAGCGCGTCGATGTTGCTCGGGTCGGCGATGCTGCCGACATTATCGAGCGCGTTGCGGCCGCCATTCGCGATCTGATAGATCGTGAAATGCGTGCTCGCGCCGTTCCAGCCGTATTTCGATAAGTCAGTGTCGACGGAGAGTTCGATGCGGTGCTCGTAGGTGGTGCCGCGGTTGAGGCCGCCGGAAAGCACGCCGAAGGTCTCGCCGATATAGTTCAGCGTGACTTCAACGCCGTATTTTTCCTTGAGATTGGTGCGCGCGCCGTCCCAGTCGCCGGTCAGCGTTTCCTGCGTCCAGATCGAAGCGGGCTTCGCTTCTTGCGCCAGCACCGCGGATGAAATCGTCATCGCCGCGAATGCCGTAGACAAAATCAGTCCCTGGCGAATTCCGCCCCGTCTTCCCGTCATAGTGCCCCCAAGCCTTCCTTACTTTGCTTATCTTGCCGTCTTGCGTAAATGATACAACATATCGAAACGCTATTTCGAGCGAGACTTCTCCTTGGCGATATCCGCAAGCTGCTTCACCGCCTTGAAATGCGCTTCCCAGATTTTCGGATTGAAGAGCGAATAGGGCTCCGCCTGTTTGAGAACGTCCGCCGCCGCGGCGGCTTCCTTCTGATAGGCGGCGTAAGCCTCGGCGGCGCGGCCGAAGTCGCCGTCCGCCGCCGCCATCGCGATGCGGCGGAGTGTAAGCACCACGCCGCGAATGGTGTTGCGGGCGCGCAGGCGCTCCTTCACCCCGCCGCTGACGGTGGTGTCGGTGCGCCCGGGAAATTTTTCGCCGAGATCGCGCCACTCAATGCCGAGCGCGTCGGCCGCAAGCACGGCGATCTCGGAATTGCGCGCAGGGATCGCGACGTCGAATACGCTTGAGAATGACTCCAGCTCTTCAAGCTCGGCCTGCACGGTGTTTCGCGTGGTAGGCTTGTCCGCCTCGCCTACCGCATTGAGATAAGCGACGAGATCGCTGCGGTCTTTCGCTGAGAGACGCAGATCGAAATGCTTGTCGAAATAATCCACAACCTGCTCGTAAGAGTCGTAGCGCGCGTCGTGAAAATACGGCGCGTTGAGATTGGCGTTCAAAAGCGTCGGCGTCTTCTGCCAGCCGCCGGTGCCGACGTCGTGTATCTGATGATCGACGAACGCGCCCGAAGGCACATGACAACTCGCGCAGCTCATCGCGGCGTTGCGCGGAAACGGCTTGTTGAAGAGAATTTCACCACGCTTCGCCGCGGCGGAAGCTTCCTTGCTCAATCGGCCGCCGGCCGTAAGCTTCGCGTTCGGCAGGAAAGCGATTTCCTGAATGTAATCGACAAGCGCGTCGAGCACCTGCGGCGACGGCTCGCCGCCGGCAAATTCGTTCACGATCACATTGCGCACGAAATCGCGCAGGCTCGCGAAGCGGCCGTTGTGCCCGTAAGGTGCGAGATATTTCGCGCCGCGCAGGCTCGGCGGGCGAACCGGATCGAGGACGCCGTTATCGGCTTTTGGATTGAAGAACGGCCCGGTGGTGTCGAAATTTCCCGCGCGGCTCGACAT
>Ga0070682_100002159_pt1 | contig 10919 bp, 9 predicted proteins | sample KBSC63LmetaG_FD_64668 | JGI IMG/M metagenome (GOLD analysis project Ga0070682, IMG submission 64668) | Corn rhizosphere microbial communities from Kellogg Biological Station, Michigan, USA - KBS C6-3L metaG | ecosystem: Host-associated > Plants > Roots > Rhizosphere | place: USA: Michigan... | reverse complement strand
AGCGCCCAGAAGCCGGTGGTCACCCCGAGCGGTAGGCCAGGGACGGCATGGCGCACCGCCTCCACCGCAGGCCCCACGACCTCGGCCCGCAGCGAGTCGACGCCGCCGGCCGTCTTGGGGTGCATGTGCACCGCCTTGGCGCCGGCCTGGTGCGCGGCCAGGGCCGCGGCGGCGAGCTGCTCGGGGGTCACCGGCAGATTCGGGTGCTGGTCGGGGGTGCGGGCGCCGTTGATGCATGCCTTGATGTACGTCCTCTGGCTATCGGCCATGACCCATTTTCACCCGTCGCGGCGAGGGTTTCTTCAGTAGCGTGCTCGCATGGCCGGCCACTTCATCGTCTGCGGCGACGACGCGCTGGGGATCCGGATCGTCGACGAGTTGACCAATGCCGGAGCGCGCGTCGCCTCCGTGCAGTCGCCTGACGACTTGGCCGCCGCCGGTGTGGCCGACGCGCAGGCGGTGATCTGCGCCGACGATGACGACGACCTGAACCTCGAGATAGCCCTGTTGGCCCGGCAGGCCAATCCAACCGTGCGCGTGGTGGCCCGGCTCGCCAACAGCGTCCTTCGAACGGCCGTGGCGGAGGACAACGGGGCCGGGGCAATCCTGGACGTAGCCGATCTCGCCGCGCCATCGGTCGTCGAGGCGTGCCTGGCCCGCACCACCCACACCATTTCGGCCGCAGGCGTCGACTTCGTCATCTCCGGGGCCGCTGTGCCGCGGGACGGCACACTGCGGGACATATACGGCGATCTCGCACCGGTCGCGGTGATCCACGGCGACAAGTCCCGCAACCCGGGCGACGTGGTGGCCTGCCCCGGCCGCGATCTCCGTGTTCACCAGGGTGACTGGACTGCGATGATCGGCACCGCCGACGAGCTCGCCGCACAAGGCATTGCGATCGCGAAGCCGTTCGCCACCACTCGGCTTCATCGTTCGGCGGTTCGCCGAGCGATCGATGCGGCCCGGGCATTCCGCGAAGATCTGAACCCGATGTTCTACCGCGCACTGGCGGCATCGACGACGCTGCTGATTTGCGCGACGGTGCTGCTTCGATTCACCTACCAACGGCCGCCGGGGATGAGCTGGATCGACGCGCTGTACTTCTCGACCGAGACGATAGCCACCGTCGGATACGGCGACTTCAGTTTCATCGAGCAACCGACGTGGCTGCGGCTGTTCGGCATTCTGCTGATGTTTGCGGGTGTGACCACGACCGCGATCCTCGTCGCCTTCGTGGCCGATGTGCTTTTGTCACGACGGCTGTCGTACTCGTCGGGTCGCCGGCGGGTGCGCCATCTACGCGACCACATCATCGTCGTCGGGCTTGGATCATTCGGCATTCGAGTCGTCAGCGACCTGGTGAGCGCCGGATACGACGTGGCGGTGATCGAGCGCAACGACGACAACCGCTTCCTGTCGACGGCCGCGCAACTGAACGTGCCGGTGATCTTCGGTGACTCGACGCTGCGCGAGACGCTGGAATCGGCCCGCATCCACCAGGCCCGCGCTGTCGCGGTGCTGACCCAGGACGACATCGTCAACATCGAGACCGGCATCGTGTTGCACGAGATGCTGGGCGACCGTCACGTGCCCGTCGTTCTGCGGGTGTACGACCGTACGCTCGGGGCGGCCGTGGCTCAGCGCTTTGGCTTCGAAAACGTCCGTTCCACAGTCGATCTCGCCGCGCCGTGGTTCATCGGGGCTGCACTCGGACTGCAGGTGCTCGGCACATTCTCGGTGGGCCAGCGGTCATTCATGGTGGGAGGCGTCGATGTGCAACTGAGCAGCGACCTGGACGGCATGAAGATGGCGGACCTGTCGACCCAGACCCGGGTGATCGCCATCGCCCGGCCCGGCACACCCGTTCGGCTGCACCCGCGACGCGACACCAAGCTCATCGCCGGAGACACCGCATACCTGGTGGGTCCCTACCGCGAGCTGCTGGACACCTTGGGCAAAGGGCAGGGCGCCGTCAGCGATCCAGCGACGACAGGTTGAAGCGCGTCCGCCGCTCCCGCCGAGCAGACGCAAATGGCCCTTTTTCACGGGCTCTGCGGGTACATATGCGTCTGCTCGCGCTAGGACGTGACCCCGAGGACGCGCAGCGCGTTCTCTTTGAAGATCAGCGGCAGCACCTCGGGCTTCATGTCCAGCGTCTCGAAGTCGCGCCGCCAGCGGTCCACCTCGATGTAGGGGTAGTCGGTGCCGAACAGAACCTTGGTGCTCAGCGCCCGGTTGGCCGCGCGAACCAGCTGAGGCGGGAAGTACTTCGGCGACCAGCCGGACAGGTCCACATACACATTCGCCTTGTGTGTGGCGATCGCAATCTGCGCGTCGACCCACGGCACGGCCGGGTGCGCCATCACGATCGTCAGCTCGGGAAAGTCGGCGGCGACGTCGTCGAGCAGCATCGGATCTGAGTACCGCAGCTTGACACCGTGACCGCCGGGCAGTCCCGACCCGATGCCGGTCTGGCCGGTGTGAAACAGCGCGGGCACGCCGGCATCGGCGATCGCGGAGTAGATCGGGTAATAGGCGCGGTCGTTGGGTTCGAAGCCCTGCAGGCTGGGGTGGAACTTGAAGCCCTTCACACCCAACTCCAGCTGCTTGTGCACACCGTGCACAGCCTCCTCGCCGGTCAGCGGGTCGACTGTGCCGAACGGGATCAACACATCGTTGTTGCGCGCAGCGCCCTCGATCAGATTCTCCACGGAGTTCGGCGGATGCCCTGACACGGTCTGCGCATCGATGGTGAACACGACGGCGGCCGTGTTGCGCCGCCGGTAATACTCGGCAACGGCGTCGACGGTGGTCGGATCGGAGTTCAGCTTGAAGTACTGCTTGGTCGCCGCGATCAGCTCGTCGTCGTAGGCGTGGTGGCCGTGGTCGTCCGCCTCGACGTGCGCATGAATATCGATCGCGTCGATGGCATCGAAATCAATGCCGTAGTCGTACTTTTGGCCGGCCATCAGTGCAGCCTAGTCTCTATTGATGCAGTACAGGATCGACCCGGAAGTGCTGGCCACGATCGCCGAAGACGTCGTCGGACAGTCATTGGCGGGCGGAGAGCTGATCTCGCGGACCACCCGACTGCTGGCGCAGGCATACCCCGATCTCATCGACGCCACGCCCGGCCGCTGGGTGGGTAGCAAGGCGGGCGGGATCCTCGGCAAGGTCCGGTTCCTCTACTTCAGCCCGCGCGAATACGTCGTGCTGTTCGGATCCCCCACCGGCACGCAGGGTTTCTCGGGGCGCTACAAGCATGTCGAGATCCACAAGTTCCTCATCGCAGGCCAGATCGATTGGTATGACCTGGAATCCGACGAGCTGACGGGCATGACCCTGCATCCGGGCGAACACACGCGCACGGACAGGGGTCACGCGCGAGGCATGACCATTCATCCCGGTTCCTGGCATATCGAATACGGTCGCGGTGTGGTGGCGACGACGCTTCCCTTTGCGATGGTCGACACACTGTTTGTCTCACTGGAACTCGAATCCGTCCGGCGGTCGGCCGTCGAGTTCACCAGGCTGCTCGCCAAGCGGTTCCGTCGCTGAGCTTCACGCCGGGGCGAACGTGCTCTTGAACCTGTTCAACGACTCGCGGATATCGCCCTTGAGCGCCGCGGCGACCACCATCCCGATCGGACCGAAGAGTGCGGCGCCACCGAGATGGACGTCGAACGTGACCGTCGACCCGTCATCCGCAGGCTTGACCTTTCCGATCAGCTTCACCTTGACGCCGCCGACACCGTCGCCGTTGAGCGTCATCGCCTCGGGCGGCTTGAAGTGGACGATGGTCCACCTGATCCGGTTCGGCATGCCCTTCACCTCGACGATCGACTCGATGACTGCGCCCTTTTCCAGGGTCTCGGGCAGCTTGCTTCGCCACACCCGGTGGATGGTCAGCCATTCCTTGTAGCGCGACAGATCCGAGGCGCATTCCCACGCCATTTCCGGCGCTAGGGGAACATCAACGGAGACAGACAGTTTCGCCATATGTCGTCAGGGGGTCTGCGGATCTGTCTTGTCGACGGCCTTCTTCGCCGCGTCCTGCACCTTGTCGACCTGGCTGGTGTACTTGCCCTGAGTTTTCTTGTCGACGATGTCGCCTGCCTTGTCGATCACGGTTTCCACCTTGTCGGCGTTCTTCGATACGGCGTCCTTGACCTTGTCCAGAAATCCCATGTGGTCACCCTACAGCGCCCTTGCGCGCTTGCGCGAGGAGCCGCCAGCTACCTCCAGAGCCGTCGGCGTCCCCCGGTGGCAGCCCCCTGCACCCACCATGAAATCTCGATGACAGCAGCCCCGACGACCCCGACGCCCAACGCCAGCGTGGTCACCGCAAGGTTCGTCGGATCGAGGATGAATGCCTTCTGAGCCAGGGGGATGGAGAAAATCAGCACATAAGAAAGACCCGAGACGGCGACCAGTACCACCCGCCACCACTCATACGGCCTTGCCACCACGGCCAGCACCCACAGCGCCGTCACCAGCAACGTGATCAGCGCCGCCGTCGATGCCTGTGTCTGCTCCACTTCCGTCGCTTCGCGACCCTGATACGCCAGTAGGTACGACGTGAACGTGGCGAGGCCGACCACAAGCCCCGACGGCAGCGCCGACGTCATCACCCTGCGCACGAAACCGGGATACGCCCGCTCGGTGTTGGGCGCCAGCGACAGAATGAACGCCGGGATACCGATGGTGAACCATGCGGCGATCGTCACGTGGATCGGCTGGAACGGAAACAGCAGCGGGTCGGTGCCGAGGAATTTCGACGACAGCCCGGCCAGTCCTACCAGGACAGCCAGCAGCACCGAGTAGACGGTCTTGGTGAGGAACAGGTTCGATACCCGCTCGATGTTGCCGATGACCCGACGGCCCTCGCCGACGACATACGGCAGCGTGGCGAACTTGTTGTCCAGCAGCACAATCTGGGCCACCGCCCGCGTCGCCGCGCTGCCCGCTCCCATCGCCACGCCGATGTCGGCGTCTTTGAGCGCCAGCACGTCGTTGACGCCGTCGCCGGTCATCGCGACGGTGTGCCCGCGGGACTGCAGCGCATGGACCATCGCCCGCTTCTGGTCGGGCCGCACCCGGCCGAAGGTGGTGTACTCGTCCAGTGTGTCGGCAAGCCGCTCAGGGTCTTCCGGCAGGTCGCGGGCGTCCATCGTGTCGCCCTGCAGGCCGAGCGAGCCGGCGACCGCGCCCACCGAAACCGCGTTGTCCCCGGAGATCACCTTGATCGAAACCTTCTGCGAAGCAAAGTAATCCAGCGTCTCACGTGCGTCGGGCCGCACTCGCTGCTCGAGCACCGCCAGGGCCACCGGTGTCACGGTGCCAGGCGCGTCGGCATCGTCGACGGGCAGATCGCTGGACCCAAGCAGCAACACCCGCAGGCCTTGCCTGCCGATCTGCTCGGCCTGTTGCGCAGCCTGCGACGCCGGGTCGAGCAGCACATCCGGTGCTCCGATCACCCAATTGCCGTTTTCGCCGTAGGAGGTTCCGCTCCACTTCGTCGCCGACTTGAACGGCGCCGTCGAGGTCGCCGTCCAGCCCGGCGGCATCTTGTAGGCGTCGCCGATGGCAGCCATGCTGGCGTTCGGGTGCGGGTCGTCGGCCGCCAACTGGGCCAACACGTTTCCGACGTCGCCGTCGTCCAGCCGCTGCAGATCCGATACCCGCATCCCGTTCTCGGTCAGCGTGCCGGTCTTGTCGGCGCACACCACGTCGACGCGGGCCAGACCCTCGATGGCGGGCAACTCGTTGACCAGACACTGTCGTCGGCCGAGCCGAACGACGCCGACGGCGAACGCGACCGACGTCATCAGCACCAGACCCTCGGGCACCATCGGAACCAGTGCGCCGACCATCCGCAGCACCGATTCCCGCCAGCCCGCGTCGGTGGTGAACAGCTGTGTGTAGATGGTCAGCAGCCCGGCGGGCACAAGCAGGTAGGTGATGAACTGCAGGATCTTGTTGATCCCGGTGCGCAGTTCGGATTTCACAAGGGTGAACTTGCTGGCTTCCTCGGCCAGTCGGGCTGCGTAGGCCTGCCTGCCGACCTTTGTGGCGCGGTACGCGCCGCTGCCTGCCACCACGAAACTGCCCGACATCACCGTGTCTCCCACGTCCTTGTCGACGGCGTCGGCTTCGCCGGTGAGCAGCGACTCGTCGACTTCGAGGCTGCTCTCCTCGACGATCTCACCGTCGACGACGATCTGGTCGCCGGGCCCGAGCTCGATGATGTCGTCGAGCACCACCTCACCCGGCGGTCGCCCCCACGTTCCGGATTGCCGGCGCACCAACGGTTTCGCCTGCCCTACGATCGCGAGCTTGTCCAAAGTCTGTTTCGCGCGCAGCTCCTGGATAATGCCGATCGCGCTGTTGGCGATGATCAGCAGCCCGAAGGCGCCGTTGATCAACGACCCGGTCGAGAGCACGATGACCAGCAGCACGCCGAGGATCGCGTTGATACGGGTGAAAACATTGGCACGCACGATGTCGGAGACGCTTCGCGCCGCCCTTGTCGGAACGTCATTGGTCTTGCCCTGCGCCACCCGTTGGGCGACTTCGGCATCGGAGAGCCCCGCGGCGACGGCGGTCGTCACCGGGTGAACGTCCCTTTGCCGATGCCGTCGTAGTACTCGAGTATCAGCTTGTTCCCGTCGAACGTCGCCTTTCCGACCGATCCCGGCGGTGAGTTCTCGCTGACCCACTCGTAGGTGAAGACGTTTCCGTCCCAATTCATCAGCGGGACGCTCAATTTCGCACCCAAGTCGAGGTGCAGATTGCCGTCCTTCTCGCTGACCCGTGCCGGACCCCAGTAGTCGTTGTTGTAGGTGCCGACGTACGACGCGCGCGGCTCGGACGGAGCGGGATTCGCCGGTGGCTTCTTGCCGACGAGCGAGCCGACCGGCTCCTCCATCTGCTTGAAAGCGTTGTTGTACAGCGTGTACCAGTCCTCCCGGACCTCGCCAAACTGCACCAGGTCGGCGAACTGCGCAGTGAGCGCCTCCGGCACACCCGACGGTGTGGCATTGGTCAGCGCGACGATCGCCACGTCGGCCGACGGGATGATGACGAAGTTGGTTCCGGCGCCGAGTTCGAACGCACCTGAGTGGCTCAACTGCGTTCGTGCCGCCGATGTGGTGCCGACGTTGAAGCCGAAGCCGTAGAAACCGCTGCGCATCGCGGGCTCGCTCGGCGGGCTCGACACGATCTGCGGAGTCAGCGCGGGCAGCAGGGCTTTCGCGTCGACGATCTGCTTACCCCCGTAGCTGCCGTCGGCCAGCATCATCGCCAGCCAATGCGTCAGGTCGTTGACCGACGAGCTCACGCCACCCGCCGGAGACTGCGGTTGCGGATCGCGCACGTAGAGCGTTTTGTATTTGCCGTCTATATGGATGTGGCCGAGCGCGCGGTTCTTCCGTGCTTCGAAGTCGGAGAAGCGGTAGCTCGTGGAGGTCATACCGAGCGGCTTCAGTAGGACGTCGTCGGCGAGGTCCTCCCAGGGCTTGCGTGCGTTGACAGCGACCGCTTCGGCTCCCGATGTCAAGCCGAAGTTAGTGTAGGCGTATGAGATTCGGAACGGGTCGAGCGGCTGATCGCGGAGCCGATCGAGCACGTAGCGGCGGTCGTAACCGAGGTCTTCGACTTCATCGCCCGCGTGGTCGGGCAACCCGGAGCGGTGCGAGAACATGTCGCCGACGGTGACCATCTTGGTGATCGCGGGATCCGACAGCGCGAACCAGGGCAGCCTCGACACGATCGGCGTATCCCAACCGATCGCGTTGGCGCCTACTTGCTGAGCCGCCACGGTCGAGGAAATCGACTTGGACAGCGACGCCAGCTGGAACACCGTGTCGGGATCGACCTTGTCACCCGTCTTGATGTCCTTGACTCCGAAGCCCTTGGCGTAAACGGCTTTTGCGCCGTGTACCACAGCGACGGCCATTCCCGGAATGCCCGATTTCTTCATCAAATCATCGGCGATGCCGTCGATCTTGGCAACCGCATTCTCGATCGCGTTGTCCGGCAACGGCATCGCGGGTACCAACGGCGGCGGAACGTCCGAGAGCGTCGGCTCGGCCTTTTGCGCCGACGGGTTGGCCTCTGGGGCGGGTCCGGAGTCACATGCGGCGAGCAGCGATACCACCGCCGCGATGGCGACGAACGAGGCACATGCGGTGCTGGCTCTGATCACAGCCAGCACGCTAGCCGGTTATCGCCGCCACCACGGGTTGAACGTCGATGGCGCGTTGGGGGCCATGGGATCGACCCGTTCGCCCGGCCGCGGCACCACCACCTCGACCCCCGCCGGATCGGCTGCTGCAAGCAGTCGCTCGACGGGCTCGGCCCAGGGGTGCGGCGCAAGCCGGAACGTCGCCCAGTGGATCGGCAGCAGAAGTCCCTTACCGGCTTCGGCGATGTCGAGGTGGGCCCGCACGGCTTCTTCTGGGTTCATGTGGATGTCCGGCCATGCGGGGTGGTAGGCGCCGACCGGTAGCACCGAGAGATCGAATGGGCCATGATCCATGCCGATCTCGGCGAAGCTCTTCGTGTAGCCGGTGTCGCCGCCGAAGAACGCCCGGTGGCGCGGACCGATGATCACCCATGACGCCCACAGCGTTGTGTTGCGGGTGAGCAGCCGCCCGGAGAAGTGCCTGGCGGGGGTGCACACCAGCGTCAGATCACCGATCCGATGGCTCTCGTGCCAGTCGAGTTCGACGATGCGACTGTCGGGAATTCGCCACTTTCGCAGGTGCGCACCAACTCCTAGCGGCACCACGAACGGCGCGCGCTGGCTGTGCGCCAACCCGACGATCGTGTCCATGTCCAGGTGGTCGTAGTGGTCGTGGCTGATGAGCACCGCATCCAGTGCAGGCAGCGCCTCCAGCGGCACCGGCGCCTCGTGCATCCGCTCGGGACCGACCGCCTGCGAGGGCGAGCAGCGCCTGCTCCATATCGGATCGGTCAGCACCCGGTAGCCGTCGACCTCGATCAGCGCCGAGGAATGCCCGTACCAACTCGCCGCGAGATCCAGCGGCGTGGTGTCCACCTTCGCCTGCACTGCCAGCGGGATCGGTGTGGGTGGCCGCCTGGCGTCCCGCGAGCCGATCAGCTCCCGGATGAGCAGGCTGCGCTGCTCACTGTCGAGGTTCATCGTCGCGGCAGGCTCGACGTTGACGAACACGCCGTCCCGATAGTGGGGCGATCGCCGGGCGACCGGCCAGATTTCATCGGGCCGCGCACCGACGGCCCTCGGAGAGCCCTGCAGCGCCCGCAGCATCCAGCCGCTTGCCGCAACGGTGGCCGTCCCGACGGCGAATCGCAGCGCGGCGCCCAACATGTGCGGTCAGGCTCCCTTGAAGTTCGGCGGCCGCTTCTCGATGCGGGCGACCTGCGCTTCGATGACGTCCTGGCTGGCCCAGGCCTTGTCGAACATCTCCTGATGCTCGGGCCGCGGATCCTCGTAGGCACCATCGTCGTTGAGGACCCGCTTGGCGTGCTGCAGCGCCAGCGGAGCGAAACCGGCGATCTCGGCGGCCCAGGCCTGCGCATCCGCCAATGTCCCGATCCGATTGGCCAGCCCTGTCTGCAGCGCGACGTCGGACGTCAGCCGCTCGGCGCCGAACAGCATTCCCCTTGCCCGCCCGGCGCCGACCAGTGAGGTCAACCGGCGGATACTCCAATTGTCCAGCGCCAGGCCATATTTCGCGACGGGGAACTGAAAGTACGCCTCGGGTGCGACAACGCGCAGATCGCAGATCAACGACAGGATGACCCCGGCCCCGATCGTCGGTCCGTTGATCGCGCCGATGACCGGTACCGGCGCCTGGTCGATCGCGAGGTTCAGCGCCTTGGCCTTCTCGGGCAGTTCCTCGGCGACGCCCGCCGCGTCGGTCAGGTCGGCACCCGAGCTGAACACATGGCCCTGGCCGGTCAGCACGATTGCTCGGACATCTTCGGCGGCGGCCTTCTCGACCGCTTCGCGCAGGCCGTCGACGAGTTCGCCGTTCAGGGCGTTGCGGCGTTCGGCGCGCTGCATCTCCAGCGTCATCACGTGGCCGTCGCGGGTCACACCAATCATTCCTCCACCCTATTAGGGTCGTCCTGTGAGCCGTATCGGTGCCCTTGAGCTGCGGGACGCCGTGCTGGACGAGAAATCCTTCATCAGCTGGGACGCCGTGCCCGTGCCGGTGGCGATGAGTGACGAATATCGCAGCGAGCTGGCGGCGGCGGAGGCCGCGACCGGCCTTGACGAGTCGGTCATCACCGGAGAGGGCCGCGTGTTCGGCCGACGGGTCGCGGTGGTGGCGTGCGAATTCGACTTCCTCGCCGGCTCGATCGGGGTGGCGGCGGCCGAGCGGATCACCGTGGCGATCCAGCGGGCAACCGCCGAGCGTTTGCCGTTGTTGGCGTCACCGAGCTCGGGCGGCACCCGCATGCAGGAAGGCACGGTGGCTTTTCTGCAGATGGTGAAGATCGCCGCGGCCGTCGAGCTGCACAAGCGCGCGCACCTGCCCTACCTCGTCTACCTGCGGCACCCCACCACCGGCGGAGTGTTCGCGTCGTGGGGTTCACTGGGGCACATCACTGTCGCAGAGCCCGGCGCGCTGATCGGGTTTCTCGGTCCGCGGGTCTACGAGCATCTGTACGGCGAACCGTTCCCGTCGGGTATCCAGACCGCGGAGAACCTGCAACGCCACGGTGTCATCGACGCCGTCATCCCGCTCGACCGCCTGCGCAGCGTGCTGGACCGCGCCATGAAAGTCGTCGCCGACGCGCCCGAGGCACCTCCTCCGGCACCGCCGCAGGAGCCGTTGCCCGATGTGCCTGCCTGGGAGTCGGTCGAGGCCTCGCGGCGGCCGGACCGGCCGGGTGTCGCCCAGCTGCTGCGCAACGGCGCAACC
>Ga0070682_100002154_pt1 | contig 10934 bp, 9 predicted proteins | sample KBSC63LmetaG_FD_64668 | JGI IMG/M metagenome (GOLD analysis project Ga0070682, IMG submission 64668) | Corn rhizosphere microbial communities from Kellogg Biological Station, Michigan, USA - KBS C6-3L metaG | ecosystem: Host-associated > Plants > Roots > Rhizosphere | place: USA: Michigan... | reverse complement strand
AAATGGAGCACCGTAGATGAGTATTCAAAAGGCACTTTTTCTTTTAACGGAAAAACGGTTTCTGCTTATTTAGATGCTGAAACAAGTGCGTTCATTGGTTTTTCAATTCCTTTAACCGGCGTTGATTTTCCACAGGATGCAGTGAATGCAATTCAAAAGAAATACCCTGATTGGAAAATTACAAATGCTATTTACTTCGTTGAAAGCAATGCAAACGGAAATTATTTTGCGCAGGTTGAAAAAGGTAACAACAAACTGGCATTGAAGATCACTGCTTCAGGTAAAGTAAGCATTTTCAGCAGAATGCCTTAACAGTTGCCCGTTTCCGAACCTTCTGAAAACATTTCTTCAGCCAAACAGTTCTACCATGAAAAAGATAATTATTGCAATAGCATTCACAGTTGGATCGGTTGCAACATCTTTTGCAGAAAAAAGTTCTACTGATTCCGCTGCTCTGAACATCTTCAAAGTTTTGATAAACAGCGCAGGCAATACAGCATGGCAGAAGAAAGTTCACTACACAGAAAGATCCTTTTTATATAAAGGACAAGAAATTTCGGCATACTACAAATCAGGAAGGTTAATGGGTTTAAGTTGCATGCTTGTTGATGCGAATGACTTGCCAAAAGAAATTTTAAACGAGATAAGAAAAAAGTACCAACGTTATGAAGTTGCACACGTACTGATCTTTATGGATAACAGCGGACATAGCAGTTATTATGCAGGTTTAAGGAACAAAAACATCTATACAGCGTTAAAAATTTCAGAAACATGCAAGCTGCATGTAATTAAAAAATTACATCTCAAATAAAGTTTCCCTGGCAGTGCTTTAAAGCTTAAGCCGCTCATTCTTTTGAAGCGGCTTTTTTTATTTTGAAAATCAGCAAATCCGCAAATAAAAAAATTCTTTGCTATTTAATATTTGAAATACAGGCAACCTGTAACTTGCAACCTGAAATCTGCAACTTACTTCTCCCCTTTCTCGCCCTCAAATTGATCTGTTTTGTATTTAAATAAAACATTGAAAGTTGTTAATGAGCCGTAGATGCGTGTAATGTATTGTTGCAAATTAATCTTGTCTTCATCAGTTAATTTTTCATGAGCATTAATGCGCTGCTCCATTACTCTTAACCGATCGCGCAGCATTACAATTTTATGAAAGAAAACATCAACAGGAATTTCCTTTTCTTTTAATGAATGATCACCCGGGCGCAATACCATTATACCACCGTCCCATTTATCACCAAGCTGAACTACTTCAGTTGCATCACTCCATTCACGCAAAATTTTTATCAGGGCTTCTTCCGCTTCACCGAAACTTACATTGTATTCCGGTTCTATTCTTTCGATAACTTCCATCATGTGATCTTTATTTACTGTTTTAATTCCTTGTTCTATAAAGCAGATATCATAAACACGTTTGTGTACATGAATTACAACGCCAATACCATAAGAAGGATGTTTTACTCTTGAACCAACGCCTAATAGTTCCATTACTATTTTTGATTTTTTTATTGAAGATTTGGAGATTTTGTGAATTTGTGAGAACTCACTTCCTGCACTTTGCAATTACTACATTATCTCACTCAACTCCAGCCATCTCATTTCTTTTTCGTTTAACAAATTACTGATCTCTCCTATTCGCTTACTCAATAAATTCAATCTTTCATAAGGTGCACCTGCATCACTTAACTGATTTTGTATTTGTTGCCTTTCTGTTTCAAGTTCTGCAATTTCTTTTTCAAGCAGTTCAAACTCCCGTTTCTCTTTGAATGAAGCTTTTCTTTTGTTGCCTGTTACCAGTTGCTGATCGTCTATTGTTGGTTTCGCTTCTTCTTTCCCCGGCAACTGGAAACCGGTAACCGGTAACTTCTCCTGTTCTTTCTTCCACAAACGATATTGTGTATAATTACCCGGAAAATCTCTTATTTCTCCATTACCTTCAAAAACGAATAAATGATCAACCAATCTATCCATAAAATATCTGTCATGAGATACGATCAATAAACAACCCTGGTAATCACTTAAAAAATTTTCAAGCACTCCAAGCGTTGGAAGATCGAGATCATTGGTTGGCTCATCAAGAATTAAAAAGTTGGGATTACGAAATAAAATTGTAAGCAACTGCAAACGTTTTTTCTCGCCGCCACTTAAAGAACTCAAATATGTATATTGTTTTTCAGGAGGAAACAAGAAAAGCTCTAAAAACTGCGCAGCACTTAAACTTCCGCCTTTTGCTAATGGAAAACTTTCCGCAAAAGTTTTTACATATTCAATCGCACGCATGTTTTCTTTTATCTCCAGACCTTGCTGAGAAAAATTTCCAAATATCACTGTCTCACCAATATTTACTTTACCGCTATCAGGTTTTTCAATTCCCTGTAAAATATTTAAAAAGGTCGTTTTGCCGACTCCGTTCTTTCCGATTATTCCAACTCTCTCTCCTTTGCTGAAAGTATAATCAAGACCTTTTAAAATTCTTTTGTTGCCATAGCATTTATATATCTTTTTCATCTCAACTATTTTACCACCAAGCCTGCTCATTTTCACTTGCAATTGCAATTGTGCATCTTCATTTTTTTGTTTGGCTTTTGCTTCTACTTCATAAAAATTATCCTGACGTGCTTTGCTTTTTGTTGTTCTTGCTTTTGGTTGTTTGCGCATCCATTCAAGTTCTTTCCGGTATTCATTCTTTGCTTTATCAATGCTTGCCTGTTCACTTTCTAATCGCGCTGCTTTTTTCTCAAGATAATTTTCGTAATCACCTTTATATACATACATATTGCTTCTTTCCAATTCCCATATCTCTTCGCATACAGCATCAAGAAAATATCTGTCGTGCGTTACAAGCAGAAGCGTAACATTTTCCTGATTGAGATAATGTTCCATCCATTCGATCATTTCCACATCGAGATGATTTGTCGGTTCATCCATCATCAGTAAAGTATGCTTATGCTCAAAGCCAATATCAATAAGTGTTTTAGCCAACGCTACACGCTTTCTCTGCCCACCGCTTAAATTGCTTACCACATCATTCAAATGATGAATGTTTAATTTTCCAAGAACTTCTTTCACTTTCGCTTCAAACACCCATGCATTCAATTCATCCATTTGCGCAATGGCAGATGTTATTGCTTCGCTGTTATTGCTTTCCGTTGCGGCTTCATATTGGCGAATCACATTCATTACAGGATGCTGTGAATGAAAAATATTTTCTAAAACAGTTTTATCTTCTTCAAATTTTGGTTCCTGTTCAAATAACGCAACAGTTACTTCTTTGTTTATCCAAAGTTTTCCTTCATCAACTGTTTCTTCTCCTGCAAGTATGCGCAGCAATGTGCTTTTACCAACTCCGTTACGGGCAACCAACGCAATCTTATCACCTTCATTAATATTAAAGGAAATGTTGTTGAACAGAGGTATTATACCAAAACTCTTTGTCAGATTTTCTGCAGAAACATAATGCATAATGCAAAGATAAGAGCAGTTGCCAGTTTCAAGTTTCCGGTTGCCCGTTGTCAAGAGTTAAAACTGCCTGAGTACCGGGTTACTGGCAACAGGTAACCGGAAACTATTTGTCATACTGTATCACAAACTTGCTGAGATCGGGTTGGTGTTTTCTTTTTCTATGCAATTCATAGTTGTAAATTATTTTTCCAACTTCCTGAAAGAACGGATAACCTACATCTTCATAATCATATTTATCATCATTTAAAATCCCATCGTGATTTGTGTAGATAGTGGCGGTTAACATGAACTCAACATGATTTTTAAAATCAACAATATAAGCTACGTCTGAAAGAAATCCATACGTCCAGCCTGCTTTGTTAAACACACGGATGTAAGAAGGAATGGGACTTTTGTTTGCCCGAAAGAAAAAAAATTTTGTATAACTGTTGAAATATTCTGTCGTATCATATTTCGGAGACAATGTTTCCGAAGGATATTGTGACATATACTTGTACAAAAATTTATACTGTTCATCAGTTAAGTTAAAATGTTGTTGCGGGGAAACGCTTTGGGGAAACAAAACTGCCTGCAACATTCGCTGCATATCTCCAAGCGGAAAGATATTGTGAGTAGTAAAATCTTTTGGCTGCATTACAAGTTTGTTGTCATTATCAATATAACCATTCCCGACAAAATGTTTTTTACTAAAATCAAATTGCACATTGCTGTAAGCTTCCGGTTGAGCATAGATCAATGAATCATTTTTTATAAAACGAATTGGATTTGTATATCGGTTTTGCTCTTCACTCATCTGCACAAAGCGTCGCGTAATGCGCGTGCCGGTATAACCTTTTTCCCATAATTTCTCATTGAGTGTTTGTTGCCCGTCAAATTCATACAAACGATTATATGCATCGTTATCGCTGATAAGAAAAATCCGTTTGATGTATTGTGCGATTGAAGGCAAACCATGTGCAGCAGTGCTGTCTGTCCAAACCCGCTCCTCTCCTGTCCTTGCACTATCAGTAAGCATTGGTGTATTCATGTCTAAATTCTGCACATGCAATTCATTTAATTTTTCAAGAGCAACTAATGCTACGGGAAGTTTTACCGTAGATGCAGGATTGAAATATTCATTGCTGTCAACACGCAGATAAAAATTTTTAAAATGTGGTTTGTTGTTTTTATCGCGGTTTATCTGCGTATAAATAATTTGATAATGAAAACTATCAGGTGTATTTAAAATATGTGTGAGCAATGGCGATGCATTTTTTTCGAGCAAATGCTGCAACCACTTATCTGTTTTTGATTGCGCAAAACTTTTTATGATAGAATGTTGAGCAATGAATAAAAGAAAAACGATCAACCTGATTTTCATAACCGGAAAATTACAAAGCAGAATTGTATCACTTGAATTTTTTTGTACTTAGCTGCAGTAATACTATATGGCTTTACTTGCGTCGCACTCTTGTACTGTTGAATCGTGAATGGTCAATCTGGAATCTTCAATAAAACACGCAAACCGTTCATGATTCACGCTTCACGATTGATGAATAAAGTTCCGAAAGTACAAGTGAGTGACACAACGAAGTTCAATAGAAATTTATCTGCCGGCTACATAAAAATATTTTCTTCAACAAAAAATTTACTGTAAGAAAAATTACACCTTGTTTTAATGAGTTTTTTATTCGCTTAAATTTTATTAATTGATTGCTTCCAAAAAAATTTTTCCACATTTAACATTGGCATAAAATTTTATTTTTTCCTTAAATGATACGGATAATCTAAGTTTAACCGTTATTAAAAATAAAAATATGCTATTGATTAACCATGTGAAGAAATTGCTGGTGTACATAACGCTTGTTTCTTTAGCTGCCTCCTGCGGAGAAAACAGCGCTCAATCTATCAACCCTGCCATCGATTCTACCGAAAAGAAAAATCTGATTGCCATAGCAGAAGATAAACCTGCGCTTGATACGGCAGAATATAATCGTTTGCTGCATTACATAAGCCGGCGCGACAGCAGCGGACGCTGGCCCGTGAAAACGGCGTATCCAAGCGGCGCAACCATTTTACCTTTTAAAAGAATTGTTGCTTATTACGGAAACCTTTACTCAAAACAAATGGGTGCTTTGGGTGAGTATCCGAAAAATGAAATGCTAAAAAAACTGAAGGCAGAAGTTGACAAATGGACAAAAGCAGATAGCGTAGTGCCTGCAATTCCGGCGTTGCATTATATCGCAGTTACTGCACAAGGTCAGCCCGGTGCAGATCATGGGTATCGTTTAAGAATGCCATTTAGCCAGATTGATACGATAATAAGTTGGGCACGAAGTATAGGTGCGCTTACTTTTATTGATATACAAATTGGTGCAAGCACTATTGAAAAAGAATTGCCGCGCTTTGAAAAATATTTAGCAATGCCGGATGTACACCTTGGTATCGATCCTGAATTTTCAATGAAAACGAGTAAGGCTCCCGGCACAGTTATCGGAACGATGGATGCAAGCGATATTAATTATACTACAAATTATCTTGCAGGCATTGTGAAGAAATACAACATTCCTCCCAAAATTTTTGTAGTTCACCGCTTCACGCAGCCAATGGTTACAAACTATAAACAAATAAAGTTGCATCCCGAAGTTCAATTTGTAATGGATATGGACGGATGGGGAATACAGGCAAGAAAAATAAATACCTATAAGTCTTTTATCTATCCTGAACCTGTTGAATTTACCGGATTCAAAATATTTTATAAGAATGATACAAAGCGTGTAAATGCGACAAGAGAAATGCAGCCTGAAGATGTTTTAAAACTTACACCACAGCCGGTGTACATACAGTATCAGTAAACGTGAATCGTCAATCGTGAGACGATAAATGTGAAAAATTTTTGAGTTATAAAAAATCCTCGTCATTACAACGAGGATTTTTATTTTATTACAAACAATTTTTACTCACTATGCAAAGCCCCAGCCTTTCATAATTACTAAATCTTCTTTTGCACAATCAATCGGAGCTTTACCCTGGTAAGATTCCTGTTCAATTATGAAATGTTTTGTGCCTCCTGTTTTTCTCGCTGTGTCTAAAACTTCTTTCACAGGTAAAACGCCTTTACCAAGTACCGTACTTTCATAGCCTTCCATTGAATGCGGATCATCACTTTTTATTTCGTCTTTCACATGCATTGATTGAAATCTTCCGGGATATTGCTTTAATAATTCCAATGCTCTGCCGCCTGCGCCATACATATTGCCCATATCCATTTGCTGAATAACAAGATTTGGATCTGTTTCTTTAAGAATGATATCATACAAACGCATGCCGCCAACCTGCGTGTTAAATTCAAAATCATGATTGTGGTAACCAAACTTCATTCCATGTTGTTTGCACAATTCACCGCTTTTATTGAACACACCTAAAAAGCGTTTCAACCCATCAATATCTTTTCTATAGCTCTCATCAAGCCACGGGCTTATCACAAACTCCTGCCCTACTGTTGCCGCATCTTCTACAGTGTATTTCCATTTGTCGGTAAAATCATTTTTACTTTCGTCCCATGCATCTTTGCCCATAACGGTGTGACCACTTTTCATTTGCAATCCAAGATCACCCAATAGTTTTTTAAAATCAGTTGGCGAGTAACCATAAAATTTTCGGTTGATGTAATTAGCATGTTCTACATATTTATAACCCATGCCGCTGATTTGTTTAAGTGTGCCCTGCGGGTCTTTTGTCATGTCGTCTCTTACAGAGTAAAGTTGAATGCCTACAATTTCATCTCCTTTTTTTGCTGCAAAAATTTCTGATGAAAATAATGTTGCTCCCGCAACGGTGATGGCGCTCTTTTTCAAAAAGGTTCTGCGTGATGTGTGCATAGTGTTAAATTATTCATTGGTTGATTAATAATGCTATCGTCGCATTAAAAATAATGAATAACAAATAATGTTGTAACTAATTTTTATGGAACAAGCAGCAGTGTGTATGGCATCGCCTGTTGTGTCACTCACTTGTGCTTTTAGTACAAGTCTGAGCGGATAACATTATACAAATGGGAAACGTCTAATGCTTATTGAGATGTTGCGTGATAAGGAAGATCATGAAAGACTATTAAACCCAACAGTGCGCAAAAGTTTTAATTGCATGAATGCACATTTGATCCCGTTAAGTTGATAGGTCAGCATATTTCTAAGACCATCATCAGGAAAATATTCGTTTAAAACGTTTCTGTACGCTTTCTCAAAATAAATTTCAGTCTTGCAACATTCCGTCATTATTTCTTTATCTGTCGCGATATCGATGGTTGAATTATTATTGATGAGATTCCTTTTTTCACCATTTATCACATCAGTGTCATCCATACGTTTTATTCTTAAACTCGTGAGGTGGGAGTCGAGCTCAGATTTATACTGATTTGTTTCCAAAGCGACTTCTCTTACAGACATCTTAATGTTCTTATCTTTTATTTTTTTTGAAACACTTTCAAATTCTTCCGTTGCGTGATGAAGAAACGCAAGCAACTTGCAAAGCTTGGCAGAGATCACTTTGTTAATCTTTTGCATAGTGAAATTTTTGATGATCCAAAAGAAAGAATGTGGGTGTTTGTATTGATTTATTTTTTGCCGGTTGAATTATCTGCCTCTCTAAGCTGTGTTCACCCGCAATAATATCGAAGGTATTTCAATTTTTATACTGCTGAAAGTTTATGAAGTTAAAGTTAAGCAATAGAAAGCGGTGAAAAATTTGCCGGGGAGATAAATAAAAATTATTTAATAATTCATGAATTGTAATATGTATAAAGTACATCAAACAATCAGTATGAAAGCTGCATAGAAATTCAGCAGTACAAGAGTGCGACGCAACGAAAGTTTCATGCATGATCAACAGTTGGGTACAAAATAATTCTTTTCAAAAAAATTAGTGCGTAAGAAAAAATGGCTGCATTTATCTTTATAAAAATTTATCGCTGTTGATGAGCTATGCATTTTTGTTTTTGTGTTTGATCGTTTCAAATTTTTTATTTGCACAGGAAAATTACGAGATACAGGTATATGGTTCGCAAACACAACCTAAACACAGCTCCATTTTTGAACTGCACAGCAATTACACTTTTGATGGAGAAAAACAAATTGTAAAAGGTGTGCGACCAACTGACAATGCATTGCATGAAACGATTGAAATAACACATGGCATCTCTAACATTTTTGAAATGGGTTTTTATTTGTTTATGAATTATACATCCGGTTATGGTTATAAAATAATCGGCACGCATTTGCGTCCGAGAGTGATGGCGCCTGCAAAATGGAAATGGCCTGTGGGTGTTAGTTTATCTGCAGAAATAGGTTATCAAAGCAAACATTATTCTGCAGAAACATGGAATGTTGAAATAAGACCGATCGTTGATAAGCAATGGCATAAATTGTATGTATCCTTAAATCCGACGATTGGAGTACAATTGAAGGGCGTTGAAAAGCAATCCGCACCTTCATTTGAACCAAACGTAAAAGCGAGCTATGCATTTTTTAAGAACATTGCATTGGGCGCAGAATATTATGGAGACTTCGGGCAGTTGAATGCGTTTGATGCGCCGCCCGAACAAGGGCACGCTTTATATATTGTAATGGATCTTCTCAATAACAATAAATGGGAATTGAATATTGGTCCGGGCTTTGGACTTACTCCTGCTACAGATGGATTGGTTTTTAAAATTTTGATAGGGAGAAGGGTAAAATGGTGAGGGATGAATCAATATTTGTTTACTTAGATGCTTCCTTCGTCAGCATAACAAAATCGTGCTACGAAGCTTGTCATTCCGATGGAGGAGGAATCTAAATCGGAATCATAATTTTTTAAGTAAACGACATAATGATGAATAATGAATGATGGGTGATGAGAATCTCTATTCATCCAACTTTTGTGCATTATATCCAGCACTTTTTACAATTTCTCTTATCATTTCATCAGTGAGATTATCAGTTTCTATTGTCAATACTTTATTCGGATTTTGAATATCCACTGACCAACTTCTTATTTCGTTGTTTGCATTTAAATAAGGAGTTACTTTTTCTATACAACCTGCACACATAATATTTGTTTTAAACTGATACTTTTTCATTTTCAAGTTTTTTAAAAGAACATATTTTAATGCATCATCAACTTTGGGCGAATCTGCAAATAAATTTCTCCTGCCATCGGAGTATTTCCATATAGGCTTTGTAAACTTTTTGGAGGAAAGTTTATTGATGATTGTACGCCACCAATAAATTCAATCGGTCCTGTCTTAAATAATTTTCTGTTTGTCCCAAGTGTGAACTTGTGTATGTTGAAAATTTTATTATCAAATCCATCTTCAAGATCTAATTCTTCCGCAGATTTTTGTACAAACTCATATCTTCCATACAAAGACTGCTTTGAAAACTGTTGTGTGCCTTCAAGCAGAACAGAATGTTCACGATCATCTTTACCCAAATCGTTCATCCCCCAAACAATTGCTGATGCAAAATATTTGCCATCACTTGTAAGCGGAGAAGCATATAACGCGGATGCTGTATATCTCCAGATATTTTCTTCGGGATGCAATGCTTCTGGACTTTTGATATAAGCTTGTGAAAATTGCAAAGCCCATGACTTGTTTGGATTGAATGAAAGACGATAAGAATAACTATCAAATTTCATCGGATCAAAATCGTAACGATGCTCATCGGGTTCCCTTCCTGTGAAATCTGATAATTCCAATTTGAATTTATTAACTCTTACTCCAACAGTTGCCACACCAAATGTGATATGTGTTGCATCCTGCCAGTGATGACTTAAAGGTGCATCTGGATCATTCATTGCATAAACACGATGCATAAAAGTTGGAGCGCTTATCGCAGGTTCACCGGGATAACCAAAATATCCAAACACATCTACACTTTTACTTAATCGTTGTGTATAACCAATACTTAAACCTGTAAAGAAATCGTGTGGATGTTGCCGATCTACCAAAGGTTCTCCTTTATAACTTTCTCCTGATTGAAACAACAATGGGTAGCCATGCAGTGTTACAGTTAACGGATCAAAACTTAGCATGCCTGTAAAATTCAACAAACCATTTTTGCCGACAGGTCTATTATACATTGCCATAAACCAGTTGGGTGCATCAAACTGTGCATCGCTTCTTGAAGTTTTATCCGTTAATTGCTGAGTGTTGTATCGAATAAAAACACTTCCATGAAACATCCACATTCCTTTTTTTGTATGCGTCATTATCATGTACATTGGATTAGTATCAGGCGACCATGATGTACCCGAACCATTTCTGTTCATTGGAAGCGAAAGAGAAAATGAATGATTCATTCCGGGCAGTTGCATATGATGATGCATGTGCATGTTCATCATAATTGAATCACTTACGGGAATTGAATCGTTCTTTTGATTTGCGTTGTTAATATTGTGCTGATGCTGTGCCGTCGCAAGCATTACGAGGCACAGCCCAACTATTG
>Ga0070682_100002152_pt1 | contig 10936 bp, 12 predicted proteins | sample KBSC63LmetaG_FD_64668 | JGI IMG/M metagenome (GOLD analysis project Ga0070682, IMG submission 64668) | Corn rhizosphere microbial communities from Kellogg Biological Station, Michigan, USA - KBS C6-3L metaG | ecosystem: Host-associated > Plants > Roots > Rhizosphere | place: USA: Michigan... | reverse complement strand
ACGTGGCCAGCGCGGCCGAATCCATCGCCTCGGCGGGACGGATCGGTACGGTGGGCTATTGCTGGGGCGGCACCGTCGCGCTGCTGGCGGCGCTGCGGCTGGGATTGCCGTCGGTGAGCTACTACGGCGCGCGCAACCTGGCGTTCCTGCACGAAGTGCCCAAGGCGCCGGTGATGTTCCATTTCGGCGAGAAGGATCCGAGCATCACGCCCGAGATGGTGGAGAAGCATCGCATCGCGCTTCCGCAAATGGACGTCCATACCTATCCGACCGGGCACGCGTTCAACCGCGATGGCAGCGCGGCCTACCATGAGGCCAGCGCCACGCTCGCGCTGCAACGGACGCTGGCGTTCTTCGAGAAGCATCTGGCCGGCGCATGAGCGCCGCGGCCTTCGCACTCGACCCCCGGCTGGCGGCGGACACGCGCCTGGTCGCCTCGCTGCCGCTGTGCGATGTGCGCCTGATGAACGACGCGCGCTATGGCTGGCTGATCCTGGTGCCTCGCCGCGGCGGCCTGGTCGAGGTCGACGACCTGGGCGAGGACGAGCAGATCGCCTTGTGGCGCGAGGCAAACCTCGCTGCCCGTGCACTGCGCGCGGTGATGCCCTGCGACAAGCTCAATCTGGGCGCGCTGGGCAATATCGTGCGCCAGTTGCACGTCCACGTCGTCGCGCGCCGCGAGGGCGATGCCGCCTGGCCCGGCCCGGTATGGGGCCACGGTCGGGCGCAGCCTTACACCGAGGTGGCCCTGCATGAACGCCTGGCGGCGTTGCGCGCCGCACTCGAGGCGCACGGCTGACGTGCAGGTCGACGCGATCCGCTTCGAGTCGCTGGCCGAAGACGCCCTGTTGCTGCGCTTCGGCGATCGCATCGACCCGCTGCTCAACGCGCGCGTGCACGCGGCCGTCGCCATCCTGCAGCGGCTGCAGCCGGCGCTGGAGTGCGTGCCGGCCTACGCCAGCGTGCTGCTGCGTTTCGACCCGCTGGCGTGGCGAAGCACCGATGCGGCCACTCCGCACCAGATGCTGGAACGTGCGGCGCGGGCGGCCCTGGCAGGGCCCGAAACACCAGCCGAAACCACCCGGCAGCACGAGATTCCCGTGTGCTACGGCGGCGCTCACGGGCCGGATCTGGCCGCCGTCGCGCAACACCTCGGCCTGTCGATCGAGCAGGTGATCGCGCGCCACGTCGCCGCCGGATACCGCGTGGCGATGCTCGGCTTCGCGCCGGGCTTTCCCTACCTGCTGGGGCTCGATCCCGCGCTGGCGATGCCACGCCGACCCGATCCGCGCCAGCGCGTGCCCGCCGGCAGCGTGGCGATCGGCGGCGCGCAGACCGGCATCTACCCGGCGCCCCTGCCCGGCGGCTGGCAGCTGATCGGACGCACGCCGCTGCGCCTGTTCGACGTCGCGGCCACGCCGCCCTCGCGGCTGGCCGCGGGTGATCGCGTGCGCTTTCGCGCGATCGACGAGGACGAGTTCCGCCATCTCCATCTCGACGCGGAGCCGCGGCGGTGAGCGTCAGCGTGCTCAAACCTGGCTTGCTCAGCACGCTGCAGGACGGTGGCCGGCGCGGCCATGCCGCGATCGGCGTGGGCCGCGCCGGCGCGATGGACGTGCCGGCGTGGCGACTGGCCAATGCCCTGGTCGGCAACCGCGGCAACGAGGCCGCGATCGAATGCACCTTGGTCGGGCCGACCCTGCGCTTCGAGCACAGCGCGTGGATCGCGCTGACCGGCGCGCCGATCGCGGCGCGCATCGGCGCTTTCGAGTTGCCGGTGTGGACCGCCTGCCACGTACCCGCCGGCAGTGTGTTGCAACTGGGCAGCATGGCGGTCGGCTGTCGCAGCTATCTGGCCGTGCGCGGCGGTTTCGACGTGGCACCGGTGCTGGGCAGCCGCAGCAGCGACCTGCATGCGGGCCTCGGCCACGCGCTGCAGGCCGGCGAGGTGCTGCCGATCGGCGGCGAACCAGCCGAGCCCGACGGCCCGGCCGGCGATCCCCGCGCCCTGACATGGCGACTGGATCCGCAACCCTGGTTCGACTTCGCGCAGGCACCGATCGCGCTGCTGCCCGGCAGTCACGCGGCGCAACTGGACGACGCTTCGCGGCGGCAACTGGTCGACGCCCGCTTCCGCATCGGCAAGGACAGCAACCGCACCGCCAGCCGCCTCGACGGTCCGACGCTGCGCTTGCGCGCGCCGCTGGAACTGATCTCCGAAGCCGCCCTGCCCGGCACCGTGCAATTGCCGCCCTCGGGCCAGCCGATCGTGCTGATGGCCGAGGCGCCGGTGACCGGCGGCTATCCGCGCATCGGCCAGGTCGCCGCGGTCGACCTGCCGCGGCTGGCGCAGCGCCGGCCGGGCGACACCGCATGCTTCCGGCATGGCACACTGGAACAGGCCATGACCCGCCTGCTTCGGCGCGAGCAGGCACTCGACACCCTGCTGAAACACATCGCACAACGACTGCAACGTGACGGATGCACCCGCGCATGACACGCATCGATCTCAACTGCGATCTCGGCGAATCGTTCGGCGCGTGGCGCATGGGCGAGGACGCCGCCCTGCTGGATCTGGTGAGCTCGGCGAACATCGCCTGCGGCTTCCACGCCGGGGATTTCATGGTCATGCAGCAGACCGTGGGCATGGCGGTGGAGCGCGGCGTGGCCATCGGCGCGCATGTCTCGCTGCCCGACCTGCAGGGCTTCGGCCGGCGCGAGATGCGCGTCACCGCCGCCGAGGTGCAGGCGATGACGCTGTACCAGCTCGGCGCGCTGCATGCGTTCGTCCGCGCGGCCGGCGCGCAGCTCAGCCACGTCAAGCCGCACGGCGCGCTCTACAACATGGCGGCGCACGACCGCCCCCTGGCCGACGCGATCGCCCGCGCGGTGCGCGAGTTCGAGCCGCGCCTGCACCTGTTCGGCCTGGCCGGTTCGGCGCTGATCGACGCCGGCAAGGCGCTGGATCTGCCGGTGGCGGCCGAGGCGTTCGCCGACCGGCGCTACCTCGCGAACGGCGCGTTGCAGCCGCGCGGCGAAGCCAATGCGGTGATCGACGATGCCGAAGTCGCCACCGCGCAGGCGCTGCAGATCGTCCTCGACGGCACGGTCGTCGCCACGCACGGCGAACGGATCGGCCTGCATGCCGATACGCTGTGCCTGCACGGCGACGGCACCCATGCGCTGCGGCTGGCGCGCCAATTGCGCACGACACTGGAAGCGGCCGGCGTGCGCATTGCCGCACCGGGCGACGCATGACTCCCGCGCCCGTGACCTGGACGAAACGCACGTGAACTACTGGCCCCTGCTCGGCGTCGCGGTGATCGTGGTCGGCTTCGCGCTGCGCTTCAACGCGGTACCGGTGGTGGTGACCGCCGCCCTGGTCAGCGGCTTGCTGGCCGGCATGTCGGTGGCGGATCTGCTTGCCCTGCTCGGCAACAGCTTCGTGTCGGAGCGCATGCTGCTGCTGTTCGTGCTGACCCTGCCGGCGATCGGCCTGCTCGAACGCGCCGGCCTGCGCGAGCACGCGCAGCGCTGGATGGGGCGATTGCAGAACCTGACCCTGGCGCGGCTGCTTATCGGCTACCTGCTGGCGCGCCAGCTGTTGGCCACGGTGGGCCTGACCGGCGTGGCCGGCGCGCCGCAGACAGTGCGCCCGCTGCTGGCGCCGATGGGCGAAGCGGCGGCGGAGAAGATCCTGCCCGGACTCGACCAGGACGATCGCGAGGAACTGCGCGCGGTCGCTGCCGCCACCGACAACATCGGCCGCTTCTTCGGCGAGGACGTGTTCATCGCGCTGGGTGCGGTGTTGCTGATCCAGGGCTTCTACACCCAGCACAGCATCGAACTGAGCCCGCTGGCGATCGCGCTGTGGGCGCTGCCCACCGCGGTGGCCGCCTTCATCATCCAGTCGGTGCGCATCTGGCTGTACCAGCGCCGCCTGCAACGCCGCGCCGCCGCGAGCCGCGGCCAGGGCGGCTGAGCATGCTGCGGATCGAACATGCCTACTGGCTGATCGCGGCGTTCCTGCTCTACAGCGGCTGGCGCAACCTGCGCGACGGCCACCGCTGGCATGCCGCGTTCTGGATCGTGCTGGGGCTGCTGTTCGGCGCCGGCGACATCATCCTGGCGCAGTCGGCCGCCGGCCACCCTCTGCCCGCCCAGATCGCCGGCGTCGGCGTGATCGTGCTGGCCTGCCTGGCGCCGCGGCTGCATCGCCAGGTGCATCCAGAGAACTGCGGCCCAGAGCAGCGTCTGCGGTCGGCGATCCGGCTCGGCCACCGCCTGTTCGGGCCGGCCCTGCTGATTCCGCTGGTGACCATGCTGGTGGCGCTGTTCGGAGCACACTTGGCGATCGGCCAGTTCGCCCTGTTCGCCAAGCCGCAGATGACGCTCACCGGGCTGGCGCTGGCCTGCGTGGTGGCCTTGCTGGCCGCCGCCCGGGTGGCGCGCACGCCGGTGCACGAAGGCGTCGCCGAGGGCCGGCGCCTGCTCGACGCGATCGGCTGGGCCGCCCTGCTGCCGCTGCTGCTGGCGGCGCTGGGCCAGGTGTTCACCGAGAGCGGCGTGGGCACGGCGATCGCCGCGATCGCCACCGACTTCCTGCCCACCGGCAGCGCGGTGGCGGCGCTGCTGGCATTCGCGCTGGGCATGGTGCTGTTCACCGTGATCATGGGCAACGCGTTCGCCGCCTTCCCGGTGATGATGGCCGGCATCGGCCTGCCCCTGCTGATCCACCAGCACGGCGCCCATCCGGCCATCCTCGGCTCGATGGGCATGCTGTGCGGCTACTGCGGTACCCTGCTGACGCCGATGGCGGCCGACTTCAACCTGGTACCCGCGGCACTGCTGGAACTGCGCAATCCCTACGCGGTCATCAAGGCCCAGGTGTGGAGCGCCGTGTGGATCTTCGCCAGCACCTTCCTGATGATGTGGCTGCTGGTATTCCGCTGAACCCGAGCGAGGCCTTCATGAGCAAGACACTGCCATGCATCCTGCTGACCGGCTTCGACCCGTTCGGCGGCGAAACCGTCAACCCCTCGTGGGAAGCGGTGCGCGCCCTGCACGGCCGGCGCGTGGGCGGCCATCGGGTGGTGGCGCAGCAATTGCCCACCGAATTTGCCGCGTCGCTGCGCCTGCTCAAGGCGGCCATGCGCGAGCTGAAACCGGCGATCGTGCTCGGCGTGGGCCAGGCCGGCGGACGCGCCCAGCTGTCACTGGAACGGGTGGCGATCAACCTTCAGGATGCACGCATCCCCGACAATGCCGGCGCGCAGCCGATCGACGAGCCGGTGATCGCCGGCGCCCCGGCCGCCTACTTCAGCACCCTGCCGCTCAAGGCGATGCTGGCGGCACTGCACGAGGCCGGCCTGCCGGCCGCGATCTCGCACACGGCCGGCACCTACGTCTGCAACCACCTTGCCTTCGCGATGCTGCACCTGGCGGCGGCGCGGCGCGGCACGCGCGCCGGCTTCATCCACATCCCCTGGCTGCCGACCCAGGCGGCGCGGCGGCACGGCGCCGCCAGCATGGCGCTGGACGACATGGTGCGCGGGCTGACGATCGCGCTGCGGGTGGCGGCCGTCACGCCTGTCGACATCCGCGTCGGCGCCGGCACGATCCATTGACGACTCCAGCAAAAAGCCCGCGGCTCGCACCACGGGCTTTTCCTCGCACCGGACTGTCGCCGGTTCAGTGCTGCTGCGACGGATCGTAGGATCGGCCGCTGGCGTCGCTGCCCTGGCTGTCGTCCGACACCGGCGCGCGCTTGTGATAGTCCTCGAGCTTGCGCGCCTTGACGTCGACCGGGCTGATCTCGGTCAGGCGGCCCTTGCTGTCGAAGAAATAGGCGCCGAAGCCGTAGTCGATCGCCATGCGCGCCAGGTACTGCAGATGCTTCTTGCCGACCTTGGCATCGTCGCCGTCGATCAGCAGCACCTTCTTGGGCAGCTTCCCCTGGTCGCGCAGATAGGCGAAGTGGCTGCCCGCGTCCAGCGCCGACAACACCGCGCCATCGATCAGGAACTGCCCGTCCTTGTATGCCTGCATGGTGAGGTCGAACTGGCTTTTCATCGACGCCGCCAGGTGTTGTTCCTGCTTGACCTGGTTGCGATGGCAGCCGGCCAGCAGCAGGACACTGCCCAGCATGATCGCGGCCGTCATGCGGACAAGCAGGGTGGAAATTCGGCTCATGCAGCTCTCCCGGAAGACGTTCGTGGCAACGATGAAGTCTAGCAGCCCGTCGCGCCGGTGGCGGACGCTCCACGCGGCCGTTCAGGCTGGCGCGGTCAGGTACGCGGCAGGGTCACGCCCTGCTGGCCCTGGTACTTGCCGCCGCGATCCTTGTAGCTGGTCTCGCACTCCTCGTCGGACTCGAAGAACAGCATCTGCGCCACACCTTCGTTGGCGTAGATTTTTGCGGGCAGCGGCGTGGTATTGGAAAACTCCAGCGTCACGTGGCCTTCCCACTCCGGCTCCAGCGGGGTCACGTTGACGATGATGCCGCAGCGCGCGTAGGTGCTCTTGCCCAGGCACACCACCAGCACGTTGCGCGGAATGCGGAAATACTCCACCGTGCGCGCCAGCGCGAACGAGTTGGGCGGGATGATGCACACGTCCGAAGCCACGTCGACAAAGCTGTTCGGGTCGAATGCCTTGGGATCGACGATGGTGGAGTTGATGTTGGTGAAGATCTTGAAATCGCGCGCGCAGCGCACGTCGTAGCCGTAGCTGGAGGTACCCCAGGACACCGCGCGGCTGCCGTCCCCATGCTGTTTCACCTGGCCCGGCTCGAACGGCTCGATCATGCCGTGGCGCTCGGCCATGCGGCGGATCCACTTGTCGGATTTGATGCTCACTCGGGCTCCCGTGGCTTGCGTGATCCGCCCGGCAGCGTCGCCGGAGGGGAATGCGGCAAAATAGCGGATCGGCACGAACGTCGCCACTTGGGCAGGCGCCCCGTTGGCATGGGTGCCGCTTCACCGCGGCGCTTTCTTGCGCCCGACCTCGATGCGGAGCGCGCCGGAACGAGGCGCGGCGGCGCGCGTCCCGCTCGCTTCGGCCAGCAGCCTTTCACCCACGAAATCCACGAACACGCGCAACTTCGGTAGCATGTGCCGGCCCGACGGCCACAGCAGGTGAAAGCTGCCGCGGGCGTTGGCGTACCTGTCCAGCACCGTCACCAGCTCGCCCGCATCCAGCTCGGCCCGCACCATGTGTTCAGGCAGGTAGGCAATGCCGCGCCCGCGCACGGCGAAGCACACGCGGGCTCGCATGTCGTTGCACACCATGGTGACGGGGATCTGTACCGACGGCGGCATCGGCCATGCCTCCATCCTGCCGCTGGTGGGGTAGCGGTAGTGCAGGCAGTCGTGGTGGACCAGGTCAGCCGGCGTGCGCGGCACGCCCTTGCGCGCCAGGTAGGCGGGCGAGGCCACCAACCGCCGGCGGAAGCTGCCGACGCGGCGCGCGCTCAGACGCGAATCGGCAGGCTCGCCCACGCGCAGCACCGCGTCGAAGCCTTCCTCGATCACGTCCGTCAGGCGGTCGTCGAAATCCAGATCCAGGCGCACCTGCGGGTAGGCCTCGTTGAAGTCGGACAGCACCGACAGCAACATGTCGCTCGCCAGCGGCAAGGCCACGCGCAAGCTGCCGCGCGGTTCGCTGGAACGGCTGCGCAGCTCGCCTTCGGCCTGCTCCAGCTCGTCCAGCGCCCGTCGGCAGCGGGCCAGGAACACTTGCCCCTCGGCGGTGAGCGCCACGCTGCGGGTGCTGCGGTGGAACAGGCGCACGTCCAGTTGCCGCTCCAACCGGGCGATGGTCTTGCCCACGGCCGAGGCGGAAATGCCCTGCAATCGCGCCGCCGCCGCGAAACTCCGATGATCGGCCACCTGCACGAAAGTCTGCAGGCTGCCCAGGCTGTCGATGGCTTTCATGGGATTGCGGAACTCCAGCTCCTGAAAGCCACGAACTCTACCCGGCTTTTTCCGCGCACGGGTGTTACCTATCTTCGTGCTCCCCCCAATCAACGGAGCGCGCCCGTGCCCACCCACGCGACCTTCACTCGTCTCGCCGCATCGGCACGGGCGCGGCAGCCATGAGCGCCCTCGACGACACCCTGCCTCGCGCGACCGGCGAATCCGCCCGTGCGCGTCTGCCCATGCCCGGCCTGCTGACCCTGGCTTGCGCCACCTTCATCACCGTGCTCACCGAATGCGTCGCTGCCGGGTTGTTGCCCTCGATAAGCCGCGACCTCGACATCAGCGAATCGCTGGTGGGCCAGCTCACTACGGTCTACGCGCTGGGCTCGCTGCTCACCGCCATTCCCCTGGTCAAGCTCACCGGCCACCTGCCGCGTCGACCGCTGCTGATGGCGGCGATGCTCGGCTTTGCGCTGGCCAACAGCACGATGACCTGGGCCGACTCCTACGCGCTGATGCTGGCCTCGCGCTTCCTTGGCGGCGTCGCTGCCGGCCTGTTGTGGGCGCTGGTGACTGGCTACGCCAGCCGCATGGTGGCACCGCAGCAGCAGGGGCGCGCCATCTCGATCGTGATGGTGGGCATCCCGCTGGCGATGACCCTCGGCATTCCGGCCGGTACCTGGCTGGCGCAACACATCGGCTGGCGCTGGGTGTTCGGGCTGATGTCGCTGCTGAGCCTGGCGCTGGTGGCCGGATCGCGCATCACCCTGCCGTCGGTGCCGGGCGTACCGCCGCAGCAACGCGGCAGCCTGCGCGAGGTGCTGACGCGGCCCGGCTTGCTGGCGGTCTACGCGGTGATGCTGCTGGCCGTGCTGGCGCAGAACACGCTGTACACGTACATCGCGCCATTCGCCGCGCTGTCCGGTTCGCAGGCCGTGCTCGACCGCCTGCTGCTGTTGTTCGGCGCGGCCTCGGTGGTCAGCATGATGGTGACCGGCGCGCTGATCGACCGCTGGATGCGCGCCCTGATGGCCGCCGGCATGGCGCTGTTCCTGCTGGCCACGGTGGCGATGGCCTTGCTGCCGCAGTCGCAGGCGGTGCTGGTGGCCGCGGTGGTGCTGTGGGGGCTGGGTTTCGGCGGCGTGTCGGCGCTGATCCAGACCGCGGTGGCGCGACGCGCGGGCGAACAGATCGACCTGGGCCAGTCGCTGGTGGTGGTGGGCTGGAACCTGGCCATTGCCGGCGGCGGTGCGCTGGGCGGCGCGGTGCTGAAGAGCGCCGGCGCGGCGATGCTGCCGTGGCCGCTGGTCGTGGTGCTGCTGGCCACGCTGTGGGTGACGCTGGCGGCGCGCAAGGCGTGGGCCTGAAGCGGGTCAGACCAACTCGCTCGCCAGGCAGTCCAGCGCGGCGCGCAGTTCGGCGCAGCGCGCTGGGTTCGCCAGTACCTGTTCCGCCGTGCAACCCGCCCCGGGCAATGCCACCGGGAAAGGCTGCGACGCCAGCAGCCGCGCCGACATGGTGCGCAGGATCTCGGCCAGTGCTTCTTGCGCGTGATGCGAATCGCGCGCCGAGGCATTCAGCAGCAGCACCGGCTTGCCGGGAAAGGCCTGGTCGCCGACCAGCCAGTCCAGCAGGTTCTTGAACGCGCCGGGGACGCCGTGGGCGTATTCGGGGCAGGCGATCAACAGCGCATCGGCCTGCCCCACCGCTGCGCGCAGCGCCAGTGCGGAAGCCGGCAACGAAGCTTGTTCGTCATCGGGGTTGAACAGCGGCAGGGTGGCGAGGCCGTCGTAGAGATGCAGCTCCAGCGACGCCGGCGCGAGTTGCCACGCGGCCTCCAGCGCGGCGCGATTGGACGACACCCGACGCAGGCTGCCGCACAGGCACAGCACGCGCCGCGGTGTCGCCGAGTTCATGCAGCAGGTACGCCCTGCACCACGATCTTGCCCAGCCCCAGCGACTTGTTGCGCGGCTGCCGCGACAACCGGCCGGCGGCGTTGCGGGCGATCTCGCGGTAACGCGCGGCGAGGTCGGAATCGGGCATCGCCGCCACCGTGGGGTTGCCGCCGTCGGCCTGCTCGCGGATGCGGATGTCCAGCGGCAGCGAACCCAGGTACGGCACGCCGTACTGCGCCGCCATCCGCTCGCCGCCACCTTCGCCGAAGATATGCTCCTCGTGACCGCAGCTCGAGCAGACATGGGTGGCCATGTTCTCCACCACACCCAGCACCGGCACCTCGACCTTCTCGAACATCTTCAGCGCCTTGCGCGCATCCAGCAGGGCGATGTCCTGCGGCGTGGTGACGATCACCGCGCCGGCCACCGGCACCTTCTGCGACAGCGTGAGCTGGATGTCGCCGGTGCCCGGCGGCAGGTCGACGATCAGGTAGTCGAGCTGTTCCCAGCGCGTGTCGGTAAGCAACTGCATCATCGCCTGGGTGACCATCGGGCCGCGCCAGATCATCGGCGTGTCCTCTTCCACCAGGAAGCCGATCGACATCACCGGCATGCCGTGCGCCTGCATCGGGATGATGCTCTTGCCGTCCGGCGAGGCCGGCTTGCCGTGCACGCCGAGCATGGTCGGCTGGCTGGGACCGTAGATGTCCGCGTCCATCACGCCGACCTTCGCGCCCTCGGCCTTGAGCGCCAGCGCCAGGTTCGCCGACACCGTGGACTTGCCTACGCCGCCCTTGCCGGACGCCACCACGATGATGTTCTTCACGTTCGGCAGCGGCCCCAGCGTGCCCTGCACCTTGTGCACGTGGATGCGGCTGGTGATCGACACGGCGGCCGACTCGATCGCCGGATCGGCTTCCAGCGCCTGGCGCGCGCGCGCCGTGAGATCGTCGATCGCACCGGCGGCCGGATAGCCCAGTTGCAGGTCCACCGACACCTTCGCGCCGTCCACGCCGACCGCGCGCACGGCCTCGCCCAGCGGCGCACCGGTGTGGGTGTCGGTGAGGCCGCCAAGGATCTGGCGGACCAGGGCTTCATTCGCCTGCGTCATGTCGGTTCGG
>Ga0070682_100002151_pt1 | contig 10948 bp, 7 predicted proteins | sample KBSC63LmetaG_FD_64668 | JGI IMG/M metagenome (GOLD analysis project Ga0070682, IMG submission 64668) | Corn rhizosphere microbial communities from Kellogg Biological Station, Michigan, USA - KBS C6-3L metaG | ecosystem: Host-associated > Plants > Roots > Rhizosphere | place: USA: Michigan... | reverse complement strand
TGCGTGCGGTTGCCGTTGTTGCGCTCGAGCACCTCGAGCACGTAGCGGCGCTGGAAGTCTTCCTTCGCCTTCTCGAGCGGAACGATGGGACTCTCGGCGTCCGCACCGAGGTCCAAATCCTCGGCGCCGAGCAGCGTCTTCTCGCAGAGGACGAGCGCCTTCTTGATGCGGTTTTCGAGCTGGCGAATGTTGCCGGGCCAGGGCGCCTTGCGAATCGCCGCGAGCGCCTGCGGGGAGAACCCGCGCACGGGGCTACCGATCTCGTCCGCGTACTTGCTCAAGAGCGCCTTCGCGATGATGAACACGTCGTCGCCGCGATCGCGGAGCGGCGGCAACCAGAGGTTCACGACGTTCAACCGGTAGTAGAGATCCTCGCGGAACTCGCCGGTCTTGATCATGTCCTCGAGCGTGCGATTCGTGGCTGCGACGATGCGGATGTCGCAGCGCTCCGGCCGGTTGTCGCCCACGCGGAAGACGACGCGCTCCTGAATCGCACGCAGGAGCTTCACCTGCAGCTGCGGCGTGAGCTCGCCGACTTCGTCCAGGAAGAGCGTGCCTTGGTCGGCCTGCTGGAACCTGCCGGCGCGGCTCGCGATCGCCCCCGTGAAGGCGCCCTTCACGTGACCGAACATCTCGCTCTCCATCAGGTTCTCGGGGATCGCGCCGCAGTTCACGGTGACGAACGGACCGTTGGCCCGGTTCGAGCGACGATGGATCTCGCGCGCGATGAGCTCCTTGCCGGTGCCCGTCTCGCCGGTGATCATCACGCTGATGTCGGTGGCCGCGACCTTGGTGAGCTTTCGGAACACCTCCATCATCGAGGCGCAGGCGCCGATGATCTCGCCGAAGCGCTTGTCCTGGAGCTCGCCCTGGAGCTTCTCTTTGTCCGCGCGGAGGGCGGAGAGCAGCATGGCGTTCTGCAGGATGAGCGAGGCTTGCCCCGCGAAGATCGTGAGCAAATCGAGCTGCTTGCGCTCGAACAGGTGCTTGACCTCGTCGTTCGCGACGTAAAGCGCGCCCACCGTTTCGCCCTGGCTCAAGAGCGGCGCGCACATCACGCTCGAAAGCTTGAGCGCGATGACGCTCTCGCTCTTGCCGAAGGTGGTGTCGGTGAGCGCGTCGCTCACGATGACGGGCCGCTTGGTGGCGATCACCTGCTGCACGATGCTGTCGCTGATCGCGCCCGACGGGTCCTCGAGCACGCCACTTTGCACGTTGCGGGAGGCCCGCACGCGCGGCGTCGAGGTCTGTCCTTCGCCCACGTCGACCAGCAGAACCACGCCGCGCGCGGCCCCGGTGAGCTGGATCACGTCGTCGAGCAGCGTTTCGAGCAGCTCGTCCACCGAGCGCACGGTCATGAGCCGCTCGCTGAAAGCATGCAGGCGGCGCAGGCCCGCGATGTCGCCCTCCGGCTGACCCGGCTGACCCGAGCCGGGCTGCGATGCGGGCGTGCCGTCGGTCTCGGTGAACATGCTGAAGCCGAGCTGCGCGCGCCCGAGCGTGACGCGGTCGCCGTGCACCAAGCGCGCGCGGCGCTTCTTCTTGCCGTTGATTTGGATCTCGGCTTCGCGATCGACTTCCTCGAGCTGGAAATCGCGACCGTTGAAGACGATCTGCGCGTGATGATGCGCGACGCTCGCGTCGGGGATCGCGATGTCGTTGCCCAGCGCGCGCCCGAGCGTGGTCACCGGCTTGTGTAGCGCGACGATCACGGGGACCCCTTCGGCGGGGAAAAAGCGCACGATGGGCATCTGCCGGCGAGGGTAGCAAAGCGCTTCGATGAGTACACCCACGCTGAATTTTGCCGGCCAAAAGGCCGGCATTCATGCGACGTAATCTCGAAACGTTACGGGGCGCGAGGGCTTCCCTTCCAGCCTGAGGCGACTAGTATGCGCTGCCTATTAGAGTCGGGTGGCAGTCCCCTGCGCATTCGACAGCCCAGGGGCCGACCAGCAGGGAAAAGGAAATAGGGACCATGAACACTAAAGCTCTGTGGAGCGTCACGATCCTTGGGACCGTGGCTGCGTTCTTCTCCGCGTGTGGCGACGGTGACAGCACCAAGATCAAGATCTGCAACGCGAAGCAGCTCACGTGCTTGAGCGACACGAGCGCGCAGATCTGTAGCGCCGACGGCACCACGAACCTGCCGTTCACGTGCGGTGAGGGCCAGCACTGCTGCGACCCCAAGGTCAAAGGCTCCTCCTGTGGCGAGGACGTCACGAAGGCGAGCTGTGTCGGTGACTGCAAGCCCGGAGATACGCAATGCGGCTCGAAGGGCGTCGCGCTGCGCTGCGCTGACGACGGCCGGCATTGGGTCGCGACGGACTGCCCGGTCGGTACCGGCTGTGACAGCGCCAAGGGCGAAACCTACGGCACCTGCGTCAACAGCGACGATCCCGAGAACGTCGTGGTGGTGTGCGAGGGCGGCTCGAAGGCGTGCGCGGACGACAACACCGCGAAGGCTTGCGAGCCGGACGGCACCAATTGGGTCTTCACCGCGTGCGCCACGAACGAGAAGTGCGACGACGGTGCCTGCGTGCTCGATCCCGCCAAGGGCTGTGTCCCGCACTCGGGCACCTGCGTGGACAAGACGCACATCCGCATGTGCAACGACGACGGCGACGGCTACGTGAAGACCGAGGAATGCCCCGAGGGCACGAGCTGTGAAGACGGCGCTTGCCAGGGTCCGGTCTGTCCCGTGGGCGCGATTCGCTGCGACGACGTGCGCGTCGGTCCGAGCTTCGCCAACGCCATCGCGAACGGCACCTATCAGACGCGTACCGTGTACGCCTGTAACGCGGACGGAACGGGGTGGGAGACCTCGACCTGCGCCTCGAACGAGATTTGCCATTACGACAACATCTCGAACAACACCGTCAACACGTACGTTCAGGAGCTTCTGTCGGCAGTGCGCAACGCCAACGTGGTCCTGTCCCTTCCCGCACTCAACGTTCCCGCGAGCTCGCGCGCGAAATGCGACTCGCCCGGCTGCGCCGCCCCGTACGCGCTGCGCGGCATCCTCAGCGCGTTCGATTCGAGCACCGGCAGCACCGCAGGCAGCTTCACCTGCGGCGATCCGGACGACACCCGCGCCGATCCGCTGGCATCGTTCAGCCTGTGTGAGGGTCTTCCGCCCTTCAACAACCTCTACTGGGCGAACTACAAGTGCACCGACCCGGAGAAGTGCGTGTACGAAGGCACGCCGAGCAACGTCGAAGAGGGCGATAGCCTGATCGGCCCGACTTGCGCGTCGAATTGCAACCCGGGCACGACGGCCTGCATCACCCCCGGAAACGGGACCGTCGGCGGCATCGTGACCACCGGCGAGGCCACCGTCACCTGCGGCGACGACGGCACCTGGGACTACAACACGACCAAGAAGTGCGTCAGCAAAGATGCGAACCCGCGTGAGCTCTGGTGCGCCCCGAACCTCAAGGGGACGGCCAACGACTTCAACGTAGGCACTTGCATGGAGCCGGCGTGCGCGGCGTGGTTCGCCTCGTTCGACACGTTCACCCTGCCGGAGCACTACGGCGCTTGCGGGACGGACGGCATGTTCTACCCGTGCAACCCGGACGGTAGCTTCGGCGACGCCCAGGACTGCACGCAGTGCCAGCTCGCGAACGGCGTCCAGCTACCGGCGCAAACGGGCACACCCGAGACCTTTGCCGGCTACGACCCCGGCACGTGCGTCGCGTGCACGGACGGCGCGCAGCGCTGCCTGTTCTCGACGAGCGCGCTCTCCGGGACGCCCTACTACCAGGTGTGCGCCAACGGCGCCTGGACGACGAAGTCGTGCAGCGGCAGCAAGCTGTGCTGGGGCTACCAGGATCCGAAGGACGGCGTCGCGAGCATCGTGTGCGGCGGCGACTGCGCGCCCTTCACCGCGCAATGCGGCGGCACGGACGGCAAGCAGATCGCAACCTGTGACGGAGACGGCAATCTCAGCGCCTTCAAGAACTGCGCGACCGGCGCCTGCCACACGGACGACACGTCGTCGACCGCGGGCGGCTCCGCCTACTGCGAGTCGGAGTGCATCGCCGGCACGTCGCAATGCGTGATGGCCCCGGACCCCGACAACGGCGACGTGCTCACCGAGGCGGCCGCCGTCTGCACGGGCAAGGGCCGTTTCGACGTGACGAACGCCAAGCTCTGCAACGTGAGCGATCCGCAGAACCCGGAGCACTGCTTCCCGAACGTGGGCTGCGCCCAGTGCGATTCGGGCGCCTTCGACGGCGTCCCGGACGTGCGTTGCGCACTCGACGAGAACGGCCTCCCGCTGATTCCTGCAGCCGTGCAGGTCTGCAACAAGGACGGGAACTGGGACAAGGCCATCGACTGCCCGGGTGGCGGCACGAGCTGCTCGGTCGGCGTGTGCTACGCGACTGAGCCGGCGCCCGGCGAAGGCGGCGCGGGCGGCCAGCCCGGCACCGGTGGTGGCGGCGCGGGCGGCGTCATCCAGTAAGGTCGCGGTTCGCTGAACCGACGCCAAAGGGCGAGCCTTCGGGTTCGCCCTTTGCGTTTTGTGGGTCCCGCAAGAGCTCGAGCGGAGCGCGCCGCTACCACTCGGCGCGGAGCGGACGGTGGAGCACGTCCTCGACGGCGGCCGCGACCGGCTTGCCCTCGAACAGCACGCGGTACACCTCGCTCGAGATCGGCAGCTCGACGCCGAGCCGCTCGGCGAGTCGGTGCGCTGCCTCCGCCGTCGGCACCCCTTCGGCGACGTGACCGAGCCCCTTGAGCACGTCCTCGAGCCGCCCGCCGCGCCCGAGCTCGAAGCCGACGGTTCGATTGCGCGAGAGCTCCCCGGTGCAGGTGAGCACGAGATCTCCGAGCCCGGCGAGCCCGGCGAGCGTGAGGACGTTGCCGCCCTTGGCCATCGCGAGGCGTGCCATCTCCGCGAGGCCGCGCGTGATCAGCGCGGCGCGCGTGTTGTGACCGAAGCCGAGGCCGTCGCAGGCGCCCGCCGCGATGGCGACGACGTTCTTCAGCGCCCCGCCGACCTGCACGCCGGTCGGGTCGTTGCTCGAGTAGACGCGGAGCCGCTCCGTCGCGAGCTTGCCTTGCACCGCGACGCTCAGCGCGTGGCTCTTCGCCGCGACCACGAGGTTGGTCGGCAGCTTCTTCGCGACCTCGAGCGCGAAGCTCGGACCCGAAAGCACGAGAGCGCGCTCGCCCGCCTCGGCGCCGAGCACGTCGGCGACGACCTCCGTGAGGAGCATCCAGGTTCCGGGCTCGATGCCCTTGCTCGCGATGACGAGCGGCACGGGCGGGAGCAAGTCGCGTGCGCGCTCGAGCACGCTCCGCAGGGCAAGGGACGGCAGCGCGAGGATGACGAGCTCGGCGCCGTCCAGCGTGTGCGCGAGGTCGGCGCTCGCCGCCACGTTCTCCGGCAGGGTGAAGCCGCGGAGGAACGCACGGTTCTCGCGCTCCGTCGCGAGGGCGAGAGCGTGCGCCGCGTCCCAGGTGAAGAGGCGTACGGGCCCGCGCTCGGCGAGCGACAGCGACAGCGCCGTACCCCAGGCGCCCGCGCCGAGGACGGCGACGTGGGACATTGGTGCGTTCCCCTTCATCCCACGCCGCCTTCGGGGGGCGCAAGCAAACAAATGCTAGGCTGCGCCGACCTTGTCGCGGCTCGGGCGGCTCCTTCTACTGTGCGGCACGGCCGCGTTCGCCCTCACCGGCTGTCCGTCGCGGGACAGCATCGGGACGACGAGCATGTCGGTGCTCGGCTCGGGCGTCGTCAACGACCCGCAGAACAAGTCGCTGCGCTTCGACATGCTGAAGTTCGGGCTCGACAGCTTCTGCCACGAGATGCTGAAGGGCGGCGCGCCGCTCAAGATGGCGGACGACGAGCCGGTCCTCGGTCGCTTCTTCGCGTCCGGCTGCCAGTCGCAGATCCTCGACGAGGAGCAGCGAAAGTCGTTCATCGTGCAGTACCAGGGCAAGGGGTACGCCTTCGGCGGTCCGGTGGGCCGCGTCGGGTTCGAGGCCACGGGGCTCATCGAGTACGCACCCGACTTCCAGCTCCACGACGGGGCGATGTACGTCTACTTCCGCCCGCGCCTGGTCGACACCAGCAAGTTCGGGCTCCTGCTCGTGGAGTCGGAGCTCGCGCAAACCGCCGCGGCGGCGCTCGGCGTGAGCCCGGAGGCGTTCGGCAAGAAGATCGTCGACAGCCAGCTCCGGCGCGGATTTACCGTCGTGCGCTACGGCTCGAGCGGCGAGACCGAGTTCGGCATGGGCATCATCCCGCCGGGCGAAAAGCCGTTTCATCCCTTCCAGGTCCAGACGGAAGACAAGCGGGTCCTCGTCAACGAGCGCACCGAGGTGCACCGCGGTCAGCAGGACTACGTCGGCGCGTTCGACGTCGAGGGCAGCGATCAGGCCTTCTACCTGACGCTCTCGATCGACGGTGCCCCCTCGGTCGACGTGCTCGTCGTCCCGCAGGCGGAAGGCGACAAGCTCATCGACGGCTACGTCAGGACCCGTGGTCCCCAAGCGGTCACGGGCCAGCCTCTGCTCGACGAGCCCGTGCCCACCGGTCAGGTTTTCCGCCGTTTCGTGAAGGTTCCCGCGGGCCGCTACTACTTGCTCCTCGACCACGGGGACCGTAGAGGGCATGGTCCGGCGCCCGGACCTGTTACCGACCAGGCCGCCAAGGTCGACTACCTGATCTTGCTCGGCGACGCGCCCTGAGCCACGAGACTTCCTGCCTGACCATGAACACTACCGCGATGAATCCGAAGGTCTACCGCTTCGTGGTTTGGCCGATCTGGTTCGTGGTGGTGCCGCTCGTGCTTGCCCACTTCACGGTGCTGCTCTTGAGCCCCGGCTCGAGCTTCGAACCGGTGACGCTCGTGGACCGCGTGCTGTGGGCGATCGACGACCAGCCGATCCCGGCGACGATCGGCTTTTTCACGCTGTTCGAGATGCTCATCTACCACTACCGGCACCTCTTGCCGCTCGCGGGCTCGGATGGGCGAGCCGACGTTCCGCGCGAGGCCCGGCGCGACATCGAGCGCGCGGCGCACCTGCTCGACGAGGCAGAACGCATTCTCAGGCGCGAGCGCCCGGCCTTCGAGAAGAACGTCCCCGCGAGCGCGCGCGAGGAGCTCTTGTCCGAGCTCGAAACGCTGCGCCGCAGCATCGGACAGAGCCCGTTCGATCGCCAAGCGTTCGAGACCGCTTACGAGCGGGCCGCGCGACTCGTCGACAAGCACCTGGGCCGCTGGCAAAAGGGTGAGCTGCGCGAGTACGTCGAATCGATCGCGGTGGCGATCGGCGTCGCGCTCCTGCTGCGGGCTTTCGTGGTCGAAGCCTTCAAGATCCCGAGCGGCTCGATGCTGCCGACCCTGCAGATCCAGGATCATATCTTCGTCAACAAGCTCGCCTACGGACCGCTCGTTCCCTTCACGAGCTATCGACTCTTCGATCGCCTGCCCCCGGCGCGCGGCGACGTCATGGTGTTCGTCTACCCCGACTCGAACCCGGACGCGCCGAGCCAAGACTTCATCAAGCGCGTCATCGCGCTGCCGGGCGACACGTTGGTCGTCGACAGCGGCCACCCCATCATCAACGGCTGGCGCGTGCCGAGCTGCCACGTCGGGGAATACACGTACCAGGAAGGCAGCGACGCGCCGACCAAGCGCGGGGACCTCTTCATCGAGTACCTCGGGGAGCGCGCGTACCTCACCCAGTACGAGGACAACCGCTCCGACGGTCGCCAGGGCCCGTACCACGTGAAGCCCGGCGAAACGTGGGTGCTCGGCGACAACCGCAACAACAGCATGGATTCGCGCGCGTGGGCCGGCGGCAAGGGCGCGGGCGTGCCCGACGTGAACATCAAGGGACGCGCGATGTTCGTGTGGTGGGGCGTCGCTTTCGATCGGCTGTTCATGAACGTGCTCGGCACGCCGCGCTTGCCGAAGGGCGCGCCCCCCGAAATCGTCAATGGCATCAACGCGTGCCTCGCCAAGCGTCCCTCGACGAGCGAGGCGACTCCGCCGCCGCCTTCCGCTGCGCAGAGCCTCGAGCCCGCAGCCGCTTCGGCCCAGTAGTTCCGCATCGACGAGAGCGTCGTCCCCGACGGATCAAAGCGGTGCGGAACTACGCGAGCGGAGCGAGCCCGCCGAAGGCGGCGGGGGAGCGGTCGCGAAGCGAGCCGCGGGGGCAAGTCCCCCTTTGTTAGTAGCGCGCAGAGAAATTTCAGCGCCAGGTCGGCCGGCCGAGGACTGGCATCGCGCGCGCAAGGCGCCCTATCCAGCGGATCTTGGGTGGAGTAGTAGTCCAAGGTCTCTGGAGGATCTCTATGGCGCGTCAGCAGCGTTGGACGGCGGTGGTGTCGACGGGACTCATGGTGGGCGCGTTGCTCGCCTGCAAAAAGAAGCCGGATGCGGCCGCAGAGGCCTCAGCGGCCGCATCGGCCCCCGCGGCTCCGGCAACCCCGGCAGCGCCGGCCGTGACCTCGGCGGCGGCTGCACCCGAAGCGCCGGCTGCGCCCGCCGAGGCGAAGCTCGGCGACGTGAAGCGCTACGGCGTCGAGAAGGAGTCGAAGCTCGACGATGCCGGCGTGCGTGTCTCGGCCGATGAGCTCAAGGTCTACAACGAGGCCGACACCAAGACGGACGACGTGGCGACGCTCCCGAAGGGCTTGCTCGTGTTTCGCCAGGTCAAGATGGCGGATTTCACGCTCGTGGAGTTCCCGTCGGGCGTCGGGCAGTTCTCACAGGGTTGGGTCGAGACCAAATCGCTCTCCGACACGCCCGAGAAGGTGACGCGCGCGGGCGCCCTGAGCGAGAAGAAGACGGCGGCCGTGAAGGTCGTCGACGGAGGCACGGCTGCGGCAACCGACGGCGGGAAGGCCGCCGACAAGAAAGCCGACGCCGGTGCCGACAAGGCAGCGGCCGACAAGGCAGCGGCCGACAAGGCGGCAGCCGACAAGGCGGCGGCCGACAAGGCGGCGGCCGACAAGGCAGCGGCCGACAAGAAGGCCGAAGACAAGAAGGCGGCAGCCGACAAGGCAGCAGCCAAAAAAGAAGCCGAAGAGAAGAAGAAGGCGCCCGCGAAGAAGAAGTAGCGTCCGCGGCGCTCGGCTAGCTCTCTTCGCCCTTGCTCGAAGAACGGGTGCGAGCTTCGATTCCGAGCTCGCGTGCGAGCGCATGCGTGCGGTGCGTCCGAAAGACCGCGAGACCGACGAGCACCATCCACAGCGCCACGATCGACAGCCCCAGGGTGACCTGCAGCGCAAACGGCAGCGCGAGGCCGCGCTTCAGCAGAAATGCGAAGACGATGTCGAACCCGATCTTGCCGAAGCACGCAATGGCACCGAGCCGGTAGTTCCGGCGAGCCTGGTCGCGCCACCGGTTGAAATCGGCCTCGGCAACGTTCGGAAACTGCTCCTTCTGGCGCAGCGACACGTCCATCTGCCGGAGCGAGAACAGAATGCCGAGGATCAGCGCCAGGAGATCGAACAGTTGGTCAGGCAAGACGACCCCGCGTTACCACGAGCGCGACGAGCCCTGCCATCGAGGTCCGGATTTGGCTCAGCCTGTGCCAGGCCCAAGCTGAGAAATCATGAAGAAACGGCGGCATAGGGGGCGGCATGTGTCTTGCTTATTGCGGGCCCGGACACTTGGTTTGGGAGAGGGTGTTCAGCTCGGCCGACGTGCCCAGCGCGAGAAGAGTGGGAAGGGGGGGCTTTAACCGACGCGTCGGTACACGAGCCAGCGCAGCTCGACGGGCGCTCGGTCGGGCGGCAGATCGTAGAGGTCGAGTCCCTTCGACCAGTTGACGAACCAGCCCGTCGGCGGCCAGTCCTCCGCCGGCTGGTGAGCGTGCTCGAAGTCGTGCGTCGATTCGTCCGAGACGGCCTCGAACGGCAAGCCGCGCATCGCGTTCTGGATGTCGTTCCTCGTGAACACGTTGCTCCAAAACACCTGCGACAGCTCGCGCGCCATCGCGTCGGGGCGGTAGCCTTCGTTCGCAAGAAAGGCGTTGAACACGAACAGTCCGCCCGTCGTGAGCGCCGCGGCCGCTGCCTCGAACAACGCCCGCACCTGCTCGACGCTGCGGATGTGCGAAGCGATCACCTCGGCGAGGCAAATCATCCGGTAGTGACTCCGCGCGATCTCGAGCGTGCCCGACAGCGCATCGCCCTCGATGACGCGCACCGGTAGCTTCTCCTTCTCGACGTCCCCGCGCAGGATCGCCGCGAGGGCGGGAGCGAGCTCGACCGCGTCGGTCGGAAAGCCCTCGCGCGCGAGCGGCAGCGTATTTCTCCCCGTGCCGGCGCCGATGTCGAGCACGGGCACGTCCTTGGGCGCGCCGAGCGAGCGCGCGCATTCGAGGATCTTGGCGTCGGGGTGCACGCCGAAGTACGGCGGCTCGCGCGATTTGACCCAGTGCTCGTACTCGTGAGCGACGCTCGACGTGTGCACGGTCATGAGCCAGGTGAGCGACGTCGCGGGCGGTGCGTTCGTCTCGTAGCTCACGATCACCCGGGAGTACGGCGACGTACGAAACGCTTCCTCGAGCTTTTCGCCGAGCACCTTACGCAGATGCGCGCGCTCCTCCTCGGTGAAGGAGCGGCCGAGCGCGGCGAAGGCCTCCGTCAGGAGCTCCTGATAGTGATCGACGAGGGACGGCGCGGCCGGGAGCGCCATCTGCCCCTTGGCACCCAGGCGGCGCGGCAGGCGCCGGATCATGGCCTGACGAATCACCGCCTGGTTCGTCTCGCGGCTCGGACGCTTGTCCTTCTTCTTGTCCTTAGCCTTGGCCATCGTCACCCTCGCCGCCGGGGCAACTCACCGCCGCGCGCGGCTCAGAGGTAACGATTGACGAGACCCTCGAGCATCTCCTGCTGGCCGGAGCGCGGCTTCGGGTCGATCCCCTTGCCCAGCACCTGCTCGGAGAGATCCTTGAGGCTCACCTTGCCGCCCATGATGCT
>Ga0070682_100002148_pt1 | contig 10964 bp, 11 predicted proteins | sample KBSC63LmetaG_FD_64668 | JGI IMG/M metagenome (GOLD analysis project Ga0070682, IMG submission 64668) | Corn rhizosphere microbial communities from Kellogg Biological Station, Michigan, USA - KBS C6-3L metaG | ecosystem: Host-associated > Plants > Roots > Rhizosphere | place: USA: Michigan... | reverse complement strand
GACGAGATCGACCCCCCAAAGAAGCCTTCCCTCATCCTAGAACGGCGGCTCTGCCGGCTGCGCGCCCCCCGCCGATGTCCGGTTGTGCAATTGGCGCAAAACCTCGGACTGCTTGGCGGCGATGTCTCCGACGGAGGGCGCCGGGCCCCGTGGTGCCGGGCTGACCGGGGTGGCGTCGGGGAAGGCCTCCATGAGGGCCGTGTTGCCAGCGTCCGGCGGGGTGTAGGTGGCCCGGTAGAGCTTGACGGCCTTCAGCTGACCTGGCTTCTTCGGCTCATCCGCGTAGTAGGTGCAGGTGATGTACCCACCCACTTCGATCTTGTTGCAACCGGCGGCGCGGACCGCCTCGGCCACCGCCTGCTGGCTCTTGAACTTCAGCCACAGTCCACGCCGGCCGTCGTCGTCGTTGTCTTCGTGGACATCGGTCTGCAAGGTGACGACGATCGACTTCTTCGGGTCGCCGTTCGGCCACCGCTTCACTTCGCGGGTTTGCGGATCGGTCTGCTCAACAACCTTCGGCGGGGAGACGACGACACCGGACCATGTGATCCCGGGCGGCCCGTCGAACGAGCAGGATCGGGTGCGCTCCCCACCCATGAGCATCGCGTTGGCTTCATCGTATTCGTTGCTGTACGACATTGTGCATTTTCTCCTTTATCGACCGGGACAACCGTATTCGGGGGTTGCTCCGGTAAGCATGTCTTCGCCCCAGAACGGGCAATACCAGCACCGTTTGGAGTCGGGGGCGGCGGTGATCTTGTCAAATCGGGACGGAGAATCCCCGTGGGAGATCAACTCCTCGCCGATGCGGTACATGCGCGCCAAGGCGGCCTTCGCGACATCGGCGTCATAGCGATCCACCCACACGTGGATGCCTTTCAGCGTGCCGGCGCGGGGGATGTACACCAGGGCGACGTAGTCGACAGCCAGCCCCGCCTGCTCGTACCCATAGCCATACAGGTGCGTCTGCACCTTGTAGCCCTCGGTAGGCCCCTCGGCGATGGCCTTCTTGATGACATCAGCGCCGGCACCCTTGTAGTCGATGACGCACCGCAGATCCCGGTGGTACAGGTCCGAGGTACCACGCACGATCGGGTCGATCTGCAGATGTGTTTCCGGGGTCAGGGTGGTGGAACCGAAGGTGGCGTTGAACCGCAGAACTGCCTGCTCAAGCCAGGAGTGCAGGCCAGTGCCTATCACTGCGGCGAGCGGATCGGGGCGGCTGTTGAAGCTGGGGGAACCGGCCAGCCGGTACGCCAGGCGCCGGTCGCAAGCGTCCCCCAACTCTGATGGGCCGGGGACTGCTTGCAGGGAACGTGGGGAAGTGTCTGCTGCCCAGCGGATCAGCGCCCGGACCTCCTCACCGATCTGTTCGGAGATCGGGTGCAGGCATTCAGGCTGCTCGCAGCATTCTTTCACGACTCAAGATTAGTAACCGGGTATGACAAAAAACTGGCCCCCCGGGTGACGGGGGGCCAGTTTTTCCGCAGTACCAAACGAGCTAGTTGGACTGTACCACGATCTCATTGTCGTCAGCGTCGTTCATCTTCCGCTTGCCCTCGGCCTCCGGGTCCCAGCGGTCGATCTTCTGCCTCGTCGAGTGCAGCGAGTTGTTGTAGTTCGCCACCAACACCCCGGCGACGTTCAGCGCCACCGAAGCCCGGTTGCCGCTGCCCAACGCCGCCGCCGCCTGCAAGATCACGGTGGTGGCGTTGGCGTGCGGGTACCGGTTCTGCAGCATCCGCACGAACGACTTCTTGTCGATCTCCTCGCCGTAGCGGTGCATGATGCGGGCCACGCCGAGGAGGATGTTCTCCTGCAGCGGCCGGTTCGGCGGCTGCGGGTCAGGCCACGCCTGGGTGAGGACATCGAATGCGTCCCCGAGGACCGTCAGGCCGTTGGCCCAGCGGGCGATGCGCATCGCGGAACCGACGGCGGCGAAGTCCTTGCCACCGCCGCCGACCTTGATGCCGTAGTGCTCGATGACCTTGTTGACGGCGACCGCCTCCTCCACGCCGGCGGTGACAAGCACCAGGAACGTGGCGGCCGGGTTGACCTTCGACTGGTCGTTCTTCAGCAGGAACAGCAGCGCCTCCTGCTCGGGGGTCAGCCCTTCGTACACCATCGCACCGATGGCGTGCTCGGTCTCCCCGGGCCGGGCATGCTGTAGCAGCATGCCCTCCACGCGGTGCTGCCCGTCAAGCACGTAGTACCGGCCACCCCGGTGGGACACGACGATCGGCGCGGAGTCCACACCGGCCCAGCACCATTCGGCGCTCATCTTCGCCAGCTTCGCCGGCAGGATTTCCCGCTGCACGCGGGGATCGACCTTGACCTGCTCCAGCGGGATCACGGCATACTTCGGCCGGTCCAGCTTCTCCAGCGGGCTGTAGTCCATCTTGAAAAGCAGTGGCATTACGGGTTCTCCCCTTTGTTGAGTCCTCGGAGCTTGCCAGCCAGGACCCGGAATGGTTTCAGCTGGCTGCTGATCTGATCTCCCCACAGCACGGCCTGCTCGACTGTCAGTTCCCGTGGGGGGGTGTGGAGCTGTTCGGCAAGTAGGTGCAGGTGTTCCAGCTGTTGCTGGATTGCCGCTATGCCGGTTTCCCAGGTGCGCATGTCCTGGGGTTCAACTTTGGTGGACAACTTTCGGTAGATTTCCCAGGTCGCGTGGGCCCCGCAGTGTGGTCCGTGCCCATCCAGGCCGATCTGGTGGATGCGCATTGCTTCCAGTGCCGCTTCTTCGTTGGCTTTGGCGTGAGGGCCAAATTTGCCGTGGACGGCTCCGAGGCAGTGGCTGGCCATCATGCCCCAGATCTTGTAGGCGCTGGCCGGTTCGTAGCGCATCACGCTGGCGATGGCTTCTTCGGTGGAGGGCTGCGGCACGGGTGCCTGGTCGCCTTTGCCGTGGCGGGTTTTGCCTGCCCGGTGGGTGATTTGCAGGCGACGCTTGATGCGTTCCCCTTCGCCGAGGATACGCAGCGTGTTGATCATCTTCAGCTTGTCGAGTGCACGCATCTCGACAGTGAACGCCGGATCCGCGTTGGCTTGTTCTTCCCGGATCGCGGCGATGACGGTGTAGAAGTCGCCAGCGATGAATGGCACCTCTTTCATGCCGATCCAGCGTGCCGCTTCCAGCCGCCGCCAGCCCGAGATGAGCCGCAGATTCCTGTCCACGATGATCGGCTGCTGGATGCCGCGTGCCTTGATGTCTTCGGCAAGCATGTCGATCTGTGTGAACGGGCGGTCGAACTCCTCCACGCCAACGTAGTAGCGGGGCAGGATGTCCTTGATTTTGCAGGTCCGCACTGTCCTCCTTTCACCTTGATGGAGGGGGCTTTGGAGCCCTTCACGTCGTGCACAGTAGCACTATCCTCCACCGACACCAACAGCCTCCCTGGTGATGTGTAGCCACGCTACCTATACTTCCGATCATGGGACTGTCGATCAAAGACCAGATCAGCGCACTGCCGCCCGCCGAGCAGCTCGCCTGGGTCGACTCGCTGTCCCCCGAAATGGTCGAAGAAGTCCTGCGAGGAGAGTGGTGGTTCACCGGCCGACCCGAACAGATCCTCGATGAGGGCCAGTGGTTCGTGGCCTGCTACTGCGCAGGGCGCGGAGCAGGCAAAAGTCGCACCGGCGCGGAGTGGCTGGTGGAGCGGGCCATGCAGTACCCGTTCGACCAGTCGGGCGTGCCCACGGAGCATGCTGTTGTCGCGGAGACCCTGTCCGATGCCCGCATGGTCAACATCGAGGGCCCGTCGGGTCTGTTGAACGTGCTGCGCCGCCGGCACCTGCCCTTCGAGTACCGCAAGGCACCGAAGCCGATGATCCTGTTCCCCAACGGCACCAAGATCCACACCAGCGGCGCCGACACTCCCGACACATGCCGTGGCATGAACCTGACCAGCGTCATCCTCGACGAAGTCATCAAATGGAAAGAGCCCCGCCGGACCTGGCTCGAAGGCATCATGCCGTCCCTGCGAGCAGACATCCGCCCCGACCATCCCCGCGCACTGATCACCACCACCCCGAAGCCCATCGACCTGCTGCGCGAACTAGCGGCACGCAAAGACGGCTCCGTACACATGATCCGGGGCTCCACGTTCGACAACGCCTCCAACCTCAGCTCCTTCGTCCTGCAAGAGTTGAAGCTGCGCTACGACGGCACCACCCTCGGCCGGCAAGAGCTGTACGGGGAACTCATCGAAACAATGGACGGTGCCCTGTTCGGCCGCTCCGACCTCGACAAATACCGCGTCGATGACATCCCCGACGACCTGGTCAACATCATCGTCGGTGTCGACCCCGGCGCCACCGGCGAAGACGACGAAACCGGCATCGTCGTGGTAGCCAGGGACACCCGCTCCCACATGTACGTGCTCGGAGACGCCACCGTGCAAGGCGCCGGCCGGATGGCAGCGATGGCGGTGTGGAGAACAGTCCTCGCCTACGGCGCCGACACGGTTGTCGTCGAAGACAACGTCGGCAAGCGCTGGCTCACCCAAGTCCTCAACGACGCCTACACAGAACTGCGCGACCAGCAAGGCCTGTTCCCCCCCCACACCTCCCCGCCCCTGGTCACCGTCGACTCCAAGGTCGGCAAGTCACTGCGTGCACAGCCGGTCGGGATGCGCCTGCAGCAAGGCAGGCTTCACATGGTCGGCCACTACGAGCAGCTCGAAAACCAGATGGTCAGCTTCGACCCCGACAACGTGCGCAAGTCCCCGGACCGCGTTGACGCCATGGTGCACGGTGCGCGACACCTCATGAAAAGCGAGAAGCGACGCACCAGCCTCGCCGATCCCAGCCAATACCAGCTGGCCCTGCCCGACGGCTTCTACGCCGTACCACATCTCGGCGCGGGTTACTAACGATTCGGTAACGAGATCACGTAGTCTTAGCAGCGTGGCATATGTAGCGTGGCTACTGATTGTCTTCGGCATCATCATGGCGACCACCCGATGGACGCGCGTGATCACCGAAGATCGCATCGGCTTGCCCATCCGCCAACGTGTGCTCAACCGCTTCGGCGAACACCATTGGGCCACCTACCTGGTCCTATGTCCCTGGTGCGTCTCCCCCTACATCGCCACCCCCCTCACCATCCCCGGAATCTTCCTGCTGCACGGCATGCCGTGGGACCAGCGCATCTTCGTCGGCTTCCTGCTCATCCCAACCGCCTCCTGGGTGGCCGGGCGGCTTAACACAGGTGGTGAGTAATGGCCCTGTTCGGCAAGAAAAAGGCTGAGGTGCTGACCGGCACCACCATCGAAGCCGTCAACCCGCACAAGGCGATGACAGCGGCGTCGATGATCGCCACCCAGCAGGATGAGCGCCTGTGGGGCATGTACAGCTTCGGCGACGAAGGCTGGCAGGTCGAACTGTGGCGGCTGTATGACCTCATCGGAGAGTTCCGCTTCGCCGCGAACTGGGTCGGCAACGCCTGCAGCCGCTGCCGCATCTACGTCGCTGACGTGGACGAGAACGGCCGGGTGCAGCAGGAAACCGAAGACCCCGAGATCGCCGGGCTGGCTGACACGATCTTCGGCGGCCCCGACTCGAAGGCCGAAGCGGTACGGGCGATCGGCGTCAACCTGACCGTCACCGGGGAGTGCTACATCCTCGGCATCGACGGCGGCAAAGAATCCGACGAATGGTATGTCGTGTCCGGTTCGGAGCTACGGCGCCGTGCCGGAGGCTACGACTGGCGGCCCTCCCTCATCCGCACCCGGCAGCGTCGCGCACTGCGCCCCGGCCAGGATCTGATCATCCGCCTGTGGACTCCGCACCCACGCGACTCGTGGTGCGCCGACTCCCCGGGCCGTGGTGCCATGACGGTGCTGGTGGAGCTGGAGCGACTCACCCGGTACGTCTTCGCACAGATCGATTCGCGGCTGATCAGCGCCGGCATGGTGTTCCTGCCCAACGACATGGATTTCCCCGACGACGGCACCTCCACCAGTGCCGCCGAGGCGTACACGAACCGCATGGTTCGGATGGCAGCGCAGCCGCTGCAGGGTGAAGGCACCGCCGCTGGCGTCGTGCCCACCTTCGCCGAGGTGCCGATGGAAGCCCTCGGCAAGATCCAATTTATGGAGTTCGCCTCCGTCCTATCCAAGCAAGCCCTGGAGCTGCGCACCGAGGCGATCCGCCGGCTCTCCCTGGCCATGGACATGCCCGCCGAAGTGCTGACCGGCATCGGTGACATCACTGCCTGGACCGGCTGGTTCATCCAGGAATCCGGCATCAAGGTCCACATCGAACCGGTCATGAACCGGCTGTGCGAAGGCCTGACCAAGTCATACCTGCGCCGTGCCCTCACCGTGCTCGGCAAGGATCCCGACCGGTACACGTTCACCTTTGACACCGCACCGCTGACCGTTCGCCCCGAGCGCCTGCAAGACGCGGTCAACCTGTTCAACCTGGACCTGCTGTCGGGAGAGGCGGTGCGTCTCGCCGGGGACTTCGCCATCACCGACGCCCCCGATGAGCAGGACCTGCAGGTCAAGTTCCTGCAGAAACTCGTCCTCGTTGACCCGGTTCTGTTCCAGACGCAAGGTGTGCGGGACCTGCTCGGATTCACCGAAGATGTCCTGCCCGCCGAATCGGTCATCCCGCCGATGCCGACCCCGTCGATTGGTGGGCCCGGTATTCCACCGCCGCCGGAGCGCACGGCGAAAGAGTCGACACGTACGCCGATCCCACAGCGTTCCGTGGACCCTGCCGCACCGCAAGCCAACCGCGCCGCCAGCAACGACGGCGGGGTACCCGCTGCCCGCACCGCCTCCTCCCTACCGGAAGGCCTCGCCCTGGCCGTCGGCTGCGAAGCGGCAGTGCTACGAGCGTTGGAGCGTGCCGGCGGGCAACTGCTCACCCGTGCTGACCGGGGCAGGTATCCGAACATCCCCAAGGCGGAACTGCACACCCGGCTCAAGGTCAACGGTGAAACCCACGCACGGCAGCTACTCGCCGGTGCCTGGGAACACCTCCCCGCCACCCTGTCCATGTTGGACACCCAGGTCAACGTGTCACAGGTCCAGCAGGTGCTGGCCACCTATTGCACGATCCTGCTCACCGGCTCCATCCCCCACGAGCCACGCAACCTGATCACCATGCTCCGCACCGCCGGGCTGGTACCCGATGGCCAGTAGCGACTGGGTGCAGCGCGTCTACGACCAGGTGTGGCCAGGGCTGCGCCGCTTCATTGACGCCGCCCGCACCGCCGTCATGGCCCCCTGGGCGCAATACAAAGGCATGCCCGATCCCAGCGGTGCCCACCGTGCCGCACCGGTGTGGAGTGCCGAAGTGGCGCGCCTGCTCCCACTGCTCGCACAGGTCTCCGAAGCCGCAGCTGCCGACATTGGCGCCGGCCGGATGGCAACAGAGGGCATGGTGCTGCGGGAGCAGGCACGAACCGCAAACCTACTCACTCGCATCCCCGATGAGATCGCCGGGGACCTGTTCGACCTCATCGACCAGGGCCAGCGGGCCGGGATGTCAACCGAGCGCATCGCCGCACAAGTCGACGCCTACCTCGATGCCACCGGCTCCCAACGGTGGCCCGGCCGGGCCATGGCCATCGCCCGCACCGAAACGGCGCGGGCCTGGAACGTCGGCTGGCTCGCAGCGAATATGCAGGTCCGCCCGGCGGCGACGAAAACGTGGGACACCGACCTCGACGGGGACGAGCGGGCCGCGCACCACGCGGCGAACGGGCAAACCGTGCCGATGGGGATGCCGTTCACCGTCGGGGACGAGTACCTCATGTACCCCGGGGATGTCACGGCCAGCGCGGAGAACGTCGTCAACTGTCGCTGTGAGATGAGTGTTAGGGCAGGTGGGTAATGGTTGACCCGAACCCGGCGCGGGGGATGCCCATCGCCCTGCAGCGGTATTGGCTCATCGGGAAGGGTGCTGCCAAGATCCGCTGGGGTGTTCCTGGCGACTTCCTGCGCTGCGTCCGCCAGCTTCGCTCCCACTTCCCCACCAACCCCGAAGGCCTGTGCAACATCCTGCACACCAAGGCCACCGGCGGACCTCCTGGCCACGGCCGAGGTGAGCACAGCCTGGAAGCTGCAGAAACCCTGCTTTCTGCAGCCCCGCTGCTGCAGGATGTGGTGTGGATGGCACCGCTGGCACCGATCGGTGTGCCAACGGGTGACGGGCGCATGTTCCGGCCGGGCAGCTTGTCGTTCCGCGCCCTACCGTTGCCGCTCGAATGGGCGAAGGCCAGGAATGGTGGCCATGCCGGCGCGGTGACGGTGGGACGCATCCTCGGTACGACCATCGGGCCGGATGCCACTGGCCAGGAGATGGCTTGGGGGTGGGGCGATTTTATGGACCCCGCCGTCATTCCGGAGGTGTCCCAGGCGCTGGCTCTCATTGAGGGCGGGGTGGCCGGGCTCAGCCTGGACCCGGGCGGCTTCGTGGAAGTGTTCCGGGGCGACGGTGTCTCGGAGTTCACCAGCTACAAGGCCGGCGGGGCAACGCTGGTCAGCATCCCCGCGTTCGAGGGGCAGCGGGTCTACATCGGCCGCGCGGAAGACTTCGAAGACGACGACGATGAGCTGATCCGCGCCTGGATCGACGCCATGGAGGCAGACGACGTATCTCCCCTGGATACCCCTGGCGAGGATTGCGGCTGCGCAAACGCAACAAACGAAACAGCCGAGTTCGCCGTCAACTCCTCCGGCTGGCGCGGCCTGCCCATCGCCGCCCGGGAAGAGAAAGTCAACCGGGACGACGCCATCCGGCGCATCGCCATCTGGGCAGACAACGACACGAAGAAGATCAACCGGGCCTTCCTGTGGCGCCACGACCAAGGCAACCCGGGATCCGTCTACTCGTACCGGCTGCCCATCGGCGACATCATCGACGGCGAACTGCACGTCATGTACCACGCCATCTACGCCGCATCGGCACTCCTCGAAGGCGCCCACGGCGGCCTTCCCAACATCTCCGACCGGGAGAAGGAGCAGCTGCGCAACGTCATCTCCGGCATCTACCGGCGCATGGCAGAACACTTCGACGACCCCACCATCCGTGCCTCGTGGGATCGGGAAACGAAGCGCGACAACGGGGTCACGGGCAAGGAAGACGAAGAGGGAGACGCCGGCGATTTCGCCTTGGAGGGTGACATGCCACTGACCGAACTGGCCGAAGAGATCCTCGCCGAGGAGGTGCCGGAGCCCGAAGAGGTGGACGTTCTCATCGCCTCCGCCGCACCCATCGCGCCGCCGGCTGCCTGGTTTGACCATCAGGACATTCAGCCCGGCCCGCTGCAGATCAGCCCCGAAGGGCAGTTCAGTGGCTACCTGGCGCTGTGGAAGACCTGTCACAGGAGTGTCGGGAGGGGTGCCTGCGTCAAGGCGCCGAAGTCGCGCACCGGCTACCAGCATTTCCAGCTCGGCACCGTGCTCACCGCCGAAGGGGAACTGGTGAAGGTGGGCCGCGTCACCTACGGCGGCGGTCACGCCGATGTCGCCCTGGGTGTCCTGCCTGCCATTGAGCACTACGACAACGCCGGCACCACCGTTGTTGTGGCCTCCGCACACGAGGATCAGTACGGCATCCAGCTCGCCGGGGCTGTCGTTCCCGAAGCTTCCCCGGTGCAGATCGCCGGTGTCCGCCGGCATCCTCTGTCTGGTGACTGGCGGGGAGTCAACGGCAACCTGGAACTCGTTGCCGCCCTGGCCGTCAACACCCCCGGGTTCCCCGTGTTCGCGATGGAGGATGACACGCAGACGCTGGTCGCGGCTATCGGCTTCGGCGAAGAGCACCATGAGCATGTGGAAGATCGTGTGGACATGGAAACGCCGAACCTGCCGCTCATCGCTTCGGCGGAACCGGAAGATGTGACCGAGCCGGCGGAGCCCGACATTGTGGCCCGGGTTATCAGTGCCCTGGATCAGCGGGGCGTGGAGCGGCAGCGCGCTGATGCGCTGGCCGCGCACAAGCAGTTCCGTGCGGCAGCGGATCAGCGGCAGCGCGCTGCGCGGCTGGAGCAGTTGAAGGGAGGGAACTAGATGGGATGTTCAACGTGTGGCGGTGCCCGTAAGGCGGCCCCGGCGGAGGTGTTCGTCGTGACGTATCCGAACGGCGCCACCAAGGAGGTGCCTTCGGAGCACGCGGCGAAGGTGGAAGCGGTGCGGGAGCCGGGGGCCACGTACGCCCGGAAGTGACGTTTGCACCGGGGGCGATGCCCCGGCAGCCGGGGGTTCACTGCCCCTGCGCCGCCGGGGCATCTACCTTTGCGCCGGGGATGACGGGTCGCCGGTGTCCGACACTAAGGATCTGGGTTCAACATGGTACTGCCGGTGATGTACAGTCTGACTAACCTCAGCCGAGGACGCAGAGAACCCGCACCGCAAGACCCCCCGTGCTTGCACCAGGTGCGGGTTCTTTGTATAGTCCTGGGCAACATCCTCGTACGATTAAGGGATGGGCAAGGGACATTGCGCAGGGGTGTGCAAAAGACCCGTCGGTGGTGTCGTGGCCAGGTGGCGGGGTTAAACAGGGAGTCCGGAACCCGGGCTCCCTGTTTTGCGTTTATCCGCTAGTCTGGCTAGTATGACCCCTGCGCCCCCATCGCACGTGGCGCGCGCCGAAGCCCCACGTCAACGATGCCGTGGGGCTTTGCCATCTTCTTGGGAGGAAGAATGTTCACCGAGCTGGTCATCAACCGCAAGGCGGAAAGCCTTGCCATCAGCCAATTCAATGACATCGCCGCCGCCACCACCATCGCCCTCAAATCCATGGAAGAAGTCACCACCAAGGGCTTCGTCCGCATCGCCTCCGCCAAGATTATTTGGCAGATCGACCTTGGCAACGAAGACCTCGGGGCACTGGGACGCAAGCTCCGTCGCGTCCTACCCGAAGACCTCGCCAGCATCTACTTCTGGCAGATCAAGATCATCGACCTGCCCAATCCGCAACTGCACCTCACCTTGATCGACGACTGA
>Ga0070682_100002147_pt1 | contig 10964 bp, 13 predicted proteins | sample KBSC63LmetaG_FD_64668 | JGI IMG/M metagenome (GOLD analysis project Ga0070682, IMG submission 64668) | Corn rhizosphere microbial communities from Kellogg Biological Station, Michigan, USA - KBS C6-3L metaG | ecosystem: Host-associated > Plants > Roots > Rhizosphere | place: USA: Michigan... | reverse complement strand
AGGATCCCGGCGCCGGTCTCGGCGCCTCTCCGCGCTCCAGCTTCCCCTGCCCCAAAGGCTACGAACGGGAGGAGTGGTGAAGCTCCAACTCTCCGTCTTCGGCGACGAGCAGATCGAGCGCGAGCTGCTGCGCTTCTCCGCCTACGCGGGGCACCCGCAGCTCGCCTTCTTGAAGATCGCCGAGGACATGCGCGAGCAGATCGGCGAGCAGTTCGACTCGCAGGGTCAGCGCGGCTCCGGGGGTTGGGAGCCGCTTGCGGAGTCGACCCTCGCCGCGAAGGCAGCCGCTGGCCTGCCTGCCGACATCCTCCAGGCGACCCGTCAGCTCTTCCACTCGCTGACCGAGCCAGGCGGCGATCACATCGAGGAGGTCACCGACGAGGAACTCGTCTTCGGCTCGCGCGACCCGAAAGGCCGGTTCCACCAGACGGGCACGACCCGGATGCCCGCCCGGCGCCCCGTCGACTTCACGGAGCTTGATCGCCGCAGCTACGTCCGCACCCTGCAGGGCTACATAATGTCGGGGGAGCTGTAGATGCCCCTGCCCGACGCCATCTTTGGCGATTTCCTCCTTGAGGAGGAGATCAAGCAGGCCGCCGAGGACACGATCCGCCTCTGGATCCCGACCTACCTTGCCCTGATCGAGAGGCGGGTCGAGCTGCCGCCGAAAACGCTTCCGCTCCCCCGCTCCTACGTCCACAGCGACGAGGGAACGCTGACCAAGCGTCCAGAGGACAAGCTGCCCTGCGTCGCGATCCTCTCGCCGGGGAGCGGGAAACTGGCCCCGAAGTCCGACGGCGAGGGCCGGCAGCGCGGCGGCGTGGTCCTCAACGTCGCCGTGATCGTCACGACCCGGTCGGGCAGCGCCAGTCTCACCTCCAGCCGCTATCGCAAGGCGCTAGAGCTGCTGCTGGTGCAGAACCCGGCCTTGGGCGGCGTCGCCGCCGACCTGTTCTTCCGCGGCTGGCGCAACGACGATCTGAAGCCAGAGGACAACCGCTCGATGGCCGCCGGCGTCAACGTCATCGAAGCACTGATACCCAACCTTTCACAAGCTGGCGCGGGCCTCAAAACCCCGCTGGAAAACCCGTACGAAGAGCCCGAAGGGACCGTCGTCACCAAAGTCGACGTGGACCTCGACCCCGAGGAGATCGCATGACCGCATCAGCCCGATACCGCGTGACCTCGCCGACCGTCGTGGACATCCACACGGGAGCGATGTTCGCCCAGGGGGAAGAGGCCATCGGCTTCGACCCCGACGATCCGCACGACGCCCAGCTGCTCGCCGACGGCCGCGTCGTAGAGCTTCAGGAGACGGCTCCGCCGGCGCCCAGCGCTGCGGTCGTCAAGAAGGCCGAGGAGCTCGGCGTCGACCTCGCCACGGTGAAGGGCACCGGGGCGCGCGGCGCGATTCTCGTCGAAGACGTGCAGAATGCTCACGACCAGGAGGAGGACAAGTAAATGGGCGCCCCAGGTGTCACCACCGTCGAGCAGGAGACGGCCGACGTCGGCCTCTCCGCGCTCGTTACCGATCGCTCCTTCATCGCGGGCCTGAGCGAGCGTGGTCCCGTCAACCTCGCCGTCCCCGTGCGGAGCTTGGAGCGCTTCGAGGCGACCTTCGGCGAGGCGTTCGCCGCCGGCTACCTCTGGGACGCGGCGCGGCAGTTCCCGCTCGAGGGGGGGAGTGAGCAGCTGTACGCCCGCACGGTCGGGCCGGCGGCCAAACCCTCCTCGGCGAAACTGAAAGACGGCGCGGCCGCCAACACCCTCGAAGTGGTAGCGGCCTGCAAGCTGGCCGAAACCGATCCCGGCGCCTGGGGCGACCGGATCAAGATCAAAACGGAAGCGGCCGGCGGCAACGTCACCTACACCGTCCTCTTCGACAACGTGCAGGTCGAGAAATCCGGCGCGCTGGCGACCAACGCCGACGCGGTCGCGTGGTCGAAGAACTCCGGCTACATCCGGTTCATCGATCTCGGCGGCACCGACCCGATCACGCAGGAAGTCGCCCTGTCGGGCGGGACCGACGACCGGGCCAACATCACCGATGAACACCGGGCGAAAACCGTTAACGACGCCTTCTTGCGGGCGTTCGGGGCAGGTCAGGTCGCTTACCCCGGCGCCACGACGAAAGCGATACGGGAAGCCCTGGCCAAACACGCCCAGGCCAACAACCGGATCGTCGTCCCCGACGCGGTCGACTCGAAGGTCGTGGCCACGCTCGCGGGTGCCACGGCGGAACTGTCGGGCCTCGAAAAGAAGTTCAGGGCGGCGAGCTTCAAGCCGTTCGGCCCGTGGGTCACCGTCAAGGGCGATGGTGGCACGACGAAGACGCTGCCGCCCTCGATTCTGGTCATGGCGGCCATCGCTCGCCACGACCACGAGACCTACCGCGAAGACCTCGGGGTCTGTAACCCCAACGAGGCGGCGGCAGGGATCAACGGTCGGCTCAAGACCGTCACCGGGCTCACGCAGACGCCGTGGACGGATGCCGAGCGCGCGACGCTCAACGAGACCGCGATCAACGTGATCCGCTACGTCAAGGGCATCGCGACGATCTACGGCTACCGCACGCTCGCCGATGAGGACGAGTTGCTCGCCCAGGGCAACAACCGCCGCATCGACATGGCGATCCTGGCGGGAGCCGAAGAGGTCGGCGAGGACTTCGCGTTCGGCCAGGTGGATGGCCGCGGCCAGAAGCTCGGCGAACTAGCGGGTGCGATCAGGGGTGAGGTCCTCGACCCCTACTACGCCGTCGGCGCGCTCTTTGGCGAGAGTGCCCCTGAGGCGGCCGGGGTCGACGTCGGCGAGGAGGTCAACCCGCTCGAACAGCTGGCCGCAGGGAAAGCCCGCGCGCGCATCCGGGCCAGGCGCTCCCCGGCAGCCGAGCAGATCGAGATCGACTACGTCAAGGAGGAGGTGGCCTAAATGTCCACCCAGCGACAGCGCAAATTCGCCATCAGGCTGGCGAGCGACGACTACGGCGTCTGGGACAAGCGCGACGGCGCCGCCGTCGACTCGACCGAGAAGAAGTACTACCCCGGCGGCATGGAGGATCCCATCTCTCTGTCGACCAAGCAGGAGATCGAGACGCTCAAAGCGTCTCGGCTGTTCTCGCTCACGCGGGATCTGCCGCGGATCAAGGCGATGCTCGCTATGCCGGGGAAGGCCGTTCCGTTCGTCGGCATCGAGCAGTTCCTCGATCCCAACAAGAACGTCGTCGGCGAGGGGCTGACCTACCGGGGGACCGTCAAGAAGGTCACCCAGCCGCCCCACGATTCCGAATCCGACGACGAGGCGATGGTCGAGATCGAAGCGACGATCACCTCGATTAGCTAGCCACCGCCGGCGCTCGCCGGCAAGTCAGCACCCCTAACCCATAAGGAGAGAGACGATGTCCCAAGAGGAGGGCGGGCCGGTGCCTGCCATAGAGACCGCTGTCGATTCCACGGACGAGCTCCGCGACCTGATCCTGGAGGAGCAGGTCGAGCTCGAAGAGGACACCCACAAAGTGCTGCCGGTCCCCGGCCGGCCCTCGCTGCGGGTCCGCTACCACCGTGAGATCAGCTTCAAGCTGATCGAAAAGGCGCAGAAGTCGCTGGCGCGGGGCAAGTCCGGGATGCTCGACGTCCTGCTCGACCTGATGATCGCCGCCTGCGACGAACTCCTGGTCGAGCGCAAAAGCGGCGAGCTGGTGCCGCTCTCCCACGTCTTCTCGGAGCTGGGGGAGGGGCCGGCGCGCTTCACGCCCGCCGTCGCGGCCATCTTCAAGAAGCCGGAGGCCGAGACGGCGAGGGAATCAGTGCTGGCCGTCTTCCGGTCCGAGCCGTCGATCCTTCCCCATGCGCGCCAGCTCGACGCCTGGCTCTCCTACTCGGAGCAGCCTGAGGATGACGACGATGATGAGGAGTCGGCGGACGATTTTTAGAGCGCCTGCGCTGTGACGAGCGCTTCCAATTCAGCGCACGGGCCGCGGACGCTCGCTTGGACCCGGTCCGCGCGCTGATCGCGAGGGCGAGCGACCCGATCCTGCACCGGGTTTTCCTCGCCCACATCGAGGCCTACGAGCAGCTGCAGGCCGACATCCGTGACGACCTGGCGACCCGAATCGCCAATGCCACCTGGGGGGAGCCGTGAGCACCGATCCCGAGCTGCTCCTCCTGCGTGTACGGCTGGAGGGCGGAAAAGAAGTCGATCTTGAAGGCAAGCAGATCGCCAAAACCTACGGTGCGATCGGCGACGAGGTCGAGAAAACGGCGGACCGCGCCGAGAAGGCCGGCCGTCGGACCTCCGGTGCCTTCGAGTCGATCGGTCGCGCCGGGAAGAAGATGCGCCAAACCGGCCAGGGAATGACGCTGGGGTTGACGTTGCCGCTGGTCGGGCTCGCCACGGTGGCGGCGAAATCCGCCGGCGACTACGAGCGCTCGCTCGCCCAGGTGCAGGTCGCCACCGGCGCCACCGAACGGCAGATGGGCAGCCTCGACTCCCTCGCGAAGGAACTCGGTGCCTCTTCGAAATTCTCGGCCGGGGAGTCGGCGGAAGCGATCCTTGAGCTGGCCAAGTCCGGGATGCGCCCGGCGCAGATCCAGGGGGGCGCGCTCAAAGCGACGCTCGATCTCGCTGCCGCCGGCGCCGTCGAACTAACGGCCGCGGCCAACCTGACTGGCGCCGCAATGAACACCTTCGAACTGAAGGCGGGGCGCGCGAAGAGCATCGCTGACGCCCTCGCCGGCGGCGCCAACGCCTCCGCGGCGGACGTGACCGACCTGGCGACCGCGCTGTCGCAGGGTGGCTCCTCGGCCGCAGCCTATGGCCTCTCCCTGAACGAAGCCGTCGGCTCCCTCGCCGCCTTCTCTGAAAGGGGCATCGTCGGCTCTGACGCGGGCACCTCCTTCAAAACCTTCCTCGCCCGGCTCAACCCCGAAACGAAGAAAGCCAAAGCCCTGATGGAGGAACTCGGGCTCGACTTCTTCAACGCGGCGGGACGGATGAAGAAGCTGCCCGCGATCGCGGGGGAACTGCGCGACAAACTCGCCGGGAAAACCCAGGAAAAACGCGAGAGCATCCTGCAAACCCTCTTCGGCACCGACGCCATCCGGGCCGCTCGAGCGATCTACAGCGAAGGCGCGGGGGGGATCACGAAGTTCGTTCGTGCGACCGAAAAGCAGGGTGCCGCGTCGAAGATGGCCAATGCCTTCATGGAAGGCACGGCGGGCAAGCTGGAGGAAGCCCGCGGGGCGATGGAGAATGCCACGCTCGCCGCGGGCACCGCCCTGGCGCCGGCGATCATCATCCTCGCTGGCGCCGTTGGCGACCTTGCCGAATGGTTCACGGCTCTCCCGGAGCCCGTGCAGCAGTTCGTCGTCGCTGGCGGCGCGGTGCTCGCCATCGCGGGCCCTCTGCTCGTCTTCCTGGGGATGATGGCCGAGGGGATAGCGGTCGTTGGCGCCGCCCTCACCTTCCTCGCCGCCAACCCTGTCGTCCTTGCGATCGCAGCCTTGGTCGCCGTCGGCGCCGGCTTCTACATCGCCTACCAGAAGGTCGGCTGGTTCCGCGACGGCGTCGATGCGGTTTGGTCGTGGATCAAGGACAACTGGAAGCTCATCCTGGTCTTCCTCGTCTCTCCGCTCGCAGGGGCGGTGCTGCTGATCGTCAAGCATTGGGACACGATCAAGGGGGCTATCGGCTCAGCGGTAGGGGCGATCGGCAACCGCATTGACGATGCCGTTGGTTTCTTCGCGTCGCTTCCCGGGCGCGCCGGGACCGTCCTGGGCGAATTCGCCGACACGCTCGGCGGGTGGGGGGCGGCGGCCGGCACCGCGTTCGTGAATGCCCTTATCTCGCTAGTTAACGAGGGGATTGGTCAGATCAACGCCACCCTCGACGACGCAAACGCTCTCTCCTTCCTGGGAGTCGACGCCCCGAACATCCCCGAAATCGGCAGCATCGGAGGCGCTGGCGGAGCGACCGCCCCGACCAGCCGGGCGCCGCGGGGCCCCGTCGCCGGTCCCCCGGCGCCGAAGCGCCCGCCGCGGGCGAAACGTCAGCCCCGGGGGAATCCCTTCGGCGTCGATCCCTTTTCAGGGCGCCCGATCAACCTGCTGCTGCCCAGCGGCGAGCTCCTGGCCACCACCGTTCTGCAGGCGGGCGAGGACGAGGCGGCGCTGCGATGAGGGAAGTAAGGCTGCGAGCCGAGGATGTCGACGTCGACATCACCATCCCGATGGGCGACGGCGTCGCGGTGCTCACCGGCGGCTACGGTGGCTATGAGCCCGTCGACCGACAGGACGGGATCGCGGTCACGGACTGGAGCGGGCAGGCCCCGATCTCTCAGGACGTTCCGCTCATGCTCGACGGCGGCCGCCAGAAGCGCTCGGTCGAGGGCCAGCTCGCCCAGGTCCGCCGCCTCGGGCGCGACCCCGACGGAGGGCCGCCGCCGGTCTTCCGCGCCTGGGGACCGATTCACCTCGAGGGCAAGCGCTGGGTGCTGCCGAGCAACGGCATCGAGTTCAGCACCGACGAGGAGGAGTGCAAGCGCCGTAACGATGGCGAGCTGTACCGCCAGGCATTCACCCTGCACCTCCTGGAGTACGTCGACCCCGACACGATCCGACTCCGCCACCGCCGCTCCAAGAGCAAGCGCGGTGCGCCAGCGAGAACCGGGGGCACCGCCTACCCCGGGTCGACCTACACGGTGCAGAAGGGGCCAAGCGGCAAGGGGGAGACCGCGGTCGAAATCGCCGCAAAGCTCTACGGCGACTGGCGCGAGTGCAAGGGCCTCGCACGCGAGAACGACATCGCCGACCCGCGTAAGCCATTGAAGGTCGGCAGGGTGTTGAGGCTGCCGTGACGCCGGTAGCTGTCGGGCGTGCACGAGCCGTGGAGAGAAGGGTCCAGGGGGCGCAGTCGAGGCTCTCAGATGTGACCTTGCGGGGCGGGAAGAAGTTGGCGATAGAGCTCGGAGGGTCGATCCTGCCGACGCCGACCCTCACCCGGACGACCACCGGCTCCAGTCGGGTCAAACTCACCGTCTTCGACCCAAAGCTGCGTCTGCTGCGGGGTTCGCTCTTGGGAAAGCGCTTCGAGGCGGACCTCGACGGCCTCGGCTTCCGCTACATGGGCCTCTCGAAGAAGGGCCTGAACCTCTCGCTGACGCTCGAGGATCGCCTAGTCGCCCGGCTCCGCGAATTCACGGGCCCAAAACAGGTCTACGCCCGTCGCAACACGCCGCAGGAAGTCACCCGCGCCGAGTTCGCCTGCTTGTCCCTGGTGCGCGAGGCCCTTCCCGATGTCGAGATCGTCTGCCCGGAACTCCACGTCCAGCAGCCAATCGCGTCGAGCGCCGACGGTGCTCGCGCCCATGAGGCCGCGCGCGATCGACGCGAACGCGGGCTAGGCGCCACGAAGGGCCTCACGGTGAAGGGCAATGAGGCCGAGCCCGAGCAGATCGAAGCGGGGGAGCGCGCCTTGCGCACCGCTGCCTCCTACGACGCTCCAGAGGCGGTGCAGGTTGCCCTCATCGCTGCGCTGATGGAGGAGTCGGAGATGGGGGAGCTGTCGCGGAATTGGTTACAGATCGAACCCGAGTCCGTCTCCGGCTTCAAGGGCAATCCCAACGCCCTTGAGGAAGCAGTCGTCGGCTTCCTCAAGGGCTACGAATCGACATCCACCGGCGCGCTCGCCTACTACCGGGCCCATCCCGGCGCAGAGCCCTACGAGATCGCGCAGGCGGTGCAGCGCTCGGGCGCCGGGGCCTCCACCAACGGCGAGGGGAACTACGGGCCGCGGGTCGAGGAATCGCGCGCCTGGGTCGAAGCCTTCGACGGCGCCGGCGCCGGCGAGGCCGATGAGATCAAGAAGCCCCGGCTGTGGAAGGTCGGCAAGAACGAGGACTACTGGGAAGCGATCCAGCGCCTCGCCAAGGAGGTGAATTGGCGCGCCTTCTTTGTCGGCAATCGCTTCTTCTTCATCGACGAGTACGAGCTGGCCAGGGGCGTGGTCAGGCTCGCGATCAGCATCGACGACGACCCCGAGGACCCGAACTACATCTCGCCAGCGAACGTCGACTTCGACTACAACGTCAACAAGCCGGTCACCGAGGTCACGATCAAGGTGCCGGTCAACCAATGGCAGCCGCCGCCGGGCTCGGTGGTCACGCTCGAAGGGTATGGGCCGGCCAGCATCGGCTTCGGCGACGCCCCGCTGCGCCGCGGCCAGCAGATCGGCCTCAGCTCCAACCGCAACGCAGCGACCGGTGAAGGTCGGGCGCGGTACATCGTCACTTCGATCTCGGTTCCACTCACCGAGGATCCGGCCAGCAGGGAAGCGACGATCAAGCTGACTAAACCGACGGCGCCGCTGCCGGAGCCCGCCAGCGAAACGCGCTCGGTCGCCGACTCCGACTCCGGGGCTGTAGGCGGCGCTGGTGAAGAGAAGGCGCAGGAACTGCACGACTGGCTCGAACGCCAGATTGGTAAGCCCTACATCTGGGGCGCGGTCGGCCCGAAGGGATACGACTGCTCCGGCTACGTCTCGGCCGGCCTGATGGAGGTCGACCTGCTCGACGAACGCCTAACCACGTCGGGGTTCACCTCCTGGGGCGAGGCCGGCGAAGGAGAGCTGATCACCGTCCACGACAAGGCCGGGACCGGCGACCCTCACACCGAACACGTCGTGATCGAGGTGCTAGGCGACATCTTCGAGTGCGGCGGGATCAGCGGTGGGGTTGGCAAGCCAAACTACTCCGCGGCCGAACTCGCCGAGTTCTCTACCAAGCGCCACCCGAAGGGGTACTGATGCCCGACCTGGCCAACCTCACCTCCGGCGCCGACCTGCCCGAGGAGGCGCTGCTCGCGGCCGTCGTTGTCGACGACGCGGCCGCTCCCGATGACGAGGTTCGCTGCATCGTCCCCAGCGAGAGTCAACTGGCCTTCGATCCGATGTCCTGGGACCCGGTCGTCCGGCCGGAGGGCTTCTTCTACCCCAAGCGAGACGACGAGGCGGTCATCGGCATCCCGGCCAACGGTGACCCCGAGATTCTCAGGTGGCGTCCCGCCCCCGGCCGCCTTCCCGACGCGCCTCTTAGCTAGCTCGAAAGGAGTACGCCTTGGTCAAGGTGCCGCAGTTCGCCGTGCCTTTTCGCGTCGAGAACGGCGACGTCGTCGAGGTCGAGCAGGGCTCCGTTGAGGAGATTCAGGCCTGCGTGGAAGCGGTCCTGCACACCCTCGTCGGCTCCCGCATCGACGAACCCGACTTCGGCATTCCCGACGAGAGCTTCTCCCAGCTCGGACCCAACCCGAGCGCGGAGTCCTACCTGGCCGCGGTCGAAGCGGCTGAGCCGCGAGCACACCTGATCGGAAAGGCACGGATCGAAGACATGGTCAAGCGGATCGTCATCGAAGGGAAGAGCGCCGATGTCTGAATTCACGACGGGTGACGTCGAAGGGTTCGACGACGCACGCATCGAGCGGGAGATGGACGAAGCCCTCGAAGCGCGCTTCGAGGGCTGGAGCCCGGCAAAGGGCGGCGCCTTCTCCTTCATGAAAAAGGCCTTCGCCCGGGTGGGCGCGCTGCTGTATGGCCAGCTGGGCCTGACGTTGGTGGCGATGTTCAAGCGCTTCGGCGAGTCGCTGATCGGCGTGCCGCCGATCCTCGCCGCACCGGCCAGCGGCGAGAGCGTCTGGACGATGATCGACAACGCCGGCTACACCATCCCGGCCGGAACCCAGGTGACGATCGCGGCCACCGGCGACCGTCACGTCGGCTTCCGCACCCTCGAAGAGGTTGTCGTTGCCCCCGGATTCACCACCGCCTCGGTGCCCCTCGTCGCGATCGAAGCCGGAGTGCAGGGCAACAACCTGACTGCGGATCCGGTTCTGCGCGACGCGCTGATCTTCGTCGAGCCGATCGCTCTCGACGGGGAAACCTCGAACGGGGCCGACGAGGAGACCGAGGACGCCTACCTCATCCGCCTGGTTAGGACGCTGCGCACGCTGTCCCTCTCGCTCATTGTGGGCCGCGACTTCGCGATCGACGCCCTCGGCATGGCCCCGGTCGCCCGCGCCCTCTGCATCGAGGCCTACGACTCCGACGCCGGCAAAGAAGCCGCACTCCACGTCACCGTCTACACCCGCGACGCCAGCGGGGCCGCCCTGAGCGCGCCGAACAAAGCGGCGCTGGTGGCGCGTCAGCAGGCGAAGGTGCCGAGCGGGGTCAAAGTTCACGCCGCCGACGGCACCTACACGGCGGTCAAAGTGAAGACGTCCGTAGCAGCCCGGCCGGGCTTCGACCCCGCCGCCGTCAAAGCGGCTGTCGAAGCGCGCTTGGCGGAGTACCTGGCCCGGCAGAACTGGGGAGTGCCACAGCAGGGTGACCCAGGCTCAAGCGGTGGCTGGGAAAACAAGGACACCGTCTACCGCAATGAGCTGATCGCCGAGGAGGATCGGGTCAGCGGGGTGGAGCGGGTCGTGACGCTCGAACTGGCGAAAGCCGGCGACGCGCTGGGGACGACCGACGTGAAACTGCCCGGCAAAGCGCCGGTTGCCGAACCGGGCACGATCGAAGTGAGCGTCGTGTGACGCCCGTACTGCCTCTCGCCGAGCCGCTCGGCGACGGCTCCCAACTGTGGGAGGAGCTGTACGGATCGATGGGCTACCACCGCGAGCGAGACGCGGAGGTGGGCGAGGTCCGCCCCGCCGCCGTCAACCCGCTCCGCAATCCGAGCGCCGAGACCAACTTGACGGCTTTCAACCTGTCGAAAATCTCGTGGGCCGCAGGGGAAATGCAGCGGGCGGCGCTTCCGCTCGGCTTCGGCGTCGGAGACTTCGGCGTCCACGTCACCGCCACCAAGGACGCGACCACGACGGGTCGGACGCTGTCGGTCTCGCAGTCCACCTTGGCCGGCACGGTGGAACCCGGGGACCACTGGTCGCTCGGGATACCGGTCTGGGTGCTTGACGCCTTCG
>Ga0070682_100002146_pt1 | contig 10965 bp, 9 predicted proteins | sample KBSC63LmetaG_FD_64668 | JGI IMG/M metagenome (GOLD analysis project Ga0070682, IMG submission 64668) | Corn rhizosphere microbial communities from Kellogg Biological Station, Michigan, USA - KBS C6-3L metaG | ecosystem: Host-associated > Plants > Roots > Rhizosphere | place: USA: Michigan... | reverse complement strand
CGAGCACTTGCGCCCAAGGAAACGGCTACGATTACGGCCATTTTCTCGCCAAAGACGCGACGGCGTGGCCACTGATCGACATCATCGGAACGCACGAATACGACACGCAGAAAGCGGAAGCGTGGCCGGCCGACGTAGACGGAGGCAAGCGAAGTAAGCCCATTTGGGAGACCGAGGTCTCGGGCGTGATGTACTGGCCAGAGCAGGGTGCGTCGACCGACATCAAGAACGGGATCGCCGTCGCAGGCTGGATTCATTCTGCAATGACCGTGGGCGAAGCCTCGGCCTGGCTCTATTGGTGGTACGAGGCCAGCGGCGACAACGAAGGCTTGTTGATCAAGGGTTCGAGCGCGTTGACCAAGCGCTGCTACACGCTGGGCAACTACAGCAAGTTCGTTCGCCCCGGATACACCCGGGTCGAGATCACCGGCGCGGTGCCCTCGGCGGACGTCCTGCTCTCGGCTTACACCGGAGACGACGGCACGGTAGTGGTTGTCGCCATCAACAAGGGGAGCGCCGCGGTTTCGGTGCCGATCACCATCGCTGGCGGCACGGCAGCGCCGACCATGATGACGCCGAACGTGACGTCGGCGTCGGAAGACCTGGTCGCGAAGACGGCCGTCGCAGTGACTGGCGGAACCTTCACCGCCGCGCTCGGCAGCATGACGGTCACCACTTTCGTCGGGAAATAGGCTTTCGAACGTGCGCCGCCTGATCAGCGTCGAGCTCCTGGCGATCGCGCTCGCGTTCGCCATTGGTTGCTCGAGCTCCGGCGGCGACTCGGGTCGTGCAGAGCCGACTCCAGACTCAGGTGGGCGCGGCGGCTCGGCCGCTCAGTCAAGCGCGGGTACGGCGAGCGGTGGCAGCGCGATCATGAACGATGGCGCTGCCAACGGCGGGCAGCCAAGCGCCGGGAACACGGCCGCGAGCGGCGGTAGCAGCGGCAACTCGGGGGCGCCGAGCGGCGGCGCGAGTGTCGGAGCTGGCGCGGGCGGCCGCGCGAACGGCGCTGGCGGTCGTGCGAACGGCGCGGGCGGCCGCGCGAACGGTGGCGCCGCAGGCGCGAACGGCGGGAGCGCTGGCGCTGCGGCCTGTGTACAAAACCTCGCGTGCAAGCTTTCCCCGCCGCCGAGCACGGGCGACATCTATCAAGATTGCGTCGATCGCATCAATCAGTTCCTCACGCAGTGCGCGTGCTTGCCCGCGCTCGCGCGCCGCAAGGACGGTGAGGCCTGCGCCGATCAAATGGCCGAGTACGATGCCTCCAAGAACAGCGCTCACGCCGGGGCGAAGGCCGAAATTTGCCAGCCTGGCGGCTCACAGAATGAGTGCCCCGGGTATTCCTCCAACTCCCAGGTGATCGGCCTATGTATGCAGCAGATGTGGGATGAAGGGCCACCGCCCACCGACCCCTGCACCGGCAGCTGCTACGAAGACCACGGACACTTCATCAACATGACCGACAAGGGCGTCACGAAGGTGGCCTGCGGGTTTTACACGACCGCCTCGGGCAAGGTCTGGGCAGCACAAAACTTCTCCCGCTGAGCAGTGACTGAAAAACGTCGCCCCGGCCCGAGTGTCGGAGCGTACGCGAGGAACATCAAGTCTGTTCAAGCGTGCTAGCACTCGGTTTCGTGCCTGTGCTCGCCGCCGCTGCGCCTCCTGTAGCCGTCCTCGTTTGGGATGGTGGGCAAGTGAGTCCAGCGTGTGACCGAAGCGTCGAGCTCGAGCATAACGTGGCCGCGTACCTGGGGCGCGACGCGTTCGAAGCCAATGCCCCGCTGACGATTCGCATCGGCTTGCGGCGCGGCCCCGATGATCGCGCGATCATTGCGGATATCAGCAAGATCGGCGAAGACGGCAAGGTCGTGGGTGTGCGCACCGTGAGCGGGGGCAGCAACTGCGAAACGCTCGACGAGCCATTGACCCTGGTGGTCGCGCTGATGCTCGACGCTCCCCCCGACGAGCCGGAAGCAGCCCCCCCTCCGACGCCGCAGCCCCTGCCGCCACCTCCCCCCGAACCCGAACCCGAGCCGGTCGCGACTGACCCGAGCCCGGAGGACGCGAACCAGGCGCCCGGCTTCGCTTTGATCAGTGCGGGAGTGGGCTCCTCCGTCGGCCTGGTTCCCTTTCCGAACCTGGGCCCTCGCCTTCAGGTCGAGCTCAAGCCGCGCGGCTTTTGGGGGATTTCTCTGGGCGGCCTCGCGCTTCTCGGGTCGCACACCGATTTACCGGGTTCAGGCGCGATCGACTTTCGCTTGCTCCAGGTAGGTGCCGCGCTCTGCCCACTAGACACCCTCCACGATCGCACTTGGTTCGCGCTCTGTGGCGGGCTCGACATCTTATGGTTCGAAGCCGAGGGCAGCGATCTGTCGCCCCATCGGCGAAAGTCCGACTGGGCGCTGAGCCCATCCCTGCGTTTGCAGGCCGCCAGACAGCTCGCTGGACAGGTTTTGATCGGCGGCACGCTCGGCGTTTCGTTCCCAATCTCCCGAAATCGCTATACTTACCAGGATGTCGCTGGTGCCAGCCACTTGGCCTTCCAGGTCGCATCACCGGCGCTCGAGTTGGGCGTGTTCGTGGCGTTTCGCGTGCACTGAAGCAGGATCAGAAAATCTTCCCCATGCCCCCATTTCATGGAGTGGACGCACGCTCAGCGGAAGCTGCGAATCAGACTGCCGCAACGCCGAGCCTGACTGAGATCTTCGAGCAACACACCCCATTCCTATGGCGAGCATTGATCAACTTGGGAGTACCGGCAGCAGAAGCTCCGGACCAGTGTCAGGAGATCATGATCACCGTACATCGGCGGCTAGCCAGCTTCGACGGCGCATCATTGCGCGGTTGGCTGTATGGGATCTGCGTGCGCGTCGCCTCTGACTATCGCCGCAGCGCGCGGGTGCGCCGCGAGGTCGTGACCGACACGTTGCCCGAGACCATCGACCCTGCCGATCTCGCCGAGTCACTCGATCGTGAACGCAGCGCGCGGCGCTTGATGATCGCGCTCGAAGCGCTCGACGAACCCAAGCGCGCCGCTTTCGTCCTGTTCGAGATCGAAGAGCTCACCTTGGCCGAAGTCTCGGAGGCGGTGGGCGCGCCATTGCAAACGGTTTATTCACGAATCAAGGCGGCCCGCGAGCAGATCCGTCGCGAGTTTGCCGCGGGGGTCGCCAGCGAGTCCAAAGGAGGCATCAGTGAAGCCGGATAGCGGTCTTTTGGACCTGGAACGGTTGCGGTCGACTGACGCCCCGGAGCTCCACCACGCGCTCGACGCGATGAAGCAGCGGCTGCCCGACGCGCAGCAGCTCGCCACCCTCGCCGCGAGCTTGTCCCAAATGGGGATCTCAGTCGCGCCGTCGAAGCAGGGAGCCGTAAGCACGGGGTCGTCAGCGACACGGCTCAAGTTGTTGCTGGGGGCTGGGGTGGTCGGACCACTCACACTCGTACTCTTGCTTTGGCGCTCAGCAGCGCCCCACGCGACGGCTCCGACCGCTATCCCGTCCCCCGCAACGCCTGCGGCGGTGGCGTCAGAGGCTACCCCAGAGGCCGCGCGGAGAACCGCTGGAGCTTCGAATGGCGTGAACCGACTGCCGGGCGGGTCGGCCGCAAGCGACGTAACCCCCCCCAGCCCAGCTACCGCAAGCTCGAGTCCCAGCGCTGTCGTAGCGCCTGACAAGGGGCCGCAGCCGGCGGCGAATCTCGGGCCGATCAGGTCGGTCGCACGAGTCGCGCCAGCGCCGACCCTCGCCGCGGAAAGCGCACGCTCCCCCGTTTCACCCGCCGCAGCCGAGCGTGTGGTCCCCGAGAGCATTGGCCCGGGTGTCGTCGCGCGCCCGACAGAGGTCGCGCTGCTGCGGGATGCACGACTCGCGCTCGGCAGCAGCCCCGCCGACGCGCTGGCGTTGGCGGAACAACACCGCACCCTATTTCCACGCGGCGCGATGGTGCAAGAACGCGAGCTGATCGCCATTTCGGCCTTGGCCCGCTTGGGCCGGCACACCGCCGTGCTGACCCGCGCCGCACAGTTCGAACACGATTTTCCCAATTCGCCCTATCGCAAACAAGTCAGCGCGCTTGCCCAATAAAAATAGCGGCCTGCACTCAGAAAAGCAGGGCCCTGCCGCCATGAGGAGAGAGGGTCCGCGCGCTTCGCGCGATACCCACCGAGGAGCTCCGTTTTGCGCAATCACCCACTGAAAGGCCAGCCCTCGCGGGCTTGGCTGTTCGTCCCCACACTCGTGTTCAGCGCGACGGTCGGCTTCGTAGGCTGCGGTGGCAAGGACACCGACATGGGACAACAAACGCCGCAGGGCGGTGCGAGCAGCGGTCCCGGGGGCGTGAACGGCGGACAGGGCTCGAGCACGAACGGCGGAGTCCAGTCGCCGTGCGGAGCGAGTCCTTGTGCCAGCTTCACCGGGCCGAAGACCTTCGTAGAGTCCGGCGCGCCAGCGGACGCCGGCACTCTGTTCGGAGATTCGACCGCTCACGCTCCCGGCAGCGACGCCAAACGCGAGCCCGCCATCGTCTATCCGTCACACGAGACGATGTTCCCGATCAACGTTTCGCACATCCGGCACGAGTGGTCGGCGGGCGGAAACGATCTGTTCAGGCTCACGTTCAAGGGCGAAAACACCACGGTCACGGTGTACACGACGGACAGCAGCTGGAGTCCGAGCGAGGAAGAGTGGGATTGGATCGCCGAGTCCAATCGCGGAAAATCCGTGGATCTGTCCGTGACCGGTCTGCTCACTTCGCAACCGAAAGAGGCTTGGTCCTCTTCGGCCATCACCGAGCTGTTCAGTGATGCGGCCGTCGATGGTGCCATCTACTATTGGTCCACGGGGACCCAGGGTGTGATGCGTGCGCTGGTCTCGGACCCGGTGCCGCAAAAATTCTACACCGACCCAACCGCCGCCGACAGCGCGACCTGTGTGGCTTGCCACACGCTGTCTCGTGATGGCAAACGGCTTGCCGTCGGCTACGACGGCGAGACGTTGCGCGTCGTCACGGTGCCTGATCGAAGCGTGCTGGTCCCGAGCGCAGCCAGCGGAGGCGCAACGGGTACCGGCGGAGCGAGTGCAGCTGCTGGCGGCCCCGCCATGATGGGCCCGGGCGATATGCCGGGCATGATGAAACCGAAGCCTGGCGGAATGGACGCAAAGGGCGGCATTCCGGCAGCTTGGAGCACTTTTTCACCGGACGGAAAGCTGGTCTTGATTGCCAAGAGCGGCGTCCTGACCTTGCTGAGCTCCGACACCGGCCAAACCGTGGGCAGCAACAGCGGGGTCGTGTCCTTGCCGTCGGGCTCAATCGCGACGCACCCTGATTGGAACGCAAAAGGGGACCTGGTCGCGATCACACTCGGCACCAAGGACGGCAACAAGGACATCGAGGGCGGCTCGATTGCGCTCTTGCCTTACAACGCCGGCAGCTGGGGCGAGCCAATGATGCTGGTGCAAAACCAAGGCGGCGACGACAACGACTTCTTCCCGATGTGGAGCCCGGACAGCCAGTACATCGCGTTCGTCAACGCCAAAGGCAAGTCCAACAACGCCACCAGCGCCACGCTGCGGCTGGTGCGCGTTGCAGATGGCAAAGTGCAGGAGCTCGTGCGCCTGAACGAGCGAGTGAACAACCAGGATGGCGTAACGGGGATCGGCAACTCGATGCCCACCTGGGCGCCCTCGACCAACCCCGGAATTTTTTGGCTCGCGTTCTCCAGCCTGCGCGCCTACGGCTCGCTCCGAGCGCAAGACCCAAAGAGCGATCAGATTTGGATCGCGGCCATCGATCCCCGCCAGAGCGATCCGAGCTACAGCGGTTTTTGGGCGCCATTCCAGAGTTTGGACGAAGGCAACCATCGTGCATTTTGGACGCACAGCTCAGAGGACACGCAATGTAAATGTGTCGAGATCTGTGGCGATGACTTGGACAACGATTGCAACGGCGTCGCCGACGAAGCCAGTTGCTCGGTGTGCGGGCCTTCCGAAATCTGCGGAGATGGCATCGACAACAATTGCGATTGCGTGGTCGACAATTGCAACGTCGAAAACTGCAGCAACGGCAAAGACGACGACGGTGACGGCTTGATCGACAGCGAAGATCCGGTCTGCCAAGTCAAGTGACGGAGAGCGTCGCTCACTGCTGACGGAGAGCGGCGCTCACTGCCAAAGGCAATAGCCGATCGGTGACTTCGGCGGCACGTAACACGCCATGTGCTCGGGGCAGGCGAAGGATTGGTTTTCGTTCTGGCAGACGAGCAGGCAATGGCCCGCCGACGTGAACGAGACACAACGGGCTTCGGCTTCGGCGCCGGACGGAGCGGCCGAGCAATCAGCATTGGACGAGCAGCGATTGGCGCACGCCCAGCCGGCGGCAACATTCGGCGTCTGACTGCTGACGCCGAAGCAGGGGACAGTGGCAAGATTGCAGTCCTTGGAGTCACCGTGGCATTCGAGCGCGTAGACTGACCGTCCGTCCACCGCGGGCGGCACAGCACCGCTCGCGCCAGCACTCGACTTTCCGGCGCCGCCCGCGACCGCGCCCGCGACCGCGCCGCCTGCGGCGACCGCGCCCCCAGCCTGCGTTCCCCCAGCCCCACCCACTGTCGCGGACGTGCCTGCGGCGGAGCTGGCTCCCGCGGCCGAGGCACCGGCGGCGGAGGCGCCGGCGCTCGAGGAACCGGCATTGAAAGCAGGGTCCGAGCTGCACCCGGCGCACAGCACGAGCAGCGCGCAAAGCCTCGCGCGAGGCATTGGCCTGTTGGTCATGCTGATGAGATACGCGCTCGATTGAGCTTCTGCAATATGGATTGAGAAATATCGAGTTTGAAAAAAAGCGCGACTCGCTTCAGAAAAACCGGACGCGGCGACCATGCGCCCGTGCTCGGCGCGTGATGCGCGAATCCTAGTCGATCGCGCGCGGACACTTTTTCGCAACGCACTCAGAAAACGTGTGCGACGCCCCCATATACGTCATGTGCAGCGCACTCTTCGATCCCTCGCGGCTCAGTGTTTGCTCTCGACCGGCCTCGGCTCCTCGGTCCTGCTCGGCGGTTGTTCCGGCACGGACCAGCCGGGCACGTCCGCTGCCGCCAGCGCCGGCAAACCGAGCAGCGACAGCCTCAACGTGGGAGATGGCCAGGGGGGCTCGGGGACGGGAGGTCCAGGGACGGAGATCACCAGCAGCGGCTGTGACGTGACGACCACCGGTGAGGTGTGCGCCGCCCAAGCCTACGAGGGCGAGGCCATCCCACTAGATATTTACATCATGTTCGATCAGTCGGGTTCGATGCTGAACGACGTGGGCGGCATCACTCGACTCGACGCGGTCGAGCGCGCCGCGGGCACCTTTCTGAGAGACCAAGCCAGCGCGGCAATTGGCGTCGGCGTTGGCTATTTCGGCTTTCAGCCGATTGGGCAAACCAGCTGTTCGACCAGCGATTACGCAACCCCGAGCGTGACCGTCAGCCTCGATCACGAGGCCGTCCTCCGTTCCCTGGCTGACCGTCAGCCGACGGGCGAGACGCCCACCGGCGCGGCCATCCGCGGCGCTTGCGGTTACGCCAAAGAGTTGAAGACCAAGAACGCTGGCCACTCGGTGGTGATCCTCCTGCTCACCGACGGTGAGCCAAAAGCGCCTCAGAGCTGCTCGACCGGCGCGTGCTGCCCAACGCTGTCCGACGCAGTGCAGGCAGCCGCCGAGTGCCGCAGCGGCAAACCAGGGATCAAAACTTATGTGCTCGGAGTCGGGCCGTTCCTCGACAATTTGCAGCAGATTGCCCAGGCCGGCGGCACCGATCACGCCTACTTGATCGGCGATCAGGACGTCGAGCAAAAGGTGCTGCAGGCGCTCAATTCCATTCGTGGGGATGCCAGCATCCCGTGCCAACTCAAGATCCCCGAGCCGACGGGTGGCAGCGAGCTCAACTATGGGCTCGTGAATGTCGCCTATCAGGACTCGAACTGTACGCTGTCGACAATCTACAACGTGCCCAATCCAGCGAGCTGCGATGCGAGCACCGGCGGTTGGTACTACGACAATCCAGCGGCCCCCAGCTCGGTGAACCTGTGTGACGCAACCTGCGATCGCGTGGCCGCCCCGGGCGGGCGACTGGCATTCACAGTCGGTTGCGAAACGAAAACGGTAGTCAAGTGAAGTCGGCCCGCGCGGGTCGCACCCCTTCGGGTATTCCGAAGCGGCTTCGCCAGAAAGGTCAGAATATGCGGCATTCTCGTCATTCCACGCTCGCTGCGGTTGCGCTATCGTTTAGCTTCGTCGGTGCTTTCGCGTGCGGCGGTTCGAGCACCAAAGGGCCTTCGAGCAACGGCCACTCGCAGGGCCCGACCGGGGTCGCCAACGGCAGCGGCTGTACCGGCGCAGCCCAATGCGGGAGCGGCCTGTGCAGCAGCGGGCAATGCACGAGCGGCCCGGGCAGCATCGCGACCAGCGCGGGGCCGCACTTCATTGGCGGCGGGCCGACTTCGCGTCCGCTCACGACCGGTTGCGCACCGAGCACTGCGGCGCAGTGCGGCGGCACGTGCGAGATGTCCGGCGGTACACCGGTGGCGGTGCTCGCCCCTCCGGCGACGATCTGTTACTCGGGCGAAGGCGACCTCACGCCGAACGATCCGACGGGTGTGATCGAGCAGGTGATCGAGACGCTGAACGGCAAGACCTACTTGCACCTGCGCGTCACGTTCGATCCACGCTTCGTCGACAACACCTACGGCACCAACGCCTCCTCCGGCTGGGTCAACAAGGTGAAGGCCGCGCCCATGGGCGGCAAAGCGCCCCCGATGGGCGGCAAGGCGCCCCCGATGGGCGGCATGGCCGCAAAGGCGGCGCACACCTTCGACGATCTGGTCGGTAGCGATCACGTCGAGCTGGTCTTGGTCGACCTCAAAGGCAATACCGTCCTCGACTTCGACGTGGATTACGTTTCGCAGAAGAGCGATGCGCCCTGCGGCTACGGCACGCTCGGCGTGAGCGGCGGCGAAGGCAAGATGCTCAAGGGTGATGCGTCGGCGATCGTCAGCGTGGCCACGTCGATCGATCGCAACTTGAACGGTTGCGGCTACTGCCTGATTACCGATTCGCCGGCGACCGACGACAACTTCACCCCCGACCCGAGCGCCCCCAACTGGGATTACCGCGTCGTTTATGAAGTGTGGATCGATTTTTCGGTCTTCAAAGGCCAAGGCTTTGGTGGCGCTTACATCCCGTCGGTCCACGCCTCTCCATCGATGGCCAGCGACAACACCATCGAAGTCGAGCCGAATCCCTGCCCGCCGGATTGGGACACGCCGTACTGCCCGCCGAGCGTGATCGAAGAGGGCGGCAATTGCTTCAACGCTCCACCTACGGACGGCACCTGCCCCGAAGGCACCGTCCCCGACATCAAGAACGAGGGACAAAGCTGCGTGCCTTCGAACTACTAGCGGTTCGAACAGAAGCCGTGTATTCGACCATAGCCCCATGAAAGCAATGAGCAATGTGTCCTGGATTGGGATCTCGGCTTGCTTGCTCGCGCTGATCAGCGCGTGCAAGAGCACCGATGATTCCAACGTGGGGCTGAACGCGAGCGGCGGCACGGGTGGCACGGGCACCAGCGTCGACCTCGACCTGGGCAACGGCGGCAACGCGGCCACGGCTGGCGGCAGCGAACTTGGCGGTGCGGCGGGCCAGATCGAAGGTCCCAAAGTCGCCGGCTGCGATCGCTTCGAGGGCCTCGACGAGTGCGGCGTGACCTCGGTCGAAGCAAGTTTCAGCGCCGCCAACGTGCTGCTGGTCATCGACAAGTCGAGCAGCATGGATGACCAGCCCGAAGGCTTCGAGCTCAAGAAGTGGGCTGCGCTGAAGGCCGCACTCGCGCCCGCACTCACGGCAGCGCAAGAGGAGATGAGCTTCGGCCTCTTGCTCTATCCGTTCAGTGATCAGGGCAAGATCCCCCTCGATTGCTTCGAGGGTTGTTGCCAGGTCCCGGCGGGGCCCGCCGCGATCCAGGTGGACGTCGCGCCGGGTATCGGCAGCGCGTCCAAGGTGATGGCCGCGCTCGACGCGGCTGGGCCCGGCGGCGGCACGCCCACGGCAGCAGCGCTCGACGCGGCGCTCGCCTACTTCACGACCGGCGCCGGCAAGGACTTGCAGGGAGATCGCTTCGTGCTGCTCGCCACCGACGGCGGCCCCAACTGTGGCAACAGCAGCACGACCTGCGCCGCCGATCATTGCACGCCGAACCTCGACGGCTTGTGCCCCGCCGATCAGGGCAACTGTTGCCGCGGCGAGGGCTCGTATTGCCTGGATGACGCGTCGGTCCTGGAGAAGATCCGCGCGCTCGCCGACGCTTCCGTGCCAACCTTCGTGGTCGGCATCCCCGGCACCGAAAGCTACGCCGAGTATCTAGACGCGTTCGCGGCCGCAGGCGGCGTACCGAATCCGAAGAAACCCCCGGCTTACTATGCGGTTTCCGCGGAAGGCGGGGTCGAAGGGCTGACGCGAACGTTCCGCGACATCACCACGCATCTGGTGCGTTCGTGTGAGGTCGATTTGGGGCCGGAGGCACCCGACAAGCGGCTGGTCAACGTCGCGGTCGACTGCAACATTGTGCCGTCCGCAGACGGCGCAGGCTGGAACATCCCCGACTCGGCGCCGACCACGCTGGTTCTAGCTGGCGACACCTGTAACCGCGTCAAGCGCCAGGGTGCGCGGCGCATCGATGTCGTCTACGGTTGCCAGACGGTGAAGTGAGGTAAACATGCGCAGACGATCGAGCTCCATCGCCGGTTTGGCAACGCTGCTGGTCGGCATTGCAGTCGCCTGCAGCGACCCACAGAGCAGCACCATCGCCCCCCCCAACCTCCAGGGCGCCAGCGCCGGTACGCACTCGAGCGCCGGTGGCTCGGCGACGTCGGCGGGCAGCGCGGGCAAGACCAGTACTGCGAGCACCGCAGGCACCAACAACGC
>Ga0070682_100002145_pt1 | contig 10966 bp, 15 predicted proteins | sample KBSC63LmetaG_FD_64668 | JGI IMG/M metagenome (GOLD analysis project Ga0070682, IMG submission 64668) | Corn rhizosphere microbial communities from Kellogg Biological Station, Michigan, USA - KBS C6-3L metaG | ecosystem: Host-associated > Plants > Roots > Rhizosphere | place: USA: Michigan... | reverse complement strand
GCGCTTATCACGCCATGCGTCACGGCACGGTGGATGAAGAATGGGCGTGGGAGCATCACGAGAACTGGTATCGCGAGCTGCAGGGCGGCGGGCAGGTCGAGCCGCCGCCCGATGCGCCGCGCCTGCCGTGATAGGGAAATCGAACCGATATGCTTAAGTTTCCGATTTGCGTGCTGCTCGCTGGTCTTGCTTTCGCAGGATGCGGCGAAAAAGGAGGCGGATCTTCTTCCGCTAGTGTGAGGCAAACTCATTTCCCTGGTCAGGTGACGGCCGGAGGCGGCACCAGCGGCGAAGTGCTGGCGCGTTCCGAACGTGTGAAGGAAGGAAGCACCACGGGCGGCACGCCCGGCATTGCCGGCGGCAGCGGCGGCACGGCGGGCGGCCCGGCAACGGCCGGCAGCTTCCGGGAATCAGGCGAGGGCCCGGCGAGCGGCGCAACGGCGCCGGCCGGGCAGAGCCGTTAATGCGGAGGAGATCCATGTTCCGGCACAACGCTATCCCGCGCATCGCCGCCGTGTTGATGACGCTGCTATCGGCAACGGCAAGCGCAAAAATTCCGCCGCCGACGCCCGAGCAGGCCACGGCGGCAGCCGAGAAAAAAGCCAAGGAGGCCGCGCAGGCCGAAAAGGACAAGCAGTCTTTGGCGGCGAGCATGGAGGAGATTGCCGGACGCTGGCGCGCCAATGCCGCCAGGAACGGCTGGCAGATTCATCCTCCGACCGCGATAGCCGCTCCCGCGAAAGCGATCGATGCACCGGCTGCGCAATCGAGCGCGTCGGGTCAGCCCGGCGGACGCCAGGGCAGCGCGGCGCAGGAAGCGCCGGTGCGCAGCGAAAAATCCGGCACGGCGCCGCCCAGCGAAGACGTCAAGAAGAGCAAGTGATCATCATGCGCATGGCACAGTTGCCGATTGCCGTCATCATGCAGCGCCGCGCCCTCGATCATCCCTGGGCGCAGGAAGCATGGAGCGCGGTAGGCGTGGTTCAGGATCGCGGCGATCTGCCGCCTTTTCAGCCTTTGGCTCGGAACGAGGAACGCGAGCATTACCTGGTGTCGGGCCTGCAGCTGGAATTGTATCCCGATGAAAACGACGGCTACTTCGAGAATTGCGTCGCGCCCGAGCCCAAGGTTTTCGTCATGTGGCGCATGCGGGACGGACGCGCCATGCCGGTCCAGGCCTCGGTGAGCTACGGCGAAGGCACGCGCATGTTCGATTCGGGCGAATGCGCCGACGGCGTCGCCATGCCGGGAGAAATCCATGCCTGGCTGGCCGCTTATCTTGAGCAACATTACCAGCCGCAGCCGCGGCGGGGCAGGGGGCATGGATAAGCCTGCCGAGAGTTTTTTCCGGCGCTGGTCCCGGCGCAAGAATGAGGCTGATTCCCTCGCGGAGCAGCCGGCTCCGAAGGAAATCCCGGCCGGCGCAAGCGAGCCGGAACGCGACATCTCCTTACCGACCATGGAGGATGCGGCCCGCCTCACAGCCGATTCCGATTACTCGGCTTTCGTCAGGCAGGGCGTCGATAAGGCCGTACAGCGCATGGCGCTGAAAAAACTTTTCTCGGATCCGCACTTCAACATCATGGACGGCCTCGATATCTACATCGACGACTACAACAAGGCCTCTCCGCTTTCGGATGCCATGTTGGCTTCGCTGCGGCACGCCCGGCATTTCCTGGAACGCGCCGGGGAAGAGCCTGCGGAAGACGCGGCGCGTGGCGAGGATGAGGAAGCGGACAAGACATGAGCATGCTTTTAAACATCGATAGCGAAGAGGACAGGAACGCGCGCGCCAAGGCAGCGGCGCTGCAGGCGGACGCAACCTTGCCCGATGCCGATCCGGTGCCGAGCGTCGGCTACACCTCGCGCGGCAACACGCTCGTCATCGGCTGCGCGGAAAACGCCTTGCCGCGGGCCGAGCAGCTGAGCGCGCAACTCCCGGTGAGCGTCCTGCTTACCGACGGCCCTGCGCGCATTCCTCCTTCCGACACTGCGCGCTTCCCGATTTTTTTCGGGGAGGAGGTCAAGGCCGGCGGTTGGCTCGGCGCTTTCGAGGTGAGCTGGCGGCAAGCCGGCAAGGAGCATCAGGCGCGCTTCGATCTGCTTCTCGATCTATCGGAAACCCCGCTGATTGCCTCGCATCAGCCGCCGCACGGATACTTCAAGGCGGGCGACGTTCAATCCGATCAATTGGCGCGAATGGTAGGCGAGTTCGAGAAGCCACGGTATTTCACCTACAAGGAAAAACTATGCGCGCACGGACGCAACCGTAAGACCGGCTGCAGCGCATGCATAGATATCTGTTCGGCCGAGGCCATCGCCGGCGCCGGCGAGCGCATCAAGGTCAACCCCTGGCTATGCGCGGGATGCGGCGCTTGCACCACCGTCTGCCCTACGGGCGCGCTTTCCTATGCCTACCCGAGCGCGCCTTATACCGGAACGCGCCTGAAAACGCTATTGACCGCCTATGCCGATGCGGGAGGCGAGCAAGCCGTCATCCTGTTTCACAGCGCGCGGCAAGGCAAAGCGCTGATTGACGCGCTGGAACAAACGCAGGGATTGCCGGCGCGCCTCATGCCCATGGAATTGCAGCACGCCGCTTCGACCGGAATCGACGTGTGGCTCGCCGCCATCGCCTACGGCGCGAGCGGCGTCATTGTGCTGACCAGCGTGGAAGATGCGCCGCAATACATCGAGGCCTTGAGCGAACAGATGAACATTGCTCAAACCATTCTTTCCGGCCTGGGATATGCGGGCCGGCACATGCAACTTATCCAGGCGGACGCGCCGGAACAATTGGATCAGGCATTAAGCCATGCGCCCAAGGGCGACAGACCGGAAAAAGCCGCCACCTTCCATATCGCGGCGGACAAGCGCAACGCTCTCGATTTCGCGCTGGATCACCTGTACCGTCATGCGCCCCAAAAACAGGAGCGCATCGCCCTTGCGCCGGGCGCGCCTTTCGGCGCAGTAGAAGTGGATGTCTCTGCCTGTACCTTGTGCATGTCCTGCACGGGCGCTTGTCCCGCCTCGGCATTGATGGCGGGCGTGAACCTGCCGCAATTGCGTTTCATAGAGAAGAATTGCGTGCAATGCGGCCTGTGCACGGCGACTTGCCCGGAGCATGCCTTGACGCTGGTCCCCAGGATGTCTTTTTCCGAAACGTCGAAGAATGCCGTTGTGCTGAACGAATCCCAGCCGTTCCACTGCATCCGCTGCAACAAGCCCTTCGGCACCCTGCACATGATCGAAAACATGCTCGCGCGGCTTTCCGCCCACGGCGCTTTCAGCGGCAACCTGGACCGGCTCAGGATGTGCGGCGATTGCCGCGTCATCGACATGATGGAAAGCCAGCTGCGGGAAGCGGCAATTGTTGAGGTTAAGCGACCCGGCTAAAAATGGAACCATCTTCCTTTTATGCGCACTCATGTGCTGCGATTGATACCTGCTCGGCGCTTCATCTCCGTTGCATCATTTTCCGGAGCAATAGTCCGACACATCCCAATTTGCGGGCTCTGCCTGCCGCTTGAAGACGATTGCGGCCTTGCCTATGCCCGCGGGGGAAATCCCCGCCTGCCTTTTGCAAAATAGTTTTCAATCGAAATTGAAACTTGTTGAAACGATGCGCTTATGCCTCATTCAGCCAAATGCAACATTGATAGGAGATAAGTTTGTGAAACATGTCACCGAGATTCTGGATCTAGTGGAAATCCACGATACCGATGACGACCGGGAAGTGAAAGCGCAAGGTTTGCCGTTCCGGGTAACAGTGAAAATCCTGGGCGATTATGAGGATGGGCTGAGCGTCATACAATCCGCCGATGCTCTGCATGCATTCAATATCCGGCCGAGCGAACATCTGCCGTTGCCGGGATACGTGGAATTTTCTACGTTCGCACTCGTCGATGCCATCCAGGGATTCTTTGCCTCCGGGGATAAGCGCGAACTCGATCCGCCTTACCTGGGACAAATCACCGTATCCGCTTTTCAGCATCCCGAGTACGTCTGGAAATATATCAGCCAGGGCTATGAAATCCGTTTCCGCGAGGACGATCAGCTTGCGCCTGCACGGCTCGTGCTGCGGGCCGGGAAAATCGCATGGGGCGGCGCAAGCCTGGAGTATCCCTGCGCCTGGAAGGAATTCGAGCCTGAGCTGGCGGGAGTTCAATCCGCGCTCGATTGCAACCTCAAACGGCTTTTTACCTGGCGCTTTTCGTCATGGCTGGCCTTGGGAAAGCGCAGCCAGGGTTTTCCACGCCTGACGCAGGAGTATCGCAAACTTTGCGACGATTACGCACGGCATGCGCAAGCCGCCGGGAAAATTGCGGATCGCGTTGTCCGGCTGATCGAGCGCAGTTCTCTATTTGCGCATTTCGAACAAGCCGAGGCTTCCTTGCTTTATTCGCACGGATTCACCTGGGACCGGACCCTGCATCGCTGGTCGTGGGCTCCGCCAATAGCGCATGCCATGAGCCATGTTTTCCTGACCGGCTTGATACAAAAGAGTGTCGCTTCGCTCCTCAAATCGGATCGTTCCGGCAGTTTTTTATAAAATCAGGCCGTTCAAGGAGATAAAACGCAATGTCGATCGATTGGAATCATTTCACGCCGTGGGCGGCCTTGGTTGGCGGCTTGCTCATCGGTTTGGCGGCGGCAATTTTCGTTCTGTTCAATGGCCGCATCGCCGGCGTCAGCGGCATCGTCGGAGGATTGCTGCGGCCCAGGCGCGGCGATATCGCCTGGCGCGTGGCTTTTGCCGCCGGCCTGGCGCTTGCGCCGTTCGTCTACCGGACGTTTGCCGCATTGCCGGCAACTCGAATCGATGCCGGATGGCTGCTCTTGATTGCGGCAGGCGCGCTGGTCGGCATTGGCGCGCGCTATGGCTCGGGGTGCACGAGCGGCCATGGCGTATGCGGCCTGTCCCGCTTCTCGCTGCGTTCGCTGGTCGCGACGCTGACATTCATGGGCGCGGGGTTTGCGACTGTTTTCATTGTCCGCCATTTGTTGGGAGCGTGAACTTGATGAACGCTTTGTTTGCATTTGTTGCCGGACTCGTTTTTGGCATTGGCTTGATCGTATCCGGCATGGCCAATCCGGCAAAAGTGATCGGATTTCTCGACCTGGCCGGCACCTGGGACCCATCGCTTGCCTTTGTGATGGGAGGCGCTATCGCTTTAGGCGCGCTTGCATTTGCCTATGCCAAACGGCGCTCCATGTCGCTGCTCGATCTGCCCATGCAGCTTCCGACGGCGCGTCATATCGACCGGCGGCTGATTGGCGGCAGCGCGCTTTTTGGAATCGGCTGGGGCCTGGCCGGCATATGTCCGGGGCCTGCTCTTGTTTTGCTGGGATCCGGCGCGGTGAAGGGGGCGGTCTTTTTCGCGGCAATGATTGGCGGCATGGCCTTGTTCGAATTGGCCGAGCATCTCAAGCGCGCTCGCCCTAATGACGTGGCTTGCGATTATTCCAACCTGACTGACCACTAGCCCGGATCACGGTGAGCGTGGGCATGAGCGCCAGCAGCAATTCCCCCTTGATGCGGCCTACGTGAAACCCCACGTTTTCAAGCGGCTTGGTGCGCAATCGTTGTCATTTCCCGCTCATTCGCCTACCGAACGACACAGCATAAGATGGGGAGCGGAAAAGTAAGATTGGATCATTCGTCGGCTCAATTCCGCTCGACATCACCAGAGGATCGAAATTTATTTTTTCGCATTCCGCGCCTTTCTGGGGCATGGCGGAAGTAATGGTCAAGGTGCCGACCTGGAGCTCTTTCCGGCCAGCCGGCCATAACAAGGTCGGATTATTTTCGGGATCGCCCGGCATGCCGATGGTCAGGAGCATGGTCCAGCGAACGGGGCCATGCTTGACGCGTTCGATCAACCTCTGCTCAAGGAAGTTGGGTGGCGAAGACTTGAGTTCGAGATCGGACAAGCGTTTTTCGCCGTCTTGCGGAACGAAGCGCCACCGAACCATCGTGATCTTATCGGCCTGATTGATGAACTTGAACGTATGCACGCTAAAGTAACTGCTATTGGGCCAGCTAACCGGCGGATTGTTCTTTTCCAGATATGCCGCCTGCGCCCGGCTATCCGGGTGGCTTTCCTTGAATGCCTTGATTTTTTCCGGATCCGGTTTGCCGGTTGCCGGGTCAGGTTTCTTGGAAACCGCGTCATCGAAAAAAGTCTTCGGCGTGGCGGCGCCGAACATGGGTGTGTTCAACATTGTCATGTGCTGCCGTCCGCCGTTTGGCAGCCGAAATTCCAAGGCCATGCCTCGTGCCGCTTTTACGGTATCCGGCACATCAGGATTGCCTCCCGCCACGGAAAAACGGGCGATGACTGGAATCGGCTTGCCTGAGAACAGTGCGGAACGGGTATAGGCACGTGCAGCCGGTTCACCGATAAATTCCCCCACCGCGCAAGTTCCCTTGATGTGATTGCGGCGTTCTCCGGGATGAACGCCGAAAGTGTTTTCCAAGGCGTTCACGACTTGTTCCGCCGATACATTTGTTTCCGCCGCACGGGAAAATGGTGTGGCGAGAGTGACCGCGATGACAAGTGACCATATGGAGAAATAATGCTTTTCGAAGTTCATGTTTGGCGGCAAGAGGATGAGCTGCGCTCGATAGCTTGCAGCTTAGGCCGATTGCCGGTATCGCTCTGGATGTGCATCAACGGCGAGCCGAACTTTGGCAAATCTTTCGGAAGTGTTGATTCTGTCGGTGGAACTCCACATCGGCTAAATTGATTAGCAGCGTATCGAAGAACTGTTGATATCTCATCCTGACGAAATGCTTCTGAAAGAACGGGCGTAGTGAAGTTATCCCAAGCAAAATACTTCGAAGCTGCCTTCGGCCTTGGTTTGTTGCTCAAGGGAGCATTCGCTCTGGCGGAGATCGGCGCCGGTCTCTTTATTTATTTCGCGAACCGACATTTTTTGCTCGCTCTGGCGCATGCGGTGACGCGAATGGAATTGATGGGAGATCCGCACGACTTCGTGGCCAACCATCTGCTCCATGCCGCGCAAAATCTATCGGTAAGCGACCGGCATTTCACCGCTTTTTACCTGATCAGCCATGGTGTCATCAAGCTCTGGCTCATCATCGGCCTTTTGCGTAAAAGGCTGGCATATTATCCGGCGGCGATGATCGTGTTCGGCCTGTTTATCGTCTATCAGATGTACCGATACAGCTTTACGGGTTCCATATCGCTGTTGTTCATTACAGGCCTGGATCTCGTTGTCATCTGGCTGACGCTGCTGGAATATAGGCATTTGGGCGGGATAGTGAAATCCCGGACGACCCGCAGTTAGAGGAATTTCATATCGATCAATGGCAACCGCCGCCATGCGATCGGACCTTCCTCGGTTTGCCGCCGTCGCCGCCCGCCAGCTCATGCAGGATGCCGCAATCCTTCACCGCCTGAGCACGCTGGCAGTGTCCACGCAACTTTTTCAATTTCTTTTCCAGCGCCTTCAATTCCGCAATGCGGTCTGCGACATGGCCGATGTGCTTATCGAGCAGGTCGTTGACCTGGCCGCAGTTTTCTTCCGGCGCATCCTGGAAATGCAAGAGGCTGCGAATTTCGTCGAGCGTCATGTCGAGCGAGCGGCAATGCCGGATGAATCGCAGCCGCTCGACATGAGCATCGCTGTATAGCCGGAAATTGCCTTCCGAGCGCGCCGGCGCCGGCAGCAATCCTTCGTGTTCGTAATAGCGGATGGTTTCGACCAGGCAATCCGCGCGCTTGGCCAATTCGCCGATTTTCAGAGTGGGCATGAGCAAATTCTTCCGTGACGCACTTGACTCTATAGTAGGTACAGGATCTGTAATACGCAATATCGTTTTTCAGGAGATGCTCATGTCCGATTGCTGCGCCGGCGGTTGCGCTTCCGCCAAGCCTGCTGCCGATCCCCGTTATCGCCGTATTCTATGGATCGCCCTGGTCGTCAATGCCGCCATGTTCGGCGTCGAAATTGCCGGCGGCGTGCATGCCGATTCCGTTTCGCTGCTGGCCGACGCCGTCGATTTCCTCGGCGATGCCGCCAATTACGCCGTCTCCCTGTTCGTGCTCGCCCTGATGCCCATCTGGCGCTCGCGTACTGCCTTGCTCAAGGGCGTGACCATGGGCTGTTATGGCCTTCTCGTGCTGGTCCAGGCAGCATGGCATGCCGCCACCGGCGCGGTGCCGCAAGCGACGACCATGGGCGCGATCGGCTTGCTCGCGCTCGCTGCCAATCTCAGCGTAGCCGCATTGCTATACGCCTATCGCGACGGCGACGCCAACATGCGCTCGGTCTGGCTTTGCACGCGCAACGATGCCATCGGCAATGTCGCCGTGATGCTGGCGGCGCTCGGCGTGTTCGGCACCGGGGCTGGCTGGCCGGATTTTCTTGTGGCAAGCGTCATGGGTATCCTCGGCCTGAGCGCTGCCTATGCCGTCATTCGGCAAGCGCGACTGGAAATGGCTGTCGTATAAAAGGAATGTTCCGGCGCGAACGCGAGATATCCTATTGATCAAATCTGCAAGTGCAACTGCTTCAGCGCAGCACTTTCTCATAGCGTCGAATCGAGGAATACAAATTCGAGTACACTTCGCCTTTATAAGGAGCACCTATGAGCATTTACACCATCGGTTATGAAGGCATCGACATGGACGGCTTCCTGGCATTGCTACACGTCGGCAATGTCAAAATGGTTGTCGACATCCGCGAGCTACCGCTGTCCCGCAAGCCGGGCTTCTCCAAGAGTGGCTTGCGCGATACGCTGAACCTGCACGGCTTCGATTACATGCACGTTCCCGAACTCGGCTGCCCGAAGCCGATCCGCGAGCAATATCGGGCCGATCAGAATTGGTCTCGTTACAAGGAAGGCTTCTTGCGCTATCTGGCGTCACAGGAGAATGTGCTCTCCGAGCTGTCGGCCATGGCAACAACGATGACATGCGCCTTGCTGTGCTTCGAAGCAGATTACAACTATTGCCACCGTTCGATGGTAGCTAACGCAATGCGTGATATCAGCGGTATGCCGGTTCGTCATCTGCAGGCTGGCGCGCTTAGAACAGCGCCTGCTGACGTTCGTCAACTGGAACTCGCTTAGGCGGATACATCAGGCTGATGACCAGCCATTGATGCTGGAAGCGGTGAATGTTCCCCATCATGAACATCAAATCTTTTTCGGTAAGGCTCGTTTCGAGCTTGGCGCGAAAAGGCGCTTCCCAAGCATCGCCATGGTTCCGCTTGCAGTTCCAGAACAGCATGCCGACTTCCCAATCAACAATCTTGTGCTTGTAGATTCGCTCCCCGTCAGGCGTATCGCAGGCGTAGTGATAGTGGAACTCGAATGGTAGCTTTTTGAGCAGTTTGAGTTGCTTGCGCTCTTCGTCTTGATCGAACAGGTTTCCCTGGTTCTGTTCTTGTAAGAGCTTGGCGAGTTCTTCGTCGGTCCAGTCTGAATTGTCCGCTGGAGTGATTTCAAGCCTGACCAGGCGCTTCGGTCGCAATAATGCCAGGCTGATGCCATCGCGCTCGCGCGCAGCGTCTAGCACCGAAAAATTGCCGAACGATGACAGCTTCTCCATCCACGGCCGCCTTAAAGCCCATTGCTTTTCGGTACTGATGATGTCTTCAATCTGGATTGTGTCAACGAAGATGCGATGGCTTTCCGGGCGATGATCGGCAGGGGATTTCTCGATTCGGACGCGAATCCATTGCCATTTCTTGAATTGCTGGTCGCCCGAAATCAGGCGAAACGGCACCGGATAAAGGCGCCTCAGTTCGCCGGCCTCATTTATGCCGGCAACGCACGAAGTTTCTGTATGTTTGGCGCTCGGAGAAGGGTAGGTCTTGGCCAGGATCAGAATGCGTTCTATCTTCGTTACCATCGACTGTTTCCATCCTATTGAGAGTAAACATCCATATTGGCGGCAAGTGTAATCCGAACAACAGGGAAGGCATCTCCCATGAATATGGGGAACATACGCAAGCATTGGACGGCAGGCACGGTAAAATCCGCATTTTGAGCAGCATATGGCCTACGCTGATCATGTCGATGAAGAAGTATGGTCGGAGCGCTATCGGTGGCTTCGGCAAACGGAAGAAGCAGAAGCAGGCACCTGGGGATCAGTGTTGCTCAGCCTACAAAGCACCTTGCTCTCATACGACATCGAGATTGCCTTTTGTGCCGGTGCGTGGCTTTCGGTGATCGTGATGTCCCATGCTGCGATTGACGCCACCATTCGGGACACGACTCTAGGTGATTACGCGAGCAATTCAAAAGTGATTTTTGGGAACGATGCGGATCTCCAGTGGCTACGCATCCTACGCAATCGCCTCGTCCATGTACGTCCGCAGGGCCATCTCTCGGCATTGCCGGAACAAGCGGCTAATGACATCGCGGCGTATCAGGATTCCCTCGAATCCGACGCGCGCCGCGCAGTAATCCTCATGTACCGAGCAATCTATGCCAATCCAGGTACCTGATAGAGCGTTAGCGCATTTTTTATCTTTAGTGCGTATGCACATTTTCCCGTCAGCAAGAAATCCATAAAAACGGGTGAAATTGCGGTCCCGCTCAGCGGGTTTTCTGAAGCTTCTCCAGATTCGGAAAAGCCTCATTCAGCGTCATGACTTCCCCCGCGATGGCCGCATCATATCCGGCCAGCTTGTTCAATTCGGAGCGGAACTCGCCGGTCTGGATCAACTGCAGCACAGGCTGGAAACGCGCATCCATCAGCAGCTCCTCGGAGCAGGCAAGGAAATACCGTTCGGTGAGCAAGGTCACAAAGTCCAGATCGAATTGGCGCGCTGCCATTTCCACGCCCATGCCGGTATCGGCCTTGCCGCTGGCAACATAGGCCGCAATCGCGGCATGCGTCAGTTCGACGCGTTCAAAACCGCTCAACTCCTTGCCCGAGCGGCCGGCCTGCGCAAGCAGGAGGTCGAGGATCAGGCGCGTCCCGGAACC
>Ga0070682_100002144_pt1 | contig 10968 bp, 9 predicted proteins | sample KBSC63LmetaG_FD_64668 | JGI IMG/M metagenome (GOLD analysis project Ga0070682, IMG submission 64668) | Corn rhizosphere microbial communities from Kellogg Biological Station, Michigan, USA - KBS C6-3L metaG | ecosystem: Host-associated > Plants > Roots > Rhizosphere | place: USA: Michigan... | reverse complement strand
GCACCGCCTCCTGGGGCGCAGCTGCCAGCGGCGCCAGCCAAGCGCCGGTCGAAGCGATCACCGTCGACGCCGCCCTGCCCTCGCACACCCGCTTCATCGAGCTGCAGCAGGGCAGCAGCGACCGCCCGGACCTGCAGAGCGCCAGCAAGGTGGTCTCCGGCGGCCGTGGCGTCGGCTCGAAGGAAAACTTCGACATCATCTACACCTTCGCCGACAAGATCGGCGCCGCCGTGGGTGCCTCGCGCGCCGCCGTCGACGCCGGCTACTGCCCGAACGAGCTGCAGGTCGGCCAGACCGGCAAGATCATCGCCCCCGAGCTGTACATGGCCATCGGCATCTCCGGCGCCATCCAGCATCTCACCGGCATCAAGGACGCGGGCACCATCGTGGCGATCAACAAGGATGGTGAGGCACCGATTTTCGAGATTGCCGACTTCGGGCTGGTGGGGGATTTATTCAAGATCATTCCGGAGCTTGAACAGGCGCTCTAAAAAACATGACCTTCTCGACGAATCCAATAACGTCTCCCAAACGAAGCTCTCAATGACGAATAGTGTTGCAATATCAGTAGTCATCCCTGTGTACGGCTGCGTCGGCTGCCTTGAGGATTTAGTCGACCGCTTGGCTGTGGTCTTGAAACCTCGCAGCCAGGCGTTCGAAGTACTTTTGGTAGATGATGCGAGCCCTGATCGCGCGTGGGCCCGCATCTTGGAGCTGTGTGCCACCCGCCCCTGGTTGCAGGGGCTGCGCTTAGCGCGTAATTTCGGGCAGCACTACGCCATTGCTGCCGGGATAGAACACGCGAGTGGAGCGGTCGTCGTGGTAATGGATTGTGATCTCCAGGACGTCCCCGAAGAAATACCTACGCTTTTGAACTCGCTTGGTGCGGGAGTAGAGGTCGCATTTGCACAGCGCTCAGGTCGTCAGGACAAAGTATTGAAACGCGCTGGGTCGTGGGCCTTTTTTCGCGTACTGTCATGGCTCACCGGTGTTCAGCAAGATCACACTACGTCCAACTTCGGTGCCTATTCACGCAAGGTGATTGACGTCATCAATGCCATGCCGGAACGGGAAAGGTGTTTTCCACTAATGGTCAAGTGGGCCGGCTTCTCCAGCGTCTCGGTTCCTACGCGCCACGCCGCAAGAATGCACGGGAACAGTAGCTACAGCTTCAAGCGTCTTGTACAATTGGGAGTTGGCATCATTTTGTCATACTCCGACAAGCCTTTACGGCTGGTTGTACGTCTCGGACTATTGTTCTCGGCAATCGCTTTTCTCATGACGGTAGTCAGCATATTCCGCTACATGCATGGCGATACTCAAGTCGCGGGCTTCACCAGCATAATCGCATCGATCTGGCTTTTCGGTGGAATGACCATTTTCTGCATTGGAATTCTGGGCCTTTACCTAGGCAGGCTCTTCGTGGATGCCAAAGGCCGCCCCTATTACATCATCGCTGACCATATCGGCAGGCGGAGTTCGTCATGAACACAACAGGTTTGCTGAAGTTCTCCGACTTGGAATCAGCCCGATTTGACATGCGCATAGTACGAGGCCGAGTCGACAACATCGTCCCACGAGAGCTCGCAACGGAGATCCTGACATCCAACTGTGATGTGGCTATCGTGCGGATCCCATCGCAATATTCATCGTCGGTAAGTGCACTACAGCGCTGGGCGCTACCCGTTTTGCACGGAGACACACTGGTCTATTACAAATGCGATCTATACCACTATGAAGTTCCGCCACCACGCAACACCGACATTGAATTCACCCAAGCGAACGGCGCTGACTTGGAAGAGCTACGTGCAATAGTCGACCTCACGTTCCGTGACTACGTGAGTCATTACCATGCCAATCCGCTATTCCCGCGGGACAAGATACTCGCTGGTTACCAACAATGGGCCGAAAGCTACGCGACGAACCCAGAATGCACACTATGGATAGCTCGGCGTAGCGGACGGCTCGCCGCTTTCGCAGCATGCAGGAACGATGCTGCGAACAGTGAGGCCGAAGGGATTCTTTATGGAGTCAACCCACAGGATGCCGGCGGAGGATTGTATGGCGACCTAATTCGCCACACGCAATCTGATGCTAAGAATCGCGGGATACGGATCATGAAGGTATCGACTCAGGTTGGTAACTTCGCGGTGCAAAAGGTCTGGGCACGCGAAGGCTTCCATCTCTTCGAGGCCCTAGACACCTTCCACATCAATGCCATGCTGACGGCGGGCGAAATTGCTGCAGAGCGCATGGTATCTTTCGACGCAACCACGGTCGGCAAGTTTTCGGAGCTTTCCGGCGACGCAAACGAGATCCATCTTGACGACAAGGCGGCCCGCGCGGCGGGTTTCCCTTCGCGAATAGCTCACGGCGTTCTGGCCGCAAGCGAATTTTCCAAAATTCTCGGTACTGAAACTCCAGGAAGAGGAACCATATTCGGTAACTTCAGTCTCGCATTCCTCCGTCCATTGATCGTGGGAGAACAATATCGGTTGCAAATGCGCATTCCTGGCGGCGTTCGGCCGGGCCATATGCAAGCCGTAATGACGATTCGGGAGCAAGACAATCAGCTCTGCGTTCTGGCGCGCTCCGATGTCTTCCTGAAACGCTGACCGTGGAGCCTACGTGGAACGAACATTCGCTTGGTTAATGGTGCTTTTCACTATCCTTCTCACGACGTATGGGCAGATCGTGCTTAAGTGGCAGGTGTCACTCCCCTCTCGTGCACCGATGTTTACGTGGGCTCGCGAGTGGCCAACGGTGATTCTCTTACTTTTGCGTCCTTGGGTGATTTCGGCCTTTATCGCCGCTTTCGGCGCTTCGTTGTGCTGGATGCTAGCTTTGCAACGACTGCAGCTGAGCAAAGCCTACCCTTTCATGGCGCTTAACTTCGTTCTCGTCTCGCTCATGGCGGTGCCGCTCTTCGGCGAAATAATGACTCCCACCAAGATTGCCGGGCTAATAATCGTCATGTTCGGCCTCATTGTACTCAGTCAAGGGTAAGCCAATGATTCCATTCAATCGTCCCTACATGACAGGCAATGAATTGGACTATATCGCCGAAGCCCATAAACACGGTCATTTAGCTGGCGATGGCCTGTTCACCAAGCGCTGTCACCGCTGGCTAACGGAAAAAACTGGCGCGGGCAAGGCACTGCTTACCCATAGTTGCACTGCTGCCCTCGAAATGGCCGCCCTACTCTCTGACCTTAAGGCTGGGGATGAGGTCATCATGCCGTCTTACACTTTCGTGTCCACCGCGAACGCATTTGTGCTGCGGGGCGCAGTACCCGTCTTCGTCGACATTCGGCAAGATACGTTGAACCTTGATGAAACGTTGGTGGAATCGGCAATCACTCCACGGACACGCGCCATCTGTGTTGTACATTATGCGGGCGTTGCCTGCGAAATGGATACCATTATGGAAATTGCGCAGCGCTATGGACTGCGGGTAATTGAAGACGCCGCGCAAGCGATTATGTCTACTTATCGGGGGCGCCCCTTGGGCACAATCGGCGATCTCGGCGCGCTCAGCTTCCACGAGACCAAAAACATCATTGCGGGCGAAGGTGGCGCTCTGCTTTGCCGCGACGATACCTTGGCCGAGCGCGCGGAGATCGTGCGCGAAAAAGGCACGAATCGTAGCAAATTCTTTCGTGGACAAGTGGACAAATACACTTGGGTAGACGTTGGTTCCTCGTTCCTTCCGGGTGAAATCACCGCAGCGTTTCTTGCGGCCCAAATGGATGCTGCGGACGACATTACCCGCAGGCGCATGGCGTTATGGAATCAATACCATGATTGGTTCGAGCCTTACGAAATAGCCGGCAAACTACGACGTCCGATCGTACCAATGCACTGTGTCCACAATGCGCATATGTACTACCTTCTACTTCCGTCTTTGGCAGCACGAACCGCATTCATCGAAGCACTCAAGACAGCTGGCGTCCAATGCGTATTTCATTACATCCCATTGCACTCTTCTCCCGCCGGCCTGCGCCACACCCGGACCCATGGCATATTATCCATAACCGACGATATAAGCAGCCGTCTCGTGCGCCTTCCGCTTTGGATCGGCCTTGAGGAACACATGCCGCAAGTGCTCCGGGCAGCGAGGAATGCACTCGGATAGCGGCATGCATTACTCCATATGCTCAGACAACGGGGATTCAATTTTGGTTCTGTGCCGCAAAAGAAGTGCCAGCGGACCTGTTTTATAGCGGCGCCACGATCACCATTATAAAAAGACCGTCGACATGATGGTGGGGTGAACAGAAGACTCGCGACAAACTGACGTCACTCGACTAATAGTTAGGTCCAGACTGCTTTGCCTCTTCATCTCGCTCCTCGCCTCCAGGCTTTAGAGCATTGGTGTTCTCTACTCGAACTTAAGTCTTAACGACGATCCTGACAAATTGTTTCGTCAGCGCCTCGCCTTTATGGTCGCAATGAACTTTTAGTCTACGATCGGGTTATGCGTTAGGCAGTTCGCAGTGAAGCTATTTTCACGTGATATTGAGCTGTTCAATAACTCATTGAAGGATCCATATGAACGACTCAATGCCATCCACGCGACAGGGTCTGACTGTACGGCTGCTGCTGGTCGCATTCATTGTTTTCATTTTTCTCTACGCCACATCGCAACTAATTCATCCTTATATCAGCCACGACGACTGGGACTTCTTGGCGCCCGTAAGCTGGGGCTTGGCATACTCGACTCCTTGGGAAAAGACCTTGACCGAGGGACGCTGGCTTAGCTATCTGTGGTCCGACATTAGCACCTATTTCACCCCTCAGGGTTCTTATCTATTCTTCATTATTTCGTACTTATTCCTGGTTTGTGGCGCGGTATGGCAAGCCGCCAAACCACACACGTTCGTCTTGGCTGCCTTGGCCATCTTCTTCTCGCCGATGCTGGGCCAACTTTCACTTTGGCCAACGGGGATGAGTGGGAGCGTCCTACTCTGCGGACTCGCGATGTGGATGGTATTGCGCCTCGATGAACGATTCGCTACGGCGATAGTTTTTTCAGGAACTCTGCTTCTTGTCTTAGCCTATCCGCCGCTCGCCTCAGTATTGCTTCTGACGGCCGCGGCAAAGAAGGCCAATAGCCCGATTCGGGAACACATCTATCTGGGAGCAGCCTATGTAGTGGGATTTGCCGCTGGATCCTGTCTGATCTTCATTTTGAATTTGATATTTCATGGCTATTTTGGGGTGAAAGTCGCGTCTTGGCGCACCCCCCACCCACTTCATGACCTAACCGATCTGATCGCTAACGGGGCTTTGTACGTTCAATATTGGACTGCGTTAGCACACACCTATTTGGTCGCTATATGTTGCGGTGGCTTAGCCATCACCGTGCTGTTGTGTAAGAAAACGACCCGAAAAGGTTCCATTTCAATTTTGCTCGCAACTGCAGCGATCTGTAGCATCGAGCTCGGCATCACGCTTGTGACCGGCACGGCCGTTCCGACCCGGTCGGCGATCTGGTTATGGCTTTCAATTTGTCTCCTCTGCATACTTGTCGCGGGGCAGCCGCGACGATCATATCGATGCGTCGGTTCAATCCTCTTAGTCGCACTTGCGTTAGCCGGAGGAACCTCTTGGTGGAACCTCTACCGTCAAAATCAACCCGCAGCCGAGTACCAAGCGCATCTGGCCGCATGGATCCAGCAATACCAGGCCATGACAGGCATCTCCGAAGTGACGGTCGTCGGCGATCCACGCCGAGTTGCTGACTTACGTAGTCTCTGGGCACAAAACGCAATGCCAGCATTCGAAGCGTCCATGCTGAAACGTTACGGCATTAAGGTTGCTGAGTGCTCAATGGATTTCTGTGACAAAGTCCGTAGGTATCTGCGAGCTCATGATACGGGACAGTCTCCGATATTTGTTTTGGACGGAAAATTGGCGCTGGTATTTGACCGAAATGGTACCTCTGGTAATTTCGAGAGAAACTACCCGACTAAGGCTGAGGAGTCTGCACTTCACCTCAGTTATCCGCTATTCCTGTCCTACGGAGCCGATGCATTAAGAATCACCCCGTTCTTTCCTGATTCGAGCAGAGTTCCCTTGTCTGTCAAGCTGGCATCAAACGCTTCTGGTTATACGTTAGCATTCGAAGGGAAAACGTGCGCTTTCCCTGTGAATTACGATTTGACGAGCACGTCTGGCGCTCATCTCGCTGAAGGCCAGTACCATGACCCGATGAGAGTTGATTTGCCCGGATGGAACTCCCAGATGGGTATTGGCGTGCTCACTGTCCGCATGGCCGATGACGCTAAAAACAACTTCGGCTGCAACATTGTTATCACAAAGAAATAGAAAATATCGATGTGTTCTCAATCCTTAGCAATACCCGTTGATGTACGCACCGCGACTCTCAGCGAGTCGCCACGCGTAAACGACCGTTATCTTTTCTTGACGACGACATTACAACCGAAGTTGTTCTCGGCTCCTTTGGCCATGTGCACGCTCAACGTCGCCACACCCTTATTGGCTTCCCAGCCAGCAAGGGTGATCGCCGTACCCTTGTACTCGCCGCTCGCTAATTCCCGACCATCAGCCGACTTCAACGCGTAGTCGATGGGGAACGCACATTCAGTGCCTTCGGACGTCAGGCCATATCCGGGCTCGTTCGGCGCCAACTTGACCGACACCGGGCGAGTGCTGGCACCAGGAAAGAACGCGGTGATACGCGCTGAATCCGGTCCGTAGGCCAGAAACACGGGATAGTCCAACTTCATTGCCGCCTCTTCGCTCGGGGACGGATAATCCCTCTGGACTGCACCTTGAGCGACCGGCGCCGCTTGCGCTGCAGCTGCACTGGAATGCGCATCAGCAGCGCCGCCACCTGCCGGGGCCTCCGTGCCGCCGCTGCAAGCAGCGAGGCCGACTGTCAATGCGGTGAGCACAACAACTGCCTTGATGGAACCGTTCATGCCTGATCTCCTGGAGTGATGATGGCAACCAAGCTCTGGCCACCGTAAATTGGTCAATGCGAACAAGCCAATACACCGATGCAGTGCATTGCGCGAGTCGCGCCGCGTGGTGTTCGAGGTAAGAAAAAAAGCCGTTGATGTAGAACACGGCCCGCTGGCAGCACCGCCATCGAGTCGCGTTGCGTTGACACGGGATGCACCGCATAATTCTCGGCCATGTCGACAATTACCATTTGGACCTCGTACAGGCCGGTTATCGTAGCGCTTTTCGGGGCGAATCTGTCGGGTAGATCTGAACGAAATTGAACCCATCCGCTTCCCCACCGAAGCAACCGCCAGCTCTGCCATACTTGTAAGCTTTGAACACGGTGCATTGGTTATCTCGAGCGCCCGCGCAGACGCTATCCTGATTGAAAACACCTGAACCTTGTCGACGAGCAAGGTCATATCATCGTGGAGAAATGAATGAAAGTCCTGGTCACTGGGGGCACCGGTTTCATCGGGTCGCATACCTGCGTCGAGCTGCTCGAACGTGGCCATGAGGTGTTCATTCTTGACAACCTGTCAAACAGCAAGGCCGACGTGACTGAGCGAATTGCCCAGATCAGCGGTCGCAAGCCGCAACTCACGATCGGCGACATTCGTGACAAGGAAGCGGTGGGTCAGCTCCTGAGCAATGCACGCATTGAGGCAGTCATCCATTTCGCTGCACTGAAGGCAGTGGGTGAGTCCTGCGAGCAACCTTTACGTTATTTCGACAACAACATCAGTGGGACTTTGGGCCTGCTCCAGGCCATGCAGGCCACCGGCACCAAACATTTCGTGTTCAGCTCTTCGGCGACGGTCTATGGTGAACCGGATGTCTGCCCCATTCCCGAAACAGCGGCCACCCGCGTTACCAATCCTTATGGCCGCACCAAGCTTGTCTGCGAGCAACTCATATCTGACTTGACGTCGGCAGATCCAGACTTTCATGCGGCAACCCTGCGCTATTTCAATCCGGTGGGAGCCCATCCGTCCGGCCTGATCGGCGAAGATCCCGCCGGCATCCCCAACAATTTGATGCCATATGTCGCCCAGGTCGCTGCCGGCCAACGCGAGTATCTCCATGTCTTCGGAAACGACTATCCCACCAGCGACGGCACCGGCGTACGCGACTATATCCACGTCGTCGATCTGGCCATTGCCCACGTCGAAGCGCTGGATTACCTCTGTCGAGAGCAGGAGAGCCTTACCTTGAACCTCGGCACAGGACAGGGATGCAGCGTCCTGGAAGTTGTGAGGGCGTTCGAGGCTGCCAGTGGTCGACCAGTGCCCACGCGAATCGTTGCACGCCGGCAGGGTGATGTCGCGACTTGCTACGCCGATCCTGCACGGGCTCATCTCTTGCTGGGCTGGCGGGCCGAGCGCGATCTCGGCCAGATGTGTGCCGATGCCTGGCGCTGGCAAACCTTCCGTGCGCACCGCAAGCCAGGCTGATAACGGGAGAGCCTGGCTCAGGCTACAGATGCCGAACGGCCTCGATCAGGTGCACCGGGTACAGACGGCGGGCCGGGCCAAAATCCAGGCGAAACTCAGGCGTGCGCTGAAATCTCGCCGCGAAGCGTGACGTCGCTCTGCATCGGGGTGCGTGCGCAGAGCTACCGATTCGCTTGGCTAATCGGCCGCATCCAGCCACTGGCGGGTGAATACATACATCGGGCTCGTGTTCTCGAACTGCTCGCCCGGCGGATGGTCGACAGGCATGAAAACCAGCCGGTAGTCATCACGCCGCAAGAACGCCCGATAACCGAACGGATGCGTTGGACGGATTCGCGCCGCGAACTCCGACAAGAACTGGTCGTAAAGCTCCACGACAATGGCGCGCGGGGGTGATTGTCGAAGCGTCGCACGAGCTCCTTCCAGAGCATCGATCTCTGCACCCTCGATATCCAACTTCCAGATATCCGTAACACCATGGGCATCGCTCAGGTCGTCAATAGTGCAGACTTCGACCTCGTATGTCGCCGGAATGTCTCCAAATACTCCCGGAAACAGGGCAATCATTTCGGGCTTGATGCTTGACCCTTGATTGTGTGTTGCCGAGACAGTGATGCTGGTGCGCCCGGCTTTGGCCGAGATGGCAGACTGGACAGGTTCGATCGAGGGGAGCCCCAGTCTTTTCAGGCGATCGAAGAGTTCTGGCACGGGTTCCACGGCCAGTACCTTGGACGCCCCCGCCTCGATGAGTTCCAGTGCCGTGAAGCCGATGTTCGCGCCAGCATCCAGGACGCGGTCACCCTCATGAACGAGCACCCGGAAGATTTCGCTGTCAATGTCCGACTGCGGGTAACGGACGTTCATCAGCAACTTTGCCGCATAGCACCGTTCATGCCTGTTTCTCAGGTCCAGGATGATGCTTGAGCTGGGAAAATCGAACGTGACATATCCCGTTTGGCGCAGAAATGGCTGAAGATCGTCGATGTGCATTGTTCACTCGCTGGCCCAAAGGGTGCTGCAATTATCCGTTGCCCCACCTGCATTTCAGGAAACGGCGTGAGCGGACTTACGATGTGTTTCTGGCGACGCGTATCCGAGACCAGCGGCCGCAGCAGCGGTCAAGCCACCGACAACTCCGCCACCCCCCCCGAATTCATTTCGTCTGGAGCCAGTCGCCGCTCATGTGGGCACGCGACGGCTTGTCTCCCGAGCCAAACGAATTTTTCGTGGGAGAGTGCGCAGAACAGTGGTTCAGCGTACTCGATATGTCAAAGATCGCCTCGATTGCCAGTCGCGGCGCCGCAGGTTTGCGCCACGCACGCCCCGCTCGACTCCACCACTTGTCGGCTCACTCGCCGGCATTGACCTGGCCAAATGCTCGGCGAGCTTGTGTCGGCCAAAACTTGAGGGCCACAGGATACCGGCCCAGCACCGTCAGCATCGCCGCGGCGGCGAGAACGTGACGGTCGGTCGTGATGGTCAGCCATGATTGTTCTGTCCGGACATGCCTCAATGTCGCCGGAATTTTGCGAGCAGCCGCCCGAGAAGCGAACGCCATGACTGCGGCATGGGTACTCTGCGTCCTATTGCCTGCGCGGCGCCGAAAAGTCCCACCGTTCCCGCCGAATTGAAACGACCGGTCTTGACGAAACGGGCCCCGGCTCTGAACGACCGCGTCCAGCGCCAGGAGCGGCTGCGCAACACGTCCTGCAGGCGCGTGGCAAGTTCATTTTCCCGCACCGAGAGGTCCCGCAGAGCCGCTTGCGCCCGCAAGTATTCGTCACGAAAGTAGTGTGCATCATTGCCCACGACAGTAAGTTGTTCACTATGCGCCTGCAGGCGTTCGGACAAGTCCCGCTCACGGGACAAGGCGGCTTGCAGATCGGCGTCGACCCGGGCCAACTGACCACGGAAATAACGAGCGTCATGACCGACGATGCTCAGTCGGTCATTGCAAGCTTGCAGTCGCAGGGACAACGCGCGCACTTGTGCCAACGGGTCCGACGTGGCGAAGGAGGACTGAACGCCTCCCCTGCCTTCCAGACCCGCATGTTTGCCTGTCGTGGAGGTCCGCTCCTCGGAGGTGTGACGGCGCAAGTCAACCTCACCGGCTGTGTCGTTTCGCGCCTCATCAAGCTGCCACCGCCGGGCGACGAGCATCAAGATGAAATCGCCGAAGATCGTGTCGAGACACCCATTTCCGTGGACGCTTATGCGGGAGAGTTGCCCCAGGTCACCGACCAGACACAGTCCCAATTCCCGGCTCAGATCCGGAGGTATCGGGGACTTGGTGGCAAAGACCAGGGCGTCAGCATTTTGTTTCAGGCGGAGCGCCGCTACGTCCCTTTTCATGGAAGCCACGTCCACTGCACACAATGCGACGGTCGCGGGCGCACTCAATGCCTTGTCTCCTGAAACCGGGCCGCCACGCGAACCGGTCTCATCGAGCTGTCCATGGTCGAAATCTCCGCCCATCACCAGTACTTTCGGACGTGCCGCCGCAAACAGTTCGGCGCTCTTGTCATCTGCGTACAGATAGACT
>Ga0070682_100002140_pt1 | contig 10971 bp, 8 predicted proteins | sample KBSC63LmetaG_FD_64668 | JGI IMG/M metagenome (GOLD analysis project Ga0070682, IMG submission 64668) | Corn rhizosphere microbial communities from Kellogg Biological Station, Michigan, USA - KBS C6-3L metaG | ecosystem: Host-associated > Plants > Roots > Rhizosphere | place: USA: Michigan... | reverse complement strand
CGACAGGTTGCCGGCCACCGTGACGGTGATGATCGCCGTCTCCCGCAGGGCGGTGGCGGCGGAGCCGAGACCGTACGTCTGACCCGTGCTCGCCAGGTTGGCCGCGGAGATGCGCACGGTGGTGTTCGTGGTGGCGGTCGCACTGGCCGAGGCCATGCCGATCGTGGTCCGCAGACCGCTGGCCGTGCCGCTGAAGGTCCACACGGTCTGGATGCCGCCCGCGCTGGCGCCGCCGACGCCGGTCGCGATGCCGACGAACTCGGCTGCGAAGGTGCCGATGGGTAGCGCGATGCCGGAGAGCTCGGGGTCGGCGGTCGTGGTCACCGTTGAAGCGCGGGCGGTGCTGGCCGCCTTGATGGTGTAGTCGTCGGTCATCTGCTGCAGCGTCAGTGCGGTGAGCCGCTGGCCGGCCGCCAGGACGGGATACCTCATGGTCGGCCTCTCACAGGGCTAGGTAGGTCGGGGCGAACAGGGAGACCGCGGTCGCAGGTCCACCGGCCTGCGTCTTGACGATGCCGTTGACGCTGCGCGTCACGGTGAGCAGCTGCGCGAGGCCGGCGGCGGGGTTGGTCGTGATGGTCACGTCGTCAAAGTAGATCAGGGTCCCGCTGGCCGGAGTCGTAATGGTCGGCCCGTATTTCATGGTGGCCGCCAGGGCTGGCGCCGTATAGATGTATCCGAGGTTGGTCCACGTATTCGCCGTGACCGCCTGAGTTCCGACCTGCACACCGAGCGTGCCGGCGGCGGCGTCGAAGAACTCGACCGCCAGGCCGATGCTCGCCGCGACCGGCGTGCGCACCCAGATCGACACGATGTAGGACGCGCCGGGGTAGGTGGGCAGCGCGGTCACGGTGCGGGCGTTGGCGCTGGCCGGCGTGCCGGTGACGGTGAGCAGGCTCGACTTCGTGCCGGTGCGGGCGAGCACCGCAGTATTGGTCACGACGCCGTTGGTCCCGACCCACCCCGACGAGCCGCTTTCCATCGTCCCGTCGGCCGCCTCGAGGCCGCCGAGCGCGCCGGTGGTGGCCGCGGTCACGGTCATGCGCTCGCCGGCGATGACAATGTCGTAGGGCAAATCGGCGCCGGAGGTGGACCACGCCGGCCCGAGGGTGGTGATGACCGGGACGAGCGCCCCGGTGGTGGAGAGCGAGCCGGCCAGGTAGCAGCCCGCGGTGTCCATCCTGGCCTCGGTGGCGTCGAGCACGGGAATGTTCCATGGGGCGCCGGGCGAGCAGTTGGCGGAGACGTCCCAACCGTAGGGCGTGATCGTGGTCGAGCGTCCCTCGACGATCAGATCGAGCGTCTGACCGCCCACCTGCGAGGGGGTGCCGGTGATGTTGATCCGCTGGCCGTAGGTCTGCGCGACCGCTCGCCACTGCTGGATCAAGGTCGCGGCGTTGCGAGCGAGGTCGAAGCTGACCAGCGGCCAGCGCATGTCCGACAGCGTGCCGAGCAGTACGCGCCACCCCGCGTGATTCACGAGGTTGGAGTCGTCAAGCACGTTGAGCGTGACCGCGTCGTCGTACTTCCCCTCGGCGGCGATGCTCGTCTCGTCGTAAACGGTGACGCCCTGCGCGCCGCCCTCGCGGGAGACAACCCAGTAGTTGCGAAGGTTCTGATCGTCGTAGGTCGGCTCCGGGGGGTCACTGATCTGCCCGGACACCGCGGCGTTGGCAGTGAGCACGACGTCGCGGGAGTAGCGGCGGGCCAGCGGTCGCAGGGCGAGTCCGTAGCCGGATTCGAAGACGACGCCGTAGTCGGCCTGTGCGCAGGCGCGCAGCAGCGGGAGCACCGCGTCCACCTGCTGCGGCCCCATGAGCGCGGTCGCGCCGCTCTCGGCGGCGCCGGTGATGCCTTCCTCGCGCAGCAGGCGGGAGAAGCGGTCGCCGGCGTTCTCTCCGATGTAGGCGTTGCTGACCAGAGAGAAAGTGTTGTCGACGAAGGGCAGCGTGTTGTCCCCCACCCACGCGCTCGACACGAGCGTGCCGGCCAGGGTGGCGCTGCTGGAGATGGTCAGGCTCGTGGCGTAGGGCGAGACGAGCGAAGGGGTGATGGCGCCAGGCGCGGTGGAGTAGTAGGTCGTGCTGCCGATCTGATGCCAGATCAGGGTGACGACGCTGTCAACGCCGCCGACGATGTCCACCTCAAACTGCAGGGCGAACCACTTCGTCGGGTCGATGCTCCAGTTGGTGCCGGGATAGCTGTCGATCAGGACGCCGTTGTTGTTGAACGTCTGATAGGTGAGCTGCGTCGAGTTGACCAGCACGTTGATCGTAAGGTTGCCTGTCGATCCGATCGACATCAGCGTCGAGGTGGCGACGCCCGCGGGCAGCTTGGCGAGGATCATCGCCGACCAGCCGAGAGAGCCGTTGCGCTTGCGGACCACACCGCGCAGGCGGGACGCGGCCGAGTTGAGTCGGGCCACCTGCAGCACCGCCGGCAGATCGCTCGCGCCGTTGGCGAAGCCGATGTCGAAGGCATCCATCGCAGCGCCGCCGGGCACGAGGTTGGCCGCGACGCTGGCCGAGGCGTCGTCTTCGAGCGGCCAGAATGAGGTCGGCTTGACGCGAGTATCGAACACGCCGGTGAGTTGCCGGACCATCGCGGACTTCAGCGGGGTTGACCCCTGCTGCAGGCGCCGCAGGATGCCGGCGGCGCGCATGGGCACGACAGAGTCACGGCCGGACAAATCCCAACGGGTCGGGAGCTCGGTGATGTACCCGCTGTAATCGATCGACTCGATAGTGTAGTCGTCGAAGGTGATCGTCTGCGCGCCGTTAGTGTTGCCGGTGGAGCGGATGGCGAAGACGCCGTTACGGGTCCCGAGGGGGATCGAGCCATCGACGACGGAGCACTGCCAGCTTGCCGGCTCGGTGGTCGCCGCCGGCCACGCCTTCGCGAGCAGCTGCGGTCCGTTCACGTCCCACCGCAGCTTCCACGCCTGCCCGGCGGTATAGGCGGTCGGGAGGTTGAGCGTGCCCTGTACGAACTGCACGCCGTCGATGAGACGCAGCACGCGGACGGAGACCGCGCCGGACAGCCCGAAGACGAGTTGCACCATGTGACGGTTTGAGCCGTCTTTGTAATGGGTGATGAACCCAGCGATGATGCTCGCGCCGGTGGCGACGACAGGGGTCGAGATCGTCATCGAGCCGGTCGTGTTGATCGCGTCGGCGCCGACCAGGTAACTGATTCCGTACGAGCCAGCGGTGTTGAGTTGCATGAGGCCGCTCGTGCCGTTGGTCGAGTAGTCGCTCGGTGACAGGTGCGACCAGGCGAGACCCGCGGCGAGGATGCCGGCCCCCGCCGCGGTCGAGCCCCACCCTCCGGCGGTCGTCCTGGTGAAAGTGTCGGTCACCAGGTCGGTCGAGATCCGCATGGGGGTGTTACGGCGCAGCCTGCCGTAGTACGGGCTGTTCGGATTCGTCGGGGTGTATTTGCCGGCCCGGTTGTCCACGGAGAACTGGCAGTCGGAGGCGTCGACTTCGGCCGCCTCGTTCTGCCGCCCGTCGGAGAACTGGATCCCCTGGTCGACGCGGACGTCGGAGGTGATCTCCGTCGGTTCCGGCCACGTCCCGGGGTCAGCCGACGGGTTGGCGCCGAGGTAGAGCCGCACGTGCACGGGGATGACGGTCTGCGGAAAGGCCATCAGATCGCGCCTTCGATGAGGTTGGCACCGCGGATGAGTCTGCGCACGAACTCGACGACCGAGCGCTCGCCGTTGAGCTCGAGCGTGATCGCCCGCGCGCCGCCTTCGTGACCACGGGTGGAGACGTAGCGGTTGCGCATGCGGGCGCCGCCGGTCATGGCGGTGGGTGCGCCCTTGGCCAGCATGTTGCGCGTCTTGCTCGCCGTGATGACGGTGCCGGGGTTGTCCGGTACCACGAGCTCCGGCCCCTGCTCGCCGACGAGATAAGGCAGCCCAGCAGTCATCGGACCGCCGCCGGCCAGCTTGCCGGCCAGCTTGATGGCCGCCGAGGCAGCGGAGACGCCGACCGCCTTCGCGATGATGCGCACGATGATCGTGCGGGGGATCCGCCCGAGGGCGGCGCCGACGTTGCCGATCGCGGCCTTGGCTCGGGCGGTGTCGGCCTTGACGTTCGTGGTCTTCGAGTTGGGGATGTGCAGCACGGAGTCAGCGAATTTGTTCGCCGCCTTCGTGCTCATGCCCGCGGCCTCGGCCGACCTGATGAGCGCGGCGCGCTGGCCGTTGTAGTCCTTCGTGGCCTTGCCCGCGCTCGTGCCGGCCTTGTTGTTCGCGTCGATCAGGGCGTTCGCCGCCTTCGCTTGCGCGGAAAGCGCGTCACGGTTGGCTCGGCCTGCGGCGGTGTTGGCGTTGAGAGTGTCGCCGTTCTTCTTGATCTCTTTCGAGGAATCGGAGATGGCCTGCTTTGCCTTGGTGGTGGCGTCGAAGACCGAGAGGTTGGCGTCGCGCAGGCCATCCATCGCGGAGACCAGCGAAGTGATGTCGCTGGCCTCCTTCTGCGCCGAGGCCGCCGCCTGGTCGGTCGCGGATTTAAAGCCCATCGTCGCGCCGGTGGCGGGGGTGATGGCCGCGGGCACGCCGTCCCACAGGCCGAGCCATTTCAGCAGCTCGCCGCCGCCGAGGGCCATGCCGACCTTGCTCACCCAGTCGTAGATGTTGGCGAGGTAGTCGACGCCCTTGGCGAAGACGTTGATCGCGAGAGTGGCGAAGTCGAGCAGCATCCCCATCGCCTTCGCGGCGCCGTCCGCGTGCTGCGCGGCGGTGGCGAACAGGTTGCCGATCGCGTTGCCGATGGCCGGCAGGCGGTTGGCGATCACGGCGATGACTGGCCCGGCGGACTTGACCGCGAGGGAGAACCCAGCGGCGAACTGCACCGCGAAGCCGAGGGCTCCGTCGACGAGCGGCTTGAGGTAGCCCGAAGCCGAGTTGAAGACGGTCGCGAAGATCGGCCGGAGCACCTGAATCGCGCCGCCGATTGAGCGGATCGCGTCGAGCACGACGGGCACGAAAGGCTCGGCGACCGACTTCAACATGTCGCCGCCGGTGGTGGCGAGGGACTTCCACGCGGACTGCACGCGGGAGTCTTTCGAGGCGACCATGACACCGCCGACCACACCACCGATGCCGGCCCCGCCGAGGATGGCCGCCTCAATCAGAGAGCCGATCGTGGGAGCGGCGGCGACCGCGATGCCAATGAGGGCGGTCGCGCCAGCGGCGCCGGACTTGCTAAAGGTCTGACTGATCTGCTCCATGATGTCGGTGCCGGCGTCCTTGCCGATCGCCGGAGCCGCGGACTTAAAGACCTTCTGGACCACTTTGGCGGTGTGGTTCGTGGCCTGCTCGGTGTCTTCGTCTTTGGGCAGCAGGTCGCGGGCGGAGACGAGCTGCCGGAGCTCGGTCGACTGGCGTTTCATGCTGCGCGAGATCGACAGCCGCTCGGCCGCGGTGCTGGCCTTGGCGAATTCGCGGGCGAGGGCCTGCAAGGAATTCTTGGCGTCCTTGATGTCGCCGTCGAGCTTTTCGACCTCGTGATCGACGACTTTCATCGCCGCCGCACCCTCGGCGCCGGTGCTCTTAAAGGTGCCCTTGATCTTGTCGAGGGTGTCGGTTACGCCGGCGTCCTTGCCGATGACGTTGAAGACGACGGAAGCGTCAGCCATGGTCTCGCACCTCCTGTTCGTCGATCTCCTCGCGCCGGGCACGGAGCGCGGCGACCAACATCCTGAAGTCTCCCATGCTCAGCGCGTCGACGGTGTGCGGCGGCATGTGCAGCACGTGGGCGAAGTCGGCTAGGAATTCGTCTCGGTCGGCGCGGGCGCCGCCTCGGTCTCCGGCGGGGTCGGGGGCGCGACCGCGGACGGAGTGCCAGGCTCCTCGAGCTGCTGCTCTTTTGGGTCGAAGTCGACCGCCTCGGGGTCGATAGCCGCCTCGGCGAGCGCGGCCTCGGCGCGGTGCACCTCGAAGTCGGCGATCATGCGGTCGCGCTGCTGCGTCGTGATGTTGGGGTTCTCACGCAGAGCGTTGATGAACCCGTCGATCTGCTTGGTGCCGAGCTCGACGACGAACTCGCCCATCTTGAAGTTGGGGGTGTCGCTGAAGGGCATGTCGTACCCGGGGTTCGACCGCCGGAGCAGATGCCACAGCAGCACGCGGCGCAGGCGCACGCTCGGCGAGACGAGACCCATGAGGAAGGTGTCCCACGACGCGCCGCCGCCGAGGGCACCCTCGATGCGCTCGGCCTCGAGGACGTCCACCTCGTCAGGGTCGAAGAGCCATTTCTGCGGGGCGTCGCCACCGGTGTACGTAACGCGAAGCATGCTGATCTCCCATGGTCGGTGCGTACGGAGATCCTACCTGCTAGCCCCCGGCGCGGTCGGCGATTCGCTGCGCCATCGCTTCGAGCGCGGCGACGACGGCCTCGCGCATCTCCGGCTGGCCGGCTCGCAGCGGTCCGTCGAAGAAATCGGAGACGCCGAGTTGCATGATCGCGGTGCCTTCGCGGCCCCACAGGGGGTGAAGCCAGGCGCCCTGGTTGATCTTGCGCGCGGCATCGTCGAAGCCCCGGGGCATGCCCTTGCGGGAGATCTGCACGCGGACGCCGGGCGAGTTGCCGGAGTAACGCACGCGCGAGCTCATGGCGTTGGCGACGGTGGTGCGCAGCGGCGGCTCGACGGGAATGTTACCGCCCATGGTCATGAGCTCGGATCGGATTACCGGCAGGATCGGCTCGACCGCGGCCTTGAGGTTGGTCCCGAATTCCTTCTTAAGCTGCTTGCCGTCAGCCTCGAGCGAGATCGCCCCCTCGACGAACTCGAGCGCCTGCTGATCAACGGTGATGAGGCCGGCCATCGCTCGCCGCCTAGCCGATGCCGGCGGTGGCGAGGGCGAGATACGAGGGCGTCGTGCCGGTGATCGTGTAGGAGATCCGCCAGTAGGCGTCGGTGATGGGGCCGATCGTGCTGGCGACCCATTCGGCCGACCGCGTGCCGGCGGCCCCATTGACGGTGGTGAAGGTGGCGCGCGTGGTGGGCGAGGCGAAGCCGACGGTCGCCGCGGACTGCAGGACGGCGGCGAAGGTGGGGGTCGTGCCGGCGATCGAGACGACGTGCAGCGCGGCGCGCATGGCGCGGCCCGCGGGGACGGCGCCGAGCTGCACGATGGCGCCGGTTCCGGTGGCGGTGCGGGCGGTGCCCGGCGCGAGCAGGACGGAGCCGCGGGCGAAGGCTCCGGTCGAGACCGCCTGCGCGTTGAAGGGCGCGACCTCGCGGACCTCGCCGAGCAGCTTGTAGGACGCGCGCACCGCGTTGAGCAGGTAGGCGAGTGAGCCTTCGGTGCTCGCGCCGGGCAGCAGCGACCAGGCACCGGTGCCGCCGAAGTTCGCCCACTGGTCGTCATCGACGAAACTGCTAGAGCCGGCCTCCCAGAAGCCGGCGACGGTGACGTTCGCGCCCTCGATGGTGGGTAGCTTCTCCGCCCAGACCTGGCCGGTGACGGGGTCGACGCTACCGAAGTTCGTGATGTCCTTGATCTCGGCAGTGCCCTCGAATTCGATCGAGTTGGAGGCTCCCGTGATGTCGGTCGCGCCCGCGAAGATCCTGACGTTGCGAAGAATGTCCTTGGCCATGGCCTAGCTCGCTCTCTCGCCGATGGCGCGCATGACGATCTCGAAGCCGATGAGCTTCGTCCCGCTGTAATCGTATAGGCGGTAACCGCGCATGGTGGTGACGATGGCGTCGTCGCAGGCACCGCCGAAGGTCTGCGCGCCCTGGTTGAGGATGTGGGGTTTCTCGAGGGCGTAGAACACGGAACCGGGACCATCGCCGGCCAGCCCGCGAACGTACTTCGCGCCGGAGCTCGGATCCTGGTGGCCGACCATCACGCGAAACACGAGGTCGACCTCGGAGGCGGAGCGCATCGTCTTGTGGGGAGTGACGGTGAAATCGAAGAGGACGAAAGCGGGAGGCTGCGGCATAGTCAGCGGAGAATCCATGATCATCACGGAGGGGATTTCCGCGAGCACGGCGGCGCCTGCCCCGGCGGCGAGAGCGTCGATGTCCATCAGGCGAACCCGGGCAGCATGTAGGCCGAGAGCAGCGCCATGACGTCGGCGTCGGTGCGCGCCACGCGGAGACCGCCGCCCCAGTCGACGGAACCGACCACGCCCTCGGGCGAGAGCCGGCGAGCGTAGAGCCGGGAAGCGAGCAGCAGGCCGGCCTTGGTCACCGATGCCGGCGTGGCTGGCCAGCCCCACCGCGCGGTGATCCGTACGTACGGCTGATAGATCCACGGGGTAGCGAGGTAGGCCGAGCGCAGCAGCGAATACGGCGCGCCGATGGTCGGCGCGTCCTCGGGGGCGGCGTAGTAGCTCGTCGAGACCAGCGACGCGTACGCGCCCGGGACGCCGGTCTCGACCGCCAGGTCGGTCGTCGAGGCGATGTCCGGGACGAGCAGGTTGCCATCGGTATCAACGTTGCCATCCACGCGGATGGTGCGCGTGGTGGCGGTGGCCGCGGGGAGGAAACTACGCCCGGTCATGTTGTCGATCTGCTCTTTCGCCGCCTTGAGGTCGGCGAGCAGCAGCGCGTCACGGGAGGTGTCGGTGATGGCGAGCATGGCCTTGAGGGTGGCGAGATCGCCGTAAGTGTCGATGCTGGCGGCGACGGTGGCGACCTCGGTCGCGGTGATGGTGTCGGCCTGCGCGTCGGTGGCGGTCCACGTCACGAGGTAGTCGGCCGGAGCCAGCGCGCCGATCACCCAGTTGTAAGCGTTGACCCCGGTGGCCGGGTAGGTCACGCCGGTCGCGGTGGTCGCGAGGGCGACCGCGCCGTTGGAGATCCGGACGATGCCGATGGTCACGCCGGTGACCGGCTGCGCGGCGCCGCCGGGGTAGTTGAGCCAGGTCGCGACGAGCTGCGCGGTGCTGCCCTGCAGGTAGGTGGTCACTGGTGATCATTCCTCACGTGCCAGCGCAGCGGGTAGTTGGTGCTCGCGAAGACCTTGCCGGATCCGGAACCGCGGAATGCGAGACCGAAGGTGATCGTGCCGCCGGAGAGGTCGCCGGAGACGACCGTGAGGGAGTAGTGCGCGGTCGTGCGGATGATGGGCGCGCCGGAAACGGGATAGATCGACGGGTCGCCTTCGTTCGCCGCGGTGGGCGAGCTCGTGCCCGTGCTGCCGTAGCGGACGATCGAGCCGCCAACGAGCACGACGATGTCGAAAAAGTCGCTGCTCGTCTGGTTGAGCAGGCCGGAGAGCGTGACCTCGATGCTGTCGCCGGCCACCGCCGCGAGGCTGACCACGATGCCGGTGACCGGAGTCCATGACGCCTGCGCGCCGGGAGTGACGTCGCCGGAGGTGATGTAGGCGCGGGCGTGCGTAGTGACCGTGCCGCCTCCACCGCCGGCGGGCGCCGCCCACTTGACGCCGGAAGCCTGCGCAGAGTCGGCGGTAAGCACGTAGGTATCGGTGCCGACCGCCAGGCGGGCCGGCGTGCTCGCGCCGGTGGCGACGTAGAGATCACCCTTGGTGGTCAGCGTCGACTTGTCGGTCTTCAGCGCGCCGAGGGCGGCGACGAAGGCGGTCGTCGCGAGCTGCGTCGTGTTCGTACCCGGGGTGGCGGTCGGTGCCGCCGGGGTGCCGGTGAAGGTCGGCGAGGCGAGCACCGCGTAGGAGGCCAGCGCGTTGACGACGTAGGCGGTGGTGGCGATCTTCGTCGTGTTGTCGCCGGCGGTGGGCGTGGTCGTGGTCGGGGCGCCCGGAAGTGCCGCTGCGGACGGGATTGACAGAGTGACGGCGTTAGCCGCCTGCGAGACGGTGATCTGGCTGGCGGTGCCGTTGAGGGTTTTGTACTCCTGCGCGGTGCCGGCGGCATTCATGCCGATGACCTGGTTCGCGGTGCCGAAACCGACGACCGGTGTGGTGACCGCGACAGCGATCTTCCCCGCGGTGGAGCTGACAGCGACGACGGTGCCGACCCGCGCCCGGAAGTTTGGGGCGGCGGGGGAGGTGCTGGTCAGCGCGCCGGCGGTGGTCGCGGAGACGAAGACCGCGGAGCCGAGCGTCAGCGCAGAGGTGTCGAGGCCGTTGACGACGCCGGCCAGGGTCACATAGCCCGTGCTGGCGGTGGCTATGGCCTCGGTCGCCATGCCGACGACGCCTGCGGTCGCGAGAGCGTTGCCGTTGGCGAGGGCGATGCTCGGCAGACCGGAGTCGGCGCCGGCGATGTAGACCGCCGCGCCGTTGGCGATGGTCGAGCCGGTGACGTTGCGGACCATGAGCCAGAGCTCCTGACCGACTTGCATCGAGACCTGCGAGTCGTTATTCAGGAAGGTCAAGCACTGATTGGTGCTGTCGTAGAAGAGTTTGCCGGCGGCGAAGGCGCTCGACGCGAGCGGCGTGAGGATGAGCGCGCCGTCGTCGGCCGCGACCACGAGGGAGTCGAGCGCGGTCTTACCGCCGGTGCCCGAGTAGCGCACAAGCGCGCGGTCCGTCGAGCTGGCCGGCCCCGCAATGCGCAGTCCGTCGGCGGTAGCCTGCGCGGTGCTCACCGGCTTATTGGCGTCGCTGGTGTTGTCGACGTTGGCAAGGGCGACGTCGGCCTTCGTCAGCGTGACGACGCCTGTGCGGCCGTTGACACTGGCGACGCCGGCCACCCCGCCGCCCCCACCGGAGCCGGCGGCATCGGTGTATCCCTGTGCAACCACCGGCTCACCTACCCCTCTGGGAAACGACACTGACCTCGTGCGCCTGGCGGGGCGGCACGAGGTCAGTGTATGCGACGAGCAGCGCGGTTAGCGCTCCGTCTTCGGCATGGTCGAGTCCGCGGTGCGGGCCGACTTGCCGGTCGTGGTGGGAACGGCCGAGGACGTCACCGGCTGGTCGCCGGCGTCGGCCTTCTCGACTGCGGTGTCGAAGCCCTCGCGAATGGCCTTGGTGGTGTCCGCGTCGCGCTCGGCGACGGTCGGGCCGGAGTACGCCTCGGCGCG
>Ga0070682_100002136_pt1 | contig 10982 bp, 10 predicted proteins | sample KBSC63LmetaG_FD_64668 | JGI IMG/M metagenome (GOLD analysis project Ga0070682, IMG submission 64668) | Corn rhizosphere microbial communities from Kellogg Biological Station, Michigan, USA - KBS C6-3L metaG | ecosystem: Host-associated > Plants > Roots > Rhizosphere | place: USA: Michigan... | reverse complement strand
TGCAGGATGCCGTTGGCGTCGATGTCGAAGGTGACCTCGATCTGCGGCATGCCGCGCGGCGCCGGCTCGATGCCCTGCAGGTCGAACTTGCCCAGCGACTTGTTGGCGCTGGCGCGCTCGCGCTCGCCCTGCAGCACGTGCACGGTCACCGCGGTCTGGTTGTCGTCGGCGGTGGAGAAGGTCTGCGCGGCCTTGGTCGGCACCGTGGTGTTCTTCTCGATCAGCTTGGTCATCACGCCGCCCATGGTCTCGATGCCCAGCGACAACGGAGTGACGTCGAGCAGCAGCACGTCCTTGACCGAACCGCCCAGCACGCCGCCCTGGATCGCCGCGCCCACGGCGACGGCCTCGTCCGGGTTGACGTCCTTGCGCGGATCCTTGCCGAAGAAATCCTTCACCGCTTCCTGCACCTTGGGCATGCGGGTCTGGCCGCCGACCAGGATCACGTCGTTGATGTCGGACACGCGCAGGCCGGCGTCGTTGAGCGCGGTGCGGCACGGTTCGATGGTGCGCTTGACCAGATCCTCCACCAGCGCCTCGAGCTTGGCCCGGGTCAGCTTGATGTTGAGGTGCTTCGGACCGGACGCATCAGCCGTCACGTACGGCAGGTTCACGTCGGTCTGGTGATTGGTGGACAGCTCGATCTTGGCGCGCTCGGCCGCGTCCTTCAGGCGCTGCAGCGCCAGCGGATCCTTGCGCAGGTCGATGCCCTGCTCCTTCTGGAACTCCTCGACCAGGTAGTCGATGACACGCATGTCGAAGTCTTCGCCGCCGAGGAAGGTGTCGCCGTTGGTGGCCAGCACCTCGAACTGCTTCTCGCCGTCGACTTCGGCGATCTCGATGATCGACACGTCGAAGGTGCCGCCGCCCAGGTCGTAGACCACGATCTTGCGGTCGCCGCCCTTCTTGTCCAGGCCGTAGGCCAGCGCGGCCGCGGTCGGCTCGTTGATGATGCGCTTGACTTCCAGGCCGGCGATGCGGCCGGCGTCCTTGGTCGCCTGGCGCTGGCTGTCGTTGAAGTACGCGGGCACCGTGATCACCGCCTCGGTGATCGTCTCGCCGAGATAGTCCTCGGCGGTCTTCTTCATCTTCATCAGCACCTTGGCGGAAATTTCCTGCGGCGCCATCTTCTTGCCGTCGGCGGTCTGCACCCAGGCGTCGCCGTTGTCGTGCGCCACGATGCCGAACGGCACGATGCCCAGATCCTTCTGCACCTCGGCGTCGCTGAACTTGCGGCCGATCAGGCGCTTCACCGCATAGAAGGTGTTCTTTGGGTTGGTGACGCCCTGGCGCTTGGCCGACGCGCCCACCAGCACCTCGCCGTCCTTGGTGAAGGCGACGATGGACGGCGTAGTGCGATCGCCTTCCGAGTTCTCGATGACCTTGGCCGCGCTGCCGTCCATCACGGACACGCAGGAGTTCGTGGTGCCCAGGTCGATGCCGATGATCTTGCCCATGTGTATGCTCCGAATCGATGTGCGGCCCCCGCGGCCGCGATGGTTTCCAGATGGGGTTCTGCCGTGGCGATTCAATGCCGGCAAGGCCCCGCAAGCGATATCGCGGCTGCGTCAATCCTTCGCCACGGCGACCAGCGCCGGGCGCAGCAGGCGATCGTTCAGCACGTAGCCTTTCTGCAGCACGCTGACCACGGTGCCCGGCGCCTGGCCCGGCGCCTCGACCATGCTCACCGCATGGTGACGCTCCGGATCAAGCGGCTGTCCGATCGGATCGACCTGCGCCATGCCGTGGTTCTCGGCGACTTTCAGCAAGGCCTTGAGGGTCAGGTTGAGCCCTTCGCGCATCGAGGCCATGTCGCCGCCTTCGACCGCCAGGCCGCTTTCCAGGCCGTCGTACACCGGCAGCAGTTCGTTCAGCAGTTTCTCGTTGGCGAAACGCCGCGCCTGCTCCAGGTCGCGATGCAGGCGGCGCCGCTGGTTCTCGATCTCGGCCTTCTCGCGCAGCACGGTCTCGTGCAGCTCGGCATTGCCCGCTTCCAGCTCGGCAATCCGGGCCTGCAACCGGGCCATCTCGCTGATGGCGGTCTCACCCGGCGCGCCCTGATCCGGCGCCTCGTCGTGCGGCTGAGCGTCGTTGTTCTGCATGCATCACTCCAAACAAAAGTCCGCGGCCGGCACGAGAGCCCGCCATCCAGTTCACCAGAATTCCCGCCTCCGCTGCCGGTTATAGGGTCATCGCGACGCGATTCAAGGTATCGCTGAGCAGCCCCGCCGTGGCCTGCACGACCGGAATCACCCGCTCATACGCCATCCGCGTCGGCCCGATCACCCCGACCGCCCCGAGCATCCGCCCCTGCACGCCATAACCGGCCGTCACCACGCTGCAACCATCGAGCGCCGCAAAACCCGATTCCTCGCCGATGAACAGCCGCACACCGGGGGCCTTCGCGCATACCTCCATCAGTTGCAGCAACTCGTTCTTCTGCTGGAAGGCGTCGAACAGTTCGCGCAACCGCTGCAGGTCGGCCAGCTCGGCGTACGCCATCAAGTTGGTCTGCCCGCTGACCAGCATGTCCGGGTCGCTGACCTGGGGTGCAAACGACGCCGTGGCCAGTTCCACCGTGCTGGACAGGAGCCGGTTGAGCTCGCTGCCGGTCTCGCGCACTTCGGCAAGCAGGTGCGCGCGGATGTCGTCCACCCGCAAGCCGGCGAAATGGTCGTTGAGGTAGTTCGCCGCCCGCTCCAGCTCGCCGGTCGCCAGCGGCTTGGCCAATTGCACGATGCGGTTCTGCACCTGGTTGTCGGTGAACACCAGGATCACCAGCACGCGCGCATCCGGCAAGGCCACGAAGTCGATGTGGCGCAACGGAAAGTCGGCCTGGCGCGGCACCGTGACCACCCCGGCAAACCGGGTCATCGCCGACAGCAGGGACGAGACGTTGCCGAGCAGATCGCGTGTGGTGGTCGGCCCCGGCGGCAGTTCGCTCTGCAGGCGCGCCATCTCCGCGCGCGGCAGCGGCTGCAGTTCGATCAGGCTGTCCACGAACAGGCGCAGGCCACGCGGCGTGGGCACCCGGCCGGACGAGGTGTGCGGCGAGGCGACCAGGCCTGCATCCTCCAGATCGGCCATGATGTTGCGAATCGTCGCCGGACTGACATCCAGGCCGGACGAGCGCGCCAGCGTACGCGAGCCGACCGGCTCGCCGTCGGCCAGGTACTGGGCGATCAGCGTGCGCAACAGGCGCCGGGTGCGGGCATCGAGATCGTGGCCGAGTGGACGAATCATGTCGGTAGCAGTTCCTGAGACCCGACAGAAATAAGGTCTGTGGGCGCAGCTTGCAAGCGAAAGCGGTGTTTTGCCGCTCCGGGCTCCCGCTACAATTGCCCCACCCTATTGCCGATCCGCCCATGCTCACTTCGCTCTATGTCCGCCATTTTGCCGTTGTCGAGGCCGCCGAGGTGGCTTTCGGCCCCGGCCTGACCGTGGTCAGCGGCGAAACTGGCGCGGGCAAGTCGCTGCTGGTCGACGCCTTGATGCTGCTGACCGGTGCGCGTGCCGACAGCACGATGGTACGGGCCGACAGCGATCGCGCCGAACTGGCCGCGGAGTTCGACCTGACCGACCTGCCCGACGCACGGGAATGGCTGCGTCGGGAAGAACTGGACGAAGACGGCAATTGCCAGCTGCGACGGGTTCTGCGCGCCGAGGGCAGCTCCAAGGCGTGGATCAACGGCCGCCCCGCCAACGCGCGCCAACTTGGCGAACTGGCCGCCCTGCTGGTGGAGATCCATGGCCAGCACGAGCACCAGGCACTGTTGGCCCGACCGCACCAATTGGCCTTGCTGGATGCCTATGCCGGACACGACGCACTGCTCGGGCAGGTTCGGCAGCAGTCGCAGCAGTGGCGCGAGCTGAACCAGCGCATGCGCAAGCTCAGCGGCGGCGAGGATCGCGAGCTTCGGCTGGAACTACTGCGCCATGAGCTGGCGGAACTGGAGCAATGGGCGCTGCCCCCGACCGAGTTGGCCGAACTCGAGGCCAGCCACAAGCGGCTGGCCAACGCCGACCGCCTGGCCGAAGGCAGCGCCGGCATCGTCGAACTGCTCGACGGCGACGGCGAGTTCGCGCTGCGCCGCGCGCTGAGCCGGGCGCACGCCGAGCTCGGCAAGCTCGCGGCCCTGGACGACAAGCTGGCCCCCTGGCTGGAGCTGCTCGACAACGCCGGCATCCAGTTGGGCGAAGCCGCCGACGGCCTGGGGCGCTATGCCCAGGATGTCGATCTGGATCCCGCCCGCTATGCCGCGGTTGACCAGCAGCTGAGCCACCTGCACGCGCTGTCGCGCCGCCATCGACTGCCGCCGGAGGCATTGCACGACAAGCTGGTGGCGCTTCGCACGGAGCTGGCGGAACTCGAGGGTGCCGGTGACGCGCTTGAGCGGCTGGGCAGCGAGCGCGAGCGGTTGCGCCACGAATACTCCCGCTCGGCCGGCCAGCTGAGCCAGTCCCGTACCGCGGCGGCGGCAAGGCTTGGCGAGGAAGTCACCGCCTTGATGGGCGAGCTGGGCATGGTCGGCGGCGTGTTGCAGGTCGAACTGGAGCCGGTGCCCGCGGACGAACCCGATGCCCAGGGCCAGGAACGCTGCGAACTGCTGGTCAGCGCCAACCCGGGCCAGCCACCCCGCCCCCTGCGCAAGGTCGCTTCCGGCGGCGAGCTGGCACGCATCAGCCTGGCCATCGAAGTGGCCACGCTGGGCAAGGATTCGATCGGCAGCATGGTTTTCGACGAGGTCGACAGCGGCATCGGCGGCGCCGTGGCCGAAGTGGTCGGACAGAAATTGCGCGCGCTGGGCGCCCAGCGGCAGGTGCTGTGCGTAACCCACCTGCCGCAAGTCGCGGCGCAGGGCCATGCCCACCTGCGGGTGAGCAAGCACAGCGACGGCGACGCGACCCGCACCCGGATCGAGCAACTCGATGCCGCCGGCCGGCGCGACGAATTGGCACGCATGCTTGGCGGCGTCGAGATCACCCGGGAAACCCGGGCGCATGCCCGGCAGATGCTGGAACGCGCCCAGACGGCGTAAGCGCACCCGCCGTCGCGCCGCCGTCAGCCTGCCGGCGAAAGCAAGCCGCGTTCCGTCGCCATCCGGTACAAGTCCAGCTCGGATCCCGCACCCAGCTTGCCCATCAGGCTGGCGCGATGGATGTAGATGGTTTTCTGGCCGATCCCCAGCTCCGCGGCAACCTGCTTGGGCGTACGCCCGCCGGCCAGCAGCAGAAACACCTCACGCTCGCGGGCCGTCAGCCGGTTGACCGGATCGAGCGCGTCGTTGGGCCGGTCGGCACGGCGTTGGCGCAGATCCGAACTGAGGTAGCACTCGCCCTGCATCACTGCGCGCAGACCCGCTACCAGCTCTTCCGGAGCCACCCCCTTGGTGACGAAGCCGCTGGCACCCCGGCGCAACGCCTCGGAAACATACGGATCACCGTCATGCATGCTCAGCACCACCACGCGCGTGGTGGCCTGCACGCTGAGCAGGTGCTCGATCAGGGGCAGGCCACTGCCGTCGGGCAGCGACAGATCCAGTGCCACCAGATCCGGCTGCCAGTGCCCGACCGCCTCCACGGCATCGTCGCCGTTGCGGCATTCGGCCACCACCTCCAGATCCGGCTCCAATTCGATCAGACGCTTGAACCCCTCACGAACGATGGCGTGGTCGTCGACCAGAACGATGCTGTACATCGTCGTACTTTGACACAGGACGACGGGATCGGCACAGCCCGCCTGCGTTCGTGCGTCACCTGCGCACGGGCCGCATGTACCATCAGCCGATGCGATTCAAGCCGTCCCTGCTGCCCGATTCCGGGCCCATCCTCGGCGCGGGCTACCTGGCCTTGTGGCTGTTGCTCGGTGCGGCCGCACAGCCCTACTGGATGCTTCCTTTCGGCTTGCGCTTCGCGGCGCTGCTGCTGGTGCCGATGCGCCACTGGGGCTGGTTGCTCGGCGCCGAGCTGGTCGCCTCGGCCGGCATCGACCTGTCCCGCGGATTGCCGATCGACTGGATGAGTCTGGCGGCAGATGTGGTACCGGCATTCGTGGTGATGATGGCCTGCATGTGGTTGTTGCGCAGGCTCCACCTGCACCCCATCCTGCGCAGCCCGCAGGACGTGGCCCGACTGCTGCTTTCGGTGGTGCTGGTAGTCACGGTCACCACCGCGGTGGACGCCGGCTTGCTCGTGCTCACCCGCACCCCGGAATCCTCCGAACTGATGATTCGCGTGGTCGCCGAGGAGCTGCTCAGTCACTACCTGGCCATCCTGCTGGTCGCGCCCGTGCTGATCATGCTGCTGCACACCCGACTGGAACGAACCGCAGTGCTGCGACTGCTGATGGATGTGGTGCTGGTGCTGGGGCCGTCCATGGCGATCCTGCTGGTGCTGTCCGAACGCGCCGCACCACAGCCGCAGTTTGCGCGGGTGCTGTCGCTGGCGCCGGTGCTGTATTTCGCGTTCCGTCATGGCTGGCGCGGTGCCAGCCTGGCCATGCTGATCACCAGCCTCGGCATGACCCTGGTCGATGTGCACCTGGGCCACACGCCGTCCACGGCGGCGGCCTACCTGTTCCTGGCCGTTGCCGGCACCGGCGCGCTGATGCTGGGCTCGGCCACCGATGCGCTGCGTCGCAGCAGCGAGCGGGTGGCCGAGCAGAATGTCTATCTCGGCGCAGTCAACCGCCGACTGGATCAGTTGGCCCACCAGCTGCGCGACGCCGCCCGTGGCAACCTGCAGGCCGACGAGAACCAGCGGCGGCATCTTGCCGCGGAGCTCCACGACGAGCTCGGCCAGAACATCACCGCCATCCAGACCCACGTGAAACTGGCGCAGGCGCGCCTGCACGAAGTTGGTCTGGACGACGTGAGCGTCTCCATCAACACGATTCTGGGGCATATGCGGCGCGCCCTGCATCGCCTGCTGGACGACTTGCGCCCGGCCGTACTGGACGAGTTCGGGCTGCTCCGCGCGCTCGACGAGGGCCCGATCAGGGATCTGCTGACCAGTGCCGGCATGCGCTACCAGGTCGAACTGCACGGCGACCCAAGGTTGCTCGACGACGACACCCGCACCGCCATCTACCGCTTGGCGCAGGAAAGCGCGACCAACACCGTCAAGCACGCCCACGCCAGCGAATTCCGCTTGCGGCTGCGCATCGGCGAACGCAACGGCATCGCCGTGGCCCTGCTCGACCTGCGTGACGACGGCAACGGCCTGCCCCACCGGATGCCTCGCGGCGGAAGGGGCTTGCAAGGCATGCGCGACCGGGTGACCTCGCTGGGCGGGCAGTTCCGCCTGCGTACGGATCATCCCGGCGTCCACCTGCGTATATTGCTGCGAAGCAACAAGGCGTGTGGGGAGCACCGCCAGCAGAACTAGGAATTTTTCCGATATCCGAAACGTGAAGACACCGTTACGATGGTGTCACCGATGTGGGGGAGCCGCCGTCGCAAGATGGCGGATCAGGGTCACCGTGGGGACGGTGGTTCTGAAAAAACGGCAGGATGCCGTTTCGCCGTTGCCGGGCTCAAGGGAGTAGCCGCAAGCGAGTCACTCGCTTGCGCTGCCCGTCCGGCAGGGGAGTAACCGTGGGCGGACAGGAGTCCACCCGCGGTTTTTTTTGCCTTCGTGGTCGGGCCGGCGTGGCCGATTGGCCCGAGCCCGCAGCTCAGCCCTTGCGCGGACGCTGTTTCGGCCGTACGTAAAGCACCAGGCTGTGATCCTCGATCACGTAGCCGTGCTTGGCGGCGATCTCGTGCTGCAGGCGCTCGATCTCCTCGCTGACGAACTCGATCACCTTGCCGCTGTCCACATCAATCATGTGGTCGTGGTGTTTGCCGCGATCGAGTTCATAGACCGCCTGGCCGCCCTCGAAATTGTGCTTGACGATGATGCCCGCCGCTTCAAACTGGGTAAGCACCCGGTACACCGTCGCCAGCCCGATGTCTTCATTCTGGGCCAGCAGGTTCTTGTACACGTCCTCGGCGGTGAGATGGCGCTCGCCCTCCTCGTCGAAGATCTGCAGGATGCGCATGCGCGGATGGGTCACCTTGAGGCCGACCCGGCGCAGCTCTCTGGTTTCCTGTTCCATAGCCACCCTCCGCACACGGCGATCGCAAGCCGGTAGTGTATCATCCGACACCTTCACGACCCGGGATGCAACACGCATGCACAAGCTGATCACCCTGCCGGTTGCTGCCATGCTGGCGTTTTCCATCGCCGGCTGCCACATCGCCTACACGCCGGACGTGCAGCAAGGCAACCTGCTGGACAAGAAAATGGTGGATCAGCTCAAGCCGGGCATGACGAAGCACCAGGTGCTCGTGCTGCTCGGCACGCCGTCGGTGCGCACGCCATTCGACAACAGCCGCTGGGATTACGTGTCCACGCAGTCGCGCCGCGGCAGCAAACCCAATGTGCGCACGTTCCAGCTGACGTTCAACAACGACACCCTGGTGCGCACCGAAGGCGACTTCTTTGCCCGGGATCCCCAGCAGTTGATCAGGGAAAGCCGGAAGTACAACTCCGGCTACCCGGCCACCGAGACCGAGGGCGACAAGAGCAAGTCGCCGGACGACAAGAAAACGGACGGCGGCTTCGGCAAGGGCCAGAGCACCGACGACGGGCACTGAGCACGGGCGGCGTCCCCGGCGAGCGCATGGATACCCCGCGTCGAGCGTCAGCGGCTGCGTCGTCGGCGCGCCTCCATCGGGTCGAGTTCGAGCGGGCGATAGATCTCGACCCGATCCCCGTCCCGCACGACCTGATCGGCAGCAGCCTTGCGCGCGAATATGCCCAGACGCGCCGGGTCAACGGCGCCGGCAGGCAGGCACTGCGCGATGCCGCTCGCCTCGATCGCCTGGATGACCGTGCAGCCGGGGGATACTTCGATCCAACGGCGCTCCACCCATGACCCGGAGCCGGCAAAGACGACCTCGACCCTGATCGTGCCTTCAGCCATGGATGCGCTCGGCCTCGCGGCAGAAATCATCAACCATGCGCCCGGCGAGCCCCTGGAAGCCGAGCTTCAAGGCGGCACCACCGAGTCGGCCCGCGTACTCGAAGTCGAGCGCAAATGCGACCTTGCAGCCGACATCGCCCAGGGCAATGAACTCCCACACGCCAAAAAGACTTTGGAACGGGCCATCGACCAGATCCATCTGCAGGCGGCGCGGCGGATCGACCACGTTGCGCGTGGTGAAGCTGTGGTGAAAGCCGGCAAACTTGAGATCCAGCCGCGCCACCAGCGAGTCGCCGTGGCGCTCGACCACCTCGGCGCCCACACACCAGGAGAAGCGCTTTGGGTATGCTTCCACCTCATTGACCAGGTCGAACATCTGCGCGGGCGAGTATTTCACCAATGCGCTGCGACGTATTTCGATCACGGCAACCTCGATGGTTTCTGCATTCATCCATGAATGCGAACATCAAAAGGCATCCATCCGTGGATGCACTCTTCAATAGGCGCCAGCCTTGACGGGCTGGCAGGCAAGGTGGCTGCCCAGTGCCGCGAAGTTTAACGGACATGGCCAAAGCGAAGGACAAGGACAAGAAGGGCGGCGGCACCATCGCGCTCAACAAGCGTGCACGCTTCGAGTACCACATCGACCAGCGCTTCGAAGCCGGCGTGGCCCTGCTGGGCTGGGAACTGAAGGCACTGCGCGCGGGGCGCATCAACTTCGGCGACAGCTATGCGGTGATCCTGAAGAACGAGGTATTCCTGGTCGGCAGTTCGATCCCGCCCCTGATCAGCGCGTCGACGCACGTCATCGCCGACGACCGACGCACCCGCAAGCTGCTGCTCCATCGCAAGGAGATCGACCAGCTGGTCGGTGCGGTCGAACGCAAGGGCTACACCCTCGTGCCCACCGCCATGTACTGGAAGGGCAACAAGGTCAAGGTCGAGATCGGCCTGGCCCGCGGCAAGCAGGAGCACGACAAGCGGGATACCGAGAAACAGCGCGACTGGCAGATCGAGAAGCAGCGCACCATGCGTTCGCACAATCGCGTCTGAGGGGCTTCACCTGCGCCCGCCACGCCGGGGCGGGGCACGCCGATCCGCCGTTTGCCCGGTTCAGGCGAACGGATCATCCAGCACGATGGTGTCTTCGCGATCCGCGCCGGTCGCCACCAGGGCCAGGCGGCAACCGGAGAGTTCCTCGACGGCACGCAGGTAGGCGCGCGCCGCGGGCGGCAGCTTGTTCCAGTCGCGGATGCCGGCAGTGGATTCCTGCCAGCCCGGGAACTCCAGGTAGACCGGCTTGCACTCGTCCCAACCGTCAGCGTCGAGCGGCGCCAGTTCGCGGCGCTTGCCGCGGTATTCGTAGGCGATGCAGACCTTGATGCTGGGCAGGCCGTCGAGCACGTCGAGCTTGGTGATGGCCAGGCCGTTGATGCCGTTGATCTGGGTGGCGCGCTTGAGCGCAACCAGGTCGATCCAGCCGCAGCGGCGCGGGCGGCCGGTGCTGGCGCCGAACTCGTTGCCCTTCTTGCGCAACAACTCGCCCATGTCGTCGTGAAGCTCGGTGGGGAACGGGCCGCTGCCGACGCGGGTTGCGTAGGCCTTGCAGATGCCCAGCACGTAGTCGATGTCCTGCACGCCCACGCCGGTACCGGCCAGCGCGCCGCCGATGGTGGTATTGGACGAGGTGACGTAGGGATAGGTGCCGTGGTCGATGTCGAGCAGTGCGCCCTGCGCGCCTTCGTACAGGATGTTGCCGCCGTCCCTGCGCACGTCGTGCAGGATGGTGGCGACGTCGTCGACCAGCGGGCGGATGTACTCGCCCCAGGCCAGCGCGTCCTTCAGCACGGCGTCGTAATCGACCGGCTCGGCCTTCAGCCACTGGGTGAGAATGAAGTTGTGGTAGTCCACGGCGGTCTTCAGCAGCGCCGGCAGCTCGTGCGGGTACATCAGGTCGGCCACGCGCACGCTGCGGCGGGCGACCTTGTCCTCGTAGGCCGGGCCGATGCCGCGG
>Ga0070682_100002133_pt1 | contig 10984 bp, 10 predicted proteins | sample KBSC63LmetaG_FD_64668 | JGI IMG/M metagenome (GOLD analysis project Ga0070682, IMG submission 64668) | Corn rhizosphere microbial communities from Kellogg Biological Station, Michigan, USA - KBS C6-3L metaG | ecosystem: Host-associated > Plants > Roots > Rhizosphere | place: USA: Michigan... | reverse complement strand
GTCAAAGGGATGGTTCTCGTGGACGGGGCGACCTATCGCATCGTGCGGACGGCGCGTGCCCATTACGACGTAGTGCGCATCTCGGACGACATGCTGGTGGGGGCCTTCACGAGCGCCCCGCGTGTCGAAATCAGCTCGGCCACCATCGACCACCAGCTCATGCGAGAAATCGCGCTCAGCGCCATCAAGGGCGCGAAAACGAGCTGGGTTGGCCGGCTCGAGCTCTAGCCGCCCAGGGCGAGGGAATCTCGCACGCGTGCGGCGATCGCGAGTGACGCCGTGAGACCCGGGGACTCGATGCCGTAAAGCGCCGCGAAACCGCGAACGCCCGTGGCGTCGGGTCCTTGAATCACGAAATCGTGGGTGGTGCCGGCGGGGCCGAGCTTGGGGCGTATCCCGGTGTAGCCGGGGAGCAGGCTCCCGTCGGCGAGCGCCGGGTAGTACGCGCGGATGGCGGCGTAGAACGACGGCGCGCGCCGCTCGTCGAACTCGTACTCGACACCGTCCACCCAGGTCGCATCCGGACCGAAGCGCACCTGACCGGCGAGATCCAGGGTGACGTGGACGCCGAGACCTCCAACAACGGGGATCGGGTACACCAGCCGCCGGAACGGCGACGGGGCGCCCAGGACGAAGTAGTGCCCCTTGGCGAAGTGCTCGGCGGGGATGCCGCTCGCAGGGACGCCCGCGAGCGAGCGCGACACGCTCGGAGCTCTGAGGCCGGCTGCGTTCACCGCGGCGCGGCACCGTACGAGAGAGCGCTCGGCGCCACCGAGCTCGAGCGTGAAGCCGCCGTCGTCCGCGCGCCCCCCGAGCACGGGTGCATCCAGGACGACGCGAGCGCCGTGCTCCACGGCCTCGCGCTGGAGCGACGCCATCAACGCCCGGCTATCGACGATGCCGGTGGACGGCGACCAGAGGGCGCGCACGGCAAAAACCTCGGGCTCGAGCGCGCGCACGCCAGCCTGGTCGAGCCAGACGAGATCGAAAACGCCGTTCGCTTCGGCTTGTTTCTTCAGACGCTCGAGCTCCGCGATCTGAGTGTCGTGCGTCGCGACCACGAGCTTGCCGGGCAGCGCGTAGGGGACGTAGCTCTCGTCGCAGTACGCGTACAACGCCTGCCGCCCCTGCACGCAGAGCGCGGCCTTGAGCGAGCCCGGCTCGTAGTTGAAGCCGGCGTGGACGACCTCGGAGTTGCGCGAGCTCGTGTGCAGGCCGAGCGCGCGCTCTGCTTCGAAGACGACCACCTCGCGCCCGGAGAGCGCCAGGGCGCGCGCAATCGCCAGGCCGATCACGCCACCGCCGATCACTCCCACGTCGACGCTGGTGGCCACCTCGACCCCAACCCTGCGCTACTCGAACGAGCAGACGTATTCGGCGATGCCGGCCGTGACGGCGATGTCGAAGCCGGACTTGCCGGGAACCCGAAAGTACGTACCGCCGGCGTACTCGCGCCACTCGCTCGAGCCGTCGAGCTTCACGCGGCAAGCGCCCGCGGTGATGTCCATGCGCTCCGGCGCGTCCGTGCCGAAGTGGTATTCGCCCGGGTAGATCAGGCCGAGCGTCTTCTTGGCGCCGTCGGCAAGGATCACGGAGTGGGATACCACCTTACCTTCGAAGTAGACGTTCGCCTTGGCGATGGCCGTGACGTTCTCGAATTTCATGGTTTCGGCAATATAGCCGGCCTCTCTGCTTGACTCAGCGGGAAAAGGAAATTCTCTTAGGAGCTTCGGGGCAATCTTTTATGTCGAGCTCGCGCAAGCGTTATCGAATCCTGATGGTGGAGGACAGCCGGGTGAGCCTGGAGGTCTACGCGCAACGCCTCGAGCGGCGCGGCTACCAGATGGCGACGGCGATCTCGGCAGAGGAGGCGCGCGTCGAGCTCGAGACCGGCGTGCCGGATCTGATCCTGCTCGACGTGTTCATGCCGAAGGTGAGCGGCTTCGAGTTCGTGCGCGAGCTGCGCGCCGATCCGCGCACGAGCCGCGTGCCGATCATCCTGATCTCGGCGCTGTCGGACACGCAGCACATCGTCGAGGGGCTCGAGCTCGGCGCGAACGACTACGTGACGAAGCCGATCGTGATGCCCATCCTCACGGCACGCATGGAGGCGCTGCTCCGCTCGAGCGAGCTCGTGCGGCGGCTCGAGGTGCAGACCGAGCTCTTGTCGAAGCTCGCCGCGTTCGACGATCTCACGGGCGTCTACAACCGGCGCTCGATGTTCCACCACCTCGAGGCGGAGCTCAGCCGTTGCCGGCGCTACGGCCGCAGCCTGGGCGTCTTGATGGTCGACATCGATCACTTCAAGCGCGTGAACGACGAGTACGGCCACCTCGTGGGGGATCAAGCGCTGCGCTGGGTCGCGACGACGCTGCAGAACGAGCTGCGCTCGATGGATTTCCTGTGCCGCTACGGCGGCGAGGAATTTTGCGCGATCTTGCCCGAAACGAACCGGCCGGGCGTGCTCCGCGCGGGCGAAAGGCTGCGTTCGGCCATCGAGCGCACGCTGTTCTCGCAAAGCGACGTGCAGCTCAGCCTGTCGATCTCGGTCGGCGGCGCGAGCTGGTCCTCGGAGGAGAGCGCCGAGTTCCCCGATCTCATGGGACGCGCGGACGCCGCGCTGCTCGAAGCCAAGCGCAACGGCAGAAACCAGGTGCGCGTGTCGACCGAAGGTCAGGTCGTGACCGCGAGCTGACCACCCTTGGGCACGCGCGCTCAGCCGTTGCCGAACGGAACGCACTCGACCAGATCGAGCCCGTACCCATGGAGCGCCGCGATGCGCTTCGGATGGTTGGTGAGGAGCCGGATCTTCTGAATGCCGAGCTCGCCGAGTACTTGCGCACCGAGGCCGTACTCGCGCAGCGTGCCGCCGTGCGGGCGTGACGTGGCTTCGGGTCCGCTCGCGCGCTCGGGGCCGAGCTCGAACGTCTCGGGGCGATCGGGCGGCAGGTAGACGACCACGCCCTTGCCGGCCTGCTCGATGGCCGCGAGCGCTCGGTCGAGCAGATGACCGCCGTGACCCACGCTGGAGCTGAACACGTCGCTCAGGAGCGCGCCCTTGTGCATGCGGCACAGCGTGGGCTCGCCGGGCTCGAGCTGGCCTTTCACGAGCGCGAGGACCTGGCGCTGGTCGGGCAGTGAACCGAACACCACGGCGCGCCAGCTCGTGCCCGTCTGGTCGAGGACGATCTCCTGCTCGGCCACGACGTGCACGAGGCGCTCCGTGCGCAGGCGGTGCGCGATGAGATCGGCGATCGTGAGGACGCGCAGGCCGTGGCGCGTCGCGAACTCCTCGAGATCGGGCAGGCGCGCCATGGCGCCGTCGTCGCGGATGATCTCGCAGATGACGCCGGCGGGCGCGAGCCCGGCCAGGCGCGCGAGATCGACCGAGCCTTCCGTCTGCCCCGCGCGCACGAGCACGCCGCCGTGGCGCGCCTGGAGCGGGAAGATGTGACCGGGCACGACCACGTGCTCCGGCCGTGCCTGAAGACTCGCGGCGACACGGATGGTGTGCGCGCGATCCGCGGCGCTGATGCCGGTCGTCACGCCTTCGCGTGCCTCGATGCTCACGGTGAACGCCGTGCCGAGCTTGGGACCGCTGCGGCCCGGGGCGGCCATCATCGGCAGGTCGAGCCTTTTGACCTGCTCCTCCGTCAGCGTGAGGCAGACGAGGCCGCGCCCGTGGAGCACCATGAAGTTGATGGCCTCGGGCGTGATGTGCTCGGCCGCGATGCAGAGATCGCCCTCGTTCTCGCGATCTTCGTCGTCGATCAGGATGACGAACTTGCCCGCGCGAATGTCGGCGAGCGCCTGCTCGACGCGCTCGCTCGGCCCCGGCGGGTGCACGGGCTGCGCGGCGTTCACCACCGGCGCGGTCATGTTCGCACCGCCCCCCCGATGCGCCGTAAACCGGGCACCGGCAAATCTTCGGCGGCGGGCTCACCCTCGAGCCAGCGTGCGACGTAGCGCGCGACGAGGTCGACCTCGAGGTTCAGCTCGCGCCCTACGGCGATGCTGCCGAGCGTCGTCACCTCGAGCGTGTGCGGGATCAGCATGACGCTGAAGCGCGCGCCTTCGACGGCGTTCACGGTGAGCGAGACCCCGTCGAGCGTGACCGAGCCCTTCTCGGCCACGAAGCGGGACAGTGCCGCCGAGCACTCGAGCTCGACCGAGCGCGCCGTTCCCACTTCCTCGACGCGCAGCACGCGCGCGAGCCCGTCGACGTGACCCGTCACGAGGTGCCCGCCCAGCCGCTCGCCGAGAGAAAGGGCCCGTTCGAGGTTCACGGCGTCGCCTTCGACGACGCGACCGAGCGACGTTCGATCGAGCGTCTCGCGGCTGAGGTCGGCCGTGAAGCCGCCCGGCAGCAGGGCCGCGACCGTCAGGCACGCGCCGTTCACGGCGATGGACTCCCCGAGCGTGAGCCCGGCGAACGCGCAGGTGACGCTGAGGCGAGCGCCACTTTCCACGGTAGAGACACGCTGGGCGCGTCCGACGCCGGCCACGAGCCCGCTGAACATCGCACCCTGAATAGCACGCCGCAGGCGTTTCGGCCGTGCGGGTTGCGCTCCGCGCGCAGCGGGATCACCATCGCGGGACGATGCACGAGAAAGCGCGCGCCGCGCTGCTCGTCGGGCTGGGCGCCTTCGCCTGCGGGCCGAGCCTCAACACGGTTCACGAGGGGGCCGTTCGGTTCGAGCACTGCTACGGGGTGGATCTCAATCCGCAAGCCTCACCCACGCAGCGGAAGGCATGCTGGCAGCTTTGGGTGACCTCGTACACGGTCGGACAGCCGCGCGATCGCATCGAGCACGCGCAGCGGAGGCTGCTCGCCCTCGATGGGAACGACGAAGCGTGCCCGAAGCTCGCGCTCGGCCGCGATCGCCCCGCCGAGGCGCGGCAGTTCTACCTGGTGGTACCCGGCCCCACGAGCGTGCACGCACCTCCCCCGCCGCTCGCTACGGTCGTGCAAGCGGGCGATGCCGGGCTGCCGCCCGAGACGGACGCCGAGCGGGCCAAGGACGGCGCCGCGACGACCGACGGCGCCAAGACGAGCGAGGGGGCCAAGCAGCTGGACGGCGGGAAGGAGCCGCCCGCGGCGAGCTGCGCAACCCGTTGCCGCGGCACCTGGCAGACCTGCGACGCCGCCTGCAGCTCCGCTTCGGCCAAGGCGACCTGCACCGACTGCAAGACGACCTACTCGAAATGCATGCGCGGCTGCTTCGACTGACGCGCGGCTGCTTCGCCCGACGTTGAGGATCCGAGCCTCACTCGCGTCCGACGAGCCACGGCACGTGGCAGGCCACCCTCTGGAGTGGCGAGCAGCAAAGAGCGAGCGACGCTGCAGGTATGCGGAATTGCGGGGGTCCGCCGCAATGCCCGGGCGGGCGCCGTCGCGCACGAAGCTTGCTCTACCCCAATTTATTGACGCCCCGCACCAAGCGGCAGTACCGAAGGAGATTGAGCATGACGTCACGGAATCCGGCTTTGAGCGCTCTAGCCCCCGCCGTGGCGACCCCGCTGCCGCGCGTTTTGCGCCCTCAGCGCGCCGTACCGGCCGACGCCGTTCGGCCGACGCGAGCCGAGGTGAACCTCGCGAACCTGCGGCACAACCTGCGCGTCGTGCAGCGGCTTTCCGGGGGGCGGCCCGTCTGGGCGGTTCTGAAGGCGGACGGCTACGGTCACGGCTCGAAAGCCGTCGCGCGCACGCTCGAGCGGGCCGGCGCGAGCGGCATGTGCGTCGCGCTCCTCGAAGAGGGCATCGAGCTTCGAGACGCCGGCATCAAGATCCCGATCCTCGTGACGGGCGGCTACTACGGGCGCGCGTGGGGAGAGCTCCTGCGCCACGATCTGACGCCCGTGCTGCACGACCCCGGCCAGGTCGAAGCGCTCGCCGACGAGGTCCGCTTCTCGCGCGCCGAGCCGATCGCCGCCCACGTGAAGATCGACACCGGCATGAGTCGCCTGGGCGTGACGCCGAGCGAGCTGCCGCGTCTCGCCGAGGCGCTCCACCGCCATCCGGAGGTGCGCCTCGACGGTTTGATGACGCATTTTGCGTGCGCCGACGCCGGTGAGGCGCCGTCGATCGAAGCCCAGCTCGATGCGTTCGAGCGAGCGAGCCAGACGCTCGCCGGCCTGGGCCTCACGCCGCGCCTTCGTCACGCTGCGAACAGCGCCGCGCTCATGCGCTCGGAGCGCGCGTGGCTCGACCTCGTGCGGCCGGGGATCGCGCTTTTCGGCGTCGAACCGCGTGCGGGGCTCTGCAAGGAGCTCCGGCCCGTCATGCGCGTGCAGAGCCAGATCGTTGCGTTGCGCGAGCTACCGGTCGGCGCCTCCGCGGGGTACGGCGGCACCTGGGTCGCCGCGCGACCGAGCCGCATCGCCACGGTGCCGATCGGTTACGCCGACGGACTCGTCCGCGCGCTGTCGAACAAAGGCTCGCTGCTCGTGCGCGGGCGGCGCGCACCGATTGCGGGCGCCGTCAGCATGGACATGACGATGATCGACGTGACGGACGTCGAGGGCGTGCGACTCGGCGACGAGTGCGTCGTGCTCGGCACCCAGAAGGGCCCGCTCGGCGAGGACAGCATCGGCGTCCCCGAGGTCGCGACGCAGCTCGGCACCATCCCGTGGGAAGTGCTCACCAACGTCTCGCGCCGCGTGCCTCGCTTCTACCGAGAGCCCTGAAGCGCGCCCGCGCGGGGCACGATTGCAATCCTCCGGGGTTGGATCGATAGGCGGGGGCGGCCCCCCGTTTTTGCCGGGGAGGAGCGGTTCCAGGTCGCCCGGAAGCCCCCGCGGCCGGCAGATCTGACCAATTCTGGCTGCTCGGCCGACGCGGCTTGCAGCCCCCGAAATCCTGGGGGTAACTTCCCGCCCCTTGTCTCTCCGGGGATGACGCTTTTAGGAGCACTGGCCGAATGAAGTACGGGCATTTCGATGATGACGCGCGCGAATACGTGGTGACGCGTCCCGACACACCGCGTCCCTGGTCGAACTACCTCGGCACGACCGACTACGGAGCGATCATCACGAACCACGCGGGTGGCTACGGCTTCTACCGGAGCGCCGCCAAGGGTCGCATCCTGCGCCTGCGCGGCAACTCCGTCCCGCTCGACCAGCCCGGCCGCTACTTCTACCTGCGCGACAAGGCGAACGGCGATTTCTGGAGCGGGAGCTGGCAACCCGTCGGAAAGCCGCTCGACCAGTACGAGTCGGTTTGCCGTCACGGCACCGCGTACACGATCATCACGTCGAAGTACGACGGCATCGAGACCGAGGCGACCTACTTCGTGCCGCTCGGGCAAACGTTCGAGTACTGGCGCATGCGCGTCAGCAACAAATCGCAGAAGAAGCGCTCGATCTCGCTCTACACGTACTGCGAGTTCGCGAACGTCGGGCACCTCTACAACGACCTCGTGAATCTGCAGTATTCGCTGTTCGCGAACAAGGCCGATTGGCAAGACGACATGCTCACGGTGCAGTCGCACCCGTACGAGCCTTTCGATCCGCAAAAGGATCTGGGCGATCCGGGCCGCTACTGGATGAAAGTCGTCGGCGCGCCGATCGCGGCTTTCGAGACGCTGCGCGACAACTTCCTCGGCAACTACGGCAGCTACCAGGCGCCCGAAGCGCTGAAAACCGGCAAGCTCACCGGCTTCAAGACCGAGGGTGAGAACATCGTCGGCGTCCAGCAGGTCGATCTCGAGCTCGCGCCCGGGGAAACGCGCGAGCTCATCGTGATGCTCGGCATGGGCACGCCCGCTTCGCACGGCAAGAAGACCGTCGCGGAATTCGGCAATCCGGAGCGCTGCGAGAAGGAGCTCTCCGCGCTCAAGCAATCCTGGCACGCGATGCTCGGCGGCGTGCGCGTGAAGACGCCCGACCCGGAGTTCGACTCCATGGTCAACGTCTGGAACGCGTACAACTCGCTCATCACGTACGCGTGGTCGCGCGCCGCGTCGCTCATCTACAACGGCGAGCGCGACGGACTCGGCTACCGCGACACCGTGCAAGATTTCTTGGGCGTGACTCCGCTGCTCAAGGAGAAGATGCGCGACCGGCTCGAGCTGATGCTCACCGGACAGGTCGAGTGTGGCGGCGCCATGCCGCTCGTGAGGCCTTTCGAGCACCGCCCCGGTCACGAGAAGACGCCGCCCAAGGAGGAGTTCCGCAGCGACGACGCGCTCTGGCTCTTCAACGCCATTCCGGCGTGGGTCGCGGAGACGGGCGAGGTCGATTTCTACAAGAAGGTGCTGCCCTACGCGGACCGCGGCGAAGCGACCGTGCTCGGCCACCTGCGGCGCGCGCTCGAGTTCAACCTCGAGCGCAGCGGGAAGAACGGGCTCCCCTCCGGGCTCGCTGCGGATTGGAACGACTGTTGCAATCTCGGCTACACGGGCGAGAGCGTGATGGTGGCGTTCCAGGTGCGCTACGGCCTCGGCGTCTACGCCGAGATCGCCGAGCGGCTGGGCCTGCCCGCCGAGGCCAAGTGGGCGCTCGAGCAGCGCACGACGCTCGACGCCTCGATCCAGAAGATCTGCTGGGACGGCGAGTGGTTCATCTGGGCCACCGGCAAGGACGGCACCATCTTCGGCACGAAGAAGATGGACGAGGGCAAGGTGTACATCAACACCCAGGTCTGGGCCGTCATCAGCGGCGCCGCGAGCCCCGAGCAAGCGAAGCTCGCGATGAAGTCGATGAAGGACTACCTCGCGACGCCGTACGGCCTGATGCTGAGCGCTCCGCCCTTCGAGAAGACGCCGAAGGCCGTGATGGGCGGCGTCGTCTACAACAAGGGCATCAAGGAGAACGCCGGGATCTTCAACCACCCGCAGGGCTGGGCCGTGATGGCCGAGTGCATGCTCGGCAACGGCGACCAAGCGTACGAGTACTACCGCGCGTACATGCCCTCCGCGTACAACGAGCGCGCCGAGATTCGCCAGATCGAGCCGTACGTGCACAGCCAGACGACGTACGCGACCATCAACGTCAACGCCGGCAAGTCGCGCGTGCCGTGGCTCACCGGCACGGTCTCGTGGAGCTACTTCGTCGCGCTGCAGAGCATCCTCGGCATCCGGCCGGAGCTCGACGGGCTGCGCATCGACCCGTGCATTCCCTCCACCTGGCCGAGCTTCGAGCTCGAGCGCGAGTTCCGCGGCAAGCGGTTCACGATCAAGATCGCGAACCCGGCCAAGAAGTGCCGCGGCATCACCAGCCTCACCGTCAACGGCAAGAAGATCGCAGGCAACCTGCTACCACTCGCCGAGCTCAAGGACGGCGCGGTCGTGGAAGCGCAGCTCGAAGGCTAGAAAAGACGGCCAGGGGCGCGGGCTCCATTCGCTAGCGCCCCACCGAGCATGGGCGAAGCCCGACGCGGGCCGCAGGCCCGCCGCGACGACCTAGAAGTCTTGGCAGACCAGATCGATCCGCCAGCAAGGCGAAGACGCGTACGACAAACCGGCGAGGCCGGCGGCAAGCTTCCTCAGCAAGTCAGGGGGCGCGCTTCGCTCCACGGTCGCTACCAAAAAACAAAATCTCTACCCCACCAACCCGTCGATCTTCGCTGCACAAATCAAGTCGTTCTCACTCACGCCGCCGACGGTGTGCGTCCAGAAGACGGCTCGGCAGCGCTTGTAGGAAACCTCGAGATCGGGGTGGTGATCCTCGCGGTGAACCACCCACGCGAGCGCATTCACGAACTCGATCGTTTCGTGGAAGTTCTTGAACTCGTAGGTTTTGGCGATGCGCTTGCCGTCACTCTCGAGCGCCCAGCCCGGCAGCTCGGCGAGCACGCGGCTCACTTCCTCGGCGGCGAGGGCGGGCGTTCCGGCGGGGAGTTCACGGCAGCGCCGCTCGAGCAGCTCTCGCATGACGAGCAGCATAACCCCGGGCCTCGGCCCGTCAATCAAGCGGGCGCGGCAACGGGCGACTCGCTCTCGAGCAGCAAGCGCGGCTCGTTCAAGGCTCCGGCAACGGGAGCGAGACGCTCGTCGGTGCGAATCAGCGTGAGAAGCCCGCGCATGGCGGCGAGATACGGCTCGCGCTCGAGCTCGCCGCGCAGGTATTGAATGCGCAGGAAAACGCCGGCGGTTTGCGCGACGTCGCACAGGCAATAGGCCCGAACCTCTGCCAGGCGTCCGGCGTGCACCATCGGGCCCACGTCTTTGCCTTCGACGCCGACTTTGCCCGGCATGCCGCAGAGCTTCGCAATCACGTCGAGTCGCGAGGATTTCGCCGCACCGAAGTCGGCGATGTAGTCCATCAAGTCGAGATGACCCTCGGGCGTGAAGCGGTAACGGACGTCGCGAGAGTGATAGTAGTGACGCAGCGGAACGCCGTGCCGGAGGCAGCGCGTCGCAATCACGGGCATGTCGAAAGACCGGCCGTTGAACGTGATCAGACACGGACGCCGCTCCTCGAGAAGCTTCGCAAAATCGCGCAGCATCCCCGCCTCGTCCTTGCCCTCGCCGACGATCCCGAGCCGCTTGACCTCGTAGTTCGCGTCCAGGAAGAGCGCGCCGATCACCACGACCTTGTGGTGGGGAGGTGCCGGCAAGCGCTCCGTGTCGCCAATGGGAGCGATGGGTAGCTCCGCATCGAGCACGGTCTCGATATCGAGGACGAGGTAGGGCTGGGTCACGGGTGGAGGAGGCGGGTTTGGCGCCGACCGACGCTTAGCAGGGTTCCGCCCGCGGCGGGGTCCCCGTGGGCCACGTGTCGCGCTTTGCGCCAGTTGCCTAAATATGCGGATTTACTAAATTATACGAGTCCGGGCGGGCGCTTTGGCCGACCGGCGTGATATGTCCGAAGCAGACGAGGCGCGAGAGCCGGCTCTCCAAGGGTGGGGAGCCGAGGTTCGCGCGAACGTCGCCAGATTTTTCACTCCTATGCCTCGCAACACATTGGTCATCAACTGCGACATCCGCGAAACGCGGGTCGCTCTCATCGAAGACGGCATCATCGCGGAGCTCCAGATCGAGCG
>Ga0070682_100002131_pt1 | contig 10990 bp, 13 predicted proteins | sample KBSC63LmetaG_FD_64668 | JGI IMG/M metagenome (GOLD analysis project Ga0070682, IMG submission 64668) | Corn rhizosphere microbial communities from Kellogg Biological Station, Michigan, USA - KBS C6-3L metaG | ecosystem: Host-associated > Plants > Roots > Rhizosphere | place: USA: Michigan... | reverse complement strand
ACGTGCAGGCCCGCTTCCGTGGGGGCCCACACGACACGCAGCTCGCGGCTCATGCCGTGTGGGCCCGGGTTCGGGCGTTGCGCCGCTTGAGGGCGCGGCGCTCGTCCTCGCTCATGCCGCCCCACACGCCGGAATCTTGGCCGGATTCGAGCGCCCAGGCGAGGCACTCGGACACGACGGGGCAGCGCCGGCAGACCGACTTGGCCTCGGCGATCTGGAGCAGGGCCGGGCCCGTGGTCCCGACCGGGAAGAACAGTTCCGGGTCTTCGTCCTTGCAGATGGCGCGGTGCCGCCAGTCCATGGCTCTGCTCCTTCGTGTGCGGCGAAGTGTGGTGGTGTGCGCGCGGGGTGTACCCGCCTCACGAGTGTTGCACGCCGGGCGTGCGCCCGTCTATATCTTTCCGGCGTAGTAGTACGCGGCCACGCCGAGCACGGCCATGACCGTCACGCACGCGAGTACGAAGACGCCCTCGCTGACCGTGGGCAGGCGCCGCCGCAGAGGCCCTACCGCTCCTCGTCCCGGGGCGTCGATCGCGCCGACCGTGGGGCCGTGCGGGCCGTGGGCCCGTCCACCCGGTCCACCGCCGTCTCCGGCCCCGGCGTGTGCTGCGGGGTGGACTCCACCCCGCTCGGCAGCGGGTAGCGGCCGTTCGGCAGCCGCCCCTCCCGCCGCCCCGCCTCCAGGACCGCGCGTTGGTTCTCGTCCAGGGGCTCGCCGAGGCTGTACGCCCGGAACGCCTCGCGGTAATGGGTACTGGTGACCACGGACACCCCGGGCACTGTAGTAGCCGAGCGGCACCGGGTCTCCTCACTTGGTGCGTGTCCGTGGGGTTGTGCAGCGTGGGTTGTGCTGCGGCGTGGGGCGTGCACCCCCCTCGGGGCGATCGTCGGGGCCCCCGGCGCCGTTACCACTGAACCGCCTCGGGGCCACCCCTGACCATGCGACCGTGGGCAGCGCAACGTTCATCGGCTACGATAGCCGGTACCCGTTTCCGATGGAAACGTAGCCGCACACACCTGGAGATGACGATGCCCGCGACGCGAGGGGCCGGAGTTGGGGGAGCTTGGCGACATGACCAGCGACCAGCTCGTCGAATGGATCAAAGAGACCGAACGGAGGACCGCCGCGTTACCCGAGGCGGTCGCCCGCCTGCACGCCCTCACGGGCATGAGCTTCGGGGACATCGCCGAGGCGGTCGGCGGGCACAAAGGGACCTACTGGAAGCGGGTCAAGCGCTACGAGCGGGAGTCCGCCGAGTGATCCGGGGGGCGATGTGAACGCCTTTGGCATCACCGTCTCACTCGGCACCATCGCGCTGATCTACGTGGTGGGCGCGTTCTTCCTGTGGCCCCCGCAGTCCCGGCTGGCCCTGCTGATCTTCGCGTTGGCCGTCGTGTCGCTGCCGATCTTCGGCACCCTGGCCAGCGGCGCGGCCACCGGCATCGACACCGTGGACAACCTGGTGCAGTCGGTGCGCAACGGGGGAGGTGTCGGGTGAAGGGCCGCACCACCCCGGTGAAGCCGGTGCCCAGCAAGTACGTGCCCCCCTCGCAGCTGGCGCCCGCCCGCAACGGCAACGGCAACGGCGGCGGGGCCGCCACCGCCACCGCCGCACCAGCGGCGGCGGCCAAGCCTGCCGGTGCCCCGGCGCCGCCGTCCGGCCCGCCGCAGGTCGCCAAGCCGCTCGGCGAGTCCGCGCCCGACACCACGCGGCGCCGGCTGCCCGCCACCCGCTGGCTGATCCTCATCGGCGCGGTGGCCGCCGTGCTCGCCGTCGTGGTCGGCGGCTGGTACGGCCTGGCCGTCGCCGTGGTGCTCGGTGTCCTCGCCTGGCTGTTCGCCAAGTGGTGGGCTTACCGGGCGCGGCGGCTCGAGCTGCTCAAGGGCAAGGACCCGATGGCCCAACAGCCGGGTCAGCGAGGAGGTAGCCGATGGGGCCCGTTGGCCGGGCGCAGGCCGTTCGGTGGGGGCGGCGCCTCCACTGGTGGTGGCTTCGGTCCGTGGGGACGGGGTCGCCGTGCCCGCGGTGCGGGCGGGCGGGGGCGCGGCTCGTCCCCGTCTCGCCCGGGTCGGGGTTCATCGTCGCGGTCGCCCGGGAGCAGCCCGACGGCCGGCTCGCGCTCGAACCGGTCCCGGCCGGCACGCACATCGCGACCCGGCAGTGCGCGCGGTGCGAGCTCGCGGCCCGGTTCCGCGGCTGGGTCGCGGCGGTCCCGCAACGCGGCCGGGGCGCGGCGCGCCTCGCTGCTCGGCGGTGGCCGCGCCGGTGGCGCGGGGCGCCGCGGCGGTGGCGCCGCCGGGCGCGGGCGCAGCGGCCCGCGGACCCGGCCGCACGGCCCGGCCGGTGGTGGCCGCCGCGGCGGCGGGGCGCGGGGACGGTCCCGCGTGGGTGGCGGCGCCCGCAGGCCGCTGCTCGGCTCGCGTGGCGCCGCGCGCGGCGCCGCGCGTGGGGCCGGTGGCCGCGGCCGGTTCGGCGGGCGTGGTGGCGGGCATGGGCCCGCTGGTACGCGGCGACCGAACCGCAGCGGCAGCACGGGACGCCGGCTGACGTCGCCCTCGACGTGGTTCCGGCCGAATGGCTCTACGGGACGTACCCGGGGGACGACGGGCAACGGGTCCACCCGCGGCGGTAACGGTGGCCGGTCGTTGCGGAACCGAGGCCCGGTGGGGGCGTGGCGGCGGCACCGCGCGGCGCGGACCCCGCACCCGTTCACCAACGGCGGCACCCGCGCCCCCGGCGGGCGGCACCGTGGGCCCGGCCGGGTTCGCTCCGGCGCCTCCCGGGCGTGGCGGGCCCGGCCCACGTGGGCCGGGCGTGGCCGACCCACCGGCCGCCACTCCCGCACCACTGGCGGGCCCACCGGCGCGACCAGCACCGGCAGGCCCCGCACCCGCACGGGTAGCCCGTGGCGGGCGCGCACCCGCACCGCCCGCCGGGCGTGGGCGCACCGCCCCACGTGGGCCGGGGGCCACGGCCGCCCCTCACGGCGGCGCCTCGGCGGCAACCCCCACGGGGTGCCCCGCGGCGGCAACGCCAGCGGCCGGTGGCGGCGCACCCCGGCCACCGCGGGCCGCCGCCGCCGCACCCCCGGCACCGGCCGGGCGGGCCGCGTGTGGGCCCGCCGCCCATGGCGCCGCAGCACGGCCGCCCGGATCCGCCCCCCACGCACCCGGCTCGGTCGGCGCGCACGGTTCGCCCGCAACCGGTTGGCGCACGCCCGCACCATCGCCGGGCACGTGCTGGCCGGTCGGCTGTCACCACGGCAGGCGTGGCAGCAGCTGGGCCGTCCCGGCGCGGCCACCCGCGCCCGGCTGGCCCGGGCGGCGCACCGCCGCGGTGGCCCCGGCTGGCTGTCCCGTACCCGCCGCCCCCTGTGGCGCCGGGTACGGACCCGGCTGGCGCACCATGCCCGGCGGGTACACCGCGCGGCGACCACCGGCCTGCGGCAGGCCCTGCCACCGCTGACCGCGCTGCCGCTGTTCGGCCGGCAAGCCCGCATCCTCGCCGCACAGCAAGCAGCGGCGGCGGCTGGGCACGCCACCGGCGGCGGCCGCCGCACCCCCGGCACCGGGGGCCGACACCGCCGCATCAGCCGGCAGCACCGGCCCGGCCGGTTCCTGCCGCCGCTGCCCGGCACCGGAGGCGTCCCCGCCGGGGCGCACCGCCGCACCCCCGCAGGACCGAACGACCCGCAGCCCGTGCTCGTCGGCGTGGGCGGCCCGGCCGCCGACGGCGGACCGGCGCAGGGCGGGCAAACGATCGGCTCGTTCGGGCAATGGACCCGACAGACCGCACCAGGAGGAACCCCCATGGCTGGACCGGAGACCGGCGCCGCCCGCGGCGAGTACGGCACCACGAGCAACGGTGACGTGGCGACCACCCCCATGCCCGCGTGGATGCGCGCAGGCATCGAGGCGCTCGCGCAGGTGCGCAGGAGCTATGACGCGCACAACGCGATGACGGTGGTGCAGGTGATGGACCACCTGCCCACGTTCCAGGACGAGGTGGCCAAGATGTACGCCCACCTCGGGCAGCAGTCCATCAACATGGTGGCGCTGCCGCCGCAGACCCAGGAGTTCTTCGCTCGCCTCGGGCAGCAGCAGCAGCAGCAGTCCGGGGCGCTGCGCCAGATGATGGCCGTCTGCAAGAAGTCGGTGCAGGAGGCCCTGAACCGGATCACGCGGCAGGACCCGCGCGAGACCCGTTGGGACAACCGGGAGAACCGGCCCGGCACCTACTAAGGGCGCCGCACCGGGCGCGTTCGGGCGCGCCGCCCCCACCGCACCGGGGGCGGCGCGCGAGCACGACACAGGAAGGAGACCGCCCGATGGCGGCCACCACCCCCACCCCCACCGAGCCCCTCCCGCACTCGACCTTCGCCGCCGTGTGGGGTGAGGCCGCCCTGCTCACCGGCTGGGTGTGGCTGCTCGGCTGGCTGCCGCTGTTCGCCGCCGCCGTCTCCACTCCGGACAGCGCCGGGTGGTTCGGTGAGCCCACCGGGCCACCCACGGTGCAGATCGACCCGCGGTGGCTGGCCGTCGCCGGCCCGCTGCTGATCGGCGTCGGCTGGCTGCTGTCGTACCGGTGGGAGCCCTACCGGCTGGCCGAGCCGGTGCGGGTGTTCTTCGCCGTGGTCGGGGTGGCCGCCGCCGGGTGGCTGGTGGTGGCCGGGTACACCTCCCCGCTGACGGCGTCACCGTACCTGGCGATGGCCGCCGCGCCGTTGGCGGTGGGCTGGTGGGCGCTGCACTACGTCGCCGACCGGCGGCAGCTGCGCGGCGTGCTTCCCGCCACCCCCGAGGCGCCGTCCCAGGAGCCGGAGCTGGCGGCCATGCGCCGCATGCTGGACCGCAGCCACAACGCCGACGTGGTCATCCTCGACCTCAAGGCGACCCGGGCCGGGCAGACCTGGGAGTTCGGGCCGCGCACCCACGACCCCGAGACCGGGCAGGCGTTGCACGACCTGCCCGACTACGTCGACTTCCGCACCCGCATGCCGCGGCTGCGCACCCACATCCAAGCGCACTGGCGGGCCCGCGGAGTGGAGTTCGACGACAACGACATCCGCGACGAGCCGGGCAAGGTCGACCGCTGGTACCTGCACATCAACACCGCGCACCCGGAGCGGGAGAACATCCCCGCCAGCCGGCGTCCGGCCGGGCCGCGCAGCTGGAACATGCCGGTGTGGCTGGGCCTGTACCTGGACGGCGGGGACATGGAGCTCGCGATGTGCGGGCGGAACATGAAGGTCCTCGGCAAGACCGGCGGCGGCAAGTCGGTGATCGGGAACAACCTGATCCGCGGTGCGCTCACCGCGCGTGACCTGGCCACCGGGCGGCGGGACTGCGCCGTGTTCGTGTTCGCCACCCAGAAGCTCGGCCCGCTGGTCTACCCGTGGCTGCGGCCGTGGCTGGACGGCACCATGGCGTTCCCGCCGCTCACGTGGGCCGCCGGGGAGGACCCGCAGGAGGTGCTGCGTGGGTGGCGGGCGCTGTACCGCCTGGCGGTGTACCGCAACCAGCAGCTGGCCGCCGAGGACAAGCTCACGGTGTCCTCCGCCTCGCCCGGGACGATCGTGTTCTGGGAGGAGGCCCGGCACGGCGGGGACACCTCCGCCACGATCAGCATGGGCAACGGGGAGATGTGGGGGATCTCCCGGCTGTGCCACGAGACGATGGCGATCTGCCGGTCCGCGGGCATCTCGGTGGTGCCGTTCACTCAGGAGGGGTTGTTCGAGGGGATCGGCCCGTACGGCGCGCAGGCGCAGCGCAACTTCTCCGCGTTCGCCTGCACCCGCACCACGAGCCACGCGGACACGGTGCTGAACCTGACCGCGCTCGAGGGGATGGGGGTGGACACCACGAAGCTGGCGAACAACACCATCTACCTCCAGCCCGACACCGGGGATGAGGCCCGCGCCATGCCGGGCAAGTGCGCCGAGGTGCGCACCGAGGGCATCATCGCGCCGCTGGTGCTCGCCGAGGTGGCCCCCCTCGGGGACGTGGTGTTCCCGCCCGATGAGGTGGCCGCCATGGGGGAGGACTTCACCGGCCGGTGGCAGCGGGCGCGGAACCCGATCCTGGCGGCGCAGTGCGACAAGAAGGGGTGGCCGTGGCGGGAGCCCGGCCACGCCTCCGCGCCAGCGACGGCGACCCCGATGACGACGCAGACGACGACCACGCCGGCGACCGCCGGTGCTTCCCCGGTCCCGGCGCCCGCCGTGGCCGCACCGCTCCAGCCCGAAGGAGAACCCGCCGTGCCGCACATGACCCCGGACCTGCCGCCCCTACCGGCGGCGGCCACGTGGACCGACAGCGACGAGGAGTACCTGCGCCGGCTCGCCGCGGACCCCGGCTACGACCAGCCCGACCAGTTCGGGCTGCCGTCGCAGGCGTCGCTGGACGACCTGGACCGGTTGGCGCGGGAGGCCGCCGAGTGGTCAGAGCGCCAGTACGGCGGCGGGGCCGCGCCGGCTCCGGCGGCGGTGGTGACGGGGGTGCCGCACCCGCTGCCCGCGGTCATGACCGCACTGGAGGTGTTGCGGGCACGCGCCGGGGGCCGCCTGGAGTGGGTGGCCACCGCCGAGCTGGCGCACGAGATCTACGAGCTGACCGGAGACCAGAAGGTCGACGCGGAGACCACCCGGAAGATGGGGCGAGACATCTCCGCGGCCCTGCCGGAGTTGCGGACCACGAACCCGCGCTGGTACGGGCCGGGTAAGAGCAGGCGGGGCAACGGCTACATCGTCGCCGAGCTGGACGCGGCACTGCACCAGTACCGGCGGTAGCCGCGTCCCCACGCCGAGGGCCCCTCACGTCTCGTGAGGGGCCCTCGGTCGTGGTGGGGGCTACTGGTGGAGGTAGTTCGGGGGGTGGCCCAGCGCCAGCCGCATCCGGCGGGTGGCCGCGGACACCCGCCACGGGGTGCCGTCCGGCCACGTGCCGATCACGAAGTCGCCGAGGCCCGGCGCGGCGAGGTGGGCGGGGATGCCGCGGGTGGGCACGTGCCCGGACCGCCTGCGGTGGGGGCCGCGGCAGATCTCGCAGTAGGTGTTCTCGTCCATGGCGGGCGGCTCCCTCGGTTACCGGCGGCGGCCGTGGGCGGCGGTGCGGGCGGCGTGCTCGGTGCGCAGCTCGGCGGCGATCTGGTCTCCTCGGCGGCGCTGGCACTCGCTGAGCAGGTCCTGGCGGATCTCCTCGGGCAGGCCCGCCGGGTCCTCCGCGGCGTCCGGGGTGATGATCCCGGCCATCAGGCCGTCGCGGTACACCGTCAGCGGCGAGTGCACCCCGATGCTGGCCAGCAGGGCGAGGGCGGCGTCCACCATCTCCCGCAGCAGGGCGGTGACCCGGGCGCGGCTGGCGTCGGTGCGCGGCTGCTCGGCGGCGTAGGCGGCGAGCAGGTCCCAGCGGATGACCTCGACCGGTCGGGCGGGCTGCGGGTTGGCGTTGGCCATCGCGGTCAGCTCGGCGAGCACGAGGCTGTGGTACTGGCTGCCGGTCATCTGCCCGGTCCAGCCGTTGACCCGGAAGGTGCGGTCGTCGCCGTCCTCGGCGAGTTGGGCGGTGCGGGCGCGGACCTCGGCGATGGCGTCGGCGCGGGTGACCGCGCCCAGCTCCTCTTCCAGTTCGACGAGCTGGCGAGCCTGTAGCGCGGGGGAGGTGAGCGACGTGACGGGCATGGCGGGCGTGGTCCTTCCGGGACGTGGTGGCGGGGTGGGTGGGGGTGGGGGTCAGAGGGTGACGGCGGCACCGCACACGCCGCACAGCGGGTCGCAGTCGGTGTCTCGCAGGCCGAGCCACCGGGCGCCGCAGGTGCCGCACCGGCCGGGCGCGGGCGCCTGGCGCAGCAGCGGGGCGAGGAACTGTGCCAGCAGCTCGGCGTGCGCGGCGGGCAAGGTGAGGGCCACCTCGACGTCGCGGTTCGGGTCGGCGGTCAGCTCGAACCGGGCTTCGGGCTGGTTGCGGTGGCGGCTGCCGGTGCGCACCACCACGCGGCGGCGGGAGTCCGCGTCCCAGGCGCGGGCGTCCCCGCCGAGGTGCGCGGCGAGCCGCCCGGCCCGTTCGTCGCGGATGCGGGTGTGGGCGTACTCCTCGATCTGCCGGGCTCGGGCGGCCTGGCGGGCGGCGTGGTAGCCGGGCAGCACGCGGCGGGCGATGTCGCGGGCGATGGCGTCGGCCGGGCGGGTGTGGTCGACGCCGATGGTGGGGTTGGCGTCGGCGGTGGCGGTGTGCTCAAGCAGGTCGGCGGGCAGCTGGCCGGTGATGGTCATGCGGCGCCCGGCGGCACCGGAGCGGTGGGACCCGGCGCGGTTCAATGCCAGGCGCTCACCGCGCGGCCCGACCAGGGTGATCTGGTCGTCGTACTCGGTGGCCCGGTCGGTGTCCCAGCCGGGGCGGTCGACCGTGCGCAGGTGGAAGGCGATGGCGTCGCCGACGGCGAACATGCGTAACGGCGCGGTGGTGGTCATCGTTTCACTCTCCGGTCGGTTCCGGCGGCCAGCTTGGCCGCGAGGGCGGGTCGGCAGATGGGGCACATGCGGGCTTTGCCGCCCTGGCTCTTGAGTCGGCGTTCGCGGAAGCGGTCGCCGGTCCAGGTGCGGGCGCACTGCCAGGTGATCCCGGCGCGGCGCACGTGCCACAGCAGGTTCGCTCCGGCGCTGGTGCCGTGCTTGGCCAATCGGTCGTGCAGGTCATCGGCCCAGCCGAGGTAGTGCGTGGCGTGCCTGAACGGCTTGTCGAAGTGCAGCAGGTAGATGGTGCCGGGGACTCCGGCGGCGGCAGGCCCGAGTGTGGTGGTGGTGGCCATGCCCGCAGTATGCACGCCCGGCGTGCAGGTGGTCAACGCGGGGGGTAAAAGCACGGCCCCCCACACAGCAGCGTGGGGGGCCGTTGGGGGATGGGGGAAACTACTCGGTGCCCGCCGCCTCCTCCTCCCGCGGCCGCAGCCGAGCGATGATCTTCTTGGCGCGTTTCTCGTTCATGCCCCACCGCGTCTTCATCGAGTTGGGCGTGGGCCACCGCCCCCCGCCGTCCACCTCACGCTGGAGGGTGTCGAGCTTGGCCTGGTCGTCCTCGGTCCACCGCACCCCCACCGGCGCCGTCGTCGCGGTGGACAGCGCCGAGGTGGTGGCGCGACCGGTGAGGGCCACCACGCTCACCGCCTCACCCTCACGCCGCGCCGAGGGCACCGGCCGCAGCCGCGGCGTCGTCGGGGGTGCGGGGGTGTCCAGTGCGCCGTAGTCCTCGTCGGTCAGGGCGGGCACCGGATCGTCGTCGGGCTCGGTGGCCGGCCTGCGCGCGTCGCCTACCGGACCCACCGGCGATCCCGTCCACGGGACCTGCGTGAGGTCCTCCTTCTCGCGGTCGGGCAGGTGCACCGGCACCGCGGTACGCGTGCCGTCGGCCTGGTCCACGTGCGCCATGGCGTTGGGCTCGGCGGGGAGGGAGGTTTCCACGGCGGCCGCCGGTGCGGCGGGAGTGGCGGCGGGCGGTGCGGTAGGCGTGCGTCCCGCCTTCCACGCGGCCACCAGCGGCGCGACGAACAGGGCGACCAGGAAGTCCACCACCACCATCGTGAGCGGCGCCCACGCGGAGACGATGAACCCGCCGATGTCGTGCTGCCCGGCGACCAGGTTGGCGGCCAGGGTGCCCGCGGCGGCCAACCCGGCCGCGACCCACACCAGCCAGTGGACCGGCTTACTGGTGATGCGCCGCCAGTAGATGACGGCGAACACCGCCAGCAGCAGGCCGTCAGTGGTGAGTGGCCGCCAGCGGGCCATGTCCGGGCCCATGCCCAGGTGCGCCCCGTATTCGTGGGCGACCAGGCGGGCGTGCCAGTAGGAGTCAACGAGCGCGATGCCGCCGACGAAGATGAGGAGCGCACCGAGGAGGGCCCCGGCCACGATCACGCCGACCTGCTGCGGCGAGATGGTGACCGTGCGGCGGCCCGGTGCGGCGGGCGTGGTGGTCATGCGCCACATCATTGCACGCCGGGCGTGCGCGGTGTGCGGGACCGTGTCCGTTAGTCCGTTCGATACAGACACCGACCGTGCCGTGACCGTGTCGCGCTGCCCGGTGGGCACGGTCACGGCACGGTCGTACCGATCGTGCGGCATGGTCACGGCACGATCGTGACCAGCGCAAACGCGTTACGGCACGGTCAAGCACGGTCTGACACGGTCAGCAACCATGCCAGCCGAAGGGCCCCCGTTTCCGCAGGTACAAGCGGTGTACGGGGGTGCCGCGCCGGTGCCGACCGTGCCGACCGTGCCGACCGTGTCAGACCGTGTCAGACCGTGTCGTGGGGCGCGAGTACGCACGGCCAGATGGGCAGCTGCCCGGGCGGTACCGGGATGGGACGGCGCACCCGCGCGGGCCGAAGTGGGATGAGCTCGGCGTACGGCACGACGCGCGGTGGGCCGCCCGCGGCGGGACGCACGACGTGGTTACCGGTGCGGTCGACCGGCGCGGCGACAACGACGAACAGCTGAGCGTCGCCGGCCACGGCCACCGGGTCGCCCTCCTCGAACCGAGGGGGCAGCCGCGGCGGCCTGCGCACCGGCGCCATCTCGGTCACATCGCGCCGACCAGGTGGATGACGCCCTGCACCAGCCCGGCGAACAACGCGGGCAGGACGGGGGCGGCGAGTGCGGCCGCGGACAGGGCGAGGGCACACGGCTGGTACCGCTTCTGGCGGAGCCATTCCTCGCTCAACGTCTCGTCGCCCTCGGTGCGCTGGGCCTCTACGCGGGTGGACCCGGTGCGCACCGTGTACCCGATGGTGATGTTGTCATGGCTGCCGATGGAGATGCCGGAGTGGGTGCGGGCGTCTCCGTAGATGTGACTCAGCCAGCCGGCGGACACGGCGGCCCCGTACATCCACGCATAGTCGTGCAGCAGGGGTGCCGGGGCGAACCACAGTGCGGCGGCGGTGGCCGCACCCACGCCGAGCGCGGTGCTGATCCGGTGGGTGCCGCCGCGGTGGCGCCA
>Ga0070682_100002128_pt1 | contig 10999 bp, 12 predicted proteins | sample KBSC63LmetaG_FD_64668 | JGI IMG/M metagenome (GOLD analysis project Ga0070682, IMG submission 64668) | Corn rhizosphere microbial communities from Kellogg Biological Station, Michigan, USA - KBS C6-3L metaG | ecosystem: Host-associated > Plants > Roots > Rhizosphere | place: USA: Michigan... | reverse complement strand
TTTCCAATTCCGGAGCTGAAAAGCTGAATACGGATTTTTTATTCAAAAGGTTTTCAAAACTTTCAACAGATAACAGCGGAAGTGGGCTGGGACTCGCTATCATTCAGGAAATCTGCAGGTTTCATCATTGGACGATCAGCTATCGCTTTGAAAACAATCGCCATATCTTCACTGTTAAATTATAGTTAAAGAATTTCACGGCTCCGGCAATTCAAAATTTCTTCTAAATCGCATTGCACCTTTGTATGGAAAATACTGAGGCAGATATTTATTTGTAAATGACTGAAAAACAAATCTTCATTCACAATAATTATCTGGTCTTCTGAATCAATGCCATTTGTGGCATCTAAAAACAAAGCAAAATGAGAACAGCAAACAAAGTAGCAGCCGTTACACTCCTTTTCTGGCTTATGAAAATTGTAGCCACTACATTGGGGGAAACTTTGGGTGATTTTATTTCTATGACTCTTAATCTGGGATATGTTGTAGGAATTTTGGTTACACTCGCATTTTTCATTCTCATATTATCCGTACAGCTTCGTGTAAAAAAATATATTCCGGCAGTTTACTGGATCGTGATTATCGCAACAACAACTTTAGGAACAGAAATCTCCGATTTTATCGACCGTACTTTAAAAGCAGGATATCTGGTGGGGAGTCTGATTTTGCTTTTTGGTCTTTTAAACTCCTTATTCTTATGGTATAGAAAATATAAAAACCTTGAGGTTTATCCCATTTTTGAAAGAAATAAAGAATTCTATTACTGGACGGCCATCTTATTTTCCAATAGTCTGGGAACAGCTTTCGGGGATTTTCTGAGTGATAATTTAGGACTTGGATATATGACGGGAGCTTTGATCACCGGGCTCATTATATTAATAGTAGTGGCACTTCATTATTTTACAAAAATTAATCATGTTGTCCTGTTCTGGATTGCTTTTGTTTTTACCAGACCATTTGGTGCCACATTCGGAGATCTTTTGACAAAATCTTTAGCTAAAGGAGGTCTGGACCTTGGAACACTCAATGCTTCCCTGATATCTCTTGCTCTGATGGTTTTAATGATTATCATTTCACAAAGAAAACACAGCCGGGAATTACCTCTTCAAAACGAATAATTAATATTTCTCCTTATAACAAACTTTTTATAGAAAATAAAGACTAGCAGAATGAATAAGACAGCCTTGTTATTTTTCCCAACCTGTATGGTAATTTCTTCCCTTGTTTCAGCGCAAACAGCTTCTGTAACGGCATCCGGAAGAATCATGAATAAAGATAAAACTGCAATACCTTACGCCCATATTATTTTAAAAAAAGAAAAAGACAGCACTTTTACTGCAGGAACCATTACCAATGAGGAAGGACGATTTTCCATTACAGGCATAAAACCGGACCATTATCTTCTGGAAACCTCCATCACCGGATATGATACGTACACTCAGCCTGTTTTCATAGGAAGTCTTTCAGAGTTTCTGGAAATCCCTGCCATTGAACTGAATCAGAAACAGGAAAATGAAACCAAAATAGAAGCCATCACCATTACGGCATCTAAAAAAAATGAAATAGACAGCCGCCTTGATAAAAAAACCTATTCTGTTGCAGATAACATCAGCCAAAGTGGCGGATCGGTATTACAAAGTATGCAGAACCTTCCCGGAATTACTGTGCAAGATGGTAAAGTACAATTAAGAGGAAATGATAAAGTAACGATACTTATTGACGGTAAACAGACTGCACTCACCGGATTTGGAAGCCAGACAGGACTGGATAATATTCCGGCTTCTGCTATTGATAAAATTGAAATCATCAACAATCCTTCCTCAAAATATGATGCGAATGGAAATGCAGGAATCATCAATATTATCATGAAAAAGAACAAACAGAACGGATGGAACGGTAAAGCAGGATTTACAACAGGTTTAGGTTCTCTTTGGGTAAGAAAAGAAAACCTTCCCACAATAAGACCGCAATATACACTAACACCTAAAATAAATCCTTCACTGTCTGTTAATTACAGAAAAAACAAGGTAAATATATTTTTGCAGGCCGATAATTTATATACCGAAACCCTTAATAAAAATGAATTTGTAACCCGTACTTATGATGATGGAACTATTATTAATTCTCAGCTGAAAAGAAACAGAAATACGAATTTTTTCACCACTAAAGCAGGAATAGACTGGACCATTGATCCGCAAAATACCTTAACCATTTCAGGAATGTATGGAAGCGAAAAGATCATCGACAGGGGAGATCAGCCGTTTTTCAATGGAGATATGTCCCAACGTCTTCGCCTGTGGCAGTTTTTGGAAGACGAACTGAAAACAACCGTGATGGGAACTGCTTCTTATCAGCATAAATTCAAAGACGCAGGGCATGTTTTGAATGTAGGATTCAATTATACTTTCCACAGAGAGGATGAAAAGTATTTCTATGATAATTATCTTCCTTCTTCCACAGGAACGGATGCTTTTAAGTTACTCTCTGATGAACAGGTGTATGATTTCAATGTAGATTATGTAAAACCTTTAAAATACGGCCGAATAGAAACCGGAATTAAATTAAGAAACAGAAGCATTCCTACCAATATGAATTTTATTCCCGGTACCAACTCTGTGCTGGATGCTTCTGCAGGAGGAAAAGCCGATTATAAAGAGTTTATTCCTGCGGTGTACGGAAATTATGTTTTTGAAAATGAAAAATGGGAAGCAGAACTGGGATTAAGACTGGAATATGTAAAAATTCAATACGATGTAAATCCCAACCACCCAACTTATAAAAGTGACGGATACAATTATACCCAGCCATTCCCGAATTTCAGACTTGCTTATAAGCTTGATGACCGCAATAAGTTCTCTGTATTTTATAATAGAAGGGTAGACCGTCCTAATGAAGTGGACATCCGTATTTTTCCAAAGTATGATGATGCAGAAATCATTAAGGTAGGAAATCCGGCACTCCGTCCTCAGTTTACGAATTCTCTTGAGCTTGGATATAAACACAATTGGGATAACGGATATCTATATTCTGCTTTATACCACCGTTTTGCCACCGGAACCATCACGAGAATTTCAAGTATTGTTCCGAACAGTACTCTTATTTATGCCATATTCCAGAATGCCGGAAAAAGCTATAATACAGGAATTGAAACGATATGGAATCAAAAGATATCGGATGTCTATTCCTTTAATGTAAACGGAAATTTATACCGTAATCAGATCAATGCATTTACTGTAGAAAATCTGTATCCAAAACCTAATACTTTCTCGGCAGACCTGCAGACTGCCATCTCAGGGAATGTTAAAATGAATAATGTTTTTCATTTTTCAAAAGGATTGGACATGCAGTTTACACTCGTTTATCTGGCTCCGGATATTATTCAGCAGGGAAGAATAAAATCAAGGTTTTCTATGGATGCAGGAATGAAAAAATCCATTCAGAAAGGGAAGGGCGAACTGTTTTTAAATGCTTCGGATTTACTCAATACAATGGTCATCAAAAAGTCAATTCACGGCAGCGGGTTCGCTTATACAAGCAATGATTATTATGAAACTCAGGTGATCCGGTTTGGGTATAGTTATAAATTTTGATACGGAATTGAATAATTATAAATGTGATTTAGGATGAAAAAATACTTTCAAAAAACACTGGTGTATATCTTGGTTTTGAGTTCAGCTTTAAGCACAATCAATGCTCAGAATACAAATGACACTATTGAAGTTCAGAAACCTTTACAGGATAGCATAATCACTACAGAAATTCAAAAGAGCAAATTGAATTATAAAAGCCTGATTATTCCAACAGCATTCATTGCCTATGGAGTAGCAGGTTTGACGATGAATAATCTGAAACAACTTAATATTTCTACAAAAGTGGAGATCAGCGAACATCAGCCCACACAAATAAAACTGGATAATTATACCCAGTATGCTCCTGCAGTCATTGTATATGGACTGAATGCAGCAGGGATAAAAGGGAAACATAACCTGAGAGACCGTACTATCATTTATGCTTCTTCACAATTAATTGCGGCAGCCTTTACAATGCCTTTAAAGTATCTTGTAAAAGAGGAAAGACCGGACAGATCTAATACTTTGTCTTTTCCGTCAGGACACGCGGCAACAGCATTTTCTTCAGCACAGTTTATGTTCAGGGAATATAAAGACACTAATTTCTGGCTGAGCATTTCAGGATATCCGTTTGCTATTTTCACAGGGGTATACAGAATGCTGAATGATAAGCACTGGCTGGGGGATGTTGTGGCAGGAGCCGGATTTGGAATTCTGTCTACCGAACTTGCCTATTGGCTGTTTCCAAAAATTGATAATTTATTGCGAGGGAAGAACAAGAGTAAAAATACACTCTCTTCCACAATGGTAATGCCATTTTATCAGAATAAAACTGTAGGAATAGGTTTAGTAAAAACTTTTTAACATACAAGCACGGTTCAGTATTGAATGGTGCTTGTATTTATACTACTTTCGCCTTGCGAATTATTTTTGCCAACAGGTTCGGAAAAAATCTCTTCAGATAAACAGCCATTACTTCTTTACCTCCTATGGCTTTTTGTTTTTTCTGTTTTTCAATGGCATGGAGCATTTTTTTTGCGAAAATATCTACAGGCATTCCATTTTCCGTGGCATCATCCATTGTGCCTTGTGATGAACCGTCTCCTGTAACTGCATTAATGGAAATATCGGTCTGTATAAAACCCGGACAAATAATCGTAATCCTAATATTCTGACTGAATAATTCTGCCCGTAAAGCATCGAAAAAACCATGTAAAGCATGTTTTGCTCCGGCATAACCACTTCGCATAGGAGCTCCGAATATTCCCATAAGACTGGATACAACCGCAATCTGTCCTCCATTGTTTCGGATCATATAAGGTACTGTTGCTTTAGTAAGGGCCACCGTTCCGATATAATCAATGTCTATAAGTTGTTTATCCACTTCAATATCCGTTTCCATGGCTAAAGAACGTTGAGAAAGTCCTGCATTATTAATCAGAATATCAATCTTTCCAAACTGTTCTGAGGCTTTTGCTGCAATGGCAGGCATTTCTTTATAATTCTTCAGGTCTAAAGGAATCACTGCATACCGATCTGTATTCAATCCGGCTTTTTCAGCCACCGCGTGCAGCTGTTCTTCTTTTCTGGACGACAGGATGATTTTGGCATTGCTGTTCTTTGCAAGACTTGTTACCAAAGCTTCTCCGATACCTGATGAGGCTCCGGTAACCCAAATCACTTTATGATCGAAATAACTGCTCATTCTTTACTATTATTTAATTTTTAAGTCCTGCAATATATTTTCCGGCTTTCATTCCTGAAAAGATACAGCCTCCCAAAAATGTACCTTCCAACGCTCTGTAACCGTGCATTCCGCCACCTCCAAAACCAGCCACTTCTCCGGCAGCATACAATCCCTCAATAATGCTGTCGTCATCTTTTAAAACCTGACCATTCAGATTGGTTTTTATACCTCCTAATGTTTTACGGGTTAAAATATTGAGCCGTACAGCAATCAAAGGTCCGTTTTCAGGAGCTAAAATCTTATGGGGAGCAGCTACACGCCCAAGTTTATCCCCTAAATAATTCCGGGTATTCCGGATATAATTAACCTGAGTATCTTTTGAAAATTTATTGTCTAATTCTCTGTCACGGGCTTCAATCTGAGATTTTATTTTTTCATAATTCAAAAGGTTATTTCCGGCCAGCTCATTCATCCTGTTAACCAAATCTTCCAGATTATCTGATACAATAAAGTCTTTTCCATGTTCTTTAAAGGCTTCTACCGGTCCCGGAGCCTTTTTACCAAAAATCCTTTTCAGAAAAAGAACATAATCTTTGTTCGTGATATCCGGATTCTGTTCTGAACCTGAAAGGGCAAATTCTTTTTTAATAATTTTCTGAGTGAGGATAAACCATGAATAAGAAAAACCTGTTTCCTGTATATACTGTAAAGTTCCCAGTGTATCAAATCCGGGAAGAAAAGGAGCAGGGAGACGTTTTCCTTTTGCATCAAACCATAACGAAGAAGGCCCAGGCAATATGCGGATTCCGTGGTTAGGCCAGATCGGATTCCAGTTTTGCAACCCTTCTGTGTAATGCCACATTCTGTCGCGGTTGATAATATGAGCTCCTGTATTTTCTGCGATGCCAATCATTTTGCCATCTACATAAGCAGGAACTCCACAAACCATATTTTCCGGTGCTTTACCAAGTCTTTCCGGCCAGTTTTTTCTTACCAGCTCATGATTGGCGCCAATTCCTCCGGAAGCTATAATGATATTCGGAGCGGTATATTCAAATGTTGAAATAACAGTTCTGTTAGTCTCTGCACCTCTTTCCTGAGCATCGTTTTCCAGAATATCTCCTTTGAGCCCTTTCATTTTTCCATTTTCCACCAGTAATTCTGTCACTCTGTGCCTGAACTTCATCTGCAGCAATCCCTTTTCCTGAGCTTTGTATGCTTTTTCTACAAAAGGTTTTACGACTCCTGTCCCGGTTCCCCAACTCACATGAAAGCGAGGCACTGAATTTCCATGTCCTGTTGCAGAACCATCACCACGCTCTGCCCAGCCTACCATAAACATCAACTTGATGCCTAATTTGGAAATGTATTCATACTTTTCACCTGCAGCAAATTTCAGATAAGCTTCAGCCCATTGACGGGGCCAGTAGTCTTCCGGACGATCGAAACCAGCTGTTCCTTTCCAATCCTGAAGTGCCAGTTCATAAGAATCTTTGATCCCCATTTTCCTTTGCTGTGGCGAGTTAATAAGAAACAGCCCTCCGAAAGACCAGAATGCCTGTCCTCCTATATTCTGTTCAGTTTCCTGATCCAAAAGCAGTACTTTTTTTCCGGCATTGGTAATTTCCATGGCAGCAGTAAGCCCTGCCAGTCCGCTTCCTATGATGATGGCATCAGGCCGGAATGTTTCTTCCATTTTTAGGTATTTTTGTTGAATGATACTTACTATAAATGTATTAAATATTTAAAACCAAAAAAATATAAGCTGCAAAATATTCAGTATTTAATACTAGAGTTGTTTAAACTTGACAAAATCACAAAAAATTTTCATTTTAAAACACTGTTATTCAGGGAAATTAACTTCATTACTGGATCAGCCATTCACGGGAAACACAGTTCATTATAGAATTTTGAACTTAGAATGTGATTCATATCACTCAAAAAAACTGTTCTCTTCAAAATATCCCGTAAACGCTGATTTTCCTGTAATCCTCTATAAAACATTTCTATCTTTGTGAAAAATAGAAGTATGAAGTATTTGTTTATCATTGCCTGCTTTGTCTGTTCCATTTTCAGCCAGGCACAGCAAAAACAGGATCCATGGAAAGACAGCCAGCTGATGGACCCTGCGTTACTGGCTTCCCGAATCGAAAAACATAAAACAAAAGATCTGGTAATCATTTCGGTGGGTCCTGAGGCCATCATCAAAGGTTCTGTAGACATTGGACCAACACATGAGCCTGAGAACCTGGAAAAACTGAGAAACTATCTGAAAGACATTCCTAAAAACAGAGAAATCGTAATCTACTGCGGATGTTGTCCTTTTGTAAAATGTCCTAATATACGTCCTGCTTTTGCTTTACTGATGGAAATGGGCTTTAAAAACGCGAAGCTTTTAAATCTTCCGAAAAACATCAAAACAGACTGGCTGGATAAAGATTATCCTACAAATGATTAATATGAAGAATGCTTTAACTCTGTTACTTTTAATAATTTTCTCAGGATCTGTTGCCGCTCAAAGTACAATAGAAGTAGGGAAAAAAGCTCCTGAAATTACAATGACCAAGGCTGACGGAACTTCATTTGCCCTTTCAACATTAAAAGGAAAGATAGTTCTGATTGATTTCTGGGCAACCTGGTGTGCTCCCTGTGTAGAGGAACAGCCTGAGCTGAAAACATTTTATGATACCTATTCTGAACAGGTAAAAAATAATAAGTTTGAAATTCTGGGGATTTCTTTAGATAAAAATAAGGAAAGCTGGCAGAAAGCAATTGACAGATTTAATATCCAGTGGATACAGATCAGTGATTTAAAATTCTGGAAAAGTCCTGTCGCAAAACTTTACGAAATTGATGAGCTTCCTTTTAATATCATCATCGACGGACAGGGAACGATTTTAGCTAAGAATCTTCACGGTAAGGAGCTGGAAGAGTTTTTAAAGAAAACTTTAAATCAGAATTAAGAATATAAAATGTGCTGATGCTGTACATGCCAGTAATCTTTTAAGTATTCATGAGGTGGATCTGATGTTTTTGGATCTCCACCTTCCCATGGTAAAAGGCTTTGACTTTCTGAGAAAAATAAAAAATCCTCCATTCGTTATTGTTACCACGGCCTATCATCAGTATGCCGTAGAAGGTTACGAACTTGATTTTGCAGATTATTTGATGAAACCTATTCCCTATGAGCGTTTTCAGACTGCGTTTCAAAGGACAAAATAGAAGTTAAGTCGGCCAATGTCATTCAGATTAGGGGGAAAAACCTTCCGGTGGGAAGGACGTATAAGCTGTTGTTGGAGCTTTAAGAGGAAAATGTTTAAACCACCCCGTCAAAAATCTAAAATTTTTGCCACCCCTCCGAGGGAGGGGAATTTTCAGTCGTTCTATTCAAAATTCAGGAAACCGGCAATTTTGCTGTTTCTGTTTCTCAGTTTATAGTTTTAGTAGATTTTATCGCGTTGTTGATATATACCTTTGACTCAATTCTTTACTTTTTATCCAAATTTACAAAGCAAAAGATACTTGATGAAAAATCAAAAAAAGAGTGAAAATCACCGGAATATAGAAAACCAAATGAGATAAATGTGGTTAGTTGATTATGCTAATGTTGAATGATGATTGGCTTAATGATTAGTGATAATCTTAAGCCAATTTCTTTTTCAGGAGGAATATCTTATTTTAAAATATTTTAAGCCCAACTATTCCTACAACAATCAGTAATGCAGAAAGCAATCGTAAAATACTTGCTGAGTCCTGAAAAAACAGAATTCCCACCAATAAAGTTCCTACAGCACCAATTCCGGTCCAAACTGCATAGGCTGTTCCAATAGGGATGCTTTTCTGAGCGTACCAGAGAAATCCGCCGCTAACGGACATACATATGATCGAAAATATGATCCAGCTCCATTTATTATTTTCCGGTTGTTGAGATAATTTAAGTCCTAAAGGCCATCCAATTTCAAAAATTCCTGCGATAATTAATGCAATCCAGTTCATACTACTTATTTTTAATGATGTTGCTTTTATTGAAAATTTCATTAAAAATGAGTTCTTTACAATAAAAGGCTCCATCTCAATTACTACTGCAAAATTACCATTACCCATTCATATTCAATATAATAAACTTTGCGACACTGCAAAAAAGAGAGATAGAACGTATGATACAGACAGTGAACCGTTCAATATTCCATAATGAATGTAATTCTGAATATATTCCTAATATTAATATCTTTATACCTTGGAAAAGAGTGAGCAGAAATCTTTTTTTTCTTCAGACCTATTCATCTCAATTATGCTAACAGATATCATTACAAGTCATCTTAACGTCCTTTTTTGTGGAATCAATCCCGGTTTAAAATCATCGGATGACGGCCATCATTTTTCGGGAAAGAGTAACCGTTTCTGGAAAGTCCTTCACCAGTCGGGGTTTACTTCTTATGAAATTGAAGCAGTGAATGATACTTCTATTCTGGATTTCGGGCTGGGGCTCACCACTGCTGTCGCAAGGGCAACTTCCCGTGCTGACGAACTTTCAAAAGAAGAGTTTGACAATGCTTTGGATGCATTTAAAGCAAAAATAACAGAATCCCAGCCTCAATATATAGCTTTTCTCGGTAAGGCTGCTTACAAAGCTTTCTCTAAAAAGAAAGAAATTCTATGGGGACTGCAGGCAGAAGATTTCTGTGGAGCAAAAGTCTGGGTTTTGCCTAATACCAGCGGTTTGAACCGGGGATTTTCACTCGATCAGCTGGTTGCTTATTATAAAGAGTTTTATCATACAATTCACGAATTGTAATTGTTATATTGTATTAGGTTTACTCACATATTTATTTCCTTTCACAAAAAAACGCCAGGGTAAAAGGGCATCTTCCTGAGCATACGCAACGCCTATACGGGGAGCTTTTATAATGTCATCGGCAGGATATTGAATTCCGTGATCTTCAATCCATATTTCATTTCCATCCAGATCTTTTTTATTAAAAGATTGATCAATACCTAAAGCTTTGGCTGCAGATCCGGGGCCGGAAGAAATAGCTGCTTTACCGGCAGACATATTCCGTCTGAGTTCCATGATGTCTTTTCCTATTAATGGCTCAACAGCTCTGATTAACACAGCGTGAGGCTCATCTTTTACAGAAGTTACAACATTGAACAGATGATGAATTCCGTAGCATAGATAAATATAGGAAACACCACCATGACTGTACAACGTTTCCGTGCGGTTTGTCCGTCTGCCGCCATACGCATGGGAAGCTTTATCCAGAACTCCGAAATAGGCTTCTGTTTCTACAATAATTCCGGCAGTTACTTCATCATTGATATCTGTAAAAAGAACTTTTCCCAGAAGATCCTGAGCGAGAAAAAGAACGTCTTGGTTTGAATAATAGGAGAGTGGCAGTTTCAAATGAGTGGTTTTATGTATTTAATAAGTTAAAAGTAAGGATATAAAAACAATTTTCATAGAGTTAAACAGATTGTCACTACATTTGATTATGAATTTCATTCACCCAAAAAGCAAAATTATGATGAAAGCTTTTAATCTGACGCTGTTTATGGTCACTTTTTGTCTGACAGCATTGTCATTCAGTATTCCTTATCAGCAGTCTTATCAAAAAATGATTGTCGGGAAGTGGCAGCCGGTACTCTCAGAAAGTGAAGGGATTGAAGCTAATGGAAACCGAACGGTAAAAAATTACAAATTAAACAGCAAAGACCTCATGCAGTTTAATGCTGACGGCTCCAT
>Ga0070682_100002127_pt1 | contig 11000 bp, 8 predicted proteins | sample KBSC63LmetaG_FD_64668 | JGI IMG/M metagenome (GOLD analysis project Ga0070682, IMG submission 64668) | Corn rhizosphere microbial communities from Kellogg Biological Station, Michigan, USA - KBS C6-3L metaG | ecosystem: Host-associated > Plants > Roots > Rhizosphere | place: USA: Michigan... | reverse complement strand
CGCCGTTGACCCGCGTGGTCTCGACGTTGGCCTCCTGCGCGACCAGCTTCTGCAGGCTCCCGGGGCCGAACGAGCCGAACTCCGACAGGAGCACCGCCTTGCCGTAGGCCTTCAGGACGACGGTCACAAGCGCGTCGCCGAGCACGTAGGCGCGGCTCGGCCGCTCGCCCGGCGGCAGCACTAGCCGCACGCGGGTTCGGCGCTGCGCCTCCTGCAGGGTCACGGGGAACCCGAGGCCGGCGGCATGGGAGCGCTCGGTCGTCTGCGGCAGCGTGTCGATGCGAACCACGGTCGCGCCACCGAGGTGGAAGAAGTCGAGGATCGCCGTCCTCGCCTGCGGAACCGAGAAGGCGGCCGCGAGGGCGACCACGGCCAGCGCGACCGCGACCGAGGCGCGGCCCCACGCAACGGGCTTTCGATACGTGCGTTCCAGCACGGCCGGCGCCAGGTCCGGCGTCGGCGGGAAGGCGACCTCGCGGCCGAGCTCCTCCAGGCGCAGCTCGAGCTCGTTCACGCCCCTTCCTCCTCCAGCGTCTCGCGCAGGCGCGCGAGCGCGCGAGAGAGCCTCGACTTGACCGTGCCTGCGCGGATGCCGAGGGCCGCCGCCGTCTCGGCCTCGGTCAGGCCGAGCAGGTAGCGGCAGGCGATCGCGTCGCGCTGGTCGTCCGGCAGCCTCTCGACTGCGACCAACAGGCGCTCCCGCTGCTCGCCGGCCAGCAGCGCCGCCTCGGGGGACGGGACCGCGTCCCCCGGGCGGACCTCGAGGGCCGCGCGCAGCGCCAGGCGCTCGCGGCGCACGGCCGAGCGGCGGCGGTTGCGGGCCTCGTTCGCGACGATGCGCAGCAGCCAGGGCCGCAGCTCGGCGCCGCGGCGGAAGTGGCCGAGTGCGCGGTAGGCCTTCACGAATCCGTCCTGCGCCGCCTCCTCCGCATCGGCGGCGTTGCCGGCGAGGAGGTAGGCCGTTCGGAACGCGAGTCCCTGGTGTGTGCGCACGATCGTCTCCCAGGCATCGAGGTCGCCGCCCCGGGCCCGCTCCACGAGCCCGGCTTCGTCCAGTGGCCGGTCCACCACCGCGGGTCCTACACCGGCGGGCGGCTGTGGGTTCCGCGGCTGGTGGCCTCACCGCGGCCAGAGGTCGCCCTCGACCAACTCGACCGAGTTGCCGGCCGGGTCGCGGACGTAGAGCGAGCGGGCGCCGCCGCGCGCCCACTCGTGCTCGTGCTCGATCTCGACGCCCGCCGCGGCGAGCCGCTCGCGCCACCGGTCGAGGCTCTCGACCGAGAACGCCACGTGGACGCTGCCGCCGGACGGGCCATGCGAGGGCACGAGGCGGCCCGGTTGTGAGGACTGGGCCGGATCGAAGAGCAGCAGGATCCCGTCGTCGTCGAGCCGGAAGGCCGTGTCGTCGACCTGCCGCAGCCCGAGTACGTCGCGGTAGAAGGCCGCCGCTGCCTCCAGGTCGGGGGCGTAGACGACCGTCTCGTAGACGCCCCGCGGTCTCACGGCGACTGAGCCTATCCCGGTACGCTCGAATCGATGCCGAGGCTGGTCGGGATCAACCACGTCGCGCTCGAGGTCGGCGACCTCAAGGAGGCGCTCGACTGGTACGGCCGCATCTTCGAGCTCGAGGTCGAGCAAGAGGCGGCGTTCCCGCGGATGGCGTTCGTGCAGCTGGGCGACCAGTTCATCGCGTTCTCGGAGGGCCGCTCGCAGCCGTCCGACACCGAACGGCACGTCGGCCTGGTCGTGGACGACAAGCAGGCGACCCGCGAGGCGCTCGAGGCCGCCGGCGCAACGATCCTGCCCGGCCGTTTCCTCGACTTCGTCGACCCGTGGGGTAACCACGTTCAGGTCGTGGCCTACTCCGACATCCAGTTCTCGAAGACGCCCGAGGTGCTGCGCGGGATGGGGCTCGACCTGCCGAAGTCCGAGCACGCGCTCGCCGAACTCCGCGACAGCGGGCTGGCGTGAGCGCGAGCGTCGAGCTGCGTGTGCCGACGCTCGACGACGTTCGCGCTGCGAGAGAGCGAATCGCGCCGCACCTGCCGCCGACGCCGCTGCTCGCCCACGGCGCCCTGAGCGAGCTCGTCGGCACCGAGATCCTCGTCAAGCACGAGAACCACCTGCCGACCGGCGCGTTCAAGGTGCGGGGAGGCGTCAACCTCCTCTCGCGGCTCGGCGAGGACGAGCGCCGTAGTGGCGTCGTGACCGCGTCTACGGGCAATCATGGCCAGTCGATCGCGTTCGCGGGCGGCCGGTTCGGCGTGCGAGCGGTCGTCTGCGTGCCCGAGGACGCGAACCCGGTCAAGCTCGCGGCGATGAAGCGCCTCGGCGCCGAGCTGGTCGTCCACGGGCGCGACTTCGACGAGGCGCGCGAGCACTGCGAGTCGCTGGCCGTCGAGCACGGCTATCGCTACGTGCACTCCGGGAACGAGCCCGACCTGATCGCCGGCGTGGGGACAGCGACGGTCGAGCTGCTCGAGGCCCGATCCGACGTCGACGTCGTGATCGTCCCGATCGGCGGCGGCAGCGGTGCGGCCGGCGCGTGCGTGGCCGGGAAGGGATTGAAGCCCGAGCTCGAGGTGATCGGCGTCCAGTCGTCGGCGGCGCCGGCCGCCTACCGCTCCTGGCGGTCGCGTCAGTTGCTCGAGGACCGGATGGCGACCCGGGCGGAAGGCCTCGCGACCAGAGTCGCGTTCGAGCTCCCACAGCGGATTCTGTGGGAGCGACTCGACGAGTTCGTGCTCGTTGACGAGTCGGAGCTCGACCACGCCGTCGTGCAGATGCTCGAGGGCACGCGCAACCTCGCCGAGCCGGCGGGAGCGGCGCCACTCGCCGCCGCGCTCCGGCTCCGCGAGCGCCTGGCCGGCAAGACGGTGGCCCTGATTCAGAGCGGCGGCAACATCAGCCCCGGCCAGCTACGAGAGCTCCTCGAACGGGAGGAGAGTCCAGCCGCCTAGGCGACGGCGGCTTCGCCGAGGAGCGCCTTCACCTCGGCGAAGAAATCTGGCTCGGGCTTGACCCGGTAGTCGGTCCCGAACTGGAAGGTGCGCGGGCCCTCGGAGGTGATGAGGTCGATCACGACGGGCGCCTCGCCCGGGAAGTCGCGGACGACCGCGGCGAGCTCGCGGATGATCCCCGCCCGCGCGCGTGTGGCGTCGAGCTTGAGCCGCACCTCCCGCCGCTCGGGTGTCGCCTCGAAGGCCGTCACCTCGAGCGCGATCAGCTTCGACTCGCCCTCCTTGTGGTCGACTCGCGCCTTCACGACGAGCACCTCGTCAGCCGCGAGCAGCTCGCGTGACGCGGCGTAGACCGAGTTGAAGACCACGACCTCCGCGCTGCCGACAACGTCGTCCAGCCGCAGGAAGACCATCGGGTCGCCCTTCTTCGTCGTCAGCTGCTTCACGGCCGAGACGATTCCGGCCACGGTCACGATCTCCCCGTCCCGGCGCTGCGAAAGCTCCGCGAGCGTGGCGTCCGTCTTCTTCCGTAGTTGCCCTCGCACCGCCTCGAGCGGATGCTCGGAGACGTAGAGCCCGAGCGTCTCCTTCTCCAGCCGCAGCAGCTCGTTCTTCTCGAACTCCGCGGGACTGATCGGCGGGTGCGAGATCGTCTCCTCGGCCTCGGCGAAGAGTGAGCTCTGCCCACGCAGCCGCTCATCCGATGCCCGCTGGCCGTGAGACAACGCGTGCTCGAGCGCCTCGAGCATCCCGCGCCGCGAGCCGCCGGTCGAATCCAGCGCGCCGCACTTCACGAGCGACTCCAGAGCCCGCTTGTTCACGACCTGCGGGTCGACGCGCTCGGTGAAGTCCCACAGCGAGGCGAACGGCCCGCCGTCGCCGCGCGCCGCGACGATCGCACGCGCAGCCGAGTCGCCGACGTTCTTGACCGCGTTCAGCCCGAACCGGATCTTCCCCTCAACGACGGCGAAGTCGCACTGGGAGCCGTTCACGTCCGGCGGCAGCACCTCGACGTCCATCTCGCGGCAGGCGTTGACGTAGAACGGCACGCGGTCCTTCGTGTTCATCACGGAGGAGATGAGCGCCGCCATGTACTCCTTCGGGTGGTGCGCCCTGAGCCACGCGGTGCGGTAGGCGATCAGCGCGTAGCAGGCGGCGTGCGACTTGTTGAAGGAGTAGTCCTGCGCCTGCTCCATGTCCTTCCAGAGCTGGTTCGCAACCGCCGGCGTGACCGAGTTCGCGGCGCAGCCTTCGAGGAACTTGTCCTTCAGGGACGCCATCAGCGAGTGGATCTTCTTGCCGATCGCCTTGCGCAGATCGTCCGCTTCGGCAGGCGTGAAGCCGCCGAGCTGCTTGGCGATCTCCATGTACTGCTCCTGGTAGATGCAGATCCCGTAGCTCGTGCCGGTGATCGCCTCCAGGCGCGGGTCGGCGTAGGCGACCGCCTCCTGGCCGTTCTTGCGCCTCGCGTAGCCCGGGATGTACCCCATCGGGCCCGGGCGGTAGAGCGCGACGAGCGCGATCAGGTCCTCGAACTCGGTCGGCTTGACCTGCCGGAGCGCCTCGCGCATGCCCGACGACTCGAACTGGAAGACGCCTGTCGCCTCGCCGCGCTGGAGCATCTTGTACGTGGCCGGGTCGTCGAGCGGGAGCTTCGAGATGTCGACATTGCCGACGAGCTCGACCGCCTTGTCGATCACGTCGAGGTTGCGCAGGCCGAGGAAGTCCATCTTCAACAGCCCGAGCGCCTCGACGTCCCACATCCCGAACTGGGTCACGACCTCCTGGTCGGCGCCCTTCTGCTGCAGCGGCACCAGGTCGGTCAGCGGCCGGTCGGCGATCACGACGCCGGCGGCGTGGATCGAGTCCTGCCGGATCAGGCCCTCGAGCGGCTTGGCGAGGTCGACGATCTCGCGCACGAGCGGGTCGGCGTCGTAGGCCTGCTTCAGCTCCTGCCCCGGCTTGAGACAGTCGTCGAGGAAGACCTTCGGGCCTTCCGGGATCAGCTTCGCGACCTTGTCGACCGAGCCGTACGGGATCTCGAGCACGCGCCCGGCGTCGCGGACGGCGGCGCGGGCCATCATCGTCCCGAAGGTGATGATCTGCGCGACCCGGTCGCGGCCGTACTTCTCGGCGACGTAGTTGATCACCCGGTCGCGGCCGGCGACGGCGAAGTCGATGTCCATGTCCGGCATCGACTTGCGCCCCGGGTTGAGGAAGCGCTCGAAGAGCAGGTCGTACTTGATCGGGTCGACGTCCGTGATCTCGAGGCAGTAGGCCGCGAGCGAGCCGGCCGCCGAGCCGCGGCCCGGGCCGACCGAGACGCCGTTCCGCTTCGCAAACGAGATGAAGTCCCAGACGATCAGGAAGTAGTCCGCGAAGCCCATCTCCTTGATCGTCTTGAGCTCGAAGCGGAGGCGCTCCTGGAGCTCCGGCGTCGCCCGCTCGTACCGCTTGGCAAGGCCCTTCTCGCAGAGCTCGACGAGGTACTCGAAGGCGTCCTTGCCTTCCGGAAGGGGGTACTTCGGGAGGAGGATCGTGCCGAGCTCGAGCGTCACGTTGCAGCGCTCGGCGATCTCGAGCGTCCGCCGCATCGCGTCCTCGTGCCCCGGGAAGTCGAGCGCCATCTCCTCCGGCGATTTGAAGAAGAACTGGTCGGTGTCGAACTTCCAGTGATTCGGGTTCTTGAGCGAGTCGCCCGACTGGATGCAGAGCAGCGCTTCATGCGCCTTCGCGTCCTCGTGGCGCAGGTAGTGGACGTCGCCCGTTGCGACGAGCGGCAGGCCGGCCTCGGCCGCGAGGCTCGCGAGCGCGGGGTTGATCCGCTGCTGGATGTCGAGGCCCGCGTTCTGCATCTCGACGTAGGTCGAGTCGCGGCCGAAGACCTGTGCCAGCCGGTCGAGGTCGGCGCGGGCGTCGTCCGGGCGGTTCTCCTCGAGTGCCTTGCAGACGCGGCCCGAGAGGCAGCCCGAGAGCGCCACGAGCCCGTCCGAGTGGCGCTCGAGCAGCTCCCAGTCGACGCGCGGCTTGTAGTAGTAGCCCTCGAGGTAGCCGGCCGAGGCGAGCTTGATCAGGTTCCCGTAGCCGGTGTTGTTCTCCGCCAGCAGCGTCAGGTGGGCGTAGCCCTTCTTCTGCGCGCGGCGGTCGTCGGCGACGTAGAGCTCGCAGCCGATCAGCGGCTTGACGCCGACCTTGCCCGTCTCGCGGTAGAGCTCGACCGCGCCGGCCAGCGAGCCGTGGTCGGTGAGCGCCACCGCCGACATCTCCAGCTCGGCTGCCCGCCCCGCCAGCCCGGGGATGCGGCACGCCCCGTCGAGAATCGAGTACTCGGAGTGGACGTGGAGATGGACGAACGGCGCCTCGGGCACGGCGACCAACCTTATCGCCGGGTCAGGACCGCACTCCCGGGCACGACCCGCGATGTTTCGACGGCCCGCCTCGGCGAGCATTTACGACGCACAACGACGAGAGGAGCAAACGATGAGAACGGGTCGCGGGGTACTGCTCGGAGCCGTGCTCGTCGCGCTGGCGGCAGGGGTCGCGGGGTGCGGCGGCTCGAGCAAGTCGAGCTCGGGCACGACAGGCAGCAGCGGTGGTGGAGGCGGCGGCAAGATCCAGGCCTGCGTGCTGCTGCCGGACACGAAGTCGTCCACGCGCTACACGCTGTTCGACGCGCCGTACCTGAGCGCCGCCTTCAAGCAGGCGAACGTCCCGGCTCAGGTGTTGAACGCGCTGAACGATCCGCAGAAGCAGAAGTCGCAGGCGCAGCAGTGCCTGGCGAAGGGGGCGAAGGTGATCCTGCTCGACCAGTTGAACGCGGCCTCCGGGACCGCGATCACCAACCTCGCCGTGCAGGAGGGTGCGAAGGTGATCGACTACGACCGGCTCGTCGTCGGCAGCAAGGCGGCGTACTACGTGTCGTTCGACAACGTCCGCGTCGGCAAGCTGCAGGGCCAGGGGCTCGTCAAGGGCCTGCAGTCGTCGGGCGCGTCCGGAACGCCGGTCGTCGCGCGGCTGAACGGCGGCATCACGGACAACAACGCGAAGCTGTTCAAGCAGGGCTACGACTCGATCCTGGACCCGCTCTTCGCGAACGGCCAGCTGAAGCCGGCGACCGCGGGCGACCAGTGGACCGACTGGGACCCGGTCAAGGGCCGGCAGATCTTCGACCAGATGCTCGCGCGCAACGGGAACAAGATCAACGGCGTGCTGGCCGCGAACGACGGCCTTGCGGGCGCGGTCGTCTCCTCGCTGAAGGCGCACGGCCTGAAGCCGGTCCCGCTGACCGGGCAGGACGCGACGCCCACGGGCGTGCAGTTCATCCTCTCCGGCTGGCAGACCGGGACCGTCTACAAGTCCGTCCGCAAGGAGGCCGACGCGGCCGCGGCGGCAGCGATCGCAATCGTGAAGGGCAAGCCTGTCCCGGGCGTGAACGCCACGACCAGCGGGACGAAGTCGATCCTGCTGACCCCGGTCTGGATCACGAAGTCGAACTACAAGCTGCTCTTCGACGACGGCTTCCTCAAGAAGAGCCAGGTCTGCACCGGCTCGTACGCGCAGTACTGCAGCTAACCGACGGCCGCGGTAGGCGCCTCGTCGCGTTCGGCCACATGGCACGCGACGAGGCGCCGCGGCCCGATCTCGCGTAGCGGCGGCGTCACCGTCTCGCACTCGGCGATCGCATACGGGCAGCGCGCGCGGAAGCGGCAGCCGGGCTGCGGGTCGATCACCTTCGGCGGCTCCCCCACGTCGGCGGCGTCGGAGATGCCGAGCTCGGCGCGCGGGTCCGGCACGGCCGAGAGCAGCAGCTGCGTGTACGGATGCTTCGGCCGCTGGATCACGTCCTCGGCCGGCCCCTCCTCGACGAGGTGGCCGGCGTAGAGGACGAGTACGCGGTCGGCGACGTAGCGCGCGCTCGCGACGTCGTGCGTGATGTAGAGGAACGAGACGCCCTCGCGCTCGCGCAGCTCGGTCATCAGGTTGAGCACGCCGATCCGGATCGAGACGTCGAGCATCGAGACCGGCTCGTCCGCGACGATCAGCTTCGGCTTGACCGCGAGGGCCGAGGCGAAGCCGACGCGCTGGCGCTGGCCGCCGCTCAGCTCGTGCGGGAACTTGGCGGCGACCCGCGCGGCCGGCAGCAACCCGACCTCGGCGAGCGAGCGCTCGACCTCGGCCTCGCGCTTTCGGCGGCCGACGTCGCGGCGGTGGAGGACGATGCCCCGCTCGATCGGGTGCGTCACGCGGTAGGCGGGGTTGATCGAGCTGTACGGGTCCTGGAAGACCATCGCAACGTCGCTCGCGTACGCCAGCCGCTGGCGCCGGGTGCGCAGGTTGCTCACCGGCCTGCCATCGAAGTAGATCTCGCCGGAGGTCGGCTTGTACACGCGTGCGAGCAGGCGGGCGATCGTGCTCTTGCCGCTGCCGCTCTCGCCGACGAGCGCGACGATCTCGCCCGGCTCCAGCTCGAAGCTGACGTCGTCGACTGCGTGCAGCTTCTGCCGCCCCAAGAGCTTGCCGACCCGGAAGTGCCGCGTCAGGCCCTCGACCCGAAGCAGCGGCTCGCTCACGCGACACCTTCCTTAGCCGGCTCCTCCACGGTCGCCGACTCGTGCAGGAAGCAGCGGACCAGCTCCCCGTCGACCTCGAGCAGCTGCGGCCGCTCGGCCTCGCAGCGGGCGAAGGCGTGCGGGCAACGCGGAGCGAAGCGGCAGCCGGCCGGCGGGCGCAGCAGGTCGGGCGGCGAGCCCGGGATCCCGAGCAGGCGCTCCTTCGCGCCGTGGATCGACGGAAAGGCCTCGAGCAGCCCGTGCGTGTACGGGTGGAGCGGTTTCTCGAACAGCTGCCGCGTCCGCCCGAGCTCGGCGACCTGCGCCGCGTACATCACGAGCAGCCGATCGGAGAAGTGCCGCACGAGCGACATGTCGTGCGTGACGAAGATCACCGCGAAGCCGAGCTGCTCCTGCAGCTCCTTGATCTGCACCATCAGCGAGCGCTGGCCGACCACGTCCAGGGCCGAGGTCGGCTCGTCCATCACGATCAGCTCCGGCGTGAAGAGCAGCGCCATCGCGATCATCGCCCGCTGCCGCATCCCGCCCGAGAGCTGGTGCGGGTAGCTGTGGAGGTGCACCGGGTCGATCGAGACGAGCCGCAGCACTTCCCTCGAGCGCTCCTCGATCTGGCGCTTCGTCATCGTCGAGTGCGCCTCGCAGGCGTCGCGCATCTGCGCAGCCACCGTCAGCACCGGGTTGAGCGCGTTCATCGCGCTCTGCATCACGACCGAGTAGTCGCGCCAGCGGATGTGGCGCAGCTGCTTGTCCGAGAGTGCGACCATGTCCTGGCCCTTGAACAGCACCTGGCCGTTCGTGATCTCGCCCGCGAGCGGCGCGCCCAGCAGCCGCGCGATCGCATAGACCAGCGTCGACTTGCCGCAGGCCGACTCGCCGACGACGCCCAGGAATTCGCCCTTGGCCAGCTCGAACGAGACGTCGTCGACCGCAACCACCGGCCCGTGCTCGGAGGCGTACGCGACGGAGAGGTTCCGGACCTCGAGGATGTTCCTCGGGTCCGCCGGCCGCGCTTGTACGACCTCCGCGCCCTCGGCGTCGACACCCTGTCGCTCGAGCTTCCGCAGCCGCAGCGCCGGGCTGGAGACCTCGTCGAACGCGTAGTTCATGAGCGCGAAGGCCGCGCCGAGGAGGGCGATGCAGACGCCGGGCATGATCGCCCAGTACGGCATCCCGGCCCCGAGCGCCTCGTTGTTCTCGGCCCAGTAGAGCATCGTCCCCCAGCTCTGGCTGTTCGGGTCGCCGAGGCCGATGAACTGCAGGCCGGCTGCGAAGAGGACGGCGTAGACCGCGGCGCCGAGGAAGCTCGCCAGGATCAGCGAGGTCATCGTCGGCAGGATCTCGTGGACGATCACGTACGACTTCCGCTCGCCGCGCACGCGGGCCGCCTCGAGGAAGTCGCGCGTCCGTAACGAGAGCGTCTGCGAGCGCAGCTGCCTCGCGCCGTAGGACCACCCGAGCACGCCGAGCACGACCACGAGCGTGAACAGGCCGGAGTTCTTCTCGTAGGCCGCGATCACGATGATCAGCGGGAAGATCGGGATCACGAGGATCACGTCGGTGACCAGCGAGAGGATCCCGTCGGTCGTGCCGCCGAGGTAGCCGGCCGAGACGCCGACGACGACCGCGATCACCGTCGCCAGGCCGCCGACGAGCAGTGCGATCAGGAGCGACTGGCGCGTGCCGAAGACGAGCTGCGAGAAGACGTCCTCGCCGTAGGCGGTCGTGCCGAACAGGTGGTGGATCGACGGCCCAAGCCCCGGCGGATAGATCTTCGCCCGCGGGTTGTCCGGCGCGATCTGGCCGGGGATCGCGGCGAGCACGACGAAGAAGAGGAGCAGGCCGAGTCCGACGAGCGCCTTCTTGTTGTGGATGACCGAGCGGAAGAGGTCGGCGCCGACGCTGCGCCTGGTCGCCTCCTCCGGCGGCCCGGAGCCGACGGTCGCGCCGGCCGGCTCGAGCGGATCTGCGACCGTCGGCAGGCTCATCCGCGCTCCCGCGTGCGCGGGTCGAGGATCGCGGTCGCGACGTCCGCGGCGAGGATCGCCACGAGCACCGCGACCGTGATCAGCAGGAAGAGCGCCTGCATCAGCGCGTAGTCCTGGTTCTCGACGGACTGGAGGAACATCCAGCCGACGCCCGGGTAGTTGAAGACGAACTCGACGAGGATCGCGCCGCCGACGACGAAGCCGAGCGACATCGCGAAGCCGACGAGGTTCGGCAGGATCGCGTTCCGCCCGGCGTAGGTCCACATGATCCGCCACGGCTTCAGGCCCTTGGCGCGGGCCATGCGCACGTAGTCCTCGGTCAGGACCGTGATCGTGTTGTTGCGCATGGTCAAGATCCAGCCCCCGATCGCGGTGACGATGATCGTCAGCGCCGGCAGGATCGAGTGGTTGAACGCGTCGGTGACGAACGTCCAGTTCCAGCCGACCGTCGTCGTGACCTCGTAGCCGCCGCTCTCGGGGAACCA
>Ga0070682_100002125_pt1 | contig 11003 bp, 6 predicted proteins | sample KBSC63LmetaG_FD_64668 | JGI IMG/M metagenome (GOLD analysis project Ga0070682, IMG submission 64668) | Corn rhizosphere microbial communities from Kellogg Biological Station, Michigan, USA - KBS C6-3L metaG | ecosystem: Host-associated > Plants > Roots > Rhizosphere | place: USA: Michigan... | reverse complement strand
CCAGATCCCGGAAATCCTCGACGAACGATTCCGTAACCCCGTGGTCGCGCGCCTCGAGGAGCTGACCGGTGGTCAAATCGGTGAATCCAAATCGCCGAAGCGACGCGATGAAATCCGGCGTCACCCCGTGGTCGCGCAGCTGCTGGAGATCGTCGAGGGATAGATTCTTGTATCCCGCGTCGGTGAGACCGCCGATGAAGTCACGAGACACTCCGTGGTCGCGAAGCGTGACGAGCCGATGCGTGTTCCCGACGCGATATCCGGCGGCGCTGAGCGACGTCATGTAGTCGAGGTTGGCACCGTGCATCCCCATCACGACCAGCTCGTCGACGGACGGACGGTCGTATCCCTGCGCGCGCAGCGCGTCGAGCATCGCGTAGCCCATGTCGTGCATCGCCAGCCAGTACTGCTGGTCGGCGGTCGGCCGCTCGTAACCGCGCGAAGCAAGCTGCTGCGGGAACCGCGGGTCCGGCGCGAAGGTGAAGAAGCCGGTCCCGTGACCATCGCGCAGCTGACCCTCGAAGTTGAAGGTGCCGGCGTCGCGTACGAGCTGGAACCTGGCCGGCCCGTTGTAGGAGGAGAGCTGCGACAGCGGAAGACCGCGCAATTCCGCGGGGCGGACGCCGAAGGAGGTCGAGCCGTGGCGGCGGCCTCCGTTCTCGTAATCCTCAAAGGTCAGCTGGACGCGCTCGTTTGACGGCGAGTAATAGATCCGCCACGTGCCCTGGTCAGCGCTCTGGGCGACCGCCGGCGACGACACCGCTGCCAGGAGCAGCAGGCACAGCGCGGACGAGAATCGCCGAGTGGGATATCGGGGACAGATTCGAGTTGGTTGCGGCATTGGAGCTCCAGAGCAGGGTGGCGGGCAGGAGATGGCCCTGCTATTGGATTGTCCCGACCCGCCGATGGTTTGAAGATTGGCCTGCTTCCAATTCGACATATTCAGATCAGGTGCGTCCAATCGCATATTCCGAAGGACGAGCAACACCAATTGGGAGAAATCACCATGAAAATCGTAATCATCGGGGGAAGCGGGCTGATCGGTTCGAAGGTCGTCGGCAAGCTGAGTGCGCGAGGCAACGAAGCGGTACCCGCATCTCCGAACACCGGCGTCAACACGCTCACAGGCGAAGGGTTAGCGGACGTACTCAACCGCGCTGACGTGGTCGTCGATGTGTCGAACTCTCCGTCGTTCGAGGATACGGCCGTGCTGAACTTCTTCCGGACTTCGACCACCAACCTCCTCCAGGCCGAAGCGGCGGCAGGGGTGCGGCATCACGTTGCGCTCTCAGTCGTGGGCACAGACCGCCTCTCCGAAAGCGGCTACATGAGAGCGAAAATCGCCCAGGAAAAGCTGATCGAGCAGTCGTCAATCCCCTACTCGATCATACACGCGACGCAGTTCTTCGAGTTCATCAAAGGCATTGCCGACGGCGCCACTGACGGCGACACGGTGCGGCTTGCGCCCGTGCTGATTCAGCCCATGGCGGCAGAGGATGTCGCGACCGAGGTCGTCAAGGTCGCCGTCGGAGCACCCCTGAACGGCATCATTGAGCTGGGAGGGCCTGAGCAGTTTCGCCTGGACGATCTCGTCCGCCGATACCTAGCCGCGCGTGACGATCGACGTTCCGTGATCGTGGATCCAAACGCGCGCTATTACGGAGCGAAGCTTGGAGAACGCACGCTCGTGCCCGACAACAACGCCACCATTGGCGAGACCAGATTCGAGGACTGGCTCAGCCGTCAGTTCGTGGGTGCGACTTCGTAGTAATCCGTTCCCGTATTTGGCCCCGGTGGCCGGAGGGGACCAGTCTTCGAAGCGTGTGTCGGCCAGGCGCGCGTCAGCGCCGGGCAGCAGCGAGCGATCGTCGACTTCAGCGCCGAAGAACCGGGCCCGGCGGTCAACGACAACCTGACGCGGATCGTGCCGTGCCATCAAACGGCGTCGCGCGAGTTCATCCGCGCGGAATTGTTCGGGGCCGGCCACCTCAATCGTACTGTTTAGTGGAGCGCCCACGCTGACGCTGCTCAGCATGCTCGCGACGTCGTCGCCGGCGATGGGCCCACGATGCGTTTGCCGTGCGTCTTCGAGATCTACTGGGTCTCGGACGCTGGACGCTTCATGCCGGCCAGCCCGATGCGCTCCACAAGCTGCCGGTACGTCACCAGCCGGATCTTGCCCGACCGCACCAGCTCCGCCAGCTCCGGCGACAACATCGTGTGCAGCTCCGCATTCCGATGCGCGACCACGCCCGCGTCGGGCGCGTTCTGCGCCGACGCGTTCATGTCGAAGATGGCTTCCATCTCCGGCGTGCGCTCGGCCACATGCACCTCGATCAGGTTAACGGAATCGCGTGGCGCCTTGGCCAGATGCTCGAGCAGGGCTGACTTCTTCGAGCCTGGTGCGACACCCCAAATGGTGTAGTACGACTCTCCGAAATAGGTCGAGATGCCGAGTCCGTACTTTTTCGCCACGCGCTCGGTGACCTCGCGCAGCTGCGGGGTCGCCCATGCCATGCCCATGTGCGCGTCGACAAAGCTGATCTTGAGACCCGACCGGAGCGCGCGCTCGATCTGGGCGCTCAGCTCACGCTCGACTTCCGCGAGATTGTACTTGCTGTCGAGAAATGCTCTCGTGGACGGCAGGAAATAGCCGACACTGTCGACGAGTGACGGTACACCACCCATGCCGAGTACCGGGCCCCAGCGGTAATCGCGCCACTCGGAATTGAGCGCGAGGTGCACGCCGACAGTGACCTGTGGATACTTCTTGAGGATCTCAACCGCTTCCTGATACCACGGGCAGGCGAACAGCACCGTGGCTGAGAACGGCATTCCCGTCTTGGCAACCTCCTCCAGGGCGAGGTTCACCGAGTGGTTCATACCGATGTCGTCGAGGCGGAAGAGTACCTCTGGCGCGGCAGCACTCTGGGCGTGAACCATGCTCGGCGCGGCGATTACGGTGGCAACAATGAACGTCGTGACAATGCGACCAAGGCGTTTCATTAGAGACTCCATTGCGTTGAAAGAGCCGAAGTCTTATTCGGCGGCCACCATCGCCGACGCGAAGGCGGTGTTGTCCAGTTTCGGTTGGGACGGGAATGTCAGCCGGCGACGGAATTCGCGGCGCAGCAGCAGCATGCTGATCGTGAGCTGAATTAGCACCGCCCCGACCGAGAGATACCATATCCAGTTCAGCTGAAACCCCGCCGTGCGCGAAAGCAGGATGGCCGGCACCGAGACGAGCAGAATGCGCGTGCCCGAAGCTACCAGCGACGGAACCGTGTTCCCCATCGCCTGGAACATGCTCGACGCAACGAAGATCAAACCGGATGCAATGAAATTCCACGACGCGATGCGAAGATATTCGGTACCCACGGCGAGCACGTCGGGATCCTTTGAGAACACGCCGATCAGTGCGTGAGGCGCGGTGAGACACAAGATGATCAACAGTGCCATGACCGCCGTCACCATATAGGCTGCTTTGCGAAACGTGTCGACGACGCGCTCACGGCTGCGTGCGCCGAAATTCTGTCCGGCGACGGGCGCCACGGAAAAACCAAGCGCGACAGCCGGCATGAACATGGCCTGGATCACGCGCTGCCCGATTCCAAAGCCTGCCTGCGCCGCCGCGCCAAACGGTCGCGCGATCGAGTAGACGACTACCAGGTACACACCCATCATCGCGAACTCGAATCCGGATGGCAGGCCGATGCTCAGCATCTTCCGCCAGAGCGCGAGTCGCGGCTTCAGATCGGCGCGCACGAATCGAAGGTACGACTTCTTTGGCAGGAAGTACGTGGCGAACCATACGACGGCGACGACAACCGCGATGAGAGACGACATCGCGGCGCCGGCAACGCCAAACGCGCGTCCTGTTCCCCATCCGAAAATGAGAAACGGCGCCAGCACCATGTTGATGAGCACGGAGCCGGTGGACACAATCATCCCGGCCTTGAAGTTTCCGACCGCGCGAAGGGCGGCGCCCGCCGCGACCATCAGAAACTGCAGTGCCATGGCCGGAATGAACCAAAGCAGGTATTGACCCGCGAGCGCGGCCGTCTCGGTATCGGGGCTCAGCGCGCGAGCGTACGGCAGCCGCACCAGCATCGCCACGATCAAAAAACCAGCTCCCGTGACGACGGCCAGCACCTGCGCCTGATTGAACATCAGCTCCGCTTCGTCGCGGTTCTTTCTTCCGACCGCGTGCGACACGACGGTCGTCGTGCCGACGCCGAGCATCTGTGTCAGGGCGAGCACGATGAAGGTGAAGTTGCCGGCTATTCCAACGGCGGCAATCGCGTGCGTGCCGAGCCTGCCGACCCAATAGAGGTCGATCAGGAAATAGAGCGTCTGGAAGATCATCGTCACGAGCATGAAGCTCGTAGTCTTCAGCAGATGCCTGCTGAGCGGTCCGGTCGTGAGGTCTTCCATCGTGCCGCTAATGTAGAGGCGGGAGGCGGGAGGCGGGAAGGCGGGAGGGGGGTCCAAGGAGATGGACTGCGCCCGCTTCCGGTTCCCCGCGTTGTAAATCCTCTGTAAATCCTTACTGACTGGAAACACTGGTGGTTATGAACTGTCTAACCTGAATCCCATACTTTCCTTCCCGCCTCCCGCCTCCCGCCTCCCGAGATTATGCAACGACGACTCTTTCAATCCCTCCCTCTTCTGGTCGCGGCGCTGGCCGCCATCGCATGCCGCCCAACCGAGCCGGAACAAAAATATGGCTTCATCGCGCGGCTCGGCTCCGACACGGTCTCGGTAGAGAGCATTACTCGCCGCGGAAACACGGTCGTCGTCGACGGCGTGGATCGCTTCCCGCGCGTGCGCCGCCGCCACACCGAGATCGAGCTCGGCCCCGGCAGCACCATCCGCCGCCTCGTGATGGACATCCATACTCCATCGGAGCCGGCAAATCAGCGCGAGCGGCACGTGACGGCCGATGTGACCGCCGACTCCGTTCACATCCTCCAGACCGACGACGCGGGCAAGTTGCGACACCAGTTTGCGACGAACGGCGCTGTCGCCATGGCCCATGTGCCGCAGATGTACAGTCTGTACGAGCTCTATTTCGACGCGGCCTTCGCTCGCGCCGCAGCGCTCAAGCGAGTCGCAGGCGACACGGTGCAGCTGCGGCAGTTCTACATCGATCGCGAATTCGATCGATTTCCTCTGCATCACGGCGTCGTGCGCCTTCTATCGGGGAACCAGGCTGACATTCAGCATGATTGGCTCTCCGGGACGGGCCACGCCACTTTCGATTCCGCGGGGCACATGCTGACCTATTCGGGCGCGAGATCCACATACCTGGTCGAAGTCGCGCGCCTCGCTTCGCCGCCCGACATCCGACCGCTCGCCGACGAATGGGAAGCGCTCGAGAAGGCAAAGGGCGGCGTCAGTCAGCTCAGCCCGCGCGACACGGTGCGCGCGAGCGTTGGTGCCGCATCGATCACCATCGACTACGGCCGGCCGCTCGCGCGGGGACGCGTCCTCCTCGGCAACGTCATACCATATGAGAGAGTGTGGCGGACCGGCGCGAATGCGGCAACACAATTCACGACGTCGGCGCCCCTAAAGCTCGCGGGGATCCAACTCGCCGCGGGTACCTACACGCTGTGGACGGTTCCCCACCAGAACGGCGTGGACCTCATCATCAACGGACAGTCGGGACAATGGGGCACGGAATACAATCCTGCACGCGACGTGGCAAGAGCGCGCATGCAATCGACTACTCTCTCGACGCCGGTCGATCAGTTCACGATCTCAGTCGCGTCAAGCGACGCGCGACACGGGGCGCTCACACTGACCTGGGGCTCATTCCGGTGGATTGCGCCGATCGAGGTACGCTGACGTGAGCGGGTATGGCTGCAACTGAACACTACCAGCTCGGGGCTTTGGGCGGAGCGGCGGGGGGCCTCGGGCAATTAACTGCAGCTAATTTGGGCCGCTTGGGCTACGGTCGTATCACTCGCTCGCGACCGGCGCGATCAACGATCCTTATGAGACTTCCCGTGTCCTGAGCAAAGACCTGCACTCCCCTGTTGGCGCCGTCGGTGAGTCCGATAGTACTGCCGTTGCTCGATGCGCCAATCTTCACTACCGGGCCGTACCGCGGATCGATCAGCCTGAGGAGAACGGTCTCCGGGTAGCGTTTACCATCGACCGTACTGGACGGCAGGACACCTATGGTAGCGCGGAGCCGGCCTGCGCCGTCGACAATCTCGAGGGCGCGTCCCCGCAATGATCGTTAGATGTTTCTCCGGACCGTTGCCAGCACGAACTCACCCGCGCGAGACATCCAGAGGGCCGTGATCAGTTCGGGCTTTCGCAACACCCGATCGGCGTCCCCGGCGGAAGCTGAATGACGCCGGTCGTCTTCGGCGGCGCAATACGGTGGTCGAGCCAGTTGCGCGAATCGCGGACGACCGCGCCGTTGGCCGCGCGATCGTCGACATCCGCCGCATTCCCCGCCGCCAGTCGGCGAGCGAGCCGGTCGAGATTGCTCTCGGCGACAGCTCGGGCATCAGCCGTTGCGCGCGGGTTCGAGGCGAGCGAAAGCAGCGCATCCACCACCGCCCGACGCGACTCCCGGCGAAGCGAAGCCTCGTAGGGAGTCGCCGCCGTCGCCCGGTCGTAGACGGACGCGATCATCGCGCTGATGACTTCGTCGGCAGACGGCGCTACCGGATTCCGCGCGTGAAAGGCGAACAATCGTTCGACCCGCTCGGGCTGGAGAATCCCGTCGGCGACGTAAGTGCTCAGCCCGCGCGCGACCGCCAGCGGATCGAACACGATGCCCGCCGGTGAGTCGAAGGCCCAGCCACCACGGTACCCGTACGGCGACGGTGGTATTTTGGCGAGAATGCGCTCAGGGATCGCGAGCTCCTTCGGCTGAATCGTTGCCAGCAACGCGACGAGCGCTTGGCGCTGTCTTGCCGGATCGACAATGCGCGCCGGCGTCTGCGTATCACCCCGAAGCGCAAAGGTGTAGTCCATCCCGCCGATCGCCTTGATCGCCGCTTCGATCGCGTAGCGGTGGTGCAGATACACCGGCACCAGGCGCTCGTTGAGGTACCACATCGGATCGCCCGGCGCGATCACGCTCTCGTCGAATTTGGAGAGCAGGACATCGCGGACCGCGCTCTGCCGCTCCAGCTCCTTCACCGCATCGCTGCCGTTCAGCCAGCGCGTTGCTTCCGGTACCACGCCCGCATCGGCGTCGCGATCCGACAGGAAACGCATTCCCTTGACGATCGCCTCTCGCATCATCGCATCGAGCCCGGACTTCTCCTCGGCGGGCGAAGCGAACTGCGTGTAGGCGTAGCGGATCGCGAGCGAATCGTAGGAACCGGTGCCCGATCTCCACGCATTCGAGACATCGACGGTGCCGTCCTTTCCGAGCGTCACAAGCGGCCCCGGATAATCCATCACGCTCGCGCGGCCATAGGCGTGCGAGATGTAGTTGTGCGCGAGCCCCAGCGTGTGCCCGATCTCGTGGGCGACGTGCTGCCGCCGGCGGGACATCGTGAACTCGGCGCCATTCACCTTTGGATCGAGCGAGGTGATCCAGGCTTCAGTGGCGTCGTCCGTCGCCGGCTCCATTCCGGCGAAGATGTTGTAGTCGGTGATCGACCGGTACGTATCCATCTTCAGCGCCGCCTTGATGATCTCGCCCGTCCGCGGATCGACGAACGACTGGCCGACGGAGAATCCGGGATCGCTGCGATGCACCCACTGAATCACGGAGTAGCGCGCATCCATCGGATCGACGGAATCCGGCAGATCCTCGACGCGAAACGCGTTGGTGAACCCCGCCGCCTCGAACGTCTTGTTCCACCAGCTGGCGCCCTGCTTGAACGCCGTCCGATACGGCTCGGGAACGCCGCGATCGAGATAATAGACGAGCGGCATTACCGGATCGGACAGCGCCGCGCCGGGGTTCTTCTTCTCGAGCCGCCAGCGCGAGAGCCATCTCACCTGCGGCCGGCGATTGAACGGCAGCGAGAAGTCATAGAAGTCAACGGAGAAGATCCCCACCCGCGGATCGAACGCGCGCGGCTTGTAATTGTCGTCGGGCAGTTCGACGAATGAGTGGTGCTGTCGCAGCGTCAGCGCGCGCGCGTCCGGGGTGTGCCGGCTGACTTCGGGCCCCGGCGCGTCGCTCTCGAAAGTGAGAAGGACCTCGACTTCCGTGTTCTTTGGGAATGCCTTGGTGCGCGCGGGGTAGATCGCGCTCCGGTTGCGATCCAGCCGGAAGCTTCCCTCCTGGCCCCGCTGGAGATTGCCGCGGACATCGAAGACGTCCTGGAGGGCGAAGTCGGTGGCGTCGATCAGAACTCTGCCTCCTTCTTCCGCGAGGATCGGAAAGGAGGCAAGCACGGAGGTGGCGAACGATTCCTCGACGGTGCGTTCCTCAACCGTGTCGCGCGAGGCGCGGAAATCGAGATTGCGGCGGACAAGAAATATTCGCGGGCCGAAGCGCTCGAATCTCACCACCCCCTGGTCGCCGGTAGTCCCGCGATCGAGTCCCCGCGCGTTGGAGCCGAGTCCGGTGGAGAGCGAATAGAGGTAGAGGAAATCCTGGTTGAGGCGGGAGACCTCGAAGAGCAGCTTGCCCGTCCGCGCATCGAAGTAGAACGGAATGAATCCATCGTGGCGCTCGAGGCCAGCGGTTTGCTGGCCCCAGCTTCGCGGTGACTGCGGCGCGAGAGCGGTCGAAGGCTGCTGCGCGATTCCGTTCGACGCCAGCAGGACGAGGCCGGCGATCAGTGAGAAGTATCTCATGGGATCGCCAATATGCGGTCCCGGGACGTCGCGGATCAATGCGACACCTTGTCAGGCCGGGTTCAAAAATTGGACTAGCCACGCATTGGCGTCGAACTCACTTCGACTCATGACTGCCTATGGACAGTTCTGTCCCGTAGCGCTTGGCGCCGAGATCTTCGCTGAACGCTGGACGCCCCTCATCCGCTCTCCTGGCCCGCTGAACGAGTCAGCGCGCGAAGCGCATCACGTTGCCGGCAATCGTCCGAAATTCGGCGTCGGTGAGTGTTACATGCGTGCGGAAGATTTCCCATCCGGAGCGGATGCTTCCGCCCGGCGGGCTGAGATCGGAGCCATACAGCACCCGCGACGCGCCGACCTGACGCACGCGCTTCGCTACGAGCGCCGCTTCGTCCGTCGTCGTCTCAGCGGCAACGATGGTCGCAACGTCGAAATAGAGGTTACGCATGCGCGGGTCCTTTTGCTCGGCGGCGGCACCGAACACACTCATTACTTCGTCCGCCTGCGCCGGATAGCCCGGTCCCGATCCGCCAAAGTGGGCGACGACGATCTCGATCGATGGCGCCAGCGGTACGAGCTTGTCCAGGAACAGTCGCGCATCCTCGGCGCCGTAGCTGCTCCCACCCCGCGCGCGCATGTGGACGAGAATGGGAACCTTCAACCGCTCGGCGAGCCGAAAAACCTCGGCGACGCGCGCGACGTGCGCCGAATCGCGCAGGGTGATGCCGGCGTTCCCGAAGTGCAGCTTTACACCCGTCATGCCGGGTAGTTTGAGGCATCGGTCCAGCTCCGCAACCGCCGCATCCCGCAGTGGATTGGCGCTGCAGAAGCCGATCAGCCGCCCGCCGGATGCGGCCACCTGTGCGGAAGTCCAGTCGTTCTCCGCGCGGGAAAGTCCGTCCGGGTCGACGAGCTTCTTCCGCTCATCGGCGAAGCTGTAAGCCACCGAAAGCACGACCGCTTTGCGGATTCCCGCGGCGTCGAGCTCGGCAAGCAGCGCCCGCCCGTCCCGCTCCGGCAATTTCACAATCGGCGCGAAGGCGGGACTGACAAGGTGCTGGTGATAGTCGATCAGGGGTGCGTACGGCGTCGCCGAGCGCGCCGTCGCGCAAGCGCCGAGCAGCGGAAGCAGGATCAGTGATTTCACTCCTCGCCTCAAGTTCATGAAGAGGCCTGTGCGGCCTTCCAGATCACGGCCGCGTCGTAGCCATGGATCGTGCGAACGACGTCAGGATTCCAGCCCTCCAGGCCACGCATCGCCAGTGGCCGAAGGGCGCGAAGGTCGATCACTTCATGACCCGTGGCAGCAGCGTTTGAAAGCACGCGCGTGAGCCGTTGATCACCGGCCTGGAATTCGTCGAATTCGTCGCTCGAGACAGAGACGAAGCTGCGCCCGGGGCCGAGTACAGCCTGACGAGATCCGGGACCAGGGAGGACGATGATATGAAAAGCGCGACCCCCGCTGAGAGCCGCGACCTCATCCGGCATCGCGCCAAGATCGAAAATGTTGACGTAATTGGCGCCGCGTATCATGTGGTTGTAGCCGAATTTCATCAGCACCTTCGGCGCGGCCTCGCGCCCCCGCTCTTCTCTTAGCCGTTCGGCCAGATTGTTTCGCATCCATTGTGCGCGGCGCTCCGACGAATCCCACGCGGTGCCGGTCCGTCCCACCGCGTTGATGGCAAGTGATTCCTCGAGCGTGCGCAAGATTGTGTCACTCTCACGATCCGGATTGGGCCACGCGGCCCGCACGGCCGATACCACGGACGGATCCTGCGCAGAAAAGAAAAAGGGCGGACCCTGATTCTTCTGCTGCAGCGCATACGCGTTCGTCGACGCCTCCTTGAGACGCGCAAAGGACTCCCTTGCGCGGCGCGGCACCCTCGCCTCGAGCCGGGAGATCAAATAGCGATCGCTGAAAATCTCACGGTCGAATCCCCATAGAGCTCGCTCATTCGTCGCCGCAGCGGAGATGACACTCGCGAGGAACTGAGCTTCTTCACGCAGATACATCGGGCTCCAGGTGTCGGGGCGAGCAAAAAATTCCAGAATCCCGCGGAGACCGTTCGCCCGGGCGGCCGTCTCGATATCCTGCGCGATGATCGGTGAAAGCTCGATCGCCATCCGGCTGTAGCCAGATCCACGAAGCGCATTGAAGAGGGCTCCCGAGAACCGGGCGGTTTCCGCGACTCCGTGTTCTTCGCCGATCAGTGTGAAGT
>Ga0070682_100002123_pt1 | contig 11003 bp, 8 predicted proteins | sample KBSC63LmetaG_FD_64668 | JGI IMG/M metagenome (GOLD analysis project Ga0070682, IMG submission 64668) | Corn rhizosphere microbial communities from Kellogg Biological Station, Michigan, USA - KBS C6-3L metaG | ecosystem: Host-associated > Plants > Roots > Rhizosphere | place: USA: Michigan... | reverse complement strand
ACCTTGGAGCGTTGGCAGATGAGGTTATATTGCGAACTGAAAATCGTGTTACCGACATCAACCGGGCGTATGTCTGGGTTAGGGACGCGCTTCTGGAGATCAGTGGTAACACTGACTACAAGGATGAGTTTGACAACTTGGAAGTTTTAGGACCGCCGTTTGTATTGACGCCGGGACTACAGGAATATCCGTTTGTCAATTTGTTGCAGGCTGGTGACTACAATCTGTCAACACTTGACATTATGATATGGGTCGACCCGCCGAACAATATCAAGCGCAAAAAGCTCAATCCAACGCATTATCAGGATGCAGATAAGTATCTGCAAGCTGCATCACTGCCGTCGGATTGGTATAGGTTTGGTGACAACGTGGGATTTAATCCTATGCCAGCCAAGGCGTATCAGGTGCAGGCACGTATACTGAAGCGGCATCCGCTGAACGATGACTCATTGAAAACAACGTCCATTCTATTACCACGTGAGTGGAACGAAGTAATCATATGGGCCGCTGTTATCAGAGGTTTCATGGAGCTACTGGAGTATGAAAAAGCAGGCGCTGTCCGATCGTTGTTGTATGGCGACCCCAAGTATCCTGGCAAACAAGGTATCATTGAAGCGGTTAAGAAGCGACGTAAGCGTGAGCAATTCAGACAAACGGTAGGGTTGCGGCCTCGTGTTAGTTTCTACGGGGCGAGATAACTAAGGGGGGCAATCCCGGTATTGTGACTTTCGTCACCCACTCCTGGACCGGATACGCCCCCTAAACAAAGGAGATATATGGCAGCTTCTAATCAATATTATCCAACGCTACCTCAATTGCCTGGAACGCAGTCGCCTAACAAGCCCATCGCTGGTCCTGTAATGGGTGGCGGAGCGACGTTGCCTGGAATGGCTACTCCCGGTCAAGGACAAAGCTCGACTGGTTATACCGTAGGATATCCGGGATCACCGACTCCGTCTAGTGGTTCTACACCATCCGGAAGTGGTGGCGGAGCCAGCGGAGCAGTGCCGAAAACGGGTGGATTTGATCCCAGTCCGGGTCAGTATTTTAATCCTGCCGCGTCTGCTGGATATCAGAACACCGGCGGGACTCAAAACATGGGACATGGTATATTTGCGCAGTCGAGCATGTACCCACAATTATCGGATTCGTTTGCACAATTTCTACAGTCGATGATTGGTCAGGGAGCGTCGCCGTTTAATTTATCTGCACCGTTGCCATCTGGCGGAACTACCAATCCAGGCCAGTTGTCGGCTCCGATGAATCCATTGATGCAGTCGTTGATGCAGTTGTTCATGGGCAATGGACAATCCAATGTTCCTGGTGCCAACACGTTGGCGAATGTGGCTAACAACGGCATCAGCGCAATGCCAGAATGGCAGTCAATGATTGACGCTCAAGGACAGAACATTCAGCAGAATCAAGCCAACTTGCGTGAGCAGTTCAGTGCAATGGGTGGATTGGCTGGGTCGCCGTTTGGTACAGCAATGTCAAATTTCCAACAGCAGACCACTAAAGATCAGAACGCGCTGTTGGGGTATTTGAATCAACAAAACATCCTTCAAGGCCAGTTGCCAGCAGCTCAGTTTATGATGTCGGGTGCTGGACAGATGGGTCAGTTTGCTCAACAGCAAGATCAACAGACCATTGATCGTATGTACAACGAGTTTATCAGAACTCAACCCGAGTACAATCCGTTGTTGCAGCAGATGTATGGGTTGTCAACCACGTTCGCTCCCACGGTGCAACAGCCGTCAGGTGGCGGTATTCTTGGCGGACTATTGCCAGGAATGATGTCCGGTCTTGCGGGTGGAGCTGGAGCAGCGGCTGGTGGAGCAGGAATGTGGGGATCGATTCTAGCAGGATTGGGGGCTATCTAATATGACCATGCTCAACAGACTACCAGCGGTACCAATGCCGGGAATGAATGAAGGTCCGACTATGCAGGGCAACTCTGGTGGCCCCATTCAAGGTCAAGGACCAGCGTCACCCGGTGCTCAACCCGATCCACGACAGCAGATTCTGCAGATGTTCCAAACCTTAGCTCAAGCCAGACCAGAAGGCGGAGCGTCAGGTGGCGCCTCTCCGGGGAGGGTTGGTGCTACAGTTGGAGGCGCTCCTCCACCAATGGTCACTCCTGGTGGGGCACCATCCATACCCACTCTACCAAACGCGACGTCGTTGCAGCAGACCGGTCCGGCGATTAAGCCCCCACAGCAGTCCAGTGGACCAACGGAGTTTCAGACCAAAGCGGGTCGTAACATGGCCATCACAAGAGATGCCATACAGTCGTTCGGGTCGATGGTTGGTCAGTACAAGCAGAAGAATTGGCAGAAAACATCCGCTCAAGCGGAGCAGGCGTGGGGAACGTATGTCGGATTGCAGCAGATGATTGCTGATGCCACTGACCCTAAAACAAAACAAGTGCTTCAGCAGAAGATGCAAGAGTTCATGGATGATCCCAAAACCATGAAGATGTTCAGTAAGGCTCATGAGGATCCAACGTCGCCTGAAGGAGTGGGTATTCAGAGAGCGATGCAAATGGGTCAGGCTCAAGCCGCGCAACAGATGGAGCTTGCAAAGGTGCATCAGCAGATTTTGGAGTCCCAAGCCAAAGCTGCTGAGTCAAGAGCGCAGCAACAACAAGAGGAAGCGCACGCCGGCTTATTCAAGCGACAGACGGAATTAGAAGGCACTGTCACCGATGCAATGAAGTACAATCGTGAAACAGAAATACTAAAGTTCCAACAACAGATGCAGACGAAAGGATTTCAATTAGAAGGTCATGGATTGGTCCCAAGTGTCCGCGGACCAGACGGGCACACATGGTCAATGAATGACCTTCAAGATCCAAACATGGCTAAGATGGTTCCGCCGGATGCGGCGAAGCTATTGGTAGCCGAGTATCAAAGCAAAAAGGCGGAAATGGACAAGCAGTATAAGATGCAATCCAATACATTTGCTCAACAGATGAAAGGTTGGGGTGAGCAAATGAATAGGATGGAAGCCGCTCCGCTTGTCAAGTCGTATGGTGATGATGTCAAGAATGCGATGGACAGCAATATGAGGCTGTCGAGAATGGTCCGCAACGCTGAACTGGCAAAGCGTGGCGACCAGCAAGCGGCTGTTGCTCTGTTGTCGGATCACGTCGCTATGACCTTACGTCAACCCGGAAGCAACATGATGCGTCCATCGCAAGCACAGTGGAAGGAAGCTGAACAGTCGTCTGATCTTATCAGTCGGATGCAAGCCAGATGGGGGAATGATGGTTATCTAACTGGTGTCGTGCTAACGCCGGAGCAGATTGACCAGATGACTCACTTGGGCACCACTCAACGGGAGATTGATTGGCTAAAGGCGTCCAAAGGTGCTCAAGCTATTGAAGGAATGGCTCCCAGAGCAATCAGGATGCCAGACCCCAATTGGCCAGGACTGCCGCCGCTTGATATGTCAAAGTATGGTGGCAAGCCGACTGAAACTCCAGCGACAACGCCCTCTAAAGATAAGTCGGGCACACCGGCTAAAATCAAAGTAACCATGAAAGACATGCAATAAGGAGTCGTCATGCCAGATATTGATGTCGAAGGACCGGATGGTCAAACTTACTCGTTTCCAGACGGAACGACCAAAGAGATGGCTATTGGGTACTTCAAGAAAAAAGGCATCGGTGTTCAGCAACCAACGACGCCCGCGGCTGCTCCTCCCACTGTTAAACCGCCCAGTCCGCCTACCGGATTACAGGGGACGGTGGATGAGTCGTTACTTGACAAAGCCAACCGGTTCATGGGCGATACGGAGGGCAAGTCGGCAACGGTCAGAGCAGCCAAGGGAGTCGGACGCACGGCGCTCGGTATTCCCAATGTTATCCGAACTGTAGCGACGCCTCCACAAACCACGTCGGAGAAAGCCGTAGCATTAGGACTGGGACCAATGGGCGTAGCTCTGCAACGGTTGGCGGTTAATCCGGCTATTGAACAGTTTCATAAGGCGGGGGAATCGTATGATAAAGGAAACTTCTCTGAAGCTGCTGGTCATGCAGGAGCCGGGGTGCTTCCACTTGTTGGACCATGGGCCGCATCACTCGGTGAGCGCGCGTCAAGTGGTGATGTTGCTGGCGCTATCACTGAGGGGATTAGTGGTCTGTTGGTTCCAAAGGTGTTGGAAAAAGGTGTCAAGGCCATTCCAACTGTAGCCGAGTTAGCTAAGACGATGGAAACTAAGGCGGTCGAGCTTAATACGAAAGCGCTCAAGCCGACCAATATGGCCAAACCTGTCGGTGAGGCCGTAGCAAAAGCTAAGATTTGGGGCACTAAGGCGGCTCTGCCTGGTAAGATCAGACAAGCGATTAACGAGAACACCGCACAAGTCCAACAGGCTGTCGGTGCAGCGGACAAGGCCGGTGTTACATTGGATGTTGCTAAGGCACTTGATGATGCGGTGGATGCAGCTCGTCAACGTCCTGCGTTTATGGGCGATAAGAAAGCGTTGGCCGACATAGGCAAGTGGAAGCAGGAACTATCAAGTCCTATCGATCCTGCTACTGGCCGTCCGTCAGTGCGTAATTGGAATGCTGTAAAGCCAAGCGAAGCGTTGGAGATGTCAAGGGGATTGGAGAAATCGGCTGGATGGGAAGGTTCACCACCATCCCATATACAAGCTCTGGCTACTCAATTCAGAAAGATACTTGGTCAGGAATTGGATAACGCCGCGCCGGGCGTCGCTGAACTACGACGTCAGAACAGCGGTTTGATAGAAGCCGAAAAAGCGGCCAAACAGCTATCAGACAAAGTAGCCAAAGAGCAAATGACCTTTGCGAAGCACTGGTTGTCAGCGCCTAATATGTCAAAGCTGGCGTTGTCATTTGTGGCGTTGGAAGGTTTGAAGGAAATGGGAATGCCCTATCTAGGGGCTGCTGGAGCCGTTATTGGATTAAGGGCATTAGGCGAGTCAATGACCAGTCGGACTGCCCGTGCCGCTATTTATCAAACGGCCGCGGAGATCATGACAGGCCAGAGGTTGCCAACAGCGGCTAGGGGCGCGGTTCGCGCTCCAGTGGCACCAAACCCCGCGCATGCGCCGCAAGCGCCTGTCGGGGCACCGCAAGCGCAGCAACCGCCACAAGTGCCTGTGCCACAACAACTTACAGCGGGTAATGCCCCGGCGCCCGCCGCGCCAACCCAACCAGCGCCGACTGCTGTCCCGCCAACTCCGCCTATCACGCCTGGGTCAGTGGCTGAAGCAACGACACATAGGCCACCTGTGACTCCTACTGTCGAACCGCCTAAGGAAGTGTTCTTAGGTGAAGCGGCTAAAAAGACACCCACCGATCTGAGCGCTTTGGAAAAAGCTGGAGCAAAGCATGAAACCAGAGTGGTCAACAAAGCCACAATGGAAGCTCCTAAAACCGAAGCCGAACGACTACAGCAGGAGGCTACCAGACGTGGCCAGCCAGCGCCTTCAACGACACCTGCGGCAACTCCAGAAGCAGTCAAGGCCGACGCCATAGCAGAGGCGATGGGCAAGCTGCAAGACAAATTGGCATCAGCGAAATCTGGTCATGAGCGGGTAACTGCTCAGCGTAACATCGACATGCTGCAAGAGGCCATCAACAGTGGAAAGGGGACAGAAAGTGCAGCCTTCAAACTTGTCAAACAAAGATTACAAGCCGCTGAACGTCAAGCCAGGGTCAGAGAAAAGTCTGCATCGGAGGGTCCGGGACTTAATTCAACTGCTCCTGTGGAAGCTGTTTCACCGGGACCGTCGCCTGAACAATCGGCGATTTCGTTAGAGGATGGATACGCTCAGTTAAAGGCTCTTGGCAAGGTCAAAGTTCACGGACAGGAGGTGGATGCTGGCACGATGGTCAAACTGTTGCAGAAGCAAGCCAAGGAGGCCAGACTGCCAGTGGATGAAGAAATGGCAGCCATCCAACAAGTTTTGGACTATATGAGCAAAAACCAATGAAAGGAGGACACATGGCACCTGCTAGTCTATCACCAGCAGAAGTAAAGTCGATCTGTGATAAGCTGGAATGCAGTCCGTCACAGCATCAAGCAACCAGTAACTACGGTGGAAAGGCGAAAATCGTGCATCACAGCGGTTCTGACGCCGAAGGTGGTATTAGTGGCAAGTTGACGACTGGTAAGAAAAGTCGCTAACTAAAGTCGACAATGGCATAAAGGACACTGACTGTTGTTTAATCAGTGTCCTTTTTTATGATTGTATGATGTTATGATTGGTTGGGTGATTGATCGAAGCGGCGTTGGTGTGATTTGATTAGTCCACCGACGGGTTTGGTTATGTCGCAGAACATCGGTATGGCTATGACAATACCTTTGTCGTTAATGTCCATTACAAATCCTCCTAACAGACCAGTCAAGGCAATGGCAATCTGATCGTTCTTTTTGACGATGTTGCCTTGTTGGTCAATCACAAAGGGTTCGTTGGACGGTTTTTCTTGAGTAGCAGATTGCATCATAGGTAATGGTTTGTCCATTGGCTTTGTACTCTCCTTGAGTAGCATCATGCAGATTTTTGACGTGCCTAGCACCATACCGATGAAGGCCAGAGTGCCGACGATGTTAAGCGTCCACCAGCCGACGGTTCTCATACAACATTGGTATCCAGCTCATGCTGGTCGTCTAAATTATTAAATATTGCAATAATTTCTTCAACCTGCAAGACGCGCCAATTGTTAACCGACTTGAAATTGAGCGCCACACCGCTGAACTGCGCGAATAAAACCTTCTGGTGTAGCAAGTAGTCATAGTCACCGTGCGCCGGCACCGCGATTACCACACCTGTCGTAGGACGTGGAGAGCGGTCGTTTGGTACGTAAATAACAGACGACCCGCGCTTGATATCGTCCTGCTGCACTATGACTCTGTTAGCGGTGGGCTTCAAAAAGCACTCCACTTGCTTGATTGGTGTTTCGGCGATCGCCGCACCACGTTTGGCTAGTTCCGCTTGTTCGTCAATCCATGTCATTGTATGACCGCTCCTTTGGCTAATTGTTGAACTTTCAGTTTACTGACTTTGAAAACTGTTTGACCGGATGGCGCTTGCTTACCGATTAACATACCACCTGACTCTAATGTGGCTAATATAACATCAAGCATAGCAGTGCTACCGATATCGCGATAGAGGGCGGCTAGAATCATCTGACGTGTGGCATACCCTTTAGTTTCCACGAATCGGAGAACTTTGTCAAGTACCGTTGCCAGTTCAGAATCTCCCACCGATCTGAAAACGCGGTTAAGATCATCTGCGCACGTGTCAATGAGCTGTATGGCGGTTTCCATGTCCGATTTGTCAATCGCCATTGTGGGTCCTTTGGCGGCTGACAAACATATAGCAACCTTAGTGGCGTGGACCCATCGTGTAGTGTTGTAAGACAGCATCGCTTCATCATCAAACTCCGAGCTTAGGTCTTTGATGTAGTAGTCTTCGAATACTTTGGCAGCGGCGACTGTGAAGGTGAACTCCCCTTTGAGGGTTGACATATCCAACAAGTCGTCAACGAACACTTGGTTGATTTTTTTGTCCTTGTCAGGCCAAGGTAGTTTAGCACTTCCGTCTGACTCATAAACAAAATTAACCCGACGAGTAAAACCCCCAGCAATGGATTTAGTAGGTAGACACTCAGCCAACTGACCAGGAGTAATACCACCCAATAAAGTCGGGCAAGGTTTTTCAATCTTAAAACATCCTTTTGATCGTGTTCCATAGTCTGATGGTCCATCACGGCAGTCCCATAGATCGTTCATTGACGACAGTAGAGAATCATCTGATGCCCGTAAAAACACCTGCAATTCAGGTACGCTGATAAAGCATGAGGCATCGTGAGCCAGAGACACCGATCCAGCATTAACTTGAACGGAGTTAAAACCGCGCGCTATCTGCTCCAAACAGTATTGTATGGTCACCCGGTCGGTCAGCATGTTTGACGATCCTGCGTTTTGCAGAATGTCCACAGCGGGTATGATAGCTCCGCCTTTGCCTACTCCAGGTGGTCCGACCAACACGGTGTACAAATTGGGAAACAATTTGCGCTTACCGCGTTGAATCCATACGTTGCGTTTCAGAGTGCCACTGATGACTGTAATTGCTGACCATAAGTGGTAGCGTTGAGGGGACTCCGTAGTCCTTTCAATGTCTCGTAAGTAGCATTCAATCCAGCTAGACTTGAGTTGGCGCATGTCTTTTTGTTTTGTAGATCGTATCCGATTTCAAACTCAATTGGGATTTGTATCTCAAGTCCTCTAGGGAAACGCAGTTTACGGTCAAAACCTTTTCTGAGAAGCTCGACTGCGAATACAACTGATTCAAAAGTGTCTGGAACTTCGAGAGTAATTGAGTCATGTCCGTCTGCGACAACGTAGCCGGGAGCGTTCTGTTCAATGTAAAGGACAGCAAGACCGGTGTTATCTCCAACGGTTGACTGTGGGATTTGCGCGTAGGCTTCTTTGTAGATTTTCTTGTTGTCGACATAGGGCCTCAGATCGAAGAATTGGCGCACTCTACCTAACGGTGTGGTCAGTGTGGCGGTTTCGGTTAGTTGGTCTTGTATGTATTTGTGAAAGACTTTACGTATGCCAGGATTCGCCAGATGAAATCGTGTCAATAACCACTCGCAGGTTGCGGGTGCTACTTGAAAGTTTTCTTTGCTAAAAGCCGAACTTAGTTCATTGGCATATACGTCATAGTTACCAGCATGACGTACTTTTTTGCCCATGAACCTCATGGGAGTTCCTTTACCACATTGGTCAACAGGTTTTGTAAAGATGAAGGAAGCGAGCTTTGAATGTCTGTCAACGCCGTTAATAAGTTCTTCAAGTCCTGAGCGGTCGCCACTGACATCAGCGATAATTGCATTGACGATCCAGTCCTCAGCTTGGACTTGGTCACACGAGACGAAAATCCTTCCTGGTCGCGCAACCATGCATTCAAGATACTTCTTACCCAAATCTGAATGGTGAGGCTGATTTTGGCCATTTCCGCCAAGTCCGAGGAAATTCGCTCGGCTGGAACGTCGTCCTGTAACAGTCCCTGTGACAAAGTATGCAGAGTAGAACACGCCGTTTTCAAGTTCAGTGTCGACATAAGTACCTTGAATCTTGTTGAGTTCTCGAACTCTGAGTAAATCTTTAAGGAACGGGTGTCCGGTTTCGGCGAACAATTCGTTGAGCGATTCTTCATCTGTGGTTTCCCCTTGACCATGCTTTTTGGGAACCTTCATACCCAACTTGCGAATGATCTCCTTAACTTGGTCAGGTGATGATAGATTAACTGTCCCAGGTGGCAACTGCTTAACATCAGGAGGTTTAACAGCAATAACGGGCGCTCCCGCCAACTGAAGTGATATATTCGAAACCGACTGTCGTAGTTCGGCTGTAAGATATTCATCAAGAGCTTTGAGTTTGGTAGAGTCTGTAAAAATTCCTCGCTTGCTGATGTGAAAGAAAGCGTGCGCCAGAGGCATCGCATAGTCACGATAAAAGCGCCCCAGCTCTGGATTGGTCTGGAACTCTGCTTGATGTGCATTGTAGATCTCCAAGTCAACACAGACGTCCTTGCAGTTGTATTTCTTTAACACCTGACGTTCTTTTACTGACCAGTTTTTGCCTTCGTCTTTGTAGTAGGGCTCACGTGTATATTGAAATGTTTGAAACTCGAGCTTATGCGATAGCTCAGGCCAGAGCACATGATGGCTGACCAGAGTATCGTCAAGAAGCTCGATTGCAGGAGAGAAGCCAATGTATTCAAGCCAGGGTGCGTCGTGAGTGTAGTAGTTCTGACCAATCTGCCGTTTTGATGCAAGGAGACGGTCAATGAGGACCCATAGCATTTCTGTTTGAGATGGATTGTATTCTGAGAATCCAAGGGACATGGCAAGATTCGGAGTGTTACAGAGTCCGATGACATATGGTAATCTATTCCTTTGTTTGGTCTTGTACTTGCCTTTGTAGACACCTATATTCTCAATGTCAGACGCTATTGGCAACGGACTGCACAACAACGACCGCAGGAAGTCGCACGCGTCATGAAAATTGGGGTCGGTGATTAACTGGCGGTCGGGTAGTGGTTGGAGTCGTCCGTTGGACTGCCAGTATTTGAGTTCAGTTGCGGCTTTTTCCAGGGCCAATACTGCGACGGGTCGGTCACCCCAGTTCCTGAATAAGTATGCGGGGTGATAAGTAGGAATAACGTAGTGGTCCCACGGTAGGAGCGGGCTGCGTAGAAGCGAACCTTTCCATTTACTGATCTCACTATTTTGCGTTCGCTTGTTGATAGTAGATGGACATAGGACTCCAAGCGGAGTCGCTCCACAAGGCACAATGACTGTGGGCTTGTGCTCATGTAATTCCTCCAAAAACTGGTCTATAAAAACTTCGTTTCCAATCCCGAACTCTGATAAACGGTCAATCTTATTATCGGGCGGTCGGACTTTATATGGATTTGTCCACCAGCAAGAGTCGTTGTGAATTCCAACTTCTCCAAGCATACGGTCAAGTTCCCGTCCAGACGCACCCACAAAGGGAACTCCTTGCTTATCTTCGTCCGCACCTGGGGCTTCGCCAATGAGGCACACAGGTCCTTTAACATTACCTCTAGTTCCGACATAGTTCAAGCCTTTCGCCGCTAAGGTTGATTTAAGAAGGTCTGTTTTGGTCACTTAATGACTCCACGGTCGAGCACGCCAAAATTGCTTCCATCCGCACCATGGAAATCGATACCATGGTCCCATAATTGGTGGTCGTAACAACTTAAGCCACCATCTGATAGCCTCTGGTCGTTTGTGCATCATCCATGACAATCGAGGCGCTTCGCATGGATGGCAGATAATGGTGCTCATAATGCACCGAGTCGGGACTCTATCAGAGTGCAATTGTTCTCCTCCAGTTCGAATAGGATGGCACGACGTTTGTTCTTCAGCGCAGCTACTCCGGTGGACCCACTTCCGGCCATGAGGTCAACCACCGTTGCGCCTTCCGTGCACATGT
>Ga0070682_100002122_pt1 | contig 11008 bp, 10 predicted proteins | sample KBSC63LmetaG_FD_64668 | JGI IMG/M metagenome (GOLD analysis project Ga0070682, IMG submission 64668) | Corn rhizosphere microbial communities from Kellogg Biological Station, Michigan, USA - KBS C6-3L metaG | ecosystem: Host-associated > Plants > Roots > Rhizosphere | place: USA: Michigan... | reverse complement strand
CCGGACGCGAGCACCACGGCACGGCACATGACGGCGCCGATGCCGTCCTGCTGCCCCTCCCCCATCACGTGCAGGGTCACCCCGGCGATGCCGCCGCCGTCGCCCGGGATCAGGTCGACCGCGAGCGCGTGCTCGGTGACGCCGATCTCCGGAGAGGCGTGGACCGCGGCCACCAGCGCCCGCTGGATCTCCGCGCCGGTCGCGTCACCACCCGCGTGCGCGATCCGGTCGCGATGATGGCCGCCCTCACGGGTCAGCGACAGCTCGCCACCGGACGTGTGGTCGAAGTTGGTCCCCAGCGCGATCAGCTCCCGGACCGCCTCTGGGCCCTCGGTGACCAGTACCCGGACCGCCTCCTCGTCGCAGACGCCGGCCCCGGCCACGAGGGTGTCCTGCAGGTGCTGCTCGGGGGTGTCGCCGTCGCCGAGCGCGGCCGCGATGCCGCCCTGGGCCCACTGGGTCGAGCCCGCGGACAGGATGTCCTTGGTCACCACCATGACCGAGCCGCCCCTGGGGAGCACCTCGCGGATCCGGAGGGCGGCGGTCAGACCGGCGATTCCGGAGCCGATCACGACGACATCGGCGTAGGTCTCCCAGCCCGGCGGGCCAGCGGCCAGCCGCTCGGGAATCCCCGTCCTTTCGGGATCCCCGGCCAAGCGCGAGCGCAGCGAGTGGTTCGGTGGGGTGTCCATCAGGACGCGACCGAGTCGCCGCGCACGAGACCGCTGCCGGGCATCACCCTGGATCCCACGCCGTGCAGGTCAGCCTGCGTCACGGTGGCGCGGTGGACCTTGCTCGTGATCATGGTGCGCAGCATCAGGAATCCCCTCCTCCGAGGTTCAGTGCGACGTTGTCGATCAGGCGGGTGCTCCCGACGCGAGCGGCAACCAGCAGCCGGGCCTCGCCGGTGGAGGGGGCCGGGCCGAGATCGGGTCCGGTGAGCTCCAGGTAGTCGAGATCCACACCGGGTGCAGCGCCCAGCACCGCACGGGCCGCCGCCAAGGCCTGGTCCGGGCCGCGTCCGGCGGCGTCCCGCGCCGCAAGGAGCGCGGCGGACAACGCGAGCGCCGAGCGCCGGGCAGCGGGGTCGAGGTAGGCGTTGCGCGAGGAGAGGGCCAGCCCGTCGGGCTCGCGGACGGTCGGGGTGCCCACCACGTCGACGCCCAGGCACAGGTCGGAGACCATGCGGCGGATCAGCGCGAGCTGCTGGTAGTCCTTCTCGCCGAAGACCGCCACGTCGGGCCGCACCAGCCCGAGGAGCTTCGCCACCACTGTCAGCACGCCGTGGAAGTGCGTCGGCCGCGACGCCCCTTCGAGCATCCGGGCCAGCGGCCCGGGGTCGACGGTCACCAGCGGTTCGCCATCGGGGTAGATGGTGTCCACCGCCGGCACGAAGACCAGGTCGACCCCCGCGGCGGCGCACACGTCGAGGTCCTGCTCCAGGGTGCGGGGGTAGCGGTCGAGGTCCTCGCCGGGGCCGAACTGCATCGGGTTGACGAAGATCGACACCACGACGGGCGCGTCAGACCCGACGGCCTCACGCGCCGTACGCAGCAGCGCGGCGTGGCCGGCGTGCAGCGCGCCCATGGTCGGCACGAAGCCGATCCGCCCGCCGGCGGTGGACAGGGCGTCGGCCAGCTCCTCGCGGGTGTGCGCGAGGGTCAGCGTCCCCACCATCAGCGCGTCATCCCCGGTCGCCGTAGACCACCGCTGCGGCCTCGGCGCCGTCCAGCAGCGCGAGGATCTTCGCGCGACGGATCGGCAGCAGCCGGCCGTCGAGCGCCGCGCGGTCGGCGGTCGCCCGGGCCAGCGCGACGTACGACGGGAGTGTCGCGGGTGCGTGAGCGGCGATGTCCGCCAGGTGCGCCGCCACCGTGTTGACGTCGCCCCGGACGATCGGACCGGTCAGGGCGGCGTCGCCGTCGGCGAGCGCGTTGTCGAGCGCCGCGGTGAGCAGCGGGCGGAGCGTAGCGGCCGGGTCCTCTGCGCCGGAGGCGGAGAGCAGCTCCATCGCCTGGGTCACGAGCGTGACCAGGTGGTTCGCGCCGTGGGCCAGGCCCGCGTGGTAGAGCGTGCGCTTCTCCTCGGGCACGAACATGGCAATGCCGCCGAGGTCGCCGACCAGGGCCTCCGCGACCGCACGGTCCTCGCCCTCGGCGGTGACGCCGAACACGCAGCCGCGCAGCCGGGGCAGGTCGAGGCCGGTGCCGGTGAACGTCATCGCCGGGTGCATCGCCACCACGTGCGCACCGAGCCGGCGGGCGGGCTCGAGGACGGCCAGGCCGTGCCGGCCCGAGGTGTGCACGACGTACTGGCCGGGACGGATCGCGCCGGCACCGGCGAGCGTGGTGACCACGTTGCCGAGCATGTCGTCGGGCACGGTCAGGAGCAGCAGGTCGGAGGACCGCGCGACGTCGGTCGGCTTGAGGCGCGGTACGCCCGGCAGCAGCGTCTCCATGCGTGTGCGCGATGCGGTCGACTCGCCCGCGGCGGCCATGATCTCGTGGCCGGCTGAGCGTAGCGCCGACGCGAGGACAGCGCCGACGCGACCAGCGCCGATCACCCCGATACGGGTCATGTCACATGCCTTCCGTTCCAGTCCCAAGAGCGGGTACCAGACGTCCTGAACAGTGTCCCACGAGCCTAGCGCCGCACCTGCTGGCCGCGATACCACCCGCCCCCGTGGCACGCGTCACAGGTCACAGGGCAGCCCGGGGCATCCGGGCCTCCCGGGCGCGCTCCACGCCCTCCTGGACCAGCCGCCTCGCCTCGGCCGGCTCGCGGTGCAGGCCTTGGGCGTTGACCAGCCCGACCGGGCTGTCGGCGTGCACCGACGCCAGCCGCAGCCGGCGCTGGAACGGCCCCTGGGTCAGCCGCAGTGACTGCACCCGGGCCAGCGGCACCAGGTCGGTACGACGGGCGAACAGGCCGGCGCGGGAGACCACAAGCCGGTCGTCCATCCCGAACGCCAGCCACGGACGGCCGAAGGGCCGGAGCCACGACGCGCGCCGGGGCGGCCCGGTGGTCGGCACCGCCGACGGGTCAGCGCCGATCAGGTCGGCGGCGAGCCGCCACACCAGGTCGCGTGGGGCGACCGGCAGGGCGATCCCGCTGCCCTCGTCGCCAGACCCGCTGTCCTTCATCCCGCCCGCCACCGAGAGCTCCAGCCGGGCCAGGCCGAACGGCCGCTGGAGCAGGGGTTCGGTGATCCGCACCCCCTGGAGCCGCTCCACGTTGAAGGTGCGCGTGGTCAGGCTGAACATCCCGTGCCGGACCTGGATCCCGGTGGGCACCACGGCCACCCGCCAGTCCCACCACCCGACCAGCTTCCGCACGAGGGAGAACGCCGCGCCACCGAACGTCGCCAGCCCGATCCCGAACGCGCCGAGGGAGAGCCCCGCCGCGAGCACGCCGGCGATCGCGACCCCCAGGACCAGCAGGCCGATGGTCTCGCCGCTCGCGAGCAGGCCCTTGACCTGCCAGGAGAGGGGCACCCGCACCAGCGGCACCGGTTCCGCCGACGGCGCGGGGATCCCGGGGGCGCCGTCTTCACCGGCTTCCCGTGCTCGGACGGTGTCGCGCTGCTCGAGCAGCACCTGCCGCACCTGGTGTGCCTCGCCAAGCGGGAGGTAGGAGAGCGACACCTCCGCCTCGGTGGTGGCGGTCTCGATCTTCAGCTCCGCCAGCCCGAGAAGGCGGGCCACGAACGGCTGGTTGACGCCGATCTCGAGGATCCGGTCCAGTCGCACCCGGCGGGAACGGCGGTTGAACACGCCCGTGTCGATGCGCAGCTCGGTGGCGGTGATCCGGAACTTCGTGCGGTACCAGGAGGCGAAGCCGAAGACAGCCCCCGCCACCAGGATGGCGGCCGCAGCGATCGCGGCGCCGGTGAACTCACGCTCCTCGATCACCTGCCGCCCGCCGGTGTACACGGCGGCCGCGAGGAAGATCGCGGAGCGGGCGATCGGTGTGAGCGGGGAGAGCCGCCGGAACTCGTCCTCCGGTGCCGCGCCGCCGTCCGGGAGACGGTCGCTCACAGGCCTGACTTCCCGGCCTCGCCCAGCTCGGTGAGCCGGTCGCGCAGCCGGGCCGCCTCCTGCGGCGCGAGGCCCGGGATCCGGGCGTCGGTCGCCGGGGACGCCGTGTGCAGCTGGACCGCGGCCAGCCCGAACGCACGTTCCAGCGGTCCGGCGGTGACGTCGACCAGCTGCATGCGGCCGTAGGGCACCACGACCAGCCGCATCACGAACGCCCCGTGGCGGATCCAGAGGTCCTCGGCACGCTCGGCATACCCCCAATTCCGGACGTTGCGGCCGATCAGCCACCACATCCAGCCGCCGAACAGCAGGCCAACACCACCGAGCGGCCAGGCCACGAGCCGCGCCTCGGAGACGACGACCCCGGCGACCACCAGCACCGCTAGCACCAGGCCGAGGACGACGACGAGCACCAGGCGACGCATCCGGGCAAGCGAGGGTCGGATCCGGAGCCACTCCCCCTCGGGCAGTGCGAAGAGGTCGTCCACGCCGTGCAGCCTAGGGCGTCCCAGGATGCCGTCCGCCGTCTGGCTCAGCGACCGGTGACCCGCCGGACGCGTGCCGGCAGACCGGACAGGGCACGGCGCAGCGGCGGGCGGGATTCGGCGACCTCCGCGGCCCGGAGCCGTCGGCGGGTGCGGCGCAGCTCCAGGCGCAGCCGCTCGTTCTCACGGGACATGTCCCCGATCCGCTCGAAGACCGCGGCGTGGAAGCCGACCGCACGGATCGCGTCGTCCGACCACGCCGCCGAAACCTTGACCGCCGAGCGGTCCCAGCGGTCACCGAAGCGCGCGAAGTCGGCCTCGTAGAGCTCCTCGACCCGCTCGGCGACGTCACCGGCCAGCACCGCGTCGGTGAGCGCGAGCGGGGTCTCGTTCGCGCGCGGCAGGTAGAGATCCTGGTCGAGGCCGAGGCTGTCGAGGTGCGCGTGGATGTCGGAGAAGAGCTCGGGAAGCGCCGCGAGGTCATGGACCCGGCTGTAGTCGAGCCCGTCCGGGCGCACCGCTCGCACCTGCGGCCGGAAGTGCGAGTCACGCATCAGGTCTGGGTGGTCGGTCCAGGGATGCGCCTGCACGAAGGCCCGGAAGTCCTCGACCACGTCGTCCGGATTCCGCGGGATCCGGGGAAACCACGGCTCGTCGCCGTAGCGCATCGCGAACGTCGGCTGGCGGACCAGGAACTTCGACTGCCAGGCGGACCAGAGCCGGCTCCACGGGTCGCGGACCACGGCGAAGACGAACCAGCCGTTGGCCGGCGAGATCTGCGCCACCTCCGCGGGATCCATGTCGCTGAGGCGCCCGACGTGGCTCCACTTCGAGCGGTGTCCGTGCACGGTCATCAGCCGGGTCAGGTGCGGCCCGGTGCCGTTGTAGAAGCGTTCGGGATCCTCCCCACCGAGCCGCGCCATCATCCAACGCAGGCTCGTACAGGCCACCTTCGTGACCGAGATGTAGACCATCTTGTGCCGCAAGAGCACGAAGGAGTTGGACGGCGGGAGCCCGCCGTCCGTGACCAGCCCGCACGGAACGTCCAACAGGACCGGGCCGTGGTCTGCTTCCCTCACTCCGACGCAGCCACCTTGGGTGCGTTGAGCCGGGTCCCCTTCGGGCGTGGGTGGGCGGACAGGTCGCCGATCCGGTTCGCGCGCTGGAGCGTGAAGTAGCGGTTGACCGCGCGGCGCGGCGAGGGTCGCCACCTCGGCTTGCGGAACACCGCTCCGGTGTCACCCCAGTAGTGGTCGGCCAGGTCGATCTGGTGGAAGTCGTGCCGCTGTGGCGACTCGAGCTGGCGCGGCGGCCAGTCGGTCTTCACACGCACCAGCGTCAGGTCGGCCTGCGCCGCCAGCGCACGCATGCTGTCGGGGTAGTAGCGCCAGCAGTCGTACGTCGAGTGATGGTGGCCGCGCGACGGCACGGTCATCATGAACACGCCGCCGGTGCGCAGCACGCGCGCGATCTCGAGGATCGACGCCCACGGGAACGGGATGTGCTCGAAGACCTGGCCGGAGAGCACCACGTCCTGGCTGTTGCTCGGCACAGGGATCTTGTAGGGCTGCGTCATCTGGATGTCGACGTTGCGGCCGGCCTGGATGTCTACGCCGGTGTAGGTGACGTCGTACTCCTCGAGGAGCTGACGGTGGTTGAGGGTCTGGCCCTTGTTGATGAAGGACCCGAAGTCGAGGAGGTCGTAGTGCTTCTTCCTGTCGAGGTTGTTGGCGATGAAGCCGCCCATGAGGTTCATGGCAGAGGGATGCAAGGAGTTCTCCGGGTCGTCGGGTCGGGTGGGGTCTAGGAGGGGCGCACCTTGCCGGTGACCTTGCGGATCGGAGCGGTCACCTTCCAGGAGCGGCTCCCCTCGATCTCGGCGAGCCGCTGCTCGAGCTCGGCGATCCGCGCGTCCTTGCGCTGGATCCGCTTCTTCAGGATCGCCGCCGTCGGCGTGGCCGCGACGCTCTTGTCCTTGCCGGAGAAGATCGACAGCCAGCGGTTGGGCATCGGGGACGGCACCACCCGGTGCTTGGTGAAGACCCGCACCGTGTCGAGGAAGTAGCGCTCGAGACCCGCGGGCGTGAACACGAAGGTCTGGTCCTCGGCCCGGGTGCTGACCCCGACCAGTGGGAGCGTGTCGTCGAGGCCGGGTGTGCCGTCCGGCAGGGTGCGCCGGTACTTCTCGTCCACCAGACCCGGGTACTCCAGCACCAGGTGCGAGCGGGTCAGCGACGCGGCCTGGTCGAGGAACCCGAACGGGTTCGGCACGTGGTGGACCACGTTGAGCGCCAGCACCACGTCGAACGTGCCGGGACGGGACTCGAGGCTGTCGAGGAAGCCCTTGCGGAACTCGACGTCGAGACCCATCCCCTTGGCCGCTCGACGGGCCTTGGTCAGGCGCCCCTGACGGGGCTCGAGTCCGGTCACCCGTGCCCCCATCCGGGCGGCGCTCAGGGCCACGGCCCCCTCGGCGCAGCCGATGTCGAGGACCTTCTTGTTCTCCAGAGGCATCACCAGCGCGTGGCTCAGCGTCGCCGACACTCCGCCGATGCGGTGGTCGGACTGGTACGAGCGCCTCTGCTCGGCCCGTTCCGGGAGCCGGTGCCCCTTGCGGCACAGCTCTTGGGCGTCCTCGCGTGCGAGCTGAGGGAAGTCCCAGCGCGCGATCGGCGTGATCTCGCCGTGCACGTCCACGTTGGTGCAGAAGTACTCGTGCGAGGCCTTCGCCTCGTCGAGGAGCAGGCCGAGGTGCTCGTAGACCTGGGCGAGGTCGGGAGCGCGGAGCGCCTTCTCCCACACCTCCTGGTCGTAACGACGCTTGGCGTGTCCGGGGTGGTCAGGCTCGGCCAGCACCCGGCTGCCGCTGCGCTCCAGCAGCACCGACCGCGGGGCGCTCAGCACCACCACGTCGTCTGCGGCGTCGATCAGGTTGTGCAGGAGCTCGGACTCGCCGAGCCGAACCGCCTCACGCCGCCCCTTGACCCCGTGCAGCAGGTTGTAGTGCACGACGACGTTGTCGCCGGTCGGGATGTTGCCCGACTTCTGGATCTGGTGGGCGAAGTAGACCTTGGGCTTCGCGGCGCCCTCGACGGTGAGTCCCTGGATATAGCTGGACTTCCCGGCGGACGTGGGGCCGATGATCAAGCGCATGCGCCAGACAGTACCGGCAGGAGAGGGGTCGAAGAGCGACCGGGAGGCCGGGTCGCGTGGGTGGTTTTGCGCGCTCGTGACAGGGCGCGGCGGATCAGTATCCGAAGCGCGCGAAGTCCTCTGCGTACTCCATGCGCAGACGTCGCTCGAGACCGGGCGTGAGCCGCACCTCGCTGCTCGCGATGCCGCTCTGCGCGCTGCGGTCGAGCACCCGCGGCACCTCGGAGAGCGGCAGCAGTCCGAGGCCCCAGCGCGTGTTGAGGTCACTGACCACGGCTTCGAGCCCGTCCTCCAGCCGGTAGACGTGCGCGCCAGGCAGGTGGAACTCCCACTGCGGGCGAAGGTGGTTGTCGAAGACGAAGGGGTCGTGGCGGTACTCCCGGAACGCCTCGTCGTACCAGGCCTCCACTTCGACCGCAGTGGCCGAGACCCGGTTGGCGTTGCGGTAGGCGAACTCGGAGCGGAACCGGGCGAGGGGCTCGCGGACGGTCATGAAGACCGCGTCGAACCGGTCGAGGCGGAAGACCTGCTCGAGCATCGGGCGGTGCATGTGCTGGGGCGAGCACCGGCGCACGGAGTTCATCGAGCCGACGCCGCCCTTGGGGTCGCGGTAGCCGGTGGTCCAGCCGCTCTTGGCGAACAGCCGCTCCAGGGACGAGCCGCCGGCCTTGGGCACGTGGACGAAGAGGACGGCACGGCCGTCCTGCCGAAACACCGGCATACGGGCCTCCTCGATGATCACCCGAGCGTGCTGGGACGTCCTCGGACCTTAGCGGCCCATCGGGAGGCGACCCAAAGTACGGTTCTCCCCATGCCGGTGAAAGTCAGCGTGGTGGTCGCGACGTACAACTCGCCGCCCGAGCTGGCCGGTCTGGTGGCGTCGCTCGACGACCAGACCCTGCCCGCCGACGAGTACGAGATGGTCTTCGTCGACGACGGCTCCAGCGACGACACCCACGACCGGCTCCGCGCGTTCGCCGCCGAGCGCAGCAACATGCAGGTGCACCGGATCCCCAACTCCGGCTGGCCCGGACGCCCTCGCAACGTAGGGACCAGGGCCGCCTCCGGCGAGTTCCTCTTCTTCGCCGACCACGACGACTACCTGTTCCCCGAGGCGCTGGAGCGGATGTATGCCTTCGCGGTCGAGAACGACCTCGACGTGGTGCACCCGAAGGAGGTCGTCAAGGGCTGGAGCCGGCCAGGCTGGTTCGCCTACCGCGAGCACCGACCGCGGGTCGACAGGCTCGACCAGGTGGTGCTGCAGAACATCAGCCCGCACAAGCTCTACCGCCGCACCTTCGTCCACGAGCAGGACGTCTGGTTCCCGGAGGGGAGGGTCCGGATCGAGGACTTCAGCTACAACGGGCTGGCGTGGGCACGCACCGATGCGATCGGGGTGCTCGCGGACTACCCCTGCTACCAGTGGAGCGTCCATCAGGAGAACAGCCACAAGGCGTCGTACGACTACGACGTGTACTGGGCCTCGTTCGAGGAGTCGCTCGCCCCGATCCTCGAGCTCGAGGAAGGTGACAAGCGCGACCAGCTGCTGATCCGCTGGTACCGCAGCCGGATCCTCGAGCGGGTCAAGACCCTCCACAAGTTCCCGGTCGAGCACGTCGACCGGCTGCTCGCGACGTGGGAGCGCCTGATGCCGCTGTTCCCGCCGCGCCTGGACGCCCAGATGAACCCCGCCCACCGCGCGCGGTCCGCCCTGCTGCGGGCGGGTGACCGGGAGCGGATGCTGACCCTGGCCGAGCTCGACACCGGGCACCGGTTCGAACGCGAGTCCGGCGCCTTCCACTGGGAGGATGGCCGGCTGGTCGTCGATCTCCGGATGATCATCGTCGACGGCAGCGGGAAGCCGTTGCCGGTCGAGGTGGTCGACGGCCGGGTGCGCCGCGTCGTCCCCGCGGAGCTGGCCGCGGGCCTCGACCCCGCGCTCTGGGACTTCACCGGAGACGTCGAGAACGCGTTCGTCGAGATGGTCGTCCGCTCCCGCGAGACCGCCGTCGACTGGATCGTGCCGGCCACCTCGCGGGTCTGGGTCGAACCCGGACCCGATCGCCTGAGCCTGTCGGTGACCGCCCACCTGGACCTGGCCACCGCCGCCTGCGGCGCGCCCCTCGAGGACGACGTCTGGGACGTGTTCTTCCGCCTGGTCGGGATCGGGTACGCCTCGACCCGTCGGGTGTTCCTGGACCCCGGCATCCCGGCCGCCGGCGCGCTCGTCGACGGGCGCGGGGCCGTGGCGTTCGCGACCCGTAGAGGCGACCTGGCCCTCGACCTGTCCGGTCAGCACCGCACGGTGGCGGGCGCCTCCACCGCGAGCCCCGCCGACCTGACCGCAGAGCCCGGCCGCGCGCGGATCGCGCTGCCCGGCGTTCACGTCGCGGGCGAGACCGACCTGCCGGCGACGGTCCGGCTCAGGCACACCGAGCACCCCGCGCGCCTGGTCGGCCGGGCGGGCGCGGCGGCCCTCGAGATCGACGGCGAGCTGGTCGGCAACGGCGAGGTCAAGGTGACCGTCGCAGGCAGGACCGGGGCCCGGTTGTTCCGGCTTGGCCCACCGCCGAAGCTGGGCGTCGTGCAGCGTCTGCCCGCCGTCCGCAGCCGGCTCAGCAGGCTGGCCCACCGCCTCCGAGGCTGACCGCCGCACGGTATTCTTCCCACTGCCCGCCGCTCTGCGACCAGCGCCTCGGCCTGCACTGCCCCCGCGACGACCTGTGTACGAGGAGTGATCCCACGACGTGATCGGCGACGAGGTCATCGGCGCGCTGCGGCGGAAGGCAGCGATCCGCACACGTGCGCGGGCGCTGGGCGAGGAGATCCTGGCGGGCCGCTACGCGGGCTGGCGCCACGACCCCCTGCAGGAGCGCACGGTCCTCTACGAGTCCTTCTTCGGCAACGGGATGCTGGACAACCCGGAGGCGATCTTCCGGTACCTGCTCGACCAGCCGGACATGGCCGATCTCACCCACATCTGGGCGCTCGACGACCTGGAGGGGCACCCGTCGGTTGTCGAGGAGTTCGACGGCGACCCGCGCGTGCGCTTCGTCGCAACGAGCTCGCCGGACTACTTCGAGGCGCTGGCCACCGCGAAGTACCTGGTCAACAACGCCACCTGGCAGCAGCGCTTCGCCAAGCGCGACGGGCAGGTCTACGTCAACACGTGGCACGGCGTCCCGCTGAAGCACATGGGCTACGACATGCCCGGCGGTGGCATCGAGTCGCGCAACATCCTGCGCAACTTCCTCAGTGCCGACTACCTGGTCTCCGGCAACGAGATGATGACCGAGGTCATGTACCGCTCGGCCTACCGGCTGCAGGGCATCT
>Ga0070682_100002120_pt1 | contig 11011 bp, 11 predicted proteins | sample KBSC63LmetaG_FD_64668 | JGI IMG/M metagenome (GOLD analysis project Ga0070682, IMG submission 64668) | Corn rhizosphere microbial communities from Kellogg Biological Station, Michigan, USA - KBS C6-3L metaG | ecosystem: Host-associated > Plants > Roots > Rhizosphere | place: USA: Michigan... | reverse complement strand
GGCGAGGACGGCGAGCGCGGGGCTCGGCACGAGGCGGGCACGCGCCCAATCCTCGGGGCGCACGCTCGCGAGGGCGTCGGGGGCGAGCGCGGGACGTGTCTCGGCGTGGATGACCGTGACGAGCGCCCACTCGAGCTCGGCGAGCTCGGCTGCGAAGGTCGCCCAGGGCTCGGGACGTTGGCGCAAGAACGCCACCATGCCCGCTCCGTACGCGTTGAGGCTCGGCGAGCGCGAGGGATGCGCGACGACGTAGGCGCGTGCGAGCGATTCGAACTCTTCCGCACCGAGCAGGTGCGCGAGCGCGGGGTAATCGTCGAGCAGGCACTCGACCAGTCGCGCGAAGTAACCGTCGCCGTAGATCGCGAGCCGCTCGAGCGCGGACAGGCGCGGGCCGCGGGTGACGAGGGCTTCGACCTCGGCGGCGACGCGAACTCCCGTGCCGAGGGCAGCGGCATGCTCGATTCCTGCAGGAATTCCCGCGGGATCCGTCGTGACGGCCACGAGCCACGCTTCGACGCGGCCGAGCTCGCCGGGCGCGCCGCGTGCGGGATTTCGAGCCTCGGGACTCTCATCGACCGGACGCATCAGAACCCCGCGGCTTTCGCGACGCGCGCTTCGGCGCGCAGCGCGTCGCGATGCACCACCTCGAACGAGGGGATCTCCGCGTCCCACTCGAGGAGCACGGAGGCATCGGCGCCGAGCGCGCGTGCGCGATCGTACAGGTCCCATACGGCGTCGGGCACGGGGCCGATGTGCGTGTCGATGGCGTGCGTGCCGTGATCGGTATGACCGGCCACGTGCATCTGAACGACGCGCTCGAGCGGGAGCGCCCGCAGGTACGTCTCGGGCTCGAAGCCGTGATTCTTGGCGCTCACGATGATGTTGTTGAGGTCGAGCAGAATGCCCGCGTCGGCTTGGTCTGCAACGGCGGCCAAAAACTCCCACTCCGGGAGCGTCCCCCCCGCAAATTCGAGGTAGGTCGAGGGGTTCTCGAGGACGAGGCGCTGGCCGAGGAGCTCCTGCACCTGCTCGACGCGTCGAACGACGTGCTCGAGCGCCTCTTCCGTCAGCGGGAGCGGCAAAAGATCGTGCGTATTTCTGCCGCTCACCCCCGTGAAGCAGAGGTGATCGGAAACCCAACGGGCGCCGATGCGCTCGCGCAGGGCTCGGAGCTCACGCACGTAGTCGAGATCGAGCGGGTCGGTCGAACCGATGTTCAGCGACACGCCGTGCATCACGAGCGGGTAGCGCTCGGCGATGCGATCGAGGATCTCGAGCGGCCGCCCGCGCGTGTGGAGGAAGTTGTCGCTCAGTACCTCGAGCCACGCGACCTCGGGCCATTCCGTGAGGAGGTGCTCGTAGTGCGTGGTGCGCAGCCCGACACCGACGCCGAGATTCGGAAGCCCGAACCTCGGCAGCGGCGTGCGGGTCACTTCGGGCTCAGTGGTTGCAGCCACCTTGGCCCTTGCAGGCGTTCTGGCCCTTGCAGGCGTGCTTGTCGGTCTTGCAGCCGCCCTGGCCCTTGCAGGCGTTCTGGCCCTTGCAGGCGTGCTTGTCGAGCATCGTCGCTTGCTCGATGTTGCCGAAATCCGCGCTCCGCACGGAGCCACTGTTCTGTGCGCCGGCGACGATGCCGGAGACTGCTGCTGCCATCAAAAAGGAGGTCATGCTGGGGGTTCCTTGGGTTTAGCTTACGTTTGCTGAGGTTCGGTGATGATTCGGGAAAGCTTGCTGCGGCCCGCGGCTTTGGGCCCGAACAGCAGGTGATCGAGTGAGAGTTTGCCGGGGCCGGCGAGCGCCACCCAGAGCAGCAGCGCGAAGTACGTCCATTCGACGAGGCCGAACAGATCGGGCAGGCCGTGGACCTCGTCGCGCTGCGCCGTGACGATTGCGACGAGCATCGACACCATCAACGGCACGGCAGCCAGGCGCGAGGCGAGGCCCACGAGCAGCAGCGCACCGCCGAACAGCTCGACGAACGAGACGACGTGGGCATTCAGGCCCGGCGCCGGAATACCGAGATCCGTGAAGAACGCGGTCACCTTGGCGAGCGAGTGGACCTTGCCCCAGCCCGTGCTCATGAAGAGCACGCCGAGGGTGAGGCGCGCCACGCTGGGGGCGACGGAATCGAGCTTTTTTACGGAAGTCTCCGCGCGTTCGCGGAGCATCGACAGGAAGGGCGGGATGGGCACGGCGGGTTCTCCTTGCTGAGTCGTCACCCCCTACGGCGGAGCCCGGGGGTGGTTTCCTCGATTTTGATTTTCAGCGCGCAGCGCGGGGTCGCATCGCCACGGGCGAGCGCACGCCGAAGCGCACGAACGTGTCGCGGTAGCCGGGGGCCGCCGCGTTCTTCTTGGCGATTTTCATCGCGTCCTCCTGGATCGGGATGATCGCCGCACGGGACGGCGGTGCGGCGAAAGCGACGCCGGACAGAGACAGACCGAAGGTGACGATGAACGAACGAACGATGTTGGTGTTGGACATGCGGGTCGATACGAGGCTCGCCCGCGCCGGTTTCTCAAAAAAAGGACCCGTAACCAGGCCGCGGCGCGCGCGTAGTGCCTGCCACCATGTCCGCGCACAACGTCTACCGGCTTCGGAACCTTCCGCTCCTCGCGAAGCTCGCATTCTCCGCGGCTCTCGTGCTCGGGCTCACCCTGTTCTGGTCGGGATGGGCGGTGTCGATCTTCGCCGTCAACTGGGCTCTGTCGGTGATGACGGTGCTCGACTGGGGCGGGCGCCTCGCGATGCTGCCCGAGGCGTGGCGGCTCGGGCTCTTCGGCGTGCACGTCGTCTCGCTCGGCGCGCTGCTGAGGCTCACGCTTTCCTTGATGCAACGACTGCCGCTGCCGCGCTTGAGCCGGCGAGCGCTGTTCACCGTTGCCGTGGGGCTCGCCGCGCTCGACGCCGCGCTCTGGCTGCTCGTGCCCGTGTCGGCGCTCGCGCGCGCGAGCCTTGGCACCGTCGTGCTGGCCTTGAGCTTGCTCTTCGCGTACCTCGCCGGCGCGCCGCTTGCCGCGCTGTGGGCCGCGCGAAGCTGGCAAAACCCGCCGGCGAAGCCGGTGCGCGTCGTGATCGTGGGCGGAGGGTTCGCGGGCCTCTACACCGCGCTCGGTCTCGATCGGACGCTCGGCTACAGCGAGAAGCTCGAGCTCACGGTCATCGATCGCAAGAACTACTTCTTGTTCCCGCCGCTGCTGCCGAGCGTATCGGTAGGCGCCATCGAGACGCGCCAGGTCACCTACCCGTTCCGCCGGCTGTTCGAGGCGACCAACGTGCGTTTCAAGAAGGAGACCGTCGAGACGATCGATCTCGTCCGCAAGGTCGTCGTTTCCAAGGTGGACATCGATCGCGACGCCGGCACTGGCCTCTTGCACGTGCGGCACGACGAGACCCCGTTCGACTACCTCGTGCTTTCGCCCGGGTCCACGAGCCAAACGTTCGGCACCCCCGGAACGGAGCACGCCTTCTTCATGCGCGAGCTCGGCGACGCGATCGCGCTCCGCAACCACATCATCGACTGCTTCGAGACGGCCGCACGCGAGACCGACCGCGAGCTCGTGAAGAAGATGCTGCGGTTCGTCGTCGTGGGAGCAGGGCCGACTGGCGTCGAGGTCGCGTCGGAGGTGCGCGATCTCGTCGATCAGGTGCTCCTGCCGCGCTACCGCGAGCTCGACGGCACGCTGGTAGACGTCATTCTCATCGATTCGGGCGAGCGCGTGCTCGGCGGCTGGAACGCCGGGGTGGCCGGCGCCGCCGAGGCGCAGCTTGCCCACCTGGGTGTGCGGGTGCTTCACGGCGCCCGCGTCGCAGAGATCGGCACCGACTGGCTGCGACTCAAGGACGGCACCGAGCTCGCTGCACGCACGACCTGCTGGTGTGCGGGCGTGACCGCCTCACCACTGCTTCAGAGGTCGGGCCTGCCGCTCGATCGCGCGGGGAAAGTGGCGGTGGCCCCCGATTGCCGCGTGCCCGGCCACGACAACGTGTTCGTGCTCGGCGACTCTGCCACTTGCCTCGGCAAGAACGAAAAGCCGCTGCCCCCGCTCGGGCAGGTCGCGTTCCAACAGGGCGCGCAAACCGCGACGAACCTGGCGCGCCTGCTGCGTGGCGAGCCGACGCGACCGTTCCGCTACACGGACTTCGGTCAGCTCGTGAGCGTCGGGCACCAGTACGCCGCCGTGCGCTTGCTCGGCGTGCGAATGACCGGATTCGTGGCCTGGTTCGTGTGGCGAACGCTCTACCTGGGCAAGCTCGTGGGCTTCGGGAACAAGCTGCGCGTCGTGCTCGACTGGACGCTCGATCTGTTCGTCGAGCGCTCGAGCTCGCAAATTCACGCCACCCGCGAGCGACTCGAGGCCGAAGCCGTGCACCAGGAAGACGCGTCCCTGCGTGCCGCCTCCTGACGAAACCAGCCGGAAATCCGCGGCGAATTGCTACGCTGCCGGGCTCCGCCTATACGGCGAGCAAGGACGGCGCGGTGAGCCCAGGCGTGGATGGCGGCAACGCTGCGAGCGACGACGAGCTGTTGCGGAGAGCCGACACCGCGATGGCGCGCTACGCCGAAGGCCACGACCCGAGCTTCGACGCCATCTTCTCCGTCGTCGCCCCGCGGCTCCTGCGCTTCTTGCGTCGCTTGTGCGGCGCGGAGGAGCTCGCCCAGGATCTATTGCAGGAGACCCTGCTCAAGATGCACCAGGCGAGGGGCGCGTTTCGTCCGGGTGCCGCCGTGCTGCCCTGGTCGTACACGATCGCGCGCAATTCTTTCTTGGATGCAGCGCGCTCGCGCAGGAAGGCGCCAATCTCACTCGCCCCACCGGACGAGGGCGGGCCGCCCGAGCCCGTCGTGGGGGCGGACGCCGAGAGCAACGTGCTCGCGCGCGAGTCGGCCCGAGCGGTCGAGCGTGCGCTGCTTGCCATGACCGAAGCCCGGCGCGAGGCGTTCGTGCTCCTGCGCTTCGAGGGGATGAGCGTCGCGGACGCCGCCGAGATCCTGGGAGCCAGCGAAAATGCCGTGAAACTTCGAGCCTTTCAGGCCTACGAGGCGATCCGGGCTGAGCTCGACCGGCTGGAAAAAATGTCCCCCCGGAGGCGGATCGCATGAAACGCGTGCCCCTCCGCGACGTACTCGTGATCGGCGAAATCCGTTTCGTCGCCCCCAGGTGTCCCCGTGAGTGACCGCGAGCCCGAGCTGCCCGACTGGAGTGGGATCCCCGATCCCCTGAGCGGGCGTGCGCCGCTCCCACCGCCACCCAGCGTCATCGTGACCCGCGCGGGCCCGTCACGAGCCGAGCTCAGCCGAGCACGCTGGGTCGCGGCGCTCGTCGGAGGCGGGTGGATCGCCGCTCAGCTCGCGGTGACGGGGCTCCGCGGCGACTTCGCGCAGGTTCCGCTCGGCTACACGTTGGCGCTCGGCGTGGCACCGGTCCTCGCGGGCCTTCTGTGCCTGTTCGCAGCGATCACGCCCGGCCGCTTGGGCCTCGGCGCGCGAGTGACCCTGCTCGCCGCGCTCGCGCTCAGCTTTCCCGCGCTGTTCGGGCTCGCGAACTACGCCTTCTCCCCGCCGTACCCGGGCGCCCCGCTCGGCGAGCTGATGCACGGCGTTTTCTGCTTCAACATCGCCCTCGCCTGGACGCTCTTGCCGCTGATCGCGGCGGGCTTCGCGCTCCGCAGCACGTTCGTCACGCGCGCCGTGTGGCGCAGCGCGCTCGTCGGGGCCGGCGCGGGCCTGATTGTCGCGGCCACCAGCATGCTGCGCTGCCCGCTGTCGGGCGTCTTGCACAACACGCTCAGCCATGGTGGCGCCGTCGTCGCGAGCGCGATCCTCGGGGCGCTCGTGCTTTCGCGCGTCACGCGCGCGTGAGCCGCATCGGTTAGTCCGCGCGCTCGCCGTTTGCTGTCCCCGACCCAGCGCTGGCTGCACACGCCGACCGGTTTCGGCCTGTCGGCCCAAAATGCTCACGTGTGCAGTTTCGAAAAAACCGAACGCGCGGAGCGCCGTACGAAGGGAGGCTGCCACGTTCCACTGCGTGGAGCCGAGGGAAGAACGCATGTTTACCGCCCCTTCGTGGTCGGAGGCACCCGCTCGCGGTGCGCTCCTCCGCTCGCTCCCCGACGACGAGCTCGCCGTCGCGTACCTGTTGCACGACAGCGAGCCGGCGTTCGCCGAGCTCTACCGCCGCCTGCGGCCCTACCTGACGGCGGTGGCACGCCGTCGCGGCTGCTCGCGTGACGTCGCCGATGACCTCGTGCAGCAGGCGTTCTTGAACGCGCACCTGGCGCGTGACCGCTTCGAGCTCGACTCGAGCTTTCGACCGTGGCTCACGCGCATCTTCGTGAACCTCTTGGTCGATCATTTTCGTGCCGCGCGGCGGCGGCCAGTCGCAGACATCGACGTGGGCGAGCTCGGGGACGCCGGAACGACGGCGCATCCGCTCGAGCGCTCCGACGAGGTCGCGCGCGCGCGCAACGCATTGCTTCGCCTGCGACCGCGCCAGCGCCAGGTGATCGAGATGCATTGGCTCGAGGAGCGGCCCTTCCCGGAGGTGGCACGCGCTCTCGGCGAGCAGCTCAGCACCGTCAAGGTGCGCGCGCACCGCGCCTACCGAGAGCTGCGCGCGACGCTCGATGCCGGCTGAGGGCCGAGCACGGCGCGCTCGAGGCGAATCAGCTCGGAGACGGACCACGCCTGGAACGGACACCCCCCGGGACGGTGCGGTGGCTCCGCGTCGAGCACTTCGCTCACGTGGCCGATGCCCGCATGGCCAAGGTGCTCGAGGAGCGGCGCGACGAAGCGCTCACGGGCGCGCGCTCTAGCTTCGGGCGTCCCCCCCCGCGACTTCACCCAGGCTTCGACGAACGGACCCATGAGCCACGGCCAGACGGTGCCCTGGTGGTAGGAGCCGTCGCGCTCGCGCACGCCGCCCCGGTAGCACGGCACGTAGGCCGGGTGGCCCCGCTCGAGCGAGCGCAACCCGACCGGCGTCCAGAGCTCGCGCTCGACGGCGTCGACGACTTTTCGCGCGCGCTCGGGCGAAAGCAGCGTGTGCGGGAGCCCGCCCGCGGCCAAGATCTGGTTCGGGCGACAGGCGGCGTCGACCCGACCGGGAACGTGCCCGTCGTCGACGAGGTCGAAGAGCATGCCGCGCGCCTCGTTCCAGAAGCGTGCTTCGAGCGCGGCGCGCGCTTGCATGGCAAAGTCGCGAAAGCGCGCGTCCCAGCGAGCAGCGATGCCGAGCGCGTGCACCCAGAGCGCTTGGATCTCGACGGGCTTGCCGATGCGCGGCGTGACGACCCAATCGCCCACCTTCGCGTCCATCCAGGTGAGCTGCACGCCGGGCTCGCCCGCGGCGAGCAGCCCGTCCGCGTCGCGGCGAATGCCGTAGCGGGTGCCGCGCGCGTACCCGGCCACGATTTCGACGACGGCCGTCTCCAGCCGGTGTGCCTCCGGCGGCGACAGCACCGCACGCGCCGCGGGCGCTTCGAGCATCTCCCCCACGGCGAGCACGTACCAGAGCGAAGCGTCGACGGAATTGTACTCCGGCACTGCGGCGGCATCGTCGGCAAAGCGGTTCGGCAGCATGCCCTCGGAGACGACGCCGGCCCATTCGCAGAGGATCGCGCGCGCCGTTTCGAAGTCGCCCGTGGCGAGACACAGGCCGCGCAGGGCGATGAACGTGTCGCGACCCCAATCGCCGAACCACGGGTAGCCCGCGAGCAGTGTGCGGCCGGCGCCGCGCCGGACGACGTAGGCGTTGCCGGCGAGCTCGAGTGGGCTCGGAAACGCAGCGCGGCGTCGCCGCTCCGTGACGCGAAGCTCTTCGACGAGCACCGACACCTCGCGTCCTTCCAGGGCGAGACGCCCCGGTAGCTCGGCGGCGAGCACCCACAGCGCCTCGCCCGCTGCGAGGTCGAACGAGAGCACGCCCGGCATGGCGAGGTCTTCCTCGGCATCGAGGCCGCGCGCGGCTTCCTCGGCGTAGGAGAAGCGCCGGTACCAATCGGGCGCATGACGGTAGGCGCCGTTCGCGAGCGAGAGCACCGCCGGCACGCCGGGATAGGGGGCGAAGCGGAGCGCCTTGTCGCGCGCTTCCGGCGAGAACGCGAAAGCGCCATTTTCGTGCTGCGTCCCGTGAAAGTCGCGCCCGGAGAGCAGCGGCCGCACCTCGAGCCGAGCGTCGCGTGTGGGGCGCTCCAGGCGAAACGCGACGACCACGGCCGGCTCGCCGTGCGGCACGAAGATCTCGACGAGCACGACGCCGAGGCGCGTGACGATGCGCCACGTGGGCCAGGGGTCGAGCGCGAACTCGACGCTCTCGGCGTCAGCGTGCGCCGTGAAACCGCCGGCGTAGGCCTGGGGCCAGAGCTCCACCGAACCTTCCGGCGTCACGAGCCGCGCGACGAAGCCCTGCACGAGCGCGCGGCGATCGGCCGGCGGTGCCGCCGCGACGAGCAGGAGCGCGTGATAGCGGCGTGTGCGAAGGCCCGAGGTCGTCGCGCTCGCGAAGCCCCCGAGCCCGTCTGCTTCGAGCCATTCGTTGTCTGCGTTCGCCGCGGCGGTACGGCGCAAGAGCCCGCTCAAGCAGTGCGCTCCGGCATGGCGGCGATGGTAGTGCCGAGCCCGCCAGGCGGCCACCGCTGGTCGCCGCGGGGGCTCGACGGCGTCACCGCGCGTCCCCTGCGCCTGGCATGCGAGGTGCACTCGGCGTGCGGCATGCTCGTACTGCGTGAACGCACCTTGGTCGGCGAGCTCGAGTGCCTGAGCGACACCGAGCTGCTCGCCGTCGTGCTCGGCACGGGGAGCTCGGGCGAGCCCGTCACCGAGCTCGCGGCGAGCCTGCTCGATGCGGCGGGTGGGCTCGAAGGGCTCGCGCGACTTTCGCCCCATGGCCTTTCGCTGCGGCGCGGGCTCGGGCCGGCCAAGGCGGCCCGCATCACCGCCGCGCTCGAGCTCGGCCGTCGCGCCACGGTCGCTCGCCTGACGCTGCGCCCCACGGTGCTCTCGTCCCTCGACGACGTCGCGCGCTGGGCACGTCCGCGCCTGGGCGGTCTCGATCACGAGGAGGTGTGGCTGCTCGGCCTCGACGGTCGCAACGGGCTCAAGTCAGCGCGCCGCATCGCTCGGGGCGGCCAGCACGGCTGTGCGCTCGGCACGCGCGACGTGCTCGGCCCGGCGCTCCGCGACGCCGTGAGCGGCATCGTGCTCGTCCACAACCACCCGAGCGGCGACCCCCGCCCCAGCGTGGAGGACGTGAGCATGACGCGCGAGCTCGCCCACGCCTGCCGCATCGTCGGGGTTCCGCTGCTCGACCACGTGATCGTGGCGCGCGGCGGCGCTGCCTCCCTGATGGAGGCAGGCGTGCTCGACGTTACCTGACGCCGCCCGTGTCGACGCTGTCGCAACCGAACAGGAGCTCGACCTTACCGGCTGGATCGTTCTGCGCGACGAAGCACGTGTTGGTGCAAAGCACGATGCGACCGTCCGCGTCGTACTGCCAGCCGTCCTCGCAACCCGCCGCATCGTTGCGACCGATCAACTGCTCCCCCGAGCCATCGCCGGGCGTGTAGAGCACGTTGATCTGGTTCGGGTTCACCGTCTCGCCGTTCGTGCCGCGGGCGGGGACGTCGAAGGTGCAGGCCGTGATCAGGCCAAGGATGCGCGCGAGCGCCGCGTTGAGCGCGCTCTTGAAGTCGGCGTCCTGCGAGAGGTCGATGTGGCAGAAATCGGGCCCGTTGATCGAGCAGCCCGAAGGCGCCGTCGCGCCGAGCGCGGCGGCTTTCGAGAGCCAGGGCCGCACGTCCTCACCGTTGACGGTGTCGCTGCCCGGTGAGCCGATGATGAAGGAGCGCACGCCGGCCTGCCGCGCGGCGAGCACCTCCTCGATGATGGGGTCGGTCGGCGCGGGTGTGTCGGGCATGCCGCCGCCCTGACAGCCCTTCGCGAGCGTGGGCGCGCCGTCCGTGATGAGCAGCATGAAGCGGTTGCCGGTGAGCCGCGATTCCTGCATCCCGTGCACGAGGGCGTAGTCGTAAGCGTCGTGCGTGGGCGTCGAACCCTGAGGGTTCGTGTTGGCGAGCGACGTGCCGATCGTCGAGCGTTGCGGCGAGCTGGCGTCGCCGAGCAGATCGATCGGAATCATCGCGTTGATGTTCACGCACTGATCGAGCGGACGCTCGACGTCGCTGCCGCTCGTGTTCATGTTCGGGTAGTAGAGGACCCCGACGGCGGCCGACGCCGGCATGCCATCGAGCGTCGACGCGAGCGCGTCGCGCGTGATCTCCCACTTGGTGCCACCGTTCTGGCTGCGGTTCGGGCGCTCGCGCATCGACGCGCTGTTGTCGACGACGAGCATCAGCACGACGGGCAAGAGCTCGGGCTCGTTGTTCCAGCCGATGCAGGCGTCAGCGCGCAAATCTGCCGCAGTTTTCCCGCCACTCGACCCATTGGCGCTGCCACCGGACGCGCTCGAGCCGTTCGCGGTTCCGCCACTCGGATTGGTCGAGCCGCTGCTGCCCGAGGAGCCGCCCGTGACGATGACCATCGAGCTTCCGCCGGTGCCCCCCGTTGCACCCGAGCCTTTTCCACCGGAAGCGTGGCCTTTGTCGTCGTCCGTCGAGCCACAGGCCAGCGCCAAAGCAGCCAGGGAAATCAGCACGCGTGCCTTCATGGTGTTTTCTCCGGGAACTCGCGCCAGTAGCGCCTCTACCTTGGGGAGGTAACGGGCAGAGCGCAGACCAGGCAGACAAGCGTACCTCTGCTCGTCCGTGGGCGCTAGGTGCGACATCTGCACACCCAACAACGCCCAACACCGAACGCCCCATTTTCAATCGCGCGTAGAATCGGCCGACCGTCGACGCTACACTCTGGAGCTCTGGACCGCGCGCCATAAAAAAAGCGGGCAACGCCCATTGCGCTCCCGAGGCTTCGCGATTCGCGACCTCACGCCGTCGCAGCAGCAGCGAGAGTAGAGAACATGCGAACCCTTCGAGCCCTATCGACGTTGGTGGTTTT
>Ga0070682_100002117_pt1 | contig 11013 bp, 12 predicted proteins | sample KBSC63LmetaG_FD_64668 | JGI IMG/M metagenome (GOLD analysis project Ga0070682, IMG submission 64668) | Corn rhizosphere microbial communities from Kellogg Biological Station, Michigan, USA - KBS C6-3L metaG | ecosystem: Host-associated > Plants > Roots > Rhizosphere | place: USA: Michigan... | reverse complement strand
GCTACAAGTCCACTCACGCCGATGAGTGCATCGCCGCGGTCAAGCGCGCGTACGACGACGCCGAGCTCAACAAGACGGAGCTCGAAATCGTGCTGAAGCTCGGCGGTGACTGCGGCCGCCTCGTCGACGGCGGGAGCGCCGAGGGCGTCTCCTGCACGGTGTCGACCGATTGCAACACGGTGAAGGGCTACGAGTGCGTGATCAAGGCAGGCAACAGCGAAGGCACCTGCCAGGTCCGCAAGATCCAGGGCCCGGGCGAGCCGTGCGACGAGCCCGCGCAAGTGTGCGACACGGGCGCGTACTGCGCCGGCAACGACGACGACGGCTACAACTGCCTCGTCACGAAGCCCACGGGGAAGACGTGCACGTACGACGCCATGTGCGACACGTCGGACCTCTGCGACGTCAGCGGCTCGAGCGACGGCGTGACGGGCAAGTGCGCCCCGAAGCTCGAACGCAGCGACACGTGCGCGACGAACGAGGAATGCGCCTCGGGGATCTGCCTGCAGGGCTCGACCAAGTCGGCGTGCGCGGACTCCGTCAAGCTCACCTTCGGTAGCCCGTTCTGCACCGACCTCGGCGGCGCATGAAACGGCTCGCCTTCGCCGCTCTCGTCGTCGCCCTGGGCGCGCTCAGCTGCGAAGACAAGCCGAAACCCGCACCGGCTCCGAGCGCGGCCGCCACGCCGGAGCCCACCCCCACTCCGCCCCCCAAGCCGACCCTACCGCCCACGATCGTCGTCGACACGAGCGGCGCGCTCGTCGCCGGCACGCGCGTGAGCCTCGACGGCTCGGGCGCGCCCGAGCGGCTCAAGACCGAGCTCGCGGCGCATCGCGAATTCATCGAAGGCAAAGAGACGCGCTTCTCCGCGGAGCGCCCGGTGAAGCCCGCGTACGTCGCGACGATGGTGGACGCGCTCGGAGCGGTCGGCGCGGCGCGCGTGCTCGTCCGCACCTCGACGCGCTCCGAGTATCCCGCTGAAATCGCGTTCCTTTCGCTGGAGAAGGCGCGTTCGGCGGCACCCTGCAGCGTGGTCGCCATGATCACCGACGATCGCGGCAGCGCGGTGTGGAGCTTGAAGGGCGGCGTCGCGGGCAAGCGCGGCAAGGGAATGGCGGGACCGGATCTCACGCTCACGGGGGAGACGCTCACGACGCACGCGAAGAAGTGCCCCGAGTCGCAGATCCTATTCGTGGGCGGTGCGCCGGGCGTCGAGTGGGGTCTGGTCTACGACCTCGGCGCGTCGACCAAGACGCTGCCGAAGGCGTACTTCTCCGAGCTCGTGATCCTCGGCGAGTCGCCCGTGCCCGGGCACCCCGTCGCGCTGCACTGAGCGAGCGCGCGCTCAGCCGGCGAGCGCGAGCACTTGCTCGACGTCGGCGACGGAAAACGGCTTCTCCAGGCGGGCGCCGGAGTACGAGGCGAGAAACTCCTCCGACCAGCCCGAACAGGCGCCGCCCGTCATCAGCACGAAGCGCCCGAGCAGCTCCGGATGCGCGCGAGCCACCTCCGTGTGGACGCTCGAGCCGTTCACGCCCGGCATGTCGAGATCGCACAGCACGAGATCGAAGCGTGCGTCTCCATCGAGCGTGCGCAGCCCCTGCGCACCACCGTCGACGACCACGACGTCGTGGCGCTCCTCCAGCATGAAGCTGAGGGTCCGCCCGAGCAGCGGCTCATCGTCGATCACGAGAATGCGCGAACGCCGGTTCCACGAGCCTGAGCGGTGTAGTCCGCTGTCCTCGCTTCGTTCGCCGTTCGCCCTAGTGCCTGCCCGCGATTCTTCGCCTGTCCTCATGTGCCCCTCGGTCACGGATCGTATAGCACGACCCCGCTTTTTCAACAGAGACCGGTTCCAGAGCGGGGTGTCCGGCGGCCAGTCGGCCTGCTCGAAGCCACCAAAATGGTGCTAAGTCAGGGCTGGCCCCGCTGGGGGCCCGGCCCCAGAGAGCCTTTCCTGGGGACAAGGTTCATCGTGGCTGCCAAGAAGCGACGCTCAAGCAAGCAGGATCCCGAAAACGGCGCCGACGGGCCCGACGAGCCGGGCGAGAGGTCCGAGGCGGGTGTCGAGGCCGAAGCCGACGACCTCGACGGGGACGAGGCCATCGAGGCATCCGCCGAGCTCATGGGGGGCGACGAAGGGCCCTCCGTCGCCGACGAGCCGAAGGGGCTCGCCCGCTACGACGCGCTCCAGGCGTACATGCGCGAGGTGCGACGCCATCCTCTGCTGACGGCGGAGGAGGAGCACGCGCTCGCCGTCGAGTACGCGAAGTCGCAAGACGTCGACATCGCGGCGCGCCTCGTGACGGCGAACTTGAGGCTCGTCGTGAAGCTTGCCTACGAGTACCGGCGCGCCTTCAAGAACATGATGGACCTCGTTCAAGAGGGCAACATCGGTCTGATGCAGGCGGTGAAGCGCTACGACCCGTACCGCGGCGTGAAGCTTTCGAGCTACGCGGCGTGGTGGATCCGCGCCTACATGTTGAGGTTCATCCTCAACAACTGGCGCCTCGTGAAGATCGGCACGACGCAGGCCCAGCGCAAGCTCTTCTTCAACCTGAGCAAGGAGAAGGCGAAGCTCAAGGCGATGGGCATCGAGCCGAGCAGCGCCGAGATCGCCAAGCGGCTCGACGTGCCGGAAGCGGACGTCGTCGAGATGGACAGACGGCTCGCGCGCGCCGATGCCTCGCTCGATACGCCCGTGCAGAGCAGCGACGGACGCGCCACGACGCGGCTCGAGCTCCTGCCCGGGACCGGGGAAACGCCCGAGCTCGCGACGGAGAGCGCCGAGATGGAGCAGCTCTTGCACGAGCAGCTCGACGAGTTCCGCAAGACCTTGAGCGGCAAGGACGTGCTCATCTTCGACAAGCGCCTCGTGGCGGACGATCCGCTCACGCTGCAAGAGCTCGGCGACCAATTCGGGGTGTCGCGCGAACGAGTCCGCCAGCTCGAAGCGCGCATCACGGGCCGCCTGCGCGAGCACTTGAAGAAGACGCTCGGCGACGCCGTGGGCGTGGGCTAGCACCGTCCGCGTCGAGCGGGCCGAAGCGCGCATGCCGACGCTGTACGTGGTGGCGACGCCGATCGGCAATCTCGGCGATCTCACGCCGCGCGCGCGCGAGGCGCTCACGGCGGCGAGTCGCGTCTTCGCCGAGGACACACGCCGCACGCGAGCGCTGCTCGCCTACGCGGGCATCGGCGGCAAACCCGTCGTGCGCGTCGACGCGCACGCAGCACCCGAGCGCGTGGCGCGCCTGCTCGCCGATCTCGAAGGCCCCGACGCCGTCGCGCTCGTGACGGACGCGGGCGTGCCGGGCGTGAGCGACCCGGGCGCGGCGCTCGTGCGCGCGGCCGCGGAACGCGGCGTGAAGGTGGTGCCGATCCCCGGGCCGAGCGCGGTGACGGCCGCGATCGCGGCGTCGGGTCTCGTCGAGGGGCCGTTCACGTTTCTCGCGTTCTTGCCGCGCCATGGCAAGAAGCGTCGCCTCGCGCTCGAGCGCGTCGCGAACGGGAGCGAAGCGCTCGTGCTGTTCGAGTCGCCGCAGCGCATCGCCGAGACCTTGCGCGAGCTCGCGGCGGCGTGCCCCGCGCGGCGGGCGGCGCTCTGTCGCGAGCTCACGAAGCTCCACGAGGAGATCCTGTACGGAACGCTCACGGAGCTGGCCGCGCTCGAGCGCCAATGGCTCGGCGAGATCACGCTCGTGCTCGCCGCGCAGGAGGAGCGCGTCGCCGAGCCGGCGCCCGAGCCCGAGGAGCTCGACGCGGAGATCCAGAGTCGACTGCTGAAAGGCGCGCATCCCAAGGATTTGGCGACCGAGCTCGCGGGGCGCCTCGGCGTGCCGCGACGGGCCGCCTACGCGCGGGTGCTCGCGCTCAAAGACGGTCGCTAGGGATCTCGGCCGTGCGGCGCGTCGGCTTTTTCCTCGCCGTCCTCCTCTTCGTCGCGCCTCGCCGCGCGCACGCGACGTACTCGATCGTCGCCGCGGACACGCGCACCCACCGTACGGGCGGCGCCGGCACCTCCTGCCTCGACGGGCAGGACGTGTTCATCATTCACGGCGTCGTGCCCGGCGTCGGTACGATTCACGCGCAGGCGACGTTCAACCTTGCGGCGCGCGACCGCGGCGTCGAGCTTCTCGGCGCGGGGCAGAGTCCGCGCGACATCGTCACCGCGCTCACGCTGCCGGCGTTCGACGCGAGCGCGAGCCTGCGCCAGTACGGCATCGTGAGCACGCTCGGAGAGAGCGCGGCGTACACCGGCGCCGACGACGGCACGTTCGCCGGCGATCGTCAGGGCACGGTCGGCACGCTCGCGTACTCCGTCCAGGGCAACATCCTCACGAGTCGCGCGGTGATCGATCGAGCCGCGGATGCGTTCGAATCCGCCGGCTGTGATCTGCCCGAGCGCCTGCTCCGCGCGCTCGAAGCGGGGGCCGAGCACGGCGAAGGCGATCGGCGCTGCACGACGGCCCGCGGCATTCCGTCCGACTCCGCGTTCCTCAGCGTGAGCGCGGGCGACGGCGACGGCGTGGGCGACGCTGAGCCGTACGTCGAGCTCCGCGTGCCCACCTCGGGTGACGACAATCCGCTCACCGGCCTTCGGGCTCTGCTCGACGCCTGGCGCGCGACGCACCCCTGCGACGAGGCAAAAAGCGGCGCCGCCGGGGGGGCCAGCGGCGGTGGGCCGGACGCCGCGGAGCACGGCTGCGGCTGCCACCTGCCGCGCGGCCGAACGGGTGCGGCGCGGGTCGGCTGGCTTGCCTTCGCCCTCGGTTGGCTCGTCGCTCGACGCCGCGGCCCGAAACGCCCGAAGCGTTCCGGGCGCCCTTTCGCGCCAGTAGTGCTAAAAGCCCGCCCGTGTTCGAGGCGCTGACCAAGGGCTTTCGGGAAGCTCAAAATCGCCTGGCTGGGCTCACCGAGCTCAGCGAGAAGAACGTGCAGGCTGCCCTGCGCGAGGTGCGCACGTCGCTCCTCGAGGCTGACGTCGAGCTCGGCGTCGTCAAACGCTTCCTCGAAGAAGTCGAGAAGAAGGCGCTAGGCACGACCGTCCAGACCCGCGTGCGGCACGGAGGCGAGACCCACAAGGTCACCGCCGGCGAGCAGTTCGTGAAGGTCTGCCACGACGAGCTCGTCTCGATGATGAGCTACGAGGGCGACCCCATCAAGCTCGCCGCGACCGGGCGCACCGGCGTGATGATGGTCGGCCTGCAGGGCTCGGGCAAGACGACGACCGCCGCGAAGATCGCGCGCTGGCTCGACAAGCAGGGGAAGAAGCCGCTGCTCGTCGCCGCCGACATGCAGCGCCCGGCCGCCGTCGAGCAGCTCCAGGTGCTCGGCGGTCAGCTCTCCGTCCCCGTCTTCAACCTGCCCGGACAGTCGCCGCTCGAGATCTGCCGCGCCGCGCCCGCTGAAGCCGCGCGCCTCGGATGCGACGTCATCGTGTACGACACCGCCGGTCGCCTCGCGATCGACGAGCCGCTCATGCAGGAGCTTGCCGCGATCCAGGACGCGGTCAGCCCCGAGAACGTGCTGCTCGTCGTCGACGCGATGATCGGCCAGGACGCCGTAAAAACGGCCAAGAGCTTCAACGAGCGCCTCGGCATCAGCGGCGTCGTGCTCACCAAGCTCGACGGCGACGCGCGCGGCGGCGCGGCGCTCAGCGTGAAGGAGGTCACCGGCGCGCCAATCGTCTTCGCCGGCATGGGCGAAACCACCGACAAGCTCGAGCCGTTCCGCGCCGAGGGCATGGCGAGCCGCGTGCTCGGCATGGGCGACGTCGTCGGGCTCATCCAGGACTTCGAAGCGGTCGTCGACGAGAAGCAGGCCGAGAAGGACGCCGCTCGCATGATGAGCGGCGAGTTCACGCTCGACGACTTCCTGAATCAGGTCCGCATGCTGCAGAAGATGGGCTCGCTCTCGGATCTCGTCGACAAGATCCCGGGGCTCTCGGGCATGGTGCCGCCCGGCGCGGCGCAGCAGCTCGACGATCGCGAGCTCGTGCGCATCGAAGCGATGATTCAATCGATGACGCTCACCGAGCGCGGCGACCCGCAGGTGCTCGTGCGCGAGCCGTCGCGCGTGAAACGCATTTCCAAGGGCTCCGGGCAGCCGCCCGAAGGCGTGAGCGAGCTCGTCCAGAAGTTCTTGTTCATGCGCCAGATGATGGGCGGCTTCGGCCAGAACCTCGGGCTCATGGGCAATATCCCCGGGCTCAAGAACCTCGCCATGGCGCGCAATGCGCAGAAGGCGATGAAGGGCGGCTTTCCGGGCATGCCGGGCATGGGCTTTCCGGGCATGCCGGGCATGGGCTTCCCCGGCATGGCGGGTATGGCGGGCATGGCTGCCGAGGCGCCGAAGATGCGCGTTCTTTCGAAGTCCGAGAAGAACGCGAAGAAGAACCAACGCAAGCGCGAGCGCGATGCGCGCAAGAAAGGCAAGAAGCGATGAGGTCGTGGCTTTGGTCGTCCCTCTTCCTGACGTGGGCCGCGAGCGGCTGCGCGAGCCCAGCCGCTCAACCGGCAGAGGCCGATGCTTCGCTCGGCGCGTACGTGCTCGAGGCCGTGCCGACCGACGTGCAAAATCGCACGCTCGTCGACTTCGGCGGCGCGGTGCACCTCGTCGGCTACGACCTCAGCCCGGCGGATCGCGCGGCCCCCGGCTCGACGCTGCACCTCAAGCTTTACTGGCGCTCGGTGAAGAAGCTGAGCCCCGGCTGGTCCCTGTTCACGCACGTCGTCGCCGCCGACGCGCCGAAGCCGTACGCGTTCGACAACGTCGGTGCGCTGCGCCAGGCCGTGCCGGACGCGACGCTCGGCACCAAGCAGAAGCTCTCACCGAGCGACTTCGTCCCCGGCAAGGTTTACGTGGACGAGCAGGACATCGTGGTGCCGCAGGTCGCGGTCCCCGAGGTGACGCTGGCGGTGGGCATCGGCCGCGAGGCCGTGCAGCTCACCGGCAAGGAAATCGAACGTTTGGCGGGGTCGCGCCTCGAAATCCTGAGTGGGATCTCCGACGGCCAGGACCGCGCCGTGATCGCCCGGCTTGCCACGGGCGTTGTGCCGGGACAAAAGAACGACCCGCGTGGTGAGCGGCGCCGTCCGGGCGACCGACGACCGGGCCCTCCGGGGGCCGGTCGTGATCGTCCGGCTCGACCGAGCTTGCCGACCCTCATGCCCGGCCGTCCGACGCCCAGGCCCGAGGGTTCAGATTTGAAGGAGAAGCCATGACCGCCCGTTTGCCGATTGCCTTGCTTGCGCTGACCCTCGCGTTCGGTTGCACGAAGAAGAAAGCTCCGCCCATCAGCGCGGAGGAGCGACGGCAGCGAGTCGCGCAGTACATTCTCGACGCCGCACCCGAGATCCCGAACAAGCTCGACGCCGTGTTCGGCGGGAACCTCAAGCTGCTCGGCTACGCCATCGAACCGGCGAGCGGGACGTACAAGAAGGGCCAGACCGTCAAGGTCACCTTCTACTGGCAGCCGACCGAGAAGATCCAAGGCGGCTATCGCCTCGTGACGCAGGTGCTCGACGGCTCGGGCGAGAAGCTCGTCACGATCGATCGCAACGCCCCGCTGCGACCGAGCGGCAAGGACAAGGAAGCCGGGCTCGAGCTCCGCATGTGGGAGCCGAACAAGGTTTACGTCGATCCGCAGACGTTCCACGTGCCGAAGACGAAGTCCGACACGCTGCAGATCGTCGCCGGCATCTCGAAGAAGGACGCCACGATGCCCGTGACGACGGGAGCGAAAGACAGCTCCGAGCGCTTCGTCGTCACGTCGCTGAAGATCAAGGCGGATACCAAGAACATGAAGCCCCCGAGCGTCGACGTCGAGAAGCTCGAAGGCAAGGTGAAGCTCACGATCGACGGCAAGCTCGACGAGCCCGCGTGGGAGACCGCCGCGGCGTTCGGGCCGTTCGTCGACGTGACGACCGGCAAGCCGAACGACAAGTCGCCCGTGGGCGGCTCGGCGAAGATGCTGTGGGACGACACGAACCTCTACGTCGCGTTCCAGGTGACGGACGCGAACATCACGGGCGGCTTCCCGAAGAGCGCGAAGGACCCGCACCTCTGGACCAAGGACACCGTCGAGCTGATGGTCGACCCCGACGGCGACGGCGACAACGAGGACTACTACGAGATCCAGATCGGTCCGCAAAACCTCGTGTTCGACTCGCAGTACGACAAGTACAACGAGCCGAAGACCGAGCCCGACGGCCCCTTCGGTCACGAAGACTGGTCGTCGAAGCTGAAGAGCGCGGTCGTGCTCGACGGCACGATCGACAAGCCCGACGACGCCGACAAGGGCTACACGGTCGAGGCGCAGATCCCGTGGAAGAGCTTCGGCAAGGCGAAGAAAGCCCCGCCGGCGCTCGGCGACACGTGGCGCATGAACCTCTACGCGATGCAGGACAACGGCGGCGTCGCCTGGTCGCCGATCCTCGGGCAGGGCAACTTCCACAAGGCGTCACGCTTCGGGAAGATTCGCTTCACGGCGAAGGGCTGGACGCCGGAAGTGCCCGACGCCGGCGCACCCGACGGCGCGGCAGCGCCCGCACCGAGCGGTAGCGCCGCGGCCGCACCGCCCGTCACCTCGGGAGGGGTCGCCACCCCGATGCCGAAGACGGTCGCCAGCGCTTTGAAGCCGGCAGCGGCTCGCCCCGTCGGCTCCGCGCCCAAGCCGTAAGGGCTACGGCGCGGCCGGCGTCCACACGCCGTCATCGAACGACGTCGTGCAGTACGAAACCGGATCCGTGTTCTTCGCGCCTGCGTAGAAGCACTCGCGGAAGCGGTTGCCGAACGTGTAGTCGCAGCAGCCGACGAGCTCGGGCGTCGACGGGCACGGCTGCGTCGACCAGAGCCCCGAGTGCTCGAGGCAGCCGGCTTTCTGGTCCGCGATGCTCCGCGGCGAGCCCGTCGCTTCGATGCACGAGCCGAGCTCGGCGCGCAGATCGCAGGTGCCGTAGCCCCCGGTTCCGCCTCCGCTATCGTCGTCGTCACCGCCGCCGCACGCAGCGAAGGCGAGCACCGCGACACCGACCAGCACGAGCGACCGCAGCCGAGTCATGCCTCGACGCTAGTACGACCGCGCCGGATTCGCGATAGCGCGCGCTCAGCGACCGACGTGAAAGCGTCGGACCATCTCGCCCTGGCGCGTCGCGCATTCGTCCGTCGCGGTCTTCGCTTGGCCGAGGCCCCGTTCGGCCGACGCGAGGATCGCGGCGACGCTCGCGGCCGGCGCCGTCGCCACGGTCGCCTTCGCCTCATCGACCAAGCCGAGCGCCGCGACGTGCGTCTCGTAGGCCGCGACGCAATGGCTCCGCACCGCACACACCTCGGGCGCCGAGCAGGCGACGGCCCGAAGCGCCGCGAGCGGCGCGGATTTATGCGCATTGTCCGCGGTCCGCACGGCGTCGATCGCGCGGCTCAGGTTCGCCGCCTCCGAGCGAGTGGCGCGCTCCTTCTCGTCGCACCCGACGCATGCAAGGAGCACCACGGCGACCGCCGCGAGCTTCATACCGAGTTGCCCCGAGCGAGAGCCGATCGCTCGCGTCAGTCTGCGGCCTTCGGGGCCGGACCCATCTGGACGCGCTCGCCGACGTACGCGCCGATCAACGTGAAGAGCACGCCGAGCGCCGACAAGAGCACGTACATGAAGACGGGCATCGTCTTCACGGTCTGATTCGAATAGAGGATGAACGCCGTCGGCATGGCGACGAGGAACACCGCGATCATCGGCTCGATGAAGGTGCGCCCGGGCGAGACCAACCCGATGAGCATGCCGCCGAAGAACCAGACGGGGATCGAGACCATCATGCCGGCGGAGCCCTCGAAGTCGAGCGCCGGAATCACCATCGGCAGACCCATCACGAACGCGGCCGTCGTGACGAGCATGATCGCCATCGAGACCATGAACCAGGTGACGCTGAACGACTCCTGCTGGTAGCGCCGCTCGAGCTCCTCCTCACGCGTGAGGGAGCGCTTCACCTCTTCGACCTTGGCGCCACAGGACGCGCAGCGCTGGTTGGCGAGGGGCGCGCTGTTCGCGAAGCCGCAGGACGGGCAGACGATCTTCTTCACCGGCTTGGCCATCGCGACCAGAATAGTACTCCCTGAGCCCGGGCGCGAGATTCCGAAAAACCCAATTCTTTCGGTGTTATACTGGCCGCGCTCCCAACACCTGGAACCTCGGGACGGCCTCGGCTGTCCGATTTCTCCGCATGACCTCCGATCGCGAGCTCGCCGAGCTGCCGGCGCCACGCCGCCCGTGGCGCCGCGCGACCCTCCTCACCCTGGGGCTCGGGGCGCTCACCTCGATCGGGCTCGCGCTCTCCGTGCTGCCCGACGTTGCCTACGCCCTGAAGGGCGGCACGCCGCGCGACCTCGGCGACCTCACGTCCGCTCGCATCGAGCCCGCGCTCGGCGAAAGCTGGGTGCACGGTGAAGGGCAGCTCTCGGTGTCGCGCGCCATCCGCTACGCGCGCCCGCTCGAGCACGACACGTACCGTCTCGCGAGCGTCGAGGGGAACCCGAAGGTGTGGGTTCAGATCCGCGTGCCTGCCAACGAAGAAGGCCCTCGCTTCGTGCCGCCGGATTCGTTCGTGGGGCGACTGATCCCGATGTCGAAGCTCGGCATCCGTCAGCGCGGGCTGCGCGACGCCGTCGGCGAGACCGGCCTCACGGGGCCGAGCGACGACGCCTGGCTCTTGCTCGACGGCGAGTCGCCGGCCGGCTTGCGCTGGGCGCTCGGCCTTTTCGGCTTGCTCCTCGCGTTCGCGGCGTTCAACGTGCTCGGCTTGGTGCGCCTCTTGCGTCCGATTCCCACGGGCGAGCGCGCGACGTGAAACGCGAGCGCGCGACGCCGGACGTCGTCATCGTCGGCGGCGGTTTGATGGGCTCTGCCTGCGCCTGGGAGCTCGCGGAGCGCGGGCGGCGCGTGGTCGTGCTCGAGCGCAGCGTGCCCGGCGCCGAAGCCTCGAGCGCCGCGGCCGGGATCCTCGGCGCGCAGCTCGAAAC
>Ga0070682_100002116_pt1 | contig 11030 bp, 9 predicted proteins | sample KBSC63LmetaG_FD_64668 | JGI IMG/M metagenome (GOLD analysis project Ga0070682, IMG submission 64668) | Corn rhizosphere microbial communities from Kellogg Biological Station, Michigan, USA - KBS C6-3L metaG | ecosystem: Host-associated > Plants > Roots > Rhizosphere | place: USA: Michigan... | reverse complement strand
ACGTACTACTCGCACATCGAGGCTGCGGTCGACCACAAGCCGCACTTCACGATGGACGACGGTGCCGACGTGATCGGCGTGCTGCACTCGGCGCGCCGCGAGCAGCTCGGCGACGTGATCGCAGGCACGGAGGAGACGACGACGGGCGTCATCCGCCTGAAGGCGCTCGAGAGCGAGGGCAAGCTCGGCTTCCCGATCATCGCCGTCAACGAGGCCATGACGAAGCACATGTTCGACAACCGCTACGGCACCGGTCAGTCGACGGTGGACGGGATCATCCGGGCGACGAACGTGCTCCTCGCGGGCAAGAAGTTCGTGGTCGCCGGCTACGGGTGGGTCGGACGCGGCGTTGCGTCGCGTGCGCGAGGGATGGGCGCTCAGGTGATCGTCACCGAGATCGACCCGATGCGGGCGCTCGAGGCCTCGATGGACGGCTTCGACGTGATGACGATGGAGAAGGCCGCCCAGGTCGGCGACATGTTCTGCACCGCGACCGGCGACAAGAACGTGATCGCGCGCGAGCACTACGGGCTGATGAAGGACGGTGCGATCCTCGCGAACACCGGCCACTTCAACGTCGAGATCGAGATCCCGGCGCTCCGGCAGCTTGCGTCCGAGACGCGGATGGCGCGCGAGTTCGTCGAGGAGTTCACGATGGCGGACGGCCGCCGCATCTACCTGATCGCCGACGGCCGCCTCGTCAACCTCGCCGCGGCGGAAGGTCACCCGGCCCTCGTGATGGACATGTCGTTCGCGAACCAGGCGCTCGGCATCGAGTACGCCGTCCAGCACGCGAGCGAGCTCGAGCGGAAGGTCTATCCGGTCCCGGCCGAGATCGACAAGGAGATCGCGCGCCTGAAGCTCGCGACGATGGGCGTCGAGATCGACGTCCTCACCGAGGAGCAGGAGAAGTACCTGGCCTCGTGGGACGAAGGCACCTGAACCGACGGGCCACGCCCCCGTTGCACAGGTCCCCCTCGCACATGTCCCCGTGTCAGACGAACCGGGCCGGGCGCGCAGCGCCCGGCCCGGTTTCGCTGCTCGGCCGGGGCCGGCGGAGCCACTGTCCCGTCGTCAGACGTGGCAGGTTCGAGACGGTGGCGTGACGAAGTCGTGACACTTCGGTGACACTGCTCGCGCCCGAGGCGATCGTCCGGCTCGACGAGGCGATTCCCGCCGTCGTCGTCCTCGACCAGCGGCGGCTGCCGGAGACGGTCGTCGAGCTCGAGTGCCGCACCGTGCCGGAGCTCGTCGACGCGATCGCCACGCTCGCGGTGCGCGGCGCGCCGGCGATCGGCGTCGCGGCGGCGTACGGCCTCGCGCTCGCGGCGCTTCGCGGCGACGACCTCGAGGAGGCCGCGCGGCTCCTCGCCGGCTCGCGGCCGACCGCCGTCAACCTCGCCTGGGCGCTCGCCGAGCTCCGCGACGACCCGACACCGGCGCACGCCCGCGCGCTCCACGACGAAGAGGTCGACCGGTGCCGGGCGATGGCTGCCCACGCGGCCGGGCTCTTCACCATCGGTGCCCGGGCGCTCACCCATTGCAACGCGGGCGGCCTCGCGACGGGCGGCTACGGCTCCGCCGTCGGCGCGCTCCGCACCGCCTGGGAGCGAGGCCTGCTCGCGCACGTCCTCGTCGACGAAACGCGGCCGCTGCTGCAGGGCGCACGGCTCACCGCCTGGGAGCTCGAGACGGCCGGCATCCCGCACGACGTCATCGCCGACTCGGCAGCAGCGGCGATGATGCAGGCCGGCGACGTCGACCTCGTCGTCACCGGCGCCGACCGCATCGCGGCCAACGGGGATACCGCGAACAAGATCGGGACATACTCGCTCGCGGTGCTCGCACGCCATCACCGGATCCCGCTCTACGTCGTCGCCCCGAGCTCGACCGTCGACCTCGCAACCCCCGACGGAGCCGGCATCCCGATCGAGGAGCGCGACCCGACGGAGATCTCGGCACGCTTTCCCGCACGGAACCCCGCCTTCGACGTCACTCCTGCGGCCCTCGTCACGGCGATCGTCACCGAGACGGGCGTCCACCGGCCGCCCTACACCGAATCGCTCGCCCGATGAAGGCGCTGATCCTCGCCGCCGGCTACGCGACACGGCTCTACCCGCTGACGAAGGCCGTGGCGAAGCCACTCTTGCCGCTCGCCGAGCGCCCGATGCTCGACTACCTGCTCGACGCGATCGACGAGGTCGACGACGTCGACGAGATCCACGTCGTCACGAACCACAAGTTCGCGGCCGCGTTCGCGGAATGGGCGAACACGCGAGAGGTCGTCGTCCACGACGACGGCACGACGAGCGAGGACGACCGGCTGGGCGCGATCGGCGACATCCGGTTCGTCGTCGACAAAGCCGACCTCGACGACGACCTGCTCGTGATCGCGGGCGACAACCTCTTCGACTACAGCCTCGCCGACTACGTGCAGTGGTGGCGCGGCAAAGGCGAGGCGAGTGCCGTCGCGCTCTACGACGTCGGCAGCCTCGAGCTCGTGCAGCGGTACTCGAACGTCGACCTCGACGCGGACGGCCGTCTCGTCGCGTTCACGGAGAAGCCGCAGAGCCCGACCTCGACGCTCGTCGCGACCGCCGCGTACATCTATCACCGCGCGCACGCGCCGCTCCTGCGGACATACCTCGACGACGACAACCCGCGCGACCAACCAGGCCGCTTCATCGCGTGGCTCGTTCCGCGCGTGCCGGTCTACGGCTACCCGGCCGCGGGCGACTGGCGCGACATCGGCGACGCGCAGCAGCTGCTCGACGCCGACAACCACCTCCGCGGTCTCGCGGGCCTGCCCGTCCGGGATTCGTACTCCCTGGGCTAAGCTCCGGCCCGTGGCGAGCACCGAGCTCCGCGCCGAGGACATCCGCTGGAACCTCGCCGATCTGTGCGAGGGCGCCGAGCAGGCGCGCACCGAGTGGACGGCGCTCGTCGCCCAAGCGCAGGAGCTGGCCTCCCGCTACCGCGGCACGATCGCCTCGCTCGACGCGCCCGCGCTGCGCGAGCTCTTCGACGCGGCCGACGCGCTCGAGCAGGAGCTGTCACGGCTCCAGGTCTACTCGTACCTCCGCCTCAGCATGGCCGCCACCGATGTCGAGGCCAACGACCTCGCGACGTTCACGCGCGACCGTGTTGCGGAGATCGAGAACACACTCGTCTTTCTCGGCCTCGAATGGATCGCGGTCGACGACGAGCGGGCGGAGCAGCTGCTCGCCGCCGGCGAGCTCGCGCCCTATGCGCACAAGCTGCGCGTCGAGCGGCGCGAGAAGCCGTACGTCCTGAGTGAGCTGGAAGAGCAGGCGCTGAACGCGCGCCGGCCCACCGTGTCTGCGTGGCAGGCGCTCCACGACCGTCACGTCTCGACGCTCGAGGTCCCGTTCGACACCGGCGAGGGCGCAGAGCCGCACACGATCAGCCAGCTTCTCTCGTATCTCTACCGACCCGACCGCGACATCCGCCTCCGTGCGGTGAAGGCGCTTTTCGACGGACTCGAGCCGCGCGCCGACGTGCTCGCCGCGTGCTACGACGCGCTCGTCGGCGACCGGCTCGGCACCGACCGCCTGCGCGGCTACGCACATCCGATGCAGCCGACGAACCTCGACAACGAGCTCGACGACGAGACGGTCGAGGCGATGATGACGGCCACCGAGGAGGCGTACCCGATCGCGCGCAAATGGTTCGAGGCGAAGGCCGGGCTGCTCGGCCTCGACAAGCTCGACCTCGCCGACCAGTACGCGCCGATCGGCGAGGCGCGCCTCTTCACGTGGCCGGAGGCGGTCGGCATCGTCGACTCGTCCTTCAACCGCTTCGCTCCGAGGCTCGCCGAGATCTTCCGCTCGTGCATCGACGCCGGTCACGTCGACGTGCTGCCGAGGAACGGCAAGGCCGCCGGCGCATACTGCACGTCTGTCTCGAAGACGATCCTGCCGTACGTCCTCATGAACTACACGGAACGACTGCGCGACGTCAGCACGCTCGCGCACGAGTTCGGCCACGCGACGCACAACGTGCTCTCCCTCGAGGAGCAGACGTGGCGCTCGCACCGAACGGGGATCCCGATGGCCGAGGTGCCGTCGACGTTCGCCCAGTCGATCGCCGACGACTACCTGCTCGAGAACGAGGCCGACGCCGGCACGCGCGCCGCCCTCGCCGCCGACAGGCTCGAGAACGCATTCGCCGCGATCTACCGGCAGACGGTGCTCGCGCGCTTCGAGCAGCGGGCGTACGCGGTGCGGGGCGACGGCCGCTCTCTCGGCACCGAGCGCCTGAACGAGCTCTGGGTCGAGGAGAACGGCCGCTACTACGGCGACGCGCTGCACATGCCGGAGGGCTACTCCCTCGGGTGGTCGTACATCCCGCACTTCATCCACGTCCGCTTCTACACCTACGCGTACTCGTTCGCGCAGCTCGTGGCGCTCCTGCTCCATCGCCGCTATCGCGAGGACGCGGAGTCGTTCGTGCCGAAGTACCTCGATCTCCTCGGGGCCGGCGGCTCGGCCTCGCCGGCCGACCTCGTCGCACCGTTCGGCCTCGACCTCCGCTCGACCGGCACCTGGCGCGAAGCGTTTGCAGAGCTGGACACGCTTCGTCAGGAAGCCGAGACGCTCGCGACACACGCCGCGCAGTAGCGTCGGCCGTGTGCTCGAGCTCCTGCTGCCGCGGCGATGCATCGTCTGCGCGCAGGGTGGCACGCTCCTCTGTGCACGCTGCCGCGGCGGGCTGCCCCGCCTGACGCCGCCCCTCTGCGGCCGCTGCGGCGCGCCGACGGCCTGGCCCGTCGCACGCTGCCGCGAGTGCGCCGGCCGGCGCCTGGCGTTCGTCCGCGCCCGCGCGGCCGTGCCGTACGAGGGAGGGGTGCGGAGCCTCGTCGGCGCCTGGAAGGAGCGGGGGCTGCGACCGGTCGCCCGGCTCGCCGCCGAGCTCGCCCTCGAACGGCTGGAGCGGCCCGACGCGGCGTTCCTCACGTTCGTGCCGCCCGACGGCGGGCGGCTGCTCGAGCGCGGCTACCACCCCGCCGAGCGCTTCGCACGCGACCTCGCGGCCGCCTGGGAGCTGCCGTGCCTGCCGCTCCTCCGCCGGGCGCCCGGCTCCCGCCGCCAGCGGGGCCTCACGCTCGCCGAGCGGCGCTCGAACGTGCGCGGGGGCTTCGCCGCGAGCCCCACTTCCGGGCCTGCCGTCCTCGTGGACGACGTCTATACGAGCGGCGCGACGGTCCACGCCGCGGCCGCCGCCCTCTGCCGCGCCGGGGCCGCCCAGGTGGAGGTCGTGACCTTCGCTCGCACGATTCGGATGCCCCGACTAGGGTTAGGTCGAGGGTGAAAGTCCGATGCCGAGGAGGCGCGATGCAGCTTCAGGTCAAGGGCAGGAACCTCGAAGTGAGCGACTCGATTCGCAGCTACGCCGAGCGGAAGCTCTCGAAGCTCGACAAGCAGGTGCACGAGCTGACGCGGATCGAGGTGGAGCTCGCGGTCGAACGAAACCCGTCCGTCGCCGCGAACCAGGTCGCCGAGGCGACGGTGTGGCTGAAGGGCCACACGCTGCGCGCGCGCGAGGCGACGCGCGACATGAAGGCGTCGATCGACGAGCTGACGGAGAAGCTGGTGCGGCAGATCCGCGACGAGCGCGACAAGAAGGCGTCGAAGCGCCGCATCGACAAGCACGCACACGACGACGGTCCCGTCGCCGAGCTCTAGTGGCCCCTCTCTTCCGGCGCGAGCCGTTGCACGAGCAGCTCGCACGCGAAGGCGGCCTCGTTCCGCCGGACCCGCGGCCGGCCTGGCAGGAGACGGGCATCCACGGCATGCAACGCCCGCGCGAATGGGACGCGACGTTCACCGTGGACGTGCCCGGTATCGAAGGCAACGCGGTGCGCTGGGTGACGCTCCCGGACGGGAGCCTGCTCGTCGAGGACGGCCCGGAGGGCTCGTTCGCACCGCTCGCCGACGCGGTCGACCAGCGCGTGCCGCCGCCCTACCGCGCCCGCGCGTCGCGCCAGGTGGACGACGTCTGGGCGGTGCAGGCCGCGCGGATCGAGGTGCTGGAGCTTCGGGACGCGCCCGAGGGCGACACGGTCGACGTCGCGCGGAACGGCGAGACGACGACGCTCGCCGTCGACGGCGTGCCGGTGTTCGGCTCGCTGCCGGCGCTCGAGGCCCGTGGCGAGCGCGAGTCGTCGAACTACGCCGTCCACGCTGAGCACCTCGACGGCGCGTTCTGGGAGGTGCGGGCCGCTGCGCTCTGACCCCCGGAGACCCCGCAGGCCAGTCGCTACCCTAGCCTCGTGACGACCACCGACCTCGGCGGTTTCGAGAAGGTCCTCCGCCTCGGCGAAGGCCGGCGCACTAAGCGCCTCGGCCAGCAGGCGGCCTACATCGGCACGCTCGAGCCGGAGTTCGAGCAGCTCTCCGACGACGAGTTGCGCGGGAAGACGGCCGAGCTCCGGCAGCGCTTCGAGAACGGCGAGACCCTCGACGAGCTGCTCTTCGAAGCGTTCGCCGCGGTGCGCGAGGCGTTCAAGCGGAACATGGACGTCCGTCTCTTCGACGTCCAGTTGATGGGCGGCATCGTCCTCCACGAAGGCGACATCGCCGAGATGAAGACGGGTGAGGGCAAGACGTTCGTCGCCACCCAGGCGCTCTATCTGAACGCGCTCGCCGGCCGCGGCGTCCACCTGATCACCGTCAACGACTACCTCGCGAAACGCGACCAGGAATGGACGCAGTCGGTCTTCGAGGCGCTCGGCATGCGCACGGCGTACATCGAGAACATGATGCCGTTCGACCAGCGCAAGCACGCCTACGACGCCGACGTCACGTACGGCACGAACTCGGAGTTCGGCTTCGACTATCTCCGCGACAACATGTCCGTGTCGCTCGAGGGCGTCGTGCAGCGCGGCCATTCGTACGCGATCGTGGACGAGGTCGACTCGATCCTCGTCGACGAGGCGCGCACGCCGCTGATCATCTCGGGCGAGCCCGAGACGGCGGCGCAGATCTACTACGACTTCGCGCGCATCGCGCCGCAGCTCGTCGCGCACCGCTCGGCGCCGGGCGACCCGAAGGGCGCGGCCGAGGCCGCGGGCGCCGACTACGAATACGACGAGAAGCACAAGACCGTCGCCGTCACCGAGCAGGGCGTCGCCAAGGTCGAGCGCGCGCTCCGGATCGACAATCTCTACGCACCGCAGAACTCGCAGCTCGTCAACCACCTCGTGCAGTCGCTGAAGGCGCAGTCGCTCTACCAGCGCGACGTCGAGTACGTGATCCAGGACGGCGAGGTCAAGATCGTCGACGAGTTCACCGGCCGGATCATGGAAGGCCGCCGCTGGAGCGAGGGCCTGCACCAGGCCGTCGAGGCGAAGGAGAACGTCCGCATCCAGGAAGAGCACCAGACGATGGCGACGATCACGCTCCAGAACTACTTCCGCCTCTACGAGAAGCTTGCCGGCATGACCGGCACCGCGAAGACCGAGGAGAAGGAGTTCGTCGAGATCTACAACCTCCACGTCGTCGAGATCCCGACGAACGTGCCGGTCGCCCGCAAGGACGAACAGGATTTCGTCTTCAAGACGAAGGAGGGCAAGTTCGCCGCCGTCATCCGCGACATCAAGGAGCGGAGCGACAAGGGCCAGCCGGTGCTCGTCGGCACAATCGCCGTCGAGACCTCCGAATATCTCTCACAGCTGCTGACCCGCCAGGGCGTGACGCACAACGTGCTGAACGCGAAGGAGCACGCGCGCGAGGCGGAGATCATCATGGACGCGGGCCAGCGCGGTGCGGTCACGATCGCGACGAACATGGCGGGCCGCGGCGTCGACATCAAGATCGACGACGAGGTGCGGAGCCTCGGCGGCCTCTACGTCCTCGGCACCGAGCGCCACGAGTCGCGGCGCATCGACAACCAGCTCCGCGGCCGCTCGGGCCGCCAGGGCGACCCCGGCGAGACGCGCTTCTACCTCTCCGGCGAGGACGATCTCGTGCGCCTGTTCGCGGGCGACCGCATCAAGGGGATCATGGAGCGCTTCAAGATCCCGGACGACCAGCCGATGGAGGCGAAGATCCTCTCCCGGCAGATCGAGGGCGCGCAGAAGAAGGTCGAGGAGCAGAACTTCGTCATGCGCAAGAACGTCCTCAAGTACGACGACGTCATGAACCGCCACCGCATGCGCATCTACGAGCAGCGGCGGCAGGTGCTCGACGGCGAGGACATGTCGGACCAGGTGCGGCTCTGGATCGACGAGGTCGTCGAGGAGACGGTGCTCCAGTTCACGCAGGACGAGTACAGCGAGGAGTGGGACCTCGAGGCGCTGACGAACGCGATGGGCGGACTCTACGGCTCCGAGATCACGGCGGCCGAGCTGCGCGAGGACTTCCCCGAGATCACCCGCGAGGTGCTGATCGAGGAGTTCCAGGCCGACGCGCGCCAGACCTACGAGGCGAAGGAGGAGGAGTTCGGCGCCGGTCCGCCCGTGGACGGGGTCGAGCAGCCGCTGATGCGGGAGCTCGAGCGCTTCGTGATCCTCCAGGTCGTCGACGTCCGCTGGCGCGAGCACCTCGAGAACATGGACTACCTGCGCGAGGGCGTGCACCTGCGCTCGATGGCGCAGAAGGACCCGCTCGTCGAGTACACGGGCGAGGGCGAGCGGATGTTCACCGAGCTCGGCCGCGCGATCCGCGCCGAGGTCGTGCTGCACCTCTTCCACGCCGAGCTCGCACCCGAGGAGGCGCAGCAGCTCTCGCAGAACCAGACGCAGACGACGAACGGCACGCTGCAGTACGAGCACGAGATCTCCGCGGGCGCCGAGGCGATCGCCGCCGCCGGTGGCGGCACCGCCGTCGCGGCCGGGATTCCCTCCGCGGCGGGGGTCGTCCAGGCCTCGCCGCACGAGAAGCTCGGCCGCAACGACCCGTGCTGGTGCGGCAGCGGCAAGAAGTTCAAGCGCTGCCACGGGGCGTAACGCAGTGGCCGAAGAACGGGAGCTCTCGCTGCAGGAACAGCTCGAAGGGATCGGGGCCCAGCTCGACTGGGTCCGTGGTTACCTTTGACCCGGATCGGCTGAGGGCACGTCAGGCCGAGCTCGAGCACGAGCTCGGGCAGCCCGGCTTCTGGGACGACCAGCAGCGCGCGGCGTCGGTCTCCGCCGAGCACGCGCGCGTCGCGCGGCGGCTCGAGCGCTACGAACGCCTGCTCGGCGAGTACGGCGACGCGAAAGAGCTCCTCGAGCTGGACGACTCGTACGCCGACGACGTCGCGGCGTCGATCGTGCCGTTGCGGAGCGAGCTCGAGCGCTTGCAGGAGGACGCGCTCTTCAGCGGCGAGTACGACGGCGGCGACGCGGTCGTCACGATCCAGGCCGACGCCGGCGGCACGGACTCACAGGACTGGGCGGAGATGATCCTGCGCATGTACCTGCGCTGGGCCGACGAGCGGGGCTTCAAGACCGAGCTGCTCGAGACGAGCCCGGGAGAGGAGTACGGCATCAAGTCCGCGACCTTCACGGTGCGCGGCGACAACGCCTACGGGATCCTCAAGGCGGAGCGCGGCAAGCACCGGCTCGTGCGGTTGAGCCCCTTCGACCAGGCGCATCGGCGCCATACGAGCTTCGCGCAGGTGATCGTCGCGCCGCTCCTCGACGAGACCGCCGCCGTCGAGATCGACGACGACGACATCCGCATCGACACGTTCCGCTCGTCCGGCGCCGGCGGCCAGCACGTGAACAAGACCGACTCGGCCGTGCGGATCACACACATGCCGAGCGGCATCGTCGTCTCCGTGCAGAACGAGCGGAGCCAGACCGCGAACAAGGAGACGGCCCTGAAGATCCTCCGCTCGCGGCTCGCCGAGAAGGCGGAGGAGGAGCGCGAAGCCGAGCTCGCCCGAGAACGTGGCGGAGTGAACATGGGCTTCGGGGGCAGTGCCGTCCGCAGCTACGTCCTCCACCCGTACCAGCTCGTGAAGGACCACCGCACCGACTTCGAGATGGGAAACACGCAGGGCGTCCTCGACGGCGACCTGGACGGCTTCATCCGCGCATATCTCCTGCAAGCGGCAGGAAACGGAGACTAGTCGGCCAAGAGGGTCAGCTAGCGTGTCGGTTAGACTGGCGGGCGCCGCCTCCCACTGACCGGCGCGGGCCGACCGCCCGCCGATCCCCTGCCACCGGTTCCAGACGTTGACAAACCTGCAGACAGAGCCAATCGCCTCGACCGACGGTCAGGTCGACGGGTCGACCCAGCCGTCGGAGGTGCGCGCGAACGCCGCGACGATGATCGTGTTCGACGGCGTCACGAAGGTCTACGAGCCCGACGTCACGGCGCTCGACAACGTCTCGTTCGTGATCGACAAGGGCGAGTTCGTCTTCATCGTCGGCGCGTCGGGCTCCGGCAAGTCGACGCTCATCAAGCTGCTGCTGAAGGAGATCGACCCGACCGGCGGCAAGATCATGGTCGGCGGCCGCGACCTGACGCGGCTCAAGCACGGCAAGGTGCCGCTGCTCCGCCGCAACGTCGGCTGCGTCTTCCAGGACTTCAAGCTGCTGCCGAGCCGCTCGGCGGCCGAGAACGTCGCGTACGCGCTCAAGGTGCAGGGCGAGAGCCGCACGTCGATCCGCCGCAAGGTTCCCGAGGTGATGAACATGGTCGGGCTTGCGCACAAGATGGACTCGCTGCCCGACGAGCTCTCGGGCGGCGAGCAGCAGCGCGTCTCGATTGCGCGCGCGGTCGTCAACCATCCGCCGCTCCTCGTCTGCGACGAGCCGACCGGCAACCTCGACCCCGACACGTCGGTCGGGATCATGCAGCTCCTCTACCGCATCAACCGCGCGGGCACGACGATCCTCATGGTCACCCACGACCGCGAGATGGTCGACAAGATGCGGAAGCGCGTGATCGCGCTCGAGTCCGGCAAGCTCGCCCGCGACGAGCGCCGCGGAGGTTACACCTCCGAATGAGCGTAGGCTTGACGGAGCTCATCCAGGAGCGGAGGCGCCGGCTTGGCCGGCGCCGGGAGCGGGTATGAGC
>Ga0070682_100002113_pt1 | contig 11033 bp, 8 predicted proteins | sample KBSC63LmetaG_FD_64668 | JGI IMG/M metagenome (GOLD analysis project Ga0070682, IMG submission 64668) | Corn rhizosphere microbial communities from Kellogg Biological Station, Michigan, USA - KBS C6-3L metaG | ecosystem: Host-associated > Plants > Roots > Rhizosphere | place: USA: Michigan... | reverse complement strand
CAGCGCGGGCGAGGCCACCAACGCAAGCAACAGCGCGGCAATCAACGGTTTCATGGAGGGTCCTTGAGTTGTGCGGCGAAACAGCCACGGTAAGGCGCTGCCTCGCAACAGGCAAGTCCGCTGGATGGGCGGCCATTTGAACAGTCGTGCCGCGAACTGCCAGCGAGCGATACCGCGCCCTGTGCGCGAGGCCTTCCGTCACGCTGGCGAAGAGCAACGCGCACAAGGTGTGCTCCTACAAAGGACGACACGGCCGTAGGCGGGTGTTGCTCGCCGGCTTTTGCCCTCTTGTTCGCCGCATGAGATCCGGGTCGAGTTTGTCCCGGAAGGACGCATCCCGACAAGTTGGGCGTACGGGTGTTTGATCGCGTCGACATGTATGCTGAAGAGCTGTTGGCCAATGCCGACCGCGCGCTGGACCACTCGAGATGAGCCGCGCTTCTGCGCGACGACCACCACCGCAACAAGTGCCTGGAAGCGATGGCCCTGCCAACCGAACTGGGCAACGCCATCGCCGCCACACTCGAGGCTCAGCAGTCCGCCAATCCGAGGCATAGTCCGGCCTTTACCGCACGCGCCAACCAAGCCAGTCCACAGGAAATGGCGGGCACAAGGCAAATGCCGCCCACGCTACTTTCAGGATTACCCGCTTGATGAATCCGCACGAGCGCCGATCGAACCGGCAAAAGGTTGGATTGGAAGCGTGCTCCATAGCACCTCTCGACGGGTCCCCACGAAACCGTGACCGGAAACACATCAGCCCCTTGCCGTCGGTACAAAACGTGCTTCATGTTGGCGACTTCCAGGGGGAATCCACCAATGTCACGCCAGCGCCTGTCCGCGGGTTTCACTTTGATCGAACTGATGATCGTCGTGGCGATCATCGCGATTCTTGCTGCCATCGCCATTCCGGCGTACCAGGACTATCTGATTCGGGCACAGGTCACCGAGGGGATGGTGCTGGCGGGCGGCGCGAAGGCCGCAGAGTGGGACTTTGTATCCAACACAGGACGCTTTCCGACAAGCAATCGCTCCGCAGGTTTAGCCACGAACACCTCGATCACTGGCAGCTATGTATCCAGTGTCGACGTGACCAATGGCGTGATCAAGGTGCTGTTCAATGGTCCCAAGGCGAACGCAAAAATCCGCCCCGCCAGCCAGTACTTCGTGTTGTCACCAATCACTCAAGCCGGCAGCATCACTTGGGCGTGCACGCCAAGCACCATCGACGCGAAATATCTGCCCACTTCGTGCCGCTGAGGTTCGCTGACGTTCCGATCAAGCCGGCGCGTTCAACACGTCCGCACACAAACTGACAAAATGCGTCACTAACTGCCCTCTAGCGCCAATGGCGGGACCGATACTTCAACCACGAGAATGATGGTACGAACCCGGCGGCACCCACGCTTGCGGCCATTCGTGACGAGAGGCACAATCCAACAGCTCGCAATATGCGGGAATACACCAGCGGTACAAGTGGCATGCAACCTGCTTCACTTTTCCGCGAGCTTCCTGGTCGTTCCTGACCATTGAGTAAGGGGTCCGATCCTGCCTAGGGGGATCCAGGACTGGGGCTCAGGGGGCATCACCGGTTAGCTAACCAACACAGAGGAACCACCATGAAGAGCATGCAGAAAGGCTTTACCCTGATCGAGCTGATGATCGTGGTCGCGATCATCGCGATCCTCGCCGCCATCGCGATCCCGGCCTACCAGGACTACCTGATTCGTACGCAGGTGTCGGAGGGCGCGGTGTTGACCGACGGTGCCAAGACCGCGTTTGCGGAGTTCTACAGCAACAAGGGCACCATGCCTTCGACGAATGCCTCCGCCGGTCTGGCGACTGATACTTCCATCAGCGGCAAGTACGTGTCCAAAGTCGCAGTGGCAGCCAGCGTCATCACGGCCACCTTTGGCAATGAAGCGAACACCAAGATTGCCAACAAGACCTCCGTGCTTTCGCCGATCGTCAACTCTGGCTCGCTCGGTTGGACGTGCACCAAGTCGACCGTGGACCCGAAGTATCTGCCCACCTCCTGCCGTCCGTAATTTTCAACGTCTCCGCTATACCGGAAGGCCGCCTCATGGCGGCCTTTCTTTTCGGATCATTACGATGCACGTTCGCTCCGTTTGGGCACCATTGCTGATTGGGTTGATGCTCGTCATGGTTGCCGTGGCGATCTACTCACCCGGTCTCCGCGGAGGCTTTCTATTCGACGACTTCGCCAATCTGCCGGCGCTGGGCGCCACCGGCTCGATCGACACTTGGCCCACCTTCTGGCGCTACATCACCTCCGGGACAGCGGACCCGACCGGCCGGCCGCTCACCCTGCTGACCTTCCTGCTGGACGCGCGCGACTGGCCGGCTGATCCGTTTCCATTCAAGCGCACCAACCTGATTCTGCACCTGATCAACGGCGTGCTGCTCGCGCTGCTGTTGCGTCGACTGGGGCGCTTCGTTTTCAGCGCCGCCGACAAGCGCCGCATTGATCTCGCCGCCGTCATCGGCGCCGGCATCTGGTTGCTGCATCCGCTGCTCGTCTCCACCACGCTCTACATAGTGCAGCGCGAAGCGATGCTGCCGGCGACCTTCACGCTGCTCGGCCTGCTGGCGTGGCTACACGGCCGAACGGCCCTCACGCATGGCACTGTCTGGCGCGGGCTGGCATGGATTGCCGTGGGCCTGGGTGGCTGCACGGTACTCGGCGTGCTGAGCAAGGCCAATGGCATCCTCCTGCCCACGCTGGCCTTGGTGGTGGAACATGTCCTGCTGCGATCGCAGGAGCCTTCCACCACGCCGCTGGAACAGCACTGGCGACGCATCTACCGCCGCAGCATGTGGCTGTTTGGCTGGTTGCCCACGGCGATCGTGGCCGGCTATCTGTTGCACCAGGGATGGAGCGGCATCACCCACGGCATTTCATCAGTGCGCCCGTGGACATTGGGCCAGCGCCTGCTGACCGAGCCGCGCGTGCTGCTGGATTACCTGGACCTGTTGTGGCTGCCGCGACCGTTCACGCCAGGACTGTTCAACGATCACATCCAGGCTTCGACTTCATGGTGGTCCCCGGCGACGACGCTGCCGGCCATCCTCGCTGTCTTCGGCTTGATCGCAGGCGCGTGGCTGTTGCGCCGCCGCTGGCCTGCGCTGGCGCTGGCTGTGCTGTTCTATTTCGTGGGCCAGTCACTGGAGTCCAGCACGATAGCGTTGGAGCTCTATTTCGAGCACCGCAATTACCTGCCTGCGCTGCTAATGTTCTGGCCGTTGGCCCTGTGGCTGTGCGATGTGCGCAGGCATGGAGAGAAATTGCCGGCAACCGGATACTCCGCTGCAGCGTGGTTCACCACCAGCAGCGCAAAACTTGCCCTGGCAGTGTTGATCCTGCTTGGCTTGGGTGCGATGACCTACGCCCGCGCCAGCCTGTGGGGCAACAGCCATGACCAGGCGTTGCTGTGGGCACGCCTCAATCCGGAATCGCCGCGCGCGCAAGCCAATGCTGCCCAGGTCGAGACAATCGCCGGTCTGCCCGAACGTGCCGTGCAGCGATTGCTGCCTGCCCTGGCCAAGGCGCCCGACCAGGTTCAACTGGCGATCAACCTGTTCAGCGCGCAATGCGTGCTGGGCCATGTGGATGAGACAACCCTGGCCGCGTTACGCCATGCGTTGCGCACCACCCGCGACCCCGGTGCCTTGCTGGTGAGCTGGTTCGACCGAACCATGGAACAAGTGGCGCAGCCGCCCTGCCCGCAGTTGAACTACGCCACGCTGGATGGCCTGCTGCAGGCGACGCTGGCCAACCCCCACTTGGCCAACAGCAAGGGGCGTCAGCAAGACATCCATTACCTGTTGGGTCACCTCGCCTTGCTGCAACGCGACGCGAACACCGCGCTGGCGGAGTTCAACCAGGCGCTGGACAGCCAGATGCGCATCGCTGCGGCGCTGAAACAGGCCGCCCTGCTCGGCGCGAGCGGTTTCCCGAAGCTGGGCCTGGCCCATCTCGACCACCTTGTCACGGAACCAGAGAAAAGCGATGAACCCGGATTCGGCATGCCTCGCGTCCATGCCTGGGTGCTGAAGCGCCAACAGTATTGGCCGAAGGAGTTGGCGCACCTGCGCGCTACACTGCGCGACGACGCCGCCCAACAGTCCCACGCCGCCGAATGAATCAAACTCCCGAGCGCCTGCGCACGCCACTGAAAAACCGCACCGGCTGGTGGCTGCTGCTTGCCGCGTTTGTCGTGACGCTCGCGGTCTACTGGCCGGGCTTGTCCGGCGGCTTCCTGTTCGATGACTACCCCAACATCGTCGACAACCATGGCGTGCAACCGCCCAACGCCAGCTTCTCCTCGCTGGTAGGTGCTGCGCTATCTTCCCCGTCCAGCGAGTTCAAGCGGCCGCTGGCCTCGCTGAGCTTCGCCGCCAACTACCTGGTCAGCGGCCTCGATCCATACTGGATGAAGCTGACCAACCTGGTCATCCATCTGCTCAACGGCCTGCTGGTTTTTCTGCTGTCCCGAAGCCTGCTGCACATTCCCCCCGCAGGAGCCCACGAGCGGGCACCTGCGGGCGCGACAGCCGCGCGGCAACGCCAAGGCATCGTCGCCGCGCTGATCGCCGCCGGCTGGATGTTGTTGCCGATCAACCTCACCGGCGTGCTGTACGTGGTGCAGCGCATGGAGAGCATGGCCAACCTGTTCGTGCTGCTCGGTCTGCTGGGATACGTCGCGGGTCGCCAGCGCATGCTTGGCGGATCGCTGGCAGATTCCGATTCGTGCCTCGCCCCGTCAGCGGCCCGGGCCAGGCTGTCGCCGGAGATCCGAGGGTTCCTGCTTTGCGTGACCAGCATCGTGGCGTGCACCGGCGTGGGCGTGCTGGCCAAGGAAACCGCGGTGATGCTGCCGCTCTATGCCGTGCTGGTGGAGTGGCTGGTGTTCCGTTTCCGCGCGGCAAATGGCCGTCGCGACCTGCGCCTTGCCGGCCTGTTCGTGGTGGTGTTGCTGATTCCGATGCTGGTAGGGCTGGCCTGGCTGACGCCCGGCATCTTCAACCCCGCCGTGTGGGCGACACGGGATTTTTCGCTGCGCACCCGCCTGCTCAGCGAGGCGCGCATCGTGGTCGATTACATCCGCTGGACGCTGCTGCCCACGCCGGATGCGCTTTCGTTCTACCACGACGACTTCCGCATCTCGACCGGGCTGCTCGCGCCCTGGACAACGTTGGCCAGCATCGTGTTACTTGGCTTGCTGGTCGCCACGATGGTCTGGTTGCGCAAGCGCCTGCCGCTGGCAGCGTTGGGCATCGGGCTTTTTCTCGGCTGCCAATTGCTCACCGGCACGATCCTGCCACTGGAACTGATCTACGAGCACCGCAACTACTTCGCCAGCTTCGGCCTGCTGCTGGCCATCGTGCCCCTGCTGGCGGTTCCTCCCGCAACGACCATGGCGCTGCCGCGATATGCACTGCTGGCCGGCGCCCTGCTGTGCTGGGCCGGCCTGACCGCCCTCACTGCCCATGCATGGGGCAACCCCCTGCGGCTGGCCGAAGACCTTGCGTCCCGCGCGCCGCTGTCGCCGCGTGCCCAGTACGAACTGGGCCGCACCTACATCATCTATTCGCACTACGACCCGGCCTCGCCATTCACCAAGCTGGCCTACGGACCGCTGGAAAGGGCCGCAGCCTTGCCCGAAGCCTCAATCCTCCCCGAGCAAGCGCTGATCTTCATGAACTCGCGCATGCATCTGCCCATCAAGGATGCATGGTGGGACAGCCTGATCGCAAAGCTCAAGACCCACAAACCCGGTGTACAAGACGAAAGCTCGCTCGGGGCACTGACGCAGTGTGCTCGGGAGCAGCGTTGCGATCTGTCGAAACAGCGCATGGTCGAAGCCTACCTGGCTTCCCTGTCACACCCCGCCCCCAGCGCTCGCCTGCTGGCCACCTATGGGGACTACGCCTGGAATGTCCTTGATGATCACGCCTTGGGGCTGTCCCTGACCCGGGAGGCCGTCGGAGCTTCTCCAAAAGAGACAGCCTATCGCATCACACTGATTCGAATGTTGATGGCCACAGGTCGCAAAGGCGACGCACTCGCAGAATTGAAGCAGTTGGAGTCGCTGAATTACGGAGGGCGGCTCGACGCTTCCCTTACGCAGCTGCGCGCTTTGCCCGGGTTGCAGTGAACGAAAGCCAGGGTCTCAAAACTATTGTGGATCGCATGCGCGTACTTCTGCTCAGCACTTCCTATCCGCATGATGTCGCAGACTGGCGTGGTGTGTTCGTCAGTCGGATGGTGGACGCCCTGGCGCGGTCGGACGATATACACCTGAGTGTCTGGGCCCCGCCCGGAGAGCTGCCGACACCCGTAACCAGTGCCACGACGCCAGCGGAAAGCGCCTGGCTCGCCGCACTCATGTCAGCGGGCGGCATTTCGCACCTCATGCGCCAGGGCGGTCTGAACTCGCTGCTGGCGCCCTTGAAGCTGCTGCGCATGCTTGCTTCCGCCTATCGCCGGAATACGGACATCGATGTCTACCACGTGAACTGGCTGCAGTGCGCGCTGCCGCTTCCGGACAACGGCAAGCCGGCGCTAATCACGGCGCTGGGCAACGACCTCAAGCTGCTCCGTTTGCCTTTCGTGCGCCATTTTTTGCGTCGCGCCATGCGCCGTCGCCGGGTCGCCCTCTGTCCGAATGCGGAGTGGATGCAGGCGCCGCTTGAGGCTGCATTCGGCGACATCGCGGAAGTTATCCCGGTGTCGTTCGGGATCGAGGAGCGCTGGTACGCCATCCAGCGGCAGTCCGCCGGATCGCAGCCCCGGCGCTGGCTGGTGGTCACGCGTCTCACCGCCGACAAGCTGGGCCCGCTGTTCGAGTGGTCGCGGGGGTGTTTCGCCAACGGCGACCGTGAGCTGCATCTGTTCGGCCCCATGCAGGAAAATATCGCCATCCCCGACTGGGTGCATTACCACGGTGCCGCGTCACCCCATCAATTGGCATCCCGGTGGTTTCCGCAGGCATGCGGGCTCGTCACCCTGAGCCGCCACGCAGAAGGTCGCCCGCAGGTCATGCTCGAGGCGATGGCTGCCGGCCTGCCTATCATCGCGTCCGACATGCCTGCGCACGCCGCCCTTGTCGAATCGGGAAAAACCGGCATTCTGTGCAGCTCGGCCGAAGCCTATCGCCAGGCCCTGGAGCAACTGGAAGAGGACACCACCAACCAGCGCTTCGGTGAAGCCGCCAGGCAACGGGCGGCGAACAGGTTCGGCACCTGGGACGACTGTGCCAGACGCTACACCACGATCTACCGCAGATTGCTTGAGGGATCCGTCGATGGATGACCAAGTGTTGGTGGTAGGCGCCGGAGGGTTCGTCGGGCAACACCTGATCCGGGCGCTGTCTTCCCGCGGCAACAAGGTCATCGCCGTCAGTCGCAGGCCCTTCGGTCATGACGTGGCCGGCGTTGAGTCAGTGGTTGGCGCGGCGACCGATCCGCAGCCGTTCGCCGAGTTGCTGGATCGATGCCACACCGTGGTCTACCTGGCTTCCAACTCCACACCCGGCACCTCGAGCGGGCGGCCTCTCGACGAAGTGCGGGGCAACCTGTTGCCGCTAGCCGCGCTGCTTCAGGCGCTGCAGGCAAACCCCTGCGTGAAACTGCTTTACCTGTCCTCGGGTGGCAGCTTGTACGCGGCAAGCTCGGCCGATCCATCGACGGAAGCCTCGCCTGTGCAGCCGCGTTCCTACCACGGCGCCGCCAAGGTGGCCGCCGAATGCCTCATCACCGCGTGGTGCCATCAGTACGAGGGCCAGGCCATCCTGCTGCGGCCTTCCAACATCTACGGCCCCGGTCAGCTCGAACGGCCGGGCTTCGGCATCGTGCCGGCCTGCTTCGGCAAGCTGATGCGCGGCGAAACCCTTCCGGTCTGGGGTGACGGTTCGATCGTGCGCGATTACCTGTACATCGACGACTTCGTTGCCCTGTGCACGGCGATACTTTCTTCACCGATGCCCGCTGGCGCGCAGGTATTGAACGCCTCCAGCGGTACCGGCGTCAGCCTGAACGAACTCTTCCACACCATCGAAAAGGTGACCGGCACACCGCTGCTGCTTAGCCATGAACTGGATCGACCCGTGGATGCGCGGCAGATCGTGATGGATTCCACCATGGCGCGAGATCGTTACGGCTGGGTGCCTGCGACCTCACTTGAAGAAGGCCTGCGAAAGACATGGGACTGGTTCAACCGTACCCGGCACTGAACCGTCCGGCGGCCCCGGTCTGTTCGGTCTGCATAGCGAACTACAACGGGGCGGCGATCCTGGACGAGTGCATCGCTTCCGTGCTCGCCCAGCGCGTCGACGGCGATGTCGAGATCATCGTGCACGACGATGCATCGACCGACGAGTCGATATCCCTGTTGCGGGAGCGCTATCCGCAGGTCGAGCTGCTGGCCAGCCGGGAGAATGTCGGCTTCTGCGCGGGCAACAACCGCATGGCCAATCATGCCCGCGGCGAATTCATCCTGCTGCTCAACAATGATGCCACGCTGTACCCGGGAGCCTTGGAGACTCTTGTCGCTGCGGCGCGCGCTTCCGATCACCCCGGCATCCTCACCTTGCCCCAGTACGACTGGGAAAGCGGCAACCTGATCGACCGCGGCTGCCTGCTGGATCCATTCTGCAACCCGATCCCCAACCTGGACCCGAAGCGGCACCAGGTCGCCTACGTCATCGGCGCCTGCATGTTCCTGCCTCGCTGCGTCTGGAACGAACTGGGCGGGTTGCCGGAATGGTTCGAATCCATCGCCGAGGATATGTACCTGTGCGGCCTGGCCAGGTTGCGGGGGCTCCCGGTCACGGCCCTGGCCGCAAGCGGTTATCGTCACCGCCAGGGTGCGACGTTCGGTGGGAACCGCGCCGAAGAGGGACTGCATACCTCGATCCGGCGGCGCCGGCTGAGCGAACGCAACAAGACTCGCGCCATGATGATCCTGACGCCGGGTCTTGCCATGTGGCCGCTACTGTTCGCCCACTTGGCCGCATTGGGAGTGGAAGGTCTCGTGCTGTCGATCCTGCGCCGCGACTTGGCCCTGTGGCGCGAGATCTACCGGCCCGCGCTCACCGAACCATGTCGCGAGTGGGCGGCGCTGCGCGCAAGACGCAGCGAGGTGCAGGCCGGGCGCACCATCTCCGTGACCGGATGGTTCTCCGTCGTTCGCTGGCAGTTGCGCAAGGTGGCGATGCTGGCGCGTTACGGCATACCCAAGGTGCAATAGCAGGAATCAATTGCGGTCCATGAACAGGCATGGCAACCTCCCGAAATGAATCTCCGACGCCTTGCACGCGACTTCATCTTCAGCACGCTCGATCTCGCTGATACCTTGACCGGCCGCAAGACGCCGATCACGCCGCCCCGGCGCCTGATGAACGGTGGGACCAACTCCAAGTTCCGCAACGACTATCATTCGATAGGCCGGAATCTGTTTGGCCTCTTGGTCAAACATGGTGGCGCCCGACCACAGGATCGCGTCCTCGACGTCGGATGTTCATGCGGTCGCATCGCGGCGGAGTTCACGACCTACCTGACCTCGGGAACCTACAATGGATTCGACATCGAGGGGCCGGCTATTGAGTTTTGCCAGCGTGCCATCACACCGCGATACCCCCAAATTCATCCACGCTGATTTGTACAACGCGCACTACACGCCCGACAGCAAAGTATCTGCGAGCGAGTATCAATTTCCATACACCGACGAATCGTTTGATTTTATCTTCCTGACGTCGGTATTCACGCACATGCAGCGGCCGGAGACTTTGCGCTACCTGTCAGAGATCTCGCGCACCCTCGCGCCGGGCGGTCGAGTATTCGCGACGTTCTTCCTGATCGATCCTGAGGCGGAGTCGGCCATCGCAAGCGGCCGCGCCGACTTCAGTTTCGCGCACAACGGCAAAGGGACGCGCGTGCAGTTCGCTGAGAACCCCGACCACGCGGTCGCGCATCCGCGCGATCTGATTCTCGAGGCGTTCGCCGATTTTGGCCTGAAGGTGCAGGCCGCGTTGACTGGTGGCTGGCGCGATGGCAACGGCGATTCCTATCAGGATGTCATCGTCGCAACGCGATGAAGGCTAGCGGCTCCCCAAGGCCTCGGCCGTCGCGTCCAGGAAGGCAAACCCGTGCCGGCGATCCGGTTCGAGATGGCAACCTTCAGCCCACTCGTTCCAGGCATTGATGAACACGAGGCGCTGTTCCGCGCTGCGTGGTGCCACGCGCCGGATGGCGTCTTCCAGCCAGCGCCTGTACTGGCCTGCGTCGTCATTCTCGATGATCGTCGCGGCCGCTCGGCGTGCCGAGTTGTCCCAACTCGGGAACACAACAGGGTACGTCGTGTCCTCCAGTGCGCAGCCGGCAAGGCGCTCATCAACGTAGGAGGCGTAGTCGACAACGGTACTTATGTTCTGCCTGCCCAGCCTCGAATTGTTGCGCAACGCGTCGTACCACCCCTCAGGCAGCACACGGCGCAGGAGCGACACCGCGCGACCAGCTGCATTCTTCGGTGTCGGAAAGTGCTTGCGGTTCGGCTCGAACTGCACCACACCATCGAAACCGAGCGCGCGCAGACCTGCCGCGTCGCGCGTCGAGAAGCCTGTTTGCACGGCACAGAAGTAAGGTTCGACACCGATCTGCCGCAGTGACTCGCTGCGCCATTGCGCGAGCAGCCGCGTCGGATCCGGCAGCTTCTCGGGCATGTAGAAAAGAAAGAGAGGGCGACCCGCGACACGGAGGTAGCGCGGGTCTTGAAACACGCTGCACAGCCACGCGATGTGTGCCGTGTCATCCGCTTCATCGTAGCTCTGTTGCACAAGCAGGTTGTGCTCGCGTCCGCTCCATGCCCGCGACCAGCTCTCGTTGGCCCAGCATAGGCAGAACGGAAAGTCCGGCGCGCCCGACGCGAGGACTTCGTCAAGCGGTCGGTTCAACAATCGCTTTCCCTTGAACCAATAGTGGTAATAGCAGAACGCCTCGATACCGGCCGCACG
>Ga0070682_100002111_pt1 | contig 11048 bp, 9 predicted proteins | sample KBSC63LmetaG_FD_64668 | JGI IMG/M metagenome (GOLD analysis project Ga0070682, IMG submission 64668) | Corn rhizosphere microbial communities from Kellogg Biological Station, Michigan, USA - KBS C6-3L metaG | ecosystem: Host-associated > Plants > Roots > Rhizosphere | place: USA: Michigan... | reverse complement strand
CCGGGGCAAGCAGGCGTCGCGTTTGCCGCATCCAGGCTGAGGAGAGCTCCCAGGCAAGCAATCGATCGATGGTTCGCTGAGCTACTTGGTCTCCTGCGCCGAGCCCCCGATACCGAGCGGATGCAGTGGGAAGAAGCCCTCGGACGCGAGCCGTGCCGGACGACCGAGGCAAGGCCAACCGGCCCGGTGCACGTGACCCAGTCCTCAGTAGCTTGGGAGATTTGCGACGGCCTACAGCTGTGGAGCGAAGACACCGTTCGCTTCGACGACAACGGAACCTGGGCGCCGTTCAGTCTCTTGCGCCGATTGGACCTCACGACCTGGTTCGACGCCGTTGACCGGTGGAAGGACCCGAGATTGGTTCAGTCGGCACTGCTCTTCGTCGAGCACCACGTACAACCGGACGAACTACTGACGCTACTCGGTCGCGCGCAGCCGTGCCTCGACGATGGTGGCGCGCCATTGCCAGCGGCAGGAGCGATCGTGCTCTGCCAGACGAGCCAGTCCGCCGTCCAGAGGCTCCACGAACAAGACCCTGACGCTGCGCATCGTTTTCTCGAGGACTTCGCATCAACTCTCCTGAACCGGGTCGATGGGGTTGCACTCGCACTTGCCCTCGCTTCTGACTTGGGTAACCGAGTCATCGGTGGGGGACACCACGTCCGACCTCACCTCAAGGAGCTTCGGGAAATCCTCATGCAGGAGCTGCGGCACCGGAGACCCTCCGTGCAAGACCAGCGGTCATTCTTCAGCCAGCGGAAGCGGTCGCCAAAGGGAAGAGCAGGCGGCGTCCGCCGCGCCAAGCAGGCTCTGCTCGTCGCCGCGCAGCTGATGGACGGGCAGCAGTCCGGCGACGCTGATGCGCTCATGGCGTGGCTCGTCGACGTGCTTCAAACGGACGAAGTCTGGAGCGCGTGGGGCAGCAGTACGAGAGACCTCGTGATGGCATTCGCCTCAGCCTTCGACGCAGACAACACCGGTGCCCGTGATCGCGTTCGGACGGCGTTCGCTTCTCTCGAGTATCAGCGACGCGCGGTCCAGTATCGACATCGCGAGTCTGACCTCACCTTTCCCAGCATGCTCCTGCTACTCGTACTCGCTGCACTCTGCGAGACGAGCCAAGCCGGTGCGCCGGAGGGGTGCCTAGACGACCTTGTATTTGGTCGGTCGCAAGCCTTCCGCGTCGCGCTCACGGCGACCACCGTCCCGGGCGCGACCGTCTGCCCATGGCAGATCACTGCCATCTTCTGCGTGATTGGGTGCGCGAGATTCGGGTTGGACGATTCTCGAACTGCCGAGCTGCTGTCCCCGGTGATCGGCGATCTCGACGTGCTCGCTCACGTTCTGACGAGGCTGGCCCCGGTAGCGTCTGGAAAGGATCTGCGTGTCTGGGTGGAGCGACAGCTAAAACGTCCCGCTGCGGAGGTCACCGACGATGCTGCTGGTGCTCGGGGGGCGTCCACGATGGCGCCGGAGGAGTCGATCGGAGACTGGCTCCGAGCGGCGCTTGATCCGGCACGAGAAGTTGAACCACCGAAAGACTCAAGCAACGCCCGGTAGCGGGGCCACCCCATAGCCACCCATGCAGGGTGGACGTCGCCGAACACGCAATTGTCACGCGCGGCCCGAAGGTATTTCCCGAAACACAGCGCATCTGGCCAAAGAAAGTACTATGCACGAAATGCGAAGCGGTCTCTCGGACCTTCCGGACAACGGGAGTGAGCCTTGTGGGTCCGGTGTGCTTGTGCGACTGTCCATGTTCAGTTTGGAACAAGAAAAAATACGAGAGGTCGGAAAATGCTTCTACCGATTGTGATTGCTACCTGGACCGAGATCACTGCCCCGCGGATCGACGGGGGGCGCGCAGCAATGCCGGAGACCATCGCAGAGCCAGCGCCAAAACCGACGCCGCCGCCTCCTCCTCCTCCGAACCCCGGCCCGACCCCTCCGCCACCTAAGAAGTAGTTGCCTTGGGGTGAGGCGTCCTTTCACAGGGTCCGATGGAACCGTTTTCAGTCACGCTGGGCCAGGAGGACTGGGACGCTGAGCTCGGAGGCTGGCGTTGCCCAGCTTTGCGCCTGCCAGGGATCCGCGTTGAGGAGGTCGTCTCAAATGGGGCGGCGCAGGATTCGTCTTGGTATCAGTCGCGTCCTGAATTCGGGCTACTAAAGTGGATTCGCGGGACGCCCCCTGCCCGCGTTGTCGTTCTGGTGCGGCTGACTGAGGCACTGGTATCGAAAAGGAGCGCTCAACTCTGGAAGCGACTCGCGATCGTGTTGCCCTTTGTTGGCACTGTAGGGAGTGCGTTTATTGCGAAAGGGTGCGACACATTTTCGGGAAGGTGCCTGAGCTGGCAATCGGCTGCGCAGGGGGTTGTCCCCGAGCGCCCGTTTGATGCCGGAGGCTATGAGTACGCTGACAAACTTCAGGGTTGGCCTCTCTACGTTTGTCGCGCGGGAGGCATGAATGCGGATCGGCCAGGCAAGCTCGTTCCCGGATATGGCTGCATGATTGCAGTGAACGATACAGAAATCCAGATGACCGAGTACGACGTCCTGATTGGAGTGGATGCGCGGACTGGTTGGGTCTCTAGTGCCGGTGTTATTCCGCCACGCGCGCTACGTGCAGGGCATGATCCTCATGGCCCACTGTACGTTTGCAGAGCGCACTATGAAACCGGTGTCCAAATTGGTCATGTGGGAACAGGTACGGGCCACAAGTGTCAAGTGAGTTTCGGTGGCAGGGCGTTCTCGCTCGATGACTATGAGGTGCTAAGTGTCAAGCAGGGGTAAGACTGCGATTCGAGGTGATACTCTGCTTGTCCGACCGATCTAGCCGATGACGCGCCCTGGTCTCAAGGCTCTCGAGAGGTGGAGGCTTGGGTTCGCCGAAGCGCACTGGTACGCAACGCCTTGGGGCGATGTTGCGCCGGGTCGAGAGCCCTACGGAACCAAGGGTGGAGGTATCGTTCGACGGCGCGCGAGAATTTGAGTCGCCCTGGCCACTCTGCGCGGGTGGATCGTTCTTCATCCGCGACGAAGGGTTGTCGATCCGTCGCGAGTTGGCCGAGCTGGCGAGCCGCGAACTGCGACGGGCTCCGGCCCAGGTTCAGGGAGCGGTTCAACACGCGTCGACTACTGATATCGTCGGGGAACTGCTCCGGGCACTTCGCGAAAATTTCCGGCACGAGCGATAAAGCCCTGAGACGGTTGGGGCTCTCGACCCGGCGGCGGCTCGCCGCTGGCATCCGATACCTGACGCTGTCGGCCCTCCGCGCGACGTTGTCCATCGTCCGGTCTGCTGGTAGGTTCGCGATAGTGACGAGCCCGCCGAGCGTAAGGACGTGGCGAACCTGGTATATCCACGCAGTTGTGCCGCTAGCCATCGGACCGCTCAGCTACCTGGCGTGGCGTCCTATGATCCTTGGGCGACTCGTAGGAGTCCAATTGCCAGTGCGCACAACAATCCCGTTAGCACCGCCATGGCTCGTGAATCATCTTGCGGACGGAACCTGGGCATACGCTCTCGCCGCGTTCGTGGAGTTGACGTGGAGCTCCGGGCCGCCACTCGCGCGCACTGTATGGCTCGTTGTTGCCTTTGCAGCCGTCATTGCCGCGGAGCTCGCGCAGTTGTTGCATGCCATCCCGGGAACCTTCGACTTCACTGACCTTGTGGTGATGGGGGCTTGCTTCTGCATGGCCAGTTGGTTGACGCGCCGCTCTCTCGCACGAACGAGACTACCATGAAAAACAGTCTAAGACATGCCACAACGATCCTGGTGATTTCGGCATTTGCGGTCGCGGCGGTGGGCAGCGGGGCAAATCTTGATGCTAAAGTTCAGACCCCCTGCGAAGCCGCGGCTGAATGCGATGCGACGCGCGAGGACGCGAGGCATGCTTATGAGAAGTGCTCTGCTGGTGGCCAGACTAACTGCGAAAGCGAGCGTAATGTGGTCATGATGGCCGAAATTCGCGAGTGGCGATTTCAGAAATCCACGCTCGGAAAAGCATGTCACGATGGCGACAACGCTGCTTGCGATCAGCTCAACGTCATCGCGGATGGAAACCTTCATCGCTTCTTCGGAATGGCCGACTGGCTGCGTTGGCAAACGGTCGATCGCCCTCGCGAGTGGCAGGTCTCTCAGGATGAGTTTCGGTCGTCTGCGGTCGAGGCATGCGTGCTCGCCTGCACGCGAGGCCACAATGAGCGCTGCTGCCGATATATCGCAGAAGCTGGTGAGGCAAAGGCTGCGGCAAGGGACAGGCAGTTACAAATTGAGGGATGTAGCCGGGCCTGCGGAGCCAAGTGCGACGAGTGCGGAGCCGTCCCAGCAGCCTGCGAGGGCAAACTGCAAGAGTGTTTGAATAGCTGTGGAGAGCATATGTTGATGCATTGCCGAGGGTGGAACGGCATGTAGGACGCGGTGGGGCGGTAGCACTTGGGACTGATCTGGTTGTAGTCTCTGATTGTGATTCCGATAGTACTAGATTCGAGAATTCGGTGGGTGGCACAGAGCTGAGGATCCGAAAACACCTGCCGACGACGCAACCGAAGCCAGTCGATGGCGCCCCGTCCTCGAAATTGGTCGAGATCAGTGCGCCAACAGGCTTTGACGAACTCCAGCGCACCCCACTGCCCGATCACCGGATTAGTCGTGGGGCGGGGCGTGGAAACCCGCGAGCAATCGTGCTGTCGCCAACTAACGCTGAAGGGCTACTTCCGCCGCCTTCCTTGCGATCTCGCGTAGTGGAAGCACCACCGACGGGAGGATACTCCGGTCCTGCTCTTCGTCGGTCCAGCAGACGAGCACGTCGACGTCCTCCGGCTTGTGGTTCAACCTGTAGTCCGCTGAGCGCATCTTCCACTCCGCCATCAGGTATTGATCCGAGCGTCGATCGATGAGGATGGCGTCTGGCTTTGTCTGCGCGCTGTAGTCTGCTCCAAGACGACGCAGCAATTCGATGCTTGCGCCGCAGCAATAACGGAAGTCCGTAAACTCGGCGAGCACACCGAAAGCCATGTACACATCAGTTTCCGTTTCGGGTTCCCAGTGATTTAGGCTCTCGGGACGGAATGGTTCGATGTGAATGTGCCGGAGAGCGCGTCGTTCGAATACAAGCGCGGACGCCAAGTCGGACGTGGCATGCAGCGGGTTCTGAACAGGTACTCCCGCGAGATACGGTCCACGTGACGGAGTGGTTCCGACGACGACAAGCGTGCTTACTCCAATGCCGGCACTCGGCAAGGCGGCGACGACTTCGTCCCCGTCTTGAAGCCCCAGCGTTGAGTAGAGGCGTGCCATCCCGGAGAGCAATCCGCGGTGGTCAAGCTGACCTTCTACCGAGAACTCCGGGTCTCTGTCGATCAGGACGGTGATCCTCCCGGGAACGAGCCGTCCTGGCCGGAGCGCGTCGGCACCGAAGTAGATCGAGCGTAGCTGCACGTAGCTGCCGCTAGCCTTCGCTCGAAGTTCTCCGGAGTTGGTCGGGGCAAGGCTCGGCGACTGGTCACTCATGAGCGTATCGTGCAGCCAGATGTGGCTTGAGCGCCAGTGGCAACTGAGCGGCGGCCTGGTCGACTCACGGTCACTAGCGGAGAGAGCAATCCGACCCCATTTCTCTTTCTGTCCCACGGCGTTGGCTCGCAAGGTCGGTTACCGCTTGAAGGTTTGATTTTTCTGATTCCCGTTCGCTACTTCAAACCGCACGCTTTCCGCGTTGCCCATCAGTGACCTCGCTGTCAAACAGCGTGCCCCGGCGCCTGACCAGCGGCGCGCTGATTCCGCTGGCGGACAAAGCAACCAACACCATTTTCCGGCGTATGGTCGGCGTCGGTCACGCCGATGTTGCGGTCTGGAGCGGAGCTGGCTCCGTGCCGTGGCCGCTCGTACCCGACGCCTGCTGCCCGCTCGCCACCGCGCTCGGCTTGGGACGTTCCGCCCCTCGGTGGCGATGAAGAAGCCTCGGGCCGGGCCGGGAGCCGCGCAAGCAAGTGGCGTGCATCTGGCTAAGGTGGACGTCTCGCTCATGCGCGCGAAGGTTGGGCTCCTTTAGTCGTGAGTGACTTCGCGCGCGACGCGGCCGTCCGCGCCCCAAATCACGATCTTCCTTGCGACGCTGCGCTTCTTGAACTTGTGCATTATCCAGTCGGGGACGAGCGACTCGAGCACGCGCATCAGAAAGCCGCCAAATACCGCGCCAATCGGGAAGCCGTAGGTGTGGAACCATGCAGCGGCGAGCGAATGCGCGTGCGTCGGAGGTCCCGCGGCTGTTGATGCAGGTGCTGCCGCCGCGTGCATCGGCGGCGTAGCGATGGCTTCGCCAATCATCCATACGAGCCAGGCGCAGCCCCCGGTGACGGCCACGGTGACCAGAAGCCGAAGAGCCCGGCCCGACCAGGGGCCGAGAACATCGCCGAGCCACAGCACCGGCAGAAGGACGGCTAGGACGACAATCTCGAAAGCGAGGCGCGCGGAGAGGAAGGCGAGCGGAAGCGCGGCCGCGATCGCAGGCGTGAGGAACCACCACACACCATAGGCGCGCCAGGCATTGCCGAAGCCCAGGATGGAGCCCTCGCCCATCGCGAGCAGGCCGGAGACCGCGACGCCGCCGAGCAGCCACTTGCCGACGAAGAGCGCAGCGCGTCGCAGCACCGGCCCTCGCGTCTCGTCGCCCAGCAGCGCGCGAGCACCCCCCATCGCGTCGGTCAGCGCGATGAAAGCCGTCTCCTGTTGCACCTCTCCCCCTGTCGTCATCGTTACACGCGGCACCGGCGCGGGACGTCCCTCGTGAGTGTCACGATTGCATTCTACGAGCTGAGCGCTCCGCCCGTCCCTTCATCGGAGCGCCAAAGGCCGGGCTTTGCAAGCATGAACACCGCTTCAGGATTGAAGCCGGTGAAGATGGGCGCGACGACGTGCTCGCCTCGGGCTTGGTTGGCGACGCGCGACGACGAGGCCTCGGAGTTGGGCGAGCTGCTCGACCCGGCGCTGGTCGCTGTCGGGAAGGCGGCGCGGCGGGCGAATTGGCGGCCATTGGTTAAGTACACTGAACACTTGACCCGTGGGCGCTTGGCTCCTAGCCTTGGCGTCCTGGGCGAATGTCGGCCCCGACGGCGGCATCGGTACCCCCGATGAACAGGATCTGCGAGCACCAGAATAGTGACCTGCAGCTGCTTCGCCTGGCTGCGCAGCGGTCGCTCTATGCCTCGGCCAAGAGCGTGTTCGCACTCCATGCAATGGCATCGACCGTCGTCGCTGCTGCATTGGGTTTCACCGCGCTGTTTTATCCGGGGGTCAAGGCCTACGCGGCCATCTGGGGTGTTGGCTTGGCGATACTCGATGTCGTGCTGCTCACGCCATGGCAGAAGAAGCTGCGCGAGTACGCCGCCTTGATCCAGGAAAGCTTCGACTGTGACGTTCTAGGGCTTCCCTGGCAGCCGATCAAGGTCGGGAAGCCCGTCGACCATGAACTCGTCGTTGAGCGGGCCCGCCGCTACCAGCGTCGAGAGCCGAATCTCAAGTCGCTGCGCGACTGGTATCCCACCGACGTGTGCGGGATGCCGTTGTTCCTCGCCTGTGTGATCTGCCAGCGAACCAATGCCTGGTGGGACGCCAAGCAGCGCCGCTGGTATGGGGCGTTGCTTGCAAGTCTCGTCGCCGTCCTGTTCGCCTTGCTTCTCGTGATCGGCGTCGTGCGCCGGATAACCTTGCTCGATCTGCTGGTGACCGCCTTCCTTCCGCTCAGTTCCGGGATGGTCGTCGCGGTGAGGCAGTACCGGGAAAATTCGGACGCGGCGGCCCGGCTCGAGCGGCTGAAGGAGCATGCTCAGGCGCTGTGGGACAGCGCTCTCAAAGGCGCGGCAGAGCCCGAACTCGCCGTCGCTTCACGAGTCCTGCAGGACGAGTTTTTTGACCATCGCAAGCGCAACGTTCCGGTCTTCGATTGGCTTTATTGGTTCTTGCGGAGCGACCATGAGCTACAGATGCACGAAGCGGCGGCTCAGCTGGCTCGTGAGTTGGCGGCAGGGCGCGAGGGGGACAAGCAGGTGGTGCCGCGATGAAGCTCGTTGCTCACTTCACATCGTTCCTGAACGACACAGTCAATCTCAACGCCACCCGTATCACTCAGCTGGAGGACAGCGTAGAGGCGCTCAAGGACGTCATCCGCGACTCGGATTGGGAGCCGCGTGTCATCACGTTCGAGGAGCAGGGCTCATGGGCCCATCAGACAATCATCAAGCCCGTCTACCGCAGGGCTTTCGACGCTGACCTGCTGGTCATCATCGAGCCCGTGGATGGCTGGGACGCCAAGACCTATCTCTCGACGCTGCGCTCGGTGTTCGCGAACCACGGCACGTACGAGGACAAGGTCCGGCGCTTCTCGCATTGCGTCACCATTGAATATGCAGGTGAGCGCAGGGTGGACATCGCGCCCTGCATCCGGGAGCGTAACGGCGTTCCGGGCCATGAGGTATGCAACCACACGAGCAACGCGTTCGAGCCTTCCGAGCCGGAGGCCTACACGACGTGGTTGCGCCGCCGGAACGAATGGACGGGTGGCAACGGACTGAAGAAGGTCACGCGGCTGCTCAAGTATCTGCGGGACATCAAAGCCACCTTCACGTGTAAGTCGGTGCTGCTTACGACGCTGCTCGGGATGCGAATAACCGTGGCGGACGCGACCCTGGCCGATCCGTTTGTCGACGTGCCGACTGCGCTGAAGACGATCGTCGATCGTTTGGACGATTGGCTGCAGCTCCACACGACGAAGCCCAACGTCGCCAATCCCGTGCTGGCATCCGAGCTGTTCAGCGACTTGTGGGACGACGCGCAGTACGCGAACTTCCGGGAGAAGATCCATGAATACCGGGGCTGGATCGACGATGCTTTCGACGAGGTCGATCGGGACGAGAGCATCGGCAAGTGGCGGCGTGTGTTCGGCGAGGAATTCGCGGCGGACGCGGTCACGAAGGCGGCGGGGCTGGTCTCCGAAAGCGTCCGCCTCTACAGCGACTCGGTGGGGTTTGCCCATGGCGCGTCCGACGACCTCGTCGCGCTGGTCAGCCGCTACGGCCTGGCGGTTCTGCCGCCCGGGTTCAACACGCTGCCCCACAAGCAACGGCCAATCTGGCGACCGTCGCCCTACGGGGGATACCCAGTGACCATTAGCGTATCGCTTCATACCGGGCGCAATGGCGTGAAGCTCGCGGAAGTCGCATCCGGCAGCGGCCCGCTCGCAAAAAATCAATCCCTACGTTTCTCCGTTCGCGGGCCCGGTGGGGCGATGTTCGACGACCATCGGCACAAGGTATATTGGCGCATCACCAATACGGACCGGGAGGCGCTCAACGCAAACGCCTTGCGCGGCGGATTCGAGCAGGCCAATGACGGGACGTCGCGATGGGAGGGGCTCGAATACCGCGGCGTCCATTCTGCGGAAGCGTTCGTCGTCCGTCGCAACGACAATATGCTCGTCGGGCATAGTGCGCCGTTTTATGTGGTAGTCGGATGACAGTCGGAGACTGTGGTGTGGGTGGAATAACGTGAGGAGAATTGGCTCAAAGTAGCCGCGTACTTTGGGTGGTTGAGGCGCGGACGGACGCATGGCGACGACCAGCGGGATTGGTTCGCAGCACGTCGCAGCTTGCGTCTGCTAGAGGACACCGGCGCTTTCGTATGGCGACGCTTCGAGCCGCGCCTGAATGTCCGCGGACGGCACAAGGGTTGCGCGGGTCACCTCGTCGTCGGTGATCCGACCCCCTCGACATTGGTGCTCGCCCCCTGCCGCCCATTCGCGTGGCTGATGGGTGCAGCCTGACTAAGATGGACGTCTCTCGCATCGAACGACCGTAGTACTAACGCTTCACGTTGCGGACGACCGGCTGGAGAAGGCTTCGGGCTGTGCGTCTTCCCGGCCCATCTTGGATTGCTGGACTGCCAACACCAAGGCACCGTCGCGAGTTTCGGCCGTGACCACGACCTGACGGGTGTCCTCTTCGGCGGCATACATCCCGCTGGATAGGAGGTACGTCGTGAACGCTCTGCCTTCCACAACGTGGCGTTGTAGCAACGTGTGCACGACACCGGTCTCGGCGGCACGACGACTTCTGTCCAAAATTGCGTCAAATTGAGCGATTGTCGACTCAAGAGTCATGCACGGCCAGGGCTCCCGCTCATTTGGGTCGATCGTGACAAGATTGGCGACCCCCTGTGCTTCGCGGAAAGCATTCAATGCCAAGTGCATTCGCTCGAGACTATCGCAATGGCATTCGACGCGCAGGAGACGGTCGTTCGGATAGTGCATCGACAGAAAGCCATCCGCGAGCGCCCGGGAGGAGAAGATGGGAACGTAGATGTCATCGTCCGGTGACAATCCGCTCGCCGGCGACACTTGGCAGACCTTGAGAAACGTTCCGGTGGTGTCGCTGATTACCCAAAGTGGACATGGAAACGGAGCGCGCGGGGATGAATCGGCCTGCGCTACGCGATTGGTTCCGACCAGCGGGAGCAGCGGATCGCGGGGCAAGGGAGTGGTATCGGACGACTCGCCAAGTTCCAGCACCCTTGCGAGTTTTTCGATGAACGCCTCCGACACAATGTTCCAAACGGTAACCGGTTCGGCTCCGACGAGCGCCGGTGCAAACAGCCTCCGGCCAAGGTCGCGCTCATCCATCGCCAGCTTGGTTCCATTCAGCGCCTTCTGCGCAACCCGCGTGATTGCTCCAACCATGAGGTCTGCGGCCTGAATGAATGGTGATGCGTGCGACGCCTGCGTCTCGAAAGTCACGATCGACTTTAGCCCTGTGAGCCCAGGGTGACCGTTGGGGTACTTGATGACGTCGGTGCCCACGGCACGGAATGAGAGAAACGTTTCGCGATACGCGTCCTCGTACGTGGCGATCTCGTCGTGGACGAATTTTGAGACTGTGGTGTCTAGTGCTCGCGCAGCGAGCTCCACCATTTGGAACAGCGAAAGAACGGCGGGGAGATTGATCCCGTTCAACCGCCCTTTGTGCCAGCCTTCGCTCTCGGCGATATCTGTCAGGTG
>Ga0070682_100002107_pt1 | contig 11051 bp, 9 predicted proteins | sample KBSC63LmetaG_FD_64668 | JGI IMG/M metagenome (GOLD analysis project Ga0070682, IMG submission 64668) | Corn rhizosphere microbial communities from Kellogg Biological Station, Michigan, USA - KBS C6-3L metaG | ecosystem: Host-associated > Plants > Roots > Rhizosphere | place: USA: Michigan... | reverse complement strand
GTATTCCCCGAAACAGTATCTTCATTATCACTTTCAGCAATTTTCTGAGCACTTGCCATGGAAATAAAGGAGGAGATGGTACATGAAATCAGGATCAGCAGAATACTTCCGTTCAGTACGTGTTCATTTAATAATCTTACAGGTTCTCCGGTTTCGGTTTCAGAAAGGATGATGTTGTATCCTACCATTACTGAAGCTAATGTAGCTGCTGCAGAGGCAGAACTTAGCCCAAATATGAGTTTTCCCTCCTCTTTGGTCAACCTGAATGTTTTCTGAGTCGCTACGGCAGAAAGGTATTTCCCTCCGATAGAAGCTACCAGCATAATTCCGGCTACTTCCAGCGTTTCCCAGCTTTTAAAGAAAACTTTGAAATCAATCAGCATTCCGACACTGATCAGGAAGAATGGAATAAAGATGGCATTTCCCACAAATTCAACCCTGTTCATCAAAGAAGAAGTATGAGGAATAAGTCTGTTCAAAGCCAATCCGGCAAAGAATGCTCCGATAATGGCTTCTACACCAGCGAGTTCAGCAAGCATCGCTGCCAGATAAATCATGACCAATACAAAAATATATTGTGAGATTTTATCATCCACCCTTTTGAAAAACCAACGTCCTATAATCGGGAATACAATGAGAACAATCAAAGCAAAAACAATGAAAGAAACGGATAATTTAACCCAAAATTCTGTTCCCACATCTCCCTGCGACATTCCCACAATCACGGCAAGTACCAATAAGGCGAGGATGTCGGTAATCATTGTACCTCCAACGGTAATATTGACCGCTTTATTTTTTGCAATTCCCAACTTGCTCACTAATGGGTAAGCAATAAGCGTATGGGATGAAAAAAGACTGGCAAACAGAATGGAAGTCAGCATGGAAAAGTGTAAAATATAATACCCTCCCAGATATCCCAATACAAAAGGAACTGTAAAGGTATAGATACCAAAGGTGAGACTTTTCCATTTATTCTTTTTAAAATCACCCATATCAATCTCCAGACCTGCCAGAAACATGATATAAAGCAATCCGGTAGTTCCTGTCACAACAATGCTGCTGTCTCTGGATAATACATTGAATCCGTTCGGACCAATGATGGCTCCGGCGATGATAAGTCCCAAAAGATGGGGAACTTTAATTTTATTTAATAGCAATGGGGCTGCCAGAATGATAACCAGTACCAACAGGAACTTCAGTACCGGATCTTCTATAGGAAGACTCAGGTTGTGTATACTCAGTAAAATCATAAGTGTTTATTTTGTGGAACGTACTAATTCAACAGAGAACTTGGCGGTACAGCCATCGGAAGTGATGGTTCTGGTACCTTTGATCTTGTTGTCCGAAATATCATTAAGAAGAACGCTCATTTCTACATTCTTTTTGGCCGTAGAATCGGTTTTGAAAGATAGTCTGATCTCATTGTTTTCAAACTTGCCTGTGTATAACCTTACCAGATTATTGTTATTGATGATTTTGGTAATAGGCTGGGTAGAATCGTTATCAAACTCCCAGATGTCAGTACGTTGGTCGCCCACTGCATATTCACTGCAGTTAGACTCTGTACAGATGACCTTTCCGTTCCATGGACCGGAAATTTCCGCGGGCCATGAAGAAGTAATAACCACGGAGTCTTTTTTTGCAAAAATACTGTCCCTCATTTTCAGGAGCGACTGATATTCGGATTCTTTCTTCGCGAATACTTTTTCTTTTTCTAATAATTGCTTCTCTCTGTCTGTCAGATTTTTCTCCTTCTCTTTGTAATCACAGCTTACAAGAAGAAAAGAGGAGACCAGAAATAAAAAAAATGTGTTTTTCAGCATATTGTATGGGTTGGAATATACAATATAGGGAAAATGAAGGAAATATAAAAACGCGTCTGAAACAGATCTGATTTTTATTGTATTTAATAAATTAAAAAACAGTTGTATAGATCTGGTGAAATTATTGATATTATTTTCCGCCTTAAGATTCAATCTTTTGTTTTTTAAACATTGCCGGATTGTAATTAATAACAAAAACCCCTACAATAATCAAAACCGCTGCAATGATGAATTTGGTGGAAATTTTTTCATCAAGAATCAACCAGCTTAAAAAAATAGAAATTACCGTATTGATATAAGCCAATATGGATACCTGAACGGGAGAAACTTTGGTAAGGGCATAGTGAAATGCAAAAAAAGCGGCTACAGAACCAAATATTGACAAGTAAAGCATGGCAGAGATACTTTTCAAACTCCAGTTTCCGAAGTTGTAATCGTCTGAAAATAAAAAGGCAAAAATAATCTGAATAATACCTGCAAATAAAAATTGATAAAATAAGTTCAGGGAAATATTACCGCTGTGAAGGTTTAATTTTTTGGTGAAAATAGTTCCTGAGGCCCAGCCTGCAATGGCAATAAATAGAAAGAGAATTCCAAGCGCGTAATCCGGATTTTTTAAATCATTAATACCATCCCAGAAAATAAACAGAATTCCGCTGAAACAGAGAACAACTCCTGCAAAAGCCCGCCAGCTGAATTTCTGAAGTCCTAAAGCCAAACTTCCGAAAAAAACAAGGATAGGAGAGCAGGCACTGATGAGTGAAGTGAGACTGCTTGTAACTTCCTCTTCCGCTACTGTAGTCATTCCGTTCGCAATTACCAGCATGAGTAAAGAGAAGATAAACTGGTATTTCAGGTTGGTCCAGCCGATCCATTTAAATTCTTTTCTATAGGTAAGAATAAGAAACATAATAATGGCCGCAAGAAATTGGCGTATTCCTGCTACAAACCATGCGGGAATAGTCTCTACCGCAACCCTTATTGATAAAAAGGTAGTACCCCAGACAATAGCAACGGTACATACAGCCAGTGTAAGTTTATAATCTTTCAAAATTTAAAGTGGTGTAACAACAAATATATCTATTTTAACTGGGATTGTTATGGATACAGATGTTGTAATTTATAGGAGTACAGATGAAAAATCTGAGCCAAAAAGATCTTTATAAATTCTTTACATTTTAAATGGAAGATCTATTGAAAGATTAAATTATTTTAGGAATTATAATCATAAATCGTTTCCCGGATTTTTTGTAGTTTTTCATCTTTACATTTTTATTTTTTATCTTTGAACATCTAATAAAATTGAAGATGGTAGGAATTATTATGGGCAGTCAGAGTGATCTGCCGATCATGGAACAGGCTGCAAATTTTCTTAAAAGCCTTGATATCCCTTACGAATTAACTGTAGTTTCAGCACACAGAACACCGGAAAGAATGTTCGATTATGCCAAAACAGCTCAGGAAAGAGGTTTGAAAGTAATTGTTGCAGGAGCCGGAGGAGCAGCACATCTTCCGGGAATGGTAGCAAGCTGTACTACGCTTCCGGTGATCGGAGTTCCTATTTTGTCCAGTAATTCCATAGACGGATGGGATTCAGTGTTGTCTATTCTTCAGATGCCTGGTGGAATTCCAGTGGCTACCGTAGCCTTGAACGGAGCTTTGAATGCAGGGATTTTAGCAGCAAAAATTCTAGGAAGCGGTAATGAAGAAGTAGCAGCTAAGCTTCAGAAATATCAGGATTCTTTAAAAGATAAAGTACTGGGAACTGTGGATGATATCAAAGCCCAGCACCCTAACCATTTTGACAAATAGTTTACTTTTAAACTCAAAATAAAAGCCTCACTTTCCAGCGAGGCTTTTTGTTTTTATTTCTTAATGAATTTTGAAGAGATTGTTGTTTCTTTCAGAATCAGCTGCAAAATATAATTTCCTTTCGGTAATGATCCTACATTAATTATATCCCTATTGGGATTTCCTTCCAGTACAAGTCTTCCACTTGCATCAAAAATTCTGTAATTTTTAATGTCACTTAATCCTTCGATATGGATATCATCTGCGGCAGGATTAGGATAAAGCAGAAATTCTTTTCTGAGCTTGACTTCTGATGAAGATAGTAAACAGTTTCCTACCGTATCACCGGACATCGTCCATCCTTTGCTGATGAGAATATTCCTTTTATCTGCTGCATTGGAAGCATAAGTCAAAGGTGTTACAATATCTAAATCAACATTATTGGCAGTGTCAGTATTATCTGCCCATCCTGCAAGTGTTTTACTGAAGTTTTCACAATCCATTCCTGTCTGCATCAAAGCCTGGGCTCCATTATTAACGCTGGCAAGATTCCAGCTTGCAAGGGAATGATTAAAGTTTGGCGTTTCCTTAAGAATCTGGTCTATTCTGGTAACCTTGGTCATATCCCAGTTTTCAAGAGAATGATTAAAGGCTGTACAGCCATGAATAGCATGGGCCATATTGGTAATTTTAGACGTGTTCCAATTATTTAAAGACTGATTGAAACCAGAATCAAAATGGAACATAAAGCGAATGTCTTCAAGGCTTGAGGTATCCCAGTTATTCATGGGTTGATTATAGTTTGGGCAAAGAGCAAACATCCATTTCATATCAGTGACATTCGAAACGTCCCAGTTGTTTAATGTCTGGTTAAAGATCCCTCTTCCTGCAAACATAAAACTGAGATCAGTTGCTGACGACATATTCCAGCTATTAAAATAAGGAGGATTGAACTGATCGGGAATTGAAGTATTGATACTATCAAAGATAATAGAAAACATAAATCTGAAATTCTTAATCTTAGAAGTATTCCAGTTTTGCATGGAGCTTGCGCCTGTAAAGGTTTTTGCACCATAAAACATATAAGAAGCATCTTCAACATTACTAAGATCTGGAATGTCTGGAGCAGTAATCTGAACAAGTTCACATTGGCTGAAAGCACTGTTCATTGTTGTCCAGGCAATATTTCCCCATTGTTCTATTTCCAGTATTTTATCTGCACTTCCGTTGATCTGCCAGACCGGAAAAATCTGATCCGGAAGCTGAACCTCCTGTACATCTCCAAATTTTATGTGTTGAAAAACTCCATTCCCGTTACTCACTTTTACTCTATATTTTGCATCATTCTTTTCTGCGATTGATGTACCAAAATCAATAAGAACCTGTTTTGTAGAGGTTATATTGGTAAGAGAGCCGTTGTGCTGGGGATAGTCTACCTCTTCCCAATAAATATCATAGTTTTCACCAATTCCGGGAAACCATATTTGCTGAGAACTTGCCTGGTAGGGAGCACTTACAGTGACAGGCTGTATTACCGTAGAAGCAGGCTTCCAGATAGTGATAAATTCATTCTGGGCTTTTACTATACACAACAGGAAAATAAAAAATCCTGTCGAAAATTTTTTCAATACCATATTGAGGTTTTATAGTTATTTCTTAATGAATTTTGAAGAAATAGTTTTTTCTTTCATGATGAGCTGTATCATATAATTTCCTTTTGGCAAAGAGCTTACATTGATCAAATCATTATTAGGATTTCCTTCTTTTACAAGCCTTCCACTTGCATCATAAATTTTATATCCTTTAATATCAGCTATTCCTTCAATATGAATATCATCCACTGCAGGATTAGGATAGAGCAGAGGTTTTTTATTCAGTTTTAAATCAGATGAAGATAATAAACAGCTTCCTACAGTATCACCTATGAATGACCAGCCTTTATTGACAAGAATATCCCTTTTGTCTGAAGCATTTGAAGCATATTTTAATCCTGTTAAAGAACCTAACGAGACATTGTTTGCTGTATTGGGATTGTCTGCCCATCCCATCAATGTTTTGCTGTAATTTTCACAATTAAGGCCTGACAGGGTTAAAGCACCATTACCATTGGTAAGAGAAACTAAGTTCCAGTTTCCTAATGACTGATTAAAACTTGATGCAATATTCAGGATCTGATCTATTCTGGTTACTTTAGTCATATCCCAATTTTCTAAAGACTGGTTAAAGGATGTACAGCCGTGAAAAACATGAGCCATATTGGTAACCTTAGACGTATTCCAGTTGAGCTGCTGATTGAAAACCGGAATCATATGAAACATAAAATGCATATCCTCTAAGCTTGAAGTATCCCAGTTATCAAGACGTTGATTGAAGCTTAAACACTGCCCAAACATCCAGCTCATATCTGTCACCTTTGAAACGTCCCAGCTATTAAGAGTCTGGTTAAAAACAGTTCTGTTTCCAAACATATAGCTGAGGTTCGTAGCAGAAGACATATTCCAGCTGTCCAGATAAGGTGAGTTGAACTGTTCTATTACTGCAGAAGATGGATTCACATCAAATAAAAGAGAGAGCATAAAACTGAAATTCTTAATTTTCGAAGTATCCCAGTTTTGCATAGAGCTGGCCCCCATAAAACTAGTTGTGCCATAAAACATAAAAGAAGCATCTTCAACATTATTAAGATTAGGAGTATCTGTTGCCGTAAGCTGCATAAGCCTGCACAGACTGAAGGCACTCTCCATGGTTGTCCACGAAATATTACCCCATTGTTCTATTTCCAGTATTTTATCTGAACTTCCATTTACCTGCCAGATAGGGATGACTTGCTCAGGAGCAGGAAATAGTTGGGGAGTTCCAAATTTTATTTGCCTGAAGATTCCATTACCATTCGTAACTTTTACCCTGTATTTGGCATCATTTTTTTCTGCGATGGATGTCCCGAAGTCTATAAGAACCTGTTTTGTGGAAGTTACATCGAGTAGGGAACCATTGTGCTGTGGATAGCCTACTTCCTCCCAGTAAATGTCATAATTATCACCAATCCCGGGAAACCATATCTGCTGTGTGGTTGCCTGATAGGGTGCGTCTACATTCACTGCCGGTAATACAGTAGATGCCGGCTTCCAGATGGTAATAAATTCATCCTGAGCTTTCGCCATGAAAATCAGTATCAGACAAAAGAGTGTTGAAATTTTTTTTAATAGCATGTTGAGAGTTTATGGTTATTTTTTGATGAATTTTAGATTCTGAATATTATCTTTTGAATAAAGCTGTAAAATATAATTCCCCGGAGTTAACGCTTGAATGTTAATCTGTTCATTCACCAGATCTCCACTTAAAACAATTCTTCCGTTCATATCAATAATTTTGAAATCTTTGGCATTGGAATTTTTTACATAAATAATATGGGTAGCAGGGTTCGGGTACAGGCTTAGTTCACCTTTCACTTTTACATCAGAAGTTCCAAGGAAAGATTGGCATTCTCCGTTGTATGTATCTCCGCTGATCGTCCAGCCTTTATTGTTGATCAGATAACTTCTGGCCGTTACTGCTGCATTGTGGGAATACGTAAGAGGAGAAACAGAAGATAGATTAATATTATTTGGAGTTGAAGGATTTTGGCTCCAGCCATACAAGGTGCTGTCATAATTCTGGCAGTTCAGTGCAGAATTTTTAAATATATTGGAAGCGTTCAGTAAAGAACTCAAATTCCAGCTTCCTAAATTTTGGTTGAAAAGAATAGCATTACTGAACATGTTATTCATGTTTTTTACTTGCGCTACATTCCATTTTGCTATATTCTGATTAAAACTTTTGGCACCGTTGAACATATCCTGCATCCATTCTACTTTTCTTGTATCCCAATTGGAAATATTGCTGTTAAAATTCTCAGCATTATAAAACATACCACTCATAATGGTAACACTGCTTGTATCCCAAACAGATAAATCCTGGTTGAAGGCCTTCGCTCCATTAAACATGTGATTCATTTCTATAATTTTTGAAGTATTCCAGTTTTTAAGAGGATAATTAAATTTCGTAGCCCCGGAAAACATAAATTCTGCATCAAGATTGTTAGACATATCCCAATTTCCAATAGGTCGGTTGAACTCAGCAGCTCCATTAAACATGGCTGTAGTAGAAGTTACTTTAGAAGTATCCCAGTTGTCTAATGGCTGATTGAAAAGTTTAGCTACATTGAACGTGATGCCCATCATCGTCACATTGGAAGTATTCCAGTTTCCAACCGGCTGATTAAAAACAAAACATCCTGTAAATGTTCCAAGCAATGTATTTACATTAGACGTATTCCAGCTATTGATAGAGGGATTTCCCACCAAACCATAACATCCGGAAAACATATAAGACAAATCAGCTACCTCTTTCAGATCAGGAACATCTGTTGCTGTAAAATCTAAAATTTTGCACGCCTGAAATGCCTGTTTCATTGAAGACCATTGAATGTTTCCCCATTGTTCTATCAATTGTATTTTATGAACATCTCCTACAATTCCGTTATCATTGAACATATCCCAGTCTGCAAATCTTATCTGGTGAAAATTTCCGTTTCCATTGCTTACTTTCAACCGGTAAGTAGCATCTGATGGGTTGGGATTGTGTGGAATTCCAAAATCAATCAGGAGCTGATAGGCAGAAGTTACATTCGTTAAAGTGGCATTGTGAGAGGGGTAGCCAATTTCTTCCCAATAGATCTGATAATTCGTCCCTATTCCGGGAAACCAGATTTGATTATTGTTTGAGTTAACGGGAATTCCTATATAAGGATAGGGAGGTGGGGGAAGACTGGGTTTCCATACCGTGATAAATTCATTTTGTGCCTTTGCCATGAATATCAGCAAAAGAAAAATGAGTATTGGAATTTTTTTGAAAATCATGTTTATGGTTATTAGTTTTGTTGAGGTTTATTTTTTCATGAATGGAAATGAAATTGTTGAACTCTTTGTCATAATCTGTAAGATATAATTTCCTGGAGCTAAGAGATTGACAGGAATTTTATTGTTGTTCAGGTTCTCTTTGACAATCGTTCTTCCACTCATATCGGTGATGATAAAACTTACAGTATGTGGGATATTTTTCAGGTAAATTATATCCGTTGCCGGATTGGGATAAATGGCGACTTTGTTTTTTATATCATTTTCAGAAGTTGAAAGTGTCTGATTGCACAGTCCGTTATAAGAATCGCCCGATATAGTCCAGCCTTTATTATTAATTAAATAATTTCTTGCAGCTACAGCATCAGCATGAGAATAGATTAATGGAGAAGCACTTGATAGGTTGATATTAGCTGGCGTTGATGAACTCTGGCTCCATCCATAAAGGGTCTTGTCGTAATTCAGGCAGTTCATCGCAGAATTGAGAAACATGCCGGTAGCTGTTGTTAACGAACTAAGATTCCATCTTCCGATATTTTGATTAAAGGCGGTGCCTCGGAACATTTCGTTCATATTGGTGACATTGGCTGTATTCCAGTTTTGAAGATCCTGGTTGAAATTTTCTGAATCATGAAACATATGCTCCATGGTGGTAACCTTAGCTGTGTTCCATTTACCCAAAGATTGGTTGAATCCTGTAAAATCAAACATATAAGACATATCTGTAACATTCGAGGTATCCCAGTTCCCCAGTGGCTGGTTGAACAGATAATCATCACCAAACATATAATACATATCTGTAATGGTAGAGGTATTCCAAGTATTGAAAGAAGAGTTGCCAACTAATGAAGTACATAAATAAAACATCTGGCGCATACTGGTTACCATGCTGAGATCTGGTGCATCAGTGGCCGTTACATCCATGTAATCGCAGTATACGAAAGCATTGTCAAAGCTTTTCCATTTTATATTTCCCCATTGGGCAATTTGGGTAATTTTTGAACGGTCTGAAGCATTGTAAGTAGGAATTAATGTATTGTCAAAGAATCTCACTTGGTCAAAACTTCCGTTTCCATCACTGATTTTGATTCTGTAGCTGGCTTGAGCAGGAGATGGATTTAACGGTGTTCCTAAGTTGATGATGAATTCAGTTGTAGAAGTTACATTGTTCATCGTCCCGTTATGTTGCGGATATCCTACCTCTTCCCAGGATACCTGGAAATTGGTTCCCCGGCCGGGAAATTTAATGTTTTGTGCGTTCTGGGTTTTCCAGATGGTGATAAACTCATTCTGAGCTTTTGAGAATTGAAATAATAGAATTAATAGAGTAGATGGTAAAAGTTTTTTGTACATGTCATTAGTTTGTGAAATAAGCGTAGCTAAAATAACAAAAAACTTAATATATTTTTAATGTAAATGTGAAATTTATAGTATTTTATGTGTTTTAATGAAATTTTACAAATAAAAAACTCTCCAAAATGGAGAGTTTACTTTATTCCTGAAGCATATTGTCACGTGTATTTTTCTGGACTGCTATAGCTCCGAAGAGCGCGAGTAAAAAAGCAAAGGCATAAAACCCTTTTTCACTTGGAAGGATGGTGGCATTCCAAAGTCCGATGGCCAATAATACAATAGATGATAATGTTGCAAACCAGCAGATCCCATAATAAATATCTGTTACCTGGATGTTCTCTAACCTGTCACGCACTGCTTTCTGTAGAGAAACAACAGCAAATAAGCCATAAAGAAGAATGGTAAAATAATATCCTTTCTCATTCAGCAGCATTTCAGCTCTGGCAAGGCCGACGATGAAGCCAATCATTCCTGCTCCCAACGCTACCCATGATGCAGCAACGAATGCATTTGATACTCTTTGTTTTTTCATAGTTTAATGTTTATTTTAAGAGGGCTAAGATATTCATTTTTTATAAATAGAATCTTAATGGAGGGAAAATATGGGGAAAATACTGAACAGTGTCTTCAATGTTTTTTTAATTTATCAATTATGGTTTACAGGAATAAGCTCATAAAAAAACTCTCCAATTTGGAGAGTTTACATATTATTGAGTTATATATTCGTAGTTGTATTGAGCGGAAAGGCTTCCATTAGCTTCTTTTGATACAACCTGTACTGGGAATCCGGCACTGTTGTATTGAATGGTGGAAGTTCTGCTTTGAATTTGTTCCCAGACCCCATTGTTTTTAGAGCTTATCTTTTCTGTAAGATAATTGTTTTTGCTTATCACATAAGCGCCACCCATCATAAGTTTGAGATATTTGTTGATATTCGTATAAGGGTTCAGTTTATCATCATAGGAATAAGCGATTCTGGTACTGAAACTGAATCCTGTAGTCTCTGAAGTTTCTGATGAAATATTGTTTCCGTTATAAACATAAGTATCTACAATCGGATTGGAACAGTCCGGAGATTGGCAAAGGGAAGAAGAGATCACCTGTCCGCTGGTATTGTAGTTGAAGGTAATCGTTCTGTTATTGTTAGGATTGGTGTAAATAGCCTTAACGTTTATCAGTTGATCTCCGT
>Ga0070682_100002104_pt1 | contig 11061 bp, 13 predicted proteins | sample KBSC63LmetaG_FD_64668 | JGI IMG/M metagenome (GOLD analysis project Ga0070682, IMG submission 64668) | Corn rhizosphere microbial communities from Kellogg Biological Station, Michigan, USA - KBS C6-3L metaG | ecosystem: Host-associated > Plants > Roots > Rhizosphere | place: USA: Michigan... | reverse complement strand
CAAGATACGAGCAATTAGTTCCTTGGTTTACGCCAAACGACAATGCTGAAAATGCATTCAGAGTAATCCTTGGAGATTTTGTAACAACAGAGGACGGTACAGGTGTTGTTCATACTGCCCCTACTTTCGGTGCTGATGATGCGAGAGTTGCTAAAATGGCTCAACCTGAGATCCCGCCAATGTTGGTAAAAGATGAAAATGACAATCTTGTACCATTGGTTGACTTACAAGGTAGATTCATCAAAGGAGACAATGTGCCTGAGGTATTCTCCGGAACTTATATCAAAAATGAATATTATGATGAAGGAACTGCTCCTGAGAAATCATGGGATGTAGAACTTGCGATCCTGTTGAAAACGGAAAACAAAGCCTTCAAAGTAGAAAAATATGTCCACTCTTATCCACACTGCTGGAGAACAGATAAGCCAGTATTGTACTACCCGCTGGATTCATGGTTTGTGAAAATGACCGCTGTAAAAGACAGACTGGTTAATTTGAACAAAGAAATCAACTGGAAACCAAAAGCTACTGGAGAGGGACGTTTTGCCAACTGGCTGGAAAATGTAAACGACTGGAACCTTTCCCGCTCAAGATATTGGGGGATTCCGTTGCCAATCTGGAGAACAGAGGATCTGAAAGAAGAAAAGATCATCGGTTCTGTAGAAGAATTATACAACGAAATCGAAAAATCAATTGCAGCAGGATTGATGACTGAAAACCCGTTCAAAGGTTTCATCATCGGAAATATGGCTGAGTCTAACTATGAGCTTGTGGATCTTCACAAAAATGTAGTAGACAAAGTGGTATTGGTTTCAGATTCAGGAAAGGCAATGAAGCGTGAAAGCGACCTGATCGACGTATGGTTCGATTCAGGGTCTATGCCTTATGCTCAATTGCATTATCCTTTTGAAAACAAAGAATTAATAGACAATAATAAAGCATTCCCGGCTGATTTTATCGCAGAAGGTGTTGACCAGACCCGTGGATGGTTCTATACACTTCACGCTATCGGAACCGCCGTGTTTGATTCTGTTGCTTATAAAAATGTAATGAGTAACGGTCTTGTTCTGGATAAAAACGGGCAGAAGATGTCAAAACGTTTAGGAAACGCTGTAGATCCTTTTGAAACCCTTTCTGTATACGGACCGGATGCTACCCGTTGGTATATGATCTCTAATGCAAACCCTTGGGAAAACCTGAAGTTTGACATTGAAGGAATTGACGAAGTAAGAAGAAAGTTCTTCGGAACACTTTATAATACCTATTCATTCTTTGCTTTATATGCAAATGTGGATGGCTTCAACTATTCCGAAAAAGAAGTAGAAAATCGTCCTGAAATTGACAGATGGGTTCTTTCTGAACTGAATCTTCTGATCAAAGAAGTAAAAGCTTTCTACGAAGACTATGAGCCAACAAGAGTAGCAAGAGCGATCAGCACTTTTGTAAACGATAACCTGAGTAACTGGTATGTAAGATTATGCAGAAGACGTTTCTGGAAAGGAGATTATTCTGATGACAAAATCTCTGCCTACCAAACATTATATACATGTCTTGAAGTAGTTGCTAAATTATCTGCTCCAATTGCTCCGTTCTTTATGGATCAGTTATATCAGGATTTAAATAAAGTAACAGGTAAAGAAAACTGTGAATCTGTACACTTAACAGACTTCCCTGTAGCTGATGAAAGTTTAATTGATCAGGATCTGGTTGAAAAAACACATCTGGCTCAGAACATTACAAGTATGGTGTTCTCTCTAAGAAAGAAAGAAAATGTAAAAGTTCGCCAGCCACTACAAAAAGTATTGGTTCCTGTACTGGATTCTAAAACAGAAGAGCAGATTCTTGCTGTTGCTGAGCTGATCAAACAGGAAGTAAACGTGAAAGAATTACAGTTAATCAATGCTGAAGAAGCATCTCACTTAATTGTAAAACAGATAAAACCCAATTTCAAAGCTCTTGGTCCTAAATTAGGAAAAGACATGAAAGTGGTAGGCGCCGAGATTAGCAATCTTACTACAGAACAGATTTCCAGCCTTGAAAAAGAAGGAAAAATAGACGTTCAGGGATATGAAATCACCCTTGATGATGTGGAAATTTCTACAAAAGATATCCCAGGATGGACTGTAACTTCTGATGGAAAAACAACTGTGGCATTAGATTTGACGTTAACCGATGAGCTAAAATCTGAAGGTATCGCAAGAGAATTCATCAACAGAATTCAAAACCTGCGAAAAGATAAAGACTTTGAACTGACAGACAGAATTTCAATCACATTAGAAGAAAGTTCTCCTTTCTTGAATGAGATTAAGAAAAATGAAGAATATATTTCTTCTGAAGTCTTGTCAAATAAAATAGAAATTGTATCTTCACTTTCAAATTTTAACGAAATCGAAATAGATGAGGTTAATTTTAAGATAAATGTTGAAAAAAATTAACATGTAGTTATTATATTTCAAATTCCATTTCATAATTTTATTAAAAAAGAGAAAGAATATGTCAGACGAAAGAGTTAGATACAGCGATGCTGATTTACAGGAATTTAAAGCGATCATTAAAGAAAAAATAGAAAAAGCAGAAAAAGATCTTCAGCTTATCAGAGAAAGTTTTATCAACGACCAGAATAATGGAACCGATGATACTTCACCTACCTTTAAAGCTTTTGAGGAAGGAGCAGAAACTCTGAGCAAAGAGCAGAACTCTATTTTGGCAGGTAGACAGGAGAAATTCGTGCGTGACCTTAAAAATGCTTTGATCAGAATCGAAAATAAAACGTATGGTGTTTGCAGAGTAACAGGAAAACTGATTCCTAAGGAAAGACTTCTAGCCGTTCCTCACGCTACGCTGAGCATCGAAGCGAAAAATATGCAAAAATAACCGCAAGGTTTGTAAAAATAATATTGGGTTTATAACGTATTCACGAATACTTTATAAACCTAATTTTTAATGTATACCCATGAGCGAATTATTAATTTTAGGATTTATTATCGCAATAGTATTACTGTTTTTCAACAGAGAATGGATTAAAAACAGATTCTTTCCTGATCAGCAGAAAAACTATACTATTGATGACAAGTTCAATTCTGATAAACGTGACCGGGAGAAAGAGATTGACAGACTTTTGAGTAAGATGGGCAAAAATGGAGTCAATGATCTGTCTGAAAAAGAGAGAAAGAGACTTGATGAGCTGTCCAAAATGTAAATATTTAAATATAAGAAATGGAATCTATCATAGTACATCCTAAAAATTCTATGGAGTTGAGTGCACTGAAAAGTGTTTTGAAGGAAATGGGCATTAAATTTGAAAAAGCTCATGTTAAAAGTTCGTATAACGGACAGAAAGTAGTCAAGAAAGCAAGCGATAATAAGCCGGCTGCAAAGCCTTCAAAACCTAAAGGGCAATAATGAAAAAGATCTTAGCGATAACATTTTTGGTGATATTAATTGACCAGGCTTCAAAAATTTATATCAAAACTCATTTTAATCTGGATGACAGCGTAACTGTTCTGCCTGGATTTAAACTAACCTTTGTGGAAAACCCGGGAATGGCTTACGGATTCCACTTCGGAGGAATTATTGGAAAATATTTTCTGGTGATCCTAAGAATCTTCCTGATCGGAGGAATGGTATACATGTTCAAAAAATGGTTAAAAGAAGGAGCTTCCAATTATCTTTTGATTCCAATGGCGATCATCTTTGCCGGTGCTATCGGAAACCTTATTGACGGAATGTTCTATGGAATGATTTTCGACAGCGGGACGGTATATGATCCTAGCATTGACCGATGGATCGGCTACGGCGGAATCTCAAAAATCGCTCCTTTCGGACACGGATATTCTACTTTTATGAAAGGATGTGTAGTAGATATGCTTCACTTCCCATTGGTAGACTGGAATGTTCCTGAAAGCTGGCCATTAATAGGAGGAAAACACCTTGAGTTCTTCAAGTATATTTTCAATGTTGCCGACTCTGCCATTACTGTTGGTGCTGCATTCTTATTAATATTCAGAAAAAAAGCTTTCCCTAACGGACTGGAGTTTTAAATGATCTATTTCGGATGAAAAAAATAATCAAAAATATTTTTAAAGTTTTCCTGCTTCTTCTGGTTGCAGGAATTATTTTTATTGCCTGGGCAAATTACAGCATCAAAAAAGATAGTGAACCTTTTGTTTCCTACAATATTGCTGATATACCGGAAGCAAAAACAGGTCTGTTATTAGGTACCGGAAAAACATTAAGTAACGGAACTCCGAATGCTTATTTCTATAACAGAATTAAAGCCGCTGCTGATTTATTCAAAAGCGGAAAAATACAATACATCATCGTTAGCGGAGATAACAGCACCAAAGACTATAATGAACCTGAAGACATGCAGCTGGCATTGATGCAGAGCGGAGTTCCACAGGATAAAATTATTATGGATCACGCCGGATTCCGAACACTGGATTCTGTGGTAAGGGCAAAAGATATTTTCAGCCAGACAAAAGTGATTATCATATCTCAGAAATTCCATAATGAAAGAGCCGTTTTCCTTGCCAGAAAAAATGGAATGGAAGCCTTTGGGTATAATGCAGCTGATGTGAATAAATATGCAGGGTTAAAGACTAATATGAGAGAGTATGCGGCCAAGGCTAAGGCATACTGGGATCTTCTTTTTGGGGTAGAACCGAAATTTGGAGGAGAGAAGATTGTGATTCCTTAGTTTTTTTAAGCACGGATTGTCACAGATGATTGTTTAGAAAGATATTGAGATTTTGCTGATTAATAGGTTTTGGCTAAAGCCAATGGAGATGCTTTTTTAATCTGGCTGGGCTAAAGCCCACCCCTATTGAATTTTAATAGCAACATCTTTTATCTTTTATCTTTTATCTTTTATCTTTTATCTTTTATCTTTTATCTTTTATCTTTTATCTTTTATCTTTTATCTTTCGTTATTCGCGGCAAACCTCGTAAATTTGCTATTCATTAATTTTTAAATATAAATTTTAAACCAATGTCAAGAATTCTTACCGGCATTCAAGCCACCGGAACACCCCATCTTGGAAATTTATTAGGGGCCATTATTCCTGCTATCGAACTATCCAAGCAGGAAGGAAATGAATCATTTTTATTTATTGCGAATCTTCACACGCTTACACAGATTAAAGATGCGCAGACATTAAGACAAAATACCTACGAGATTGCTGCGGCTTGGCTTGCTTGTGGATTAGATACCGAAAAAACATTTTTCTACAGACAAAGTGACATCGCTGAAACCTGTGAACTTTCTTGGCATTTATCATGTTTTTTTCCTTATCAAAGATTAACATTAGCCCATTCATTTAAGGATAAAGCTGACAGACTTCAGGATGTAAATGCAGGTCTGTTTACTTACCCTATTCTGATGGCTGCAGATATTTTATTGTATGATGCAGAAATTGTTCCTGTAGGAAAAGATCAGCTTCAGCACCTGGAAATTGCAAGAGATGTAGCTTCCAGATTTAACAATCAAATGGGGGAAGTGCTTGTATTACCACAGGCAGAACTTCAGCAGGACACGAAATATGTTCCCGGAACTGATGGACGTAAAATGTCTAAATCAATGGGAAATATTATCAATATTTTCTTACCTGAAAAGGAACTGAAAAAACAGGTAATGAGTATTGAATCGGATTCTAAATCTTTGGAAGAACCAAAAGATCCTGAAACGGATAAAACCTTCCAGATCTATGAACTTATTGCGACTCCTGAGCAGACTGAAGAGTTAAGAGCCAAGTATCTTGCCGGAAACTTTGGATATGGCCATGCTAAGAAAGAGTTATTGGATCTTATTCTGGTACGTTTTGAGAAAGAAAGAGAAGTATTCACTTATTATATGAATAATCTTGACGAGCTGGAAGCAAAACTACAGCAAGGAGCCGAGAAAACCAGACCTATTGCACTGGAAACTCTTAAAAGAGTAAGAACAAGCTTAGGATTTTAATTCTAAATTGTAAACATAAGAAAGCCTTTCGTTTGAAAGGCTTTTTCTATTGATATAAAGTATACTTCTTTAATATGCATTATTCTTTGTCAGGATAAAGTAATGCATCTGATCTCCGAATTCATAGACAATATCCCATCCCGGATATTGTTTTATTATGGTTTTAATGATAGATAATCCTAATCCGGTAGAGGTATGATCTGATCCTTGTTTATAGAAACGATTAAAGATTCTGGATTTATCCAAAGGAACGGACACACCACTGTTCTGGAATGTAATCCGGTTATTTTCAACAATAATATTTAACGTCCCTTCTTCATTGTTATATTTAACTGCATTTTTCAGAAGATTGGACAGCAGAATATCTGCCAGATCCTGATTAAAACCTGCAACAAACTTTCCTTTTTCTATAATATTAACCTCAACTTTTTTAAATGCAATGAAATCTTCATAATTCTGAACTAATTGAGCAATCATTCCGTTAAAATCAAGGTCTGACGTTTTATTAAACTGGCTGTTTTCAATTTTGGAAAGCATTAATAATGATTTGTTTAAGCCTACCATTCTTCGCAGATCATTTTTAACTTCGGTAAGGAAGGTCAGACTCTTTTTATCAAGGTCATCATTCTGAATCAGAAGATCAATCTTATTAATAACAATAGCCAAAGGAGTCTGAAGTTCGTGGGACGCATTTTCAATAAACTGTTTCTGCTGGTAAAAAACAAGCTCGTTACGTTCAATCATTTCATTGATTTCCACATTCAATTCTTCAAACTCAGTGATTTTATAAGTCTGCTTTTCCTGTGAAAAAGGAATTCCAAACTGATATTTTTTAAGTTTATCCAAAATCAGATAGAATGGCCTCATTGCCTTATTCAACAGATATCCGTTGATTACAACAATACTTATTACCAAAAGAATATAAAGCACAATTAAAGCAGTCGTAAGGTCGTAGATCAATTCGTCCTCTTCAACGGTAGAAGTTCTTATAACAAGCCTCTGCTGATTTTTAAACTGATCGATAAAGTCTGCCTCCAGAACTCTGTAAGGCTGGTCCTTATCATCATATTCCATATAATACATCTTATTGTACAGTCTGCTTTTATTCTGATATTCTTCAGCTTTAATGGGATTGATTTTAAATTCATTAAATCCAAAATCATTATTCTTCAACAGCTGAGGATTCAGGTAAACGGCTTTGATAATCTGTATTTTCCGATCTTTTAATCCGTCATCCACATTATCATGCACTTCATCCAGGATATAAGCATAAAACAGCCCTGCCCAAACTGCAATAATGAACAGCAGGATGATAATCAGGTATTTTATGGTATAATATTTTAAAGAAACTTTCATCAGATGAATTTATATCCTATCCCATACACCGCCTGAAAATCAGCTTCGGCATTGAGTGTTTTTAATTTTTTACGTAGATTTTTAATCTGTGAATAAATAAAGTCCAGACTGTCTGCCTGATCGATATAATCTCCCCAGATAGCTTCTGCCAACGTCGTTTTCTGCAAAGTTTTTTCGGGATGGATTACAAAATAATACAATAGATCATATTCTTTACGGTTAAGGACCAATTCCTCATTTCCTACTTTCACCGTTCTGTTCTCCGGATCAATACTTATATTTTTATATCGGATGATATTTTCACCATCCTGATTCTTTCTTCTGATCACAGACTTGATTCTCGCCATTAGTTCTGCAAGATGAAAGGGTTTTGCAAGGTAATCATCAGCTCCAATTTCCAGCCCGGTTACCTTATCATCCACTGAATCTTTGGCAGAAAGGATGATTACGGGATCTTTCTTGTGCATTTTTTTTATCTCTTTCAGCAGATCTATTCCATTTCCGTCAGGCAGCATAATATCCAGCAAAATACAGTCATATTCATAAGAAATAATTTTCTCCAGTCCGTTGCTGTAATTTTCTGCATACTCCACAATGAAATGTTCTGCCTCCAGAAATTTCTGTACCGTATCTTTCAGTTCGGGCTCATCTTCTACTATTAAAATCTTCATACCTCTGGGTCTATATGCTCTGCTGCGCGATTAACTTATATCAAATATAGGAAATTATAAGGAGGGAAGCTGGAGATAGGCATACACATCCGAAAGTCTACGAGAATATGATCAGTATAAGGGTTATATGATAAATTACCGATAAGATGTCTACAAAATGGAAATACTCCCTACCTTCTTCCCTCAGGCACTTTTTCATGAATAATCTAATTTGATTTCACATTACGACCGTCTGCATCAAAAACAAGACATAGACCGTTCATCAAATGAATTTTGTAAGCATTGTATTTTTTTTCAATAGATTCAATTACGCTGCAAGGGTGGTTTCTTGTCATAAACGAAACTATATTCTTTCTAATCTGAGCAGAAGAAATCTTTCTTCCGTTGCTGTTTATTAAATTCCAGTTGACCATAATATTAAAATTTAGTGTTTGTAGTTAAGTGTTAATCATCAATTCTTTTAAAATTTCCGTTTCTGTCGAATTCAAGCTCCAATCCGTTGGAAAGTTCTGCTTTATAAGACCATCTTTTCTTTTCGATTTTGATGATGTAAGTGTTGGGAAAATTCTTTGTACTATAGTTTCGGATTGATACCGGGATAAAACCATAGGGTAGTTTCTGATGTTTCCCATCCACTTCCTTCCAGTTTCCATTGCTGTCAAACTCCATTTTCATTCCGTTAGTCAGGTATACTTTGTATTCATCTACTCCATAGATTTCTCTGTCTTCTATAGCCGAGTTTACAGGTATTCCTTTAAAATGGGCCGCTAGAAAGTTTTTGGCCGTTTTGGGTAGCTGATTAGCATTGATCGCTCTATCCTGTGCAGAAACAAAGCTTCCCATCAATAAAAACATGATCATCAATACTCCTGCGATTTTCTTTACATTTTTCATAACATTTAATTTTTCTGTCATTATTATGGAGCAAAGTTCCAAATCAATTTGGGAAAGAATTGGGAATACTCATCCGGTAAAAAAATTAAATCAAAATTTAGGTTGATTTCCCCAAGTCTATAAAAACAGAAAAGCCACTAAGATGATCTTAGTGGCTTATATTTATACTGTAAACTTTACGGTCTTACATTTTATAAGTATTCTTTAATCTGCTGAAGATGAGTAATGGCTTTTAATCCTTCTCTCTGTTTATCTTCCTTGTAAACATCAAAGAAAATGGCATCCATTCCAAAGTCTGTTGCTCCCATTGCATCAGCAATCCAGTCATCTCCAATCAGGATACTTTCTTCTTTTCTGGCTTCGGAAAGTCCTAAGGAGTATTCAAAAATCCTGGGATTGGGCTTTCTTACCCCCACAGCATCTGCACTGGTAATGGTCTTAAAATAAGGCGCGATTCCAGACAGGCTACATTTCCTTTCCGTTACTTCCTGAAATCCATTGGAGATAATGTGTAATGTATAATTCTTAGCTTTCAGATATTCCAAGACATCTTCAGCGCCTTCTACCAATTCATTATGACTCACAATATTATCAAGGAAGTTTTCTTCAAAATAAAGAGCCAATTCTTTATTATCTACTCCAAAATGTTTAAAAGAATCATAAAAACGGTGTTCTCTCAAGTACTCTTTGCCAATAATCCCATCTCTGATCTTTTCCCACAAATCTTCGTTGATATCATGGTAAACAGAGTGAAATTCTTCAAAGTCAATATTGTACTTTGAAGTTATATCCTGTTTTTCAAAAAGTTCCCTGATGGTAAGATAGGCATTTCTACGGTGATCCCAGAGTGTATTATCCAGGTCAAAAAAAACATGCTGCATTTTCATACAGCACAAAGTTAATCATTTTAATTTTTTGTAATAGGATAATTTTTGCTCTTGCTTTTCACAATCTCAAGGCTTTTAGAAAAATTCAGCAAAAAATCAATTGTTTGTTTCTTAGGTTTCAAAGTTTTCACTTTTAAGGAGTCATTTTTTTTCATAAGCGAAGTATGTTTTCCTTAAAACGTGAAATTTCCTGAAATATTATTTATCTGGTTAATATTATATTATTTTCATCCATGATTTTTCTCAGGTTGATCAGTGCATACCGTACTCTTCCAAGGGTCGTATTAATGCTCATATCCGTATGATCTGCAATTTCCTTGAAACTCAGGCCGTCAAAAAATCTCAGTTTGATTACTTCTTGCTGATTTTGCGGTAAAAACTGCAGCATCCTTAAAAGATCTTCCTGTATCTGATTCGTTACAAGCTGATCTTCAATATTCTCAGAAGGCTCTCTGATCAAATCAAAAATAGAATATTCATCAGTTTCAAAAGTAGTTTCTGAAACTTTTATATTCTTTGCTTTTGATCTGAAATGATCGATGATTAAATTGTGGGAAATTCTTTTTGCCCAAAGAATAAATTTACCTTCTTCGTTATAACGCCCTTCTTTAAGCATAACAATAATTTTCATGAATGTATCCTGAAAGATATCATTAGCTAAATCTTCATCATTAATTTTGTAAAAAATGAATGTAAACAGTTCTCTCTGATGTCGGTGAATAAGGGTTGACAATGCACCCTCGTCTCCTTTCTGGTAAAGGGAAATTAGTAAACTATCCGATTTTGATTTCATAACTCTTCTCAATATAAATATTTGTAGACAGGCATTCTACCAGATATTTCATCTGGCTTTTGCTGTATAAACAAAACAGTTCTAGAGTAGAGTCTATTCTATAGGCGGTAGTACAATTATTATGATGTAAATATAATAATTTTTTAATAACTGTTAACCTATTATTAAATTTTATAGAGAAAAATCTAAAAAAAATCATTTAAACATGTCATGAATGAACACGGTAGGGATATTTAATGTAAAATTAACATTCAGTCCTTTCATCTCTTTTCCGTTCAAACGGGTATCTCCGATGGGGAAAGCATAGCCTCCTGTAAGATCCAGCATTCCAAATAGGGTAACTCCTATTTTAGGGGCAATATATTTATTGGTTCCTTCTACTCCTGCTAAAAAGTAATACGAGTGATAGAAGTCTACATTTTTTTCAAAATTAAGAAGAACATCCGCCTGCAGCTTCGGCATAATAGCAAACTTAGAATCTACGGCTCCCATTAAAGCAGA
>Ga0070682_100002101_pt1 | contig 11069 bp, 5 predicted proteins | sample KBSC63LmetaG_FD_64668 | JGI IMG/M metagenome (GOLD analysis project Ga0070682, IMG submission 64668) | Corn rhizosphere microbial communities from Kellogg Biological Station, Michigan, USA - KBS C6-3L metaG | ecosystem: Host-associated > Plants > Roots > Rhizosphere | place: USA: Michigan... | reverse complement strand
AGCGAGCTCTGGAACAAGAGCTCCTGCGCTTCGCCTTCGCGGAGCGCGCGGAGGATCTGGTCCATGCGTTCGAGGCGGCGCACTTCGACACGAATGCCGGCGATGCTGCCGAAGCTGATGCCCGCAAGGTGCTGGTTCAGGCGACGGACCTGGGACGTCGAGCGCCGTAGCTTCACCTCGATGCCGCGCGCGACGTCTTCGGAAGCCCCACGCAAGTCGACGTCCTGCCGGTTCAGGCGGCCTTCGAGGATCGACAGGTGCTCGCGCAGCCGATCGAGAGCGGCGAGCGGGTCCGCGACCTCGGCGACCTGCGAGGGCAGACGGCGCCCGAGCCACTCCGTCACGCTCTTCCACGCGGCCACGTACGTCGCGAAGGGCTCGGCATCGCTCGAAAACAAGGCTGCGAGCTGCTCGGCGAGCGCTTGCCCGCCCCGCGCGCGGAGCAACCGATCGACCAGCACTTCGCGGCGACTGCGCGCTTCCGACAGCAGCTCGCGCTCGGTGACTTGCGGCCGATCCCACGCCGGATCGCGCGGCGTGCCGCCCGTGAGGAGGCCGGAACGGCTCACGTCCTCGACGAGCTCGTTGCGGCGCTGCTCGAGCGGCGCGATGCGGGCTTCCTCGTTCGCGAGCGATACGGCGCGCTCGGCGAGCTCTTGCTCCGCTTGCCGTTTGCGTTCGCGCAGGGAGCCGAGCTCTTCGGCGACGGCCGCCGCGTCGTTTTCGCTCGTGATGATGCGTTCGAGATCACGCTCGACCTCGAGCTCGCTCCAGGCCAGGCGTTCGACGGAGAAACCGGGCGCGAGCGCCGTGATTTCCGCCGCGACGCGCTCGGCGTGAGCGGCCGCGGCCCCGCGCCGTGCGTCGACCTCCTGAAAGCGGTTCGCCTGTTCCTCCCATTGCTGTTCGGCGCGCGCGAGCTTGGCGTCCGCAGTGGCGACGGCAGCGGTGAGCTCCTCGAGCTCCGATTCCATGGCGGGCACGAGGCGCGTGCCCTCTTCGAGCGCCGCTTCCGCGCCGACGTAGCCCCGCGCCGTACGCGTTTCGACGGCGGCAGCAACGGCTTCGCCCGCGCGAAACCAGCGATCGCGCTCCTGGTCGAGCTCGGCCCGCTCACGCTCGAAACGCTCGAGCTCGGTGGCGCTCGGGGGCGGAACGCGGAGCGCGTCGAGCCATTCGGCGAGCACGGCGCGCGCGCTGTGCGTGCGGGCGAGCTCGGCCTCCGCCGCTCGTGACTCGGCGACCGCCGCCTCCAGATTCTCGACGCTCTCGCTATCGCGATCGAGCACGTGCGCGTCGGCAAGGACGCCGCGCAGCGCCTCCTGCCGCTGCTTGAGCGAGCCCGAACGCGCCACTTCGGAGACGCCCGCGGCCGCGTGCGTCGCGACGAGCTCCGCGGCGACGCGCGCCTCCGCTTCGAGCTTCGTCGCCAGCTCGCTCGGGTCCGGTCCGAACGCGGACCCCGCGTCACGCAAGAGCTCATCGGCGTCGGCGACGAGCGCGTCCAGGCGGCGTGCGTCGGAGCTCGCGCGCTCGACGTCTTCCGCGAGTCGTTCGGCTTGCTGGAGCAGGGCCGCGCGGCGGGCTTCGCGCGCGTGACGCCCGAGCGTCGGGCGCTCGGGCAGGCGCGTGACGCGCACGCCGTGCTCGGTCGGGACGGCGAGCAGGCGGGCGCCGAGCGGCTCGCCGTCCTCGGCCGCAACGGCCTCCCCCGCGCGCACGAGGTGCACGTCATTGAACGGCGCGCCGCTCTGCTCGAGCTGCGCGAGCGCAGCCGGTACGTCGCGGACGACGATCGCCGCGGCGAGCTCGCCGAGCCCTGCCTCGACGCGTGCCGCGCGTTCGACGTCGAGCTCCTCGAAGCGTGCCGCCAAGAATTCACCACCGAGCTCCTCGCACAGCTCGACGAGCGGCGCGGCGAACGCGCCCGCCTCGTGATCCAGCCGCATCGACTCGGCGAGCGCCGCCTCACGCCGTCCCTGGAGCGAGAAGAGCTGGGCGCGCAGGGCTTCGCGCTGCCGTCCGAGCTCGTCGCGGGTCGTTCGCACGGCGTCGACGGACGCGACCTCGGCGTCGAGGTGAGTCGTCAGGCGTGTGAGGCACGCCCGCGTGCGCGTCCGCCGTTCCGCGTGGGCGCGCGCCTCGGTGAGTCGCGTGGCGAGCCGCGCGGCTTCTTCCTCGGCGCCGCGGCGCGCCGCCGTGAGCTCGCGAATGCGCTCTTCCGATGCGTAGAGTTCGCGACTTTGCGCCAAAACGAGGGCTTCCACCGTTCGGACGGCCTCGCCGGGCGGTAGCTCGAGCGCAAGCTCGAGGGTGCGCGCGCGCGCCGCCGTGCGCCGCGTCCGCTCTTCGCGGGCTCGCTCGAGTCGCGTCGCGAGGGGCACGAGCTCGAGGGCGCGCGGCGCGAGCTCGGCGAGACGCGCGAGCTCCTTGCGGCCTTGGGCATGGAGATCGCCTCTCAGCTCTCCAGCAAGGAGGTCGCGCAGCGCGCTCTCGGCGCGGTCGAAGTCGTCGCGACGCTGCTTCTCGCCGGCGAGCTCGCGTTCGCGTCGCGCGCGCTCGGTGTCGATACGCACGAGCTCGCGCTCCGTCCGAACCCGTGCCGCGTCGAGACCGGCGTCGTCGAGCTCGGGCATCTCGAGCAGGAGGCGCGCTTCGTCGAGCACGCGGTGGCCACGACGGAAGGCGTGGGCACGGCGGTGGAGCTCCTCGATCCCGTTTTGGAGGTTGGCGAGGCCGCGCGCGGCACGGTCGTGCGCGTCACGCGCCTGGGCGCCGCCTTCCTTCGCGCTTTCGCGCGCGCGCTGGCGTCGCTCGAGCTCGGCCCGCGCTTCGGCGCTCGCCAGCTCCGCCGGTTCGAGCTCGCGCCGCAGCTCCGCCACGCGTCGCTCGAGCTCGGAGGCGCGGCGCAGCGCGTCGCGACGTTCCTTCGACGAGTCGAGCCGCGCACGGGTTTCGCCGAGTCGCTTGCGCGCGACCTCCTCGCGAGCGGCCGCGTCCGCGAGCGTCGCCTCCGCCTGGGCGAGCGCGAACCGTGCTTCGTGCTCGAGGGCACGCTCGGCGTCGCGCCGGCGCTTCGCCTCGCGCAGCTCCGCTTCGAGCGCCGCGAACGCCGTGTCGAACATGCTCGCGCCTGCCTCGTAGACACCCGTGATCTCGCGCTCGAGCGAGCGCGCCTCTTGCACCTCCGCGCGCGTCCGGCGGCACGCGTCGAGGTTCGCGCGCATGCGCGAGAGCGTGTCGGAAAGGCCCGATTCTTCCTTGAGCAGGAAGGTGCGAAGCTCGCTCGTGAGCGCGCGCGAGATGCCGCCCGTCATGCTCGTGCGGAGCATCTCGTTGAATTTCGAGCGATCTTCGTCGTTCGCGAGCCGGAGCGGAACGATGCCGCGGTCGAACAGCGCCCCGAAATACTCGCGCAGCGAGTCGAAGACCTCGACGCGCGCGCCGAGGTCACTCGCCTTCGCCTTGAGCTCACCGAGCTCCGGGACCCCCTCGGTGTCACCGTCGGACAGCAGAAACAAGCTCGAGAGGCCGTGCGCCGCCGCGAGCCCGTGCACCATGAAGGTCGTGGCCTGCACGCTCGGCTCGGCCTTGCGCTCGAGATGCACGCCGAGAATCACCCGCTCTCCAGCGAGCTCGAGCTCGAGCGCCGCGTACGAGGGACGCCCCACGACGCCGAGCCGCCCGTAGATGCCGCGATCGCCGCCCGTGGCGGCAGTCTCACCGAGGTTCGTGAAGCGGAGGCGCGTGAGATCCGGCAAGAGCACGAGGTACGCCGCGATCATCACGGTCGTCTTGCCGGCGCCGTTCGCGCCCTCGAGCGCCGTCACGTGGGGGTCGAGCAGGTACCGCTCGAAAAACACTCCCTTCCAGTTCACGAGGGCGAGCGCGGTGGCTCGCGCGCGGCTCATTCAAGAACCCCCGCTTCGTCGCTTTCCTCGAGCTCCGTACCGGGCTCCACGTCCTCGAAGCCGAAGTCCTCGAAGTCGCTCGTGTCGAGCGCCGCGGTGGCGTCGGCATTCGTGGGCTCGGGGGCGTCACGGTCTTCACTCGGGCCCGGTTCCTCGTCGACCTCGTCGCTCTCGTTGCCGTCGGGACGCTCGCTGACCTCCGTCCCGACCTCTTCGGGCGCGAACGCCACTTCGCCGCTCGCGACGAGTCGCGACAGCGCTTCCGCCCCGTCGGCGGACGCTCGCACCGGCTCGGCGAAGCGCATGAGGGCCGGTCGAAGCTTGAATTCGTCCGCGGCGAGCGCCTCCACGAAGCCGAGCGCCGCGAGCCGCCGCAGCGCGTCCGCCACGCGCGTTCGCACCGTTTCCTGCGCGACGCGCTCGTCGTACTTGCGCCGCTTGGGATTGAGCGCGCGGATGAGCGCGTCCGTCCCCATCACCGTCGCCAGGTGAGCGAGCAGCTGCTCGCGCGTGACGCGGCCGCCTTGCTCGACGTTCGCAGGGTCGAGGTAGAGCAGCGTGAGGGCTTGCCCGACGAGCATCTCCGGCACGCCGAGCTGGCGCTTCGCGAGCTTGTCGCCGCTCGGCAGGAGGTAATAGTAGCCGTCCGCGCGGTACACGAGCTCGGCGCCGTAGCGGCGGTAGAACGGTTCGAGCACGTCTTCGGCGTCGCGCAGGAAGCCGAACCACTCCGCGTCGTCGCGATCGACATGACGGCCGCGGCGCAGGGCCAGGTCGACGAGCGGGAATTGCTCGTCGAGCACGGCGTCCCCGAGCGTCACGAACTTGGTGGCGGTCATCCTTCGTTGGCGCTCGGCGTGAGCGACCACTCCTCGATCCAGATGCCTTCGTCGGCGCGCGTCCACGGCCGTTCGCGCGCGCTTTCCGCCTTGGCGAGCCGCGCCGCGACCTCGGCGACGCGGCCTGCCGTCGAGAAGCGCTCGCCTTCCGGCATGGGGCCCACGACGGCTTCCGTCACCGAGGACAGCGTGCGTGCGCCGCCGGTGAGCGCCGCCTGCACCGTCGCGACGAGGGCGTGGTCGCGATCGTCGGCGACGGCTTCCTGGAGCGGCTTCTCGCGCTCGGTGCGGGGGCGTTCGAGCGGCGGTCGGTCGCGCGGGGGCGTCACCTCGCGGGGCACGACGAGCGGTGGTTGCGCGGCGACCACGAGCGAATAGCGCCGCCCCGCCTTTCCGCCGAGCTCGGCACGCAGCCGTTCGGTGAGCGCGCGCGTCGGGTCGAGGCGCACGACGTCGCGCAGGTAGCGGTGGACGTATTGATAGTACTCCGACCAGGTGTGCTGGCGTGCCAGGCCCCAGGCCGTGATGCGCTCGAGCTGCTCGGACAGGCGGCGACACGCGTCGTCGGCCTCGGACGCCCCGCGCTCGTGAGCGAGCTCGCGAATGTCTTCGAGCAAGGTGACGAGCGTGTGTGCGTCGCGCAGGAGCACGGCATTGAGCTCGCGCAACGTCGTCGTCGTTTCCTCGAGCAGATCCTGGCAGCGGGCGACGGCGTCGAACCAATCCGCCGACAAGAGGTTGCTGATTTCCTGCTGGAAGCGCTCCTGCTGCAGGTCGAGCCCGCGCTGGCGCCGCTCGATGCCGTCGACCAGGTCACGGATCGTGACCCGCAGCGGGCCAACGACGCGATCGCTGCATTCTCGGGCTGTCGTCGCCGAACGCGCCTGTTCACGCAGCTCGAGGAGGCTCGCGTGGAGCGTGCGCAGCAGCAGCGTCAGGCTTTCGCCCGTGAGCGCCTCTTCCTCGAGGTAAAAATCGACGATCGACGTCGCGAGGCGTGTGAGCGTGTACGCCCCGCTCCGCACGACCCCAGCGCCGTCCACGCGCGAGAGCAGGCGCTGGTCGCGCAGGCGCTGGATCGCCGCCGTGCCACGACGCGCGACGCCGGTCGCTTCCGGCTGGGTGAGCGCGCACACGTCGCGGAAGGCGTCCACGAGCTCGTGCTCCGAGAACGACGTCGTTTCGCCCGTGCGTGACCGGAGCCGTAGCGCCGCCACGAAGCAGAGGTCGAGCGAACCGAGCTCGAGCGAGATCGCACGCCCGGCGAGGTTTTCGATGAGGCGGCTCGGCTCCTCGGCGCGGTCGTTCACGGGGCCGCGGTCTATATCTCGGGCCGCCCCGACGGTCACGCCCGCCGCCCCTGGCCACGATTCCAGGCCAGGAGCCTGCCCTCTACACTCGTGCGTGACAGCGGGGGCGCAAAATGCGCGTGGCCCACAGCGAATGTTCAAACTCGGCCCCCGACAAGCCCACAAATGCGAGGATCGCCGCTGGGGATCGCTTTAGCGTCCACCCGAGCCATCCCCGATGACCAACGCTTGGAACCGCCAGCAGCTCGGCGTGGTGTCGTGCGTCCTTGCGACCGCGGCGTGCGCCACTCAGATCGTTCCCAGCGAAGGTGATGAGGTCAACGTGCCGGGAGGCGTCGGCGGCGCCTCCGCGGGGACGAGCGCAACGGGTGGCACCCTCGGCGCGATGACGAGCGGCGGCGCGACGAGCGGCGGCGGAACGAACGGCGGCGGAACGAACGGCAGCGGCACGGGCGGCGACGGCGCAACGAGCGGCACGGGCGGCGTGGCCGGCGCGGCTACCCCGGTCGGCAGCGCCGGGAAAGGTGCCGCGGGCGGGCGCTCAGGCACGTTCGCCATGGGCGGCAGGGCTGCTGGCACGGCGGGAACCGGTGGAGCGAGCGCAAACGGTGATGGCAACGCGACGGGCTGCGCCAAGCTCTCGGTGCCCATGAACGGCGCGAACGACAAGGCGCATTTCGTCGTCTCACTGAGGAGCGCCGCCGACTTGAGCGCCGCGGGGACGACGATCAGCATGCGCGTCCACGTGCAAGACGGAGTCGGCGGTGTGATCCTGGCTTACGCGCAGGATTCGAGCTTCAATTTCTTGGGGCCGGCAACCAAGCCCCTGCTCGCCGAGCAGGACGGCTGGGTGACCTTGACGTGGGACATCGGCGCTGAGCCCGCTGCGCAGACCGGGATCATGAAGCGGAGCATCAGCCGCCTCGGAATCGAGATCAAAGCGGCCCCGTCGGCGACCTGGTCGAACCCCACCGTCGTCTACGTCGACTCGATCTCCGTGAATGCGCCCGCGCTCTCGTTCCCGTTTGGGACCACCGGCACGGTGTCGGGCATGGCCCAATCGAGCGACGTTGCCGGGCAGGTGCTGTGGCTCAACAGCGGAACCATGGACACGACGGCCACGGGAACGACGCTCAGCTGGGTCGCAACCTGCCCTTGATTGGCTTCGACCCGCTAGCGAGCGCCGCACGAATGCTCGCCGGCATCTCGCGACAGGCGCACGCCTTCTGGTGCGCGACGTGCCAGGCGATGCGTGCCTCGAGGTTCGCGCCGCGTCCGAGCACGTGCGTTTCATGCCAACGGGCGTTCAGGCGCGACGCCTGGGCCCGAGCCGTGGCCTTGGGCCGAGACCGCTTGGCAAGGTTCGATTTCTTGGCGAGGCTCAAGGTAGCTTCCCGGCACCCTTTTCACGCAGTTTCGAGGCGCACGCGGCGCGCGTCAACCGGGCCTGCACGTCGCGCGCCGGGTGGTATCGTCCGGCCCATGCGCGTCCTTTTCATCGGCGGCACCGGTATCATCAGCTCGGGCTGTGCCAAGCGCCTCGTGCGCGACCCCGGCGTGAAGCTCACGTTCCTCACGCGCGGCAAGTCCGATCGCGCCGTCCCGGAAGGCGTCGAGCTCGTCGCTGGCGATGCGCGCAACCCGGCCTCGCTCGCCGCGGCGCTCGGCGACCGGAAGTTCGATGCCGTCGTCGATTGGATCGCGTTCACGACGGCGCACGTGCAGGCCGACATCGACTTCTGGACCGGCCGCACCGGGCAGTACCTGTTCATCAGCTCGGCTTCCGCGTACCAGACGCCGCCTGCGCGGCTGCCCGTCACCGAGTCTACGCCGCTCAGGAACCCCTTCTGGCAATACTCGCGCGACAAGATCGCCTGCGAAGAGCTGCTCGTGCGTGCCTACCGCGACCGCGGCTTTCCCTGCACCATCGTACGACCGTCGCACACCTACGATTGCCGCTCGATTCCGGTGCACGGCGGCTACACGGTGATCGACCGCATGCGCCGTGGCAAACCGCTGGTCGTGCACGGCGACGGCACCTCGCTCTGGGTGCTCACCCACCACGACGATTTTGCCAAAGGCATGAACGGCCTGATCGGCAACCCGCACGTGCTCGGCGAGGCCTTTCACATCACGAGCGACGAGCTGCTCTCCTGGAACCAGATCCACGAGCTGCTCGCCGCCGCAGCCGGCGCGGAAGCGAAGCTCGTGCACGTACCGTCGAGCACGATCGCCTCGTACGACCGCGACTGGGGCGATAGCCTGCTCGGCGACAAGACGCACAGCATGATTTTCGACAACTCGAAGATCAAACGTGTCGTGCCGGCATTTTCGGCGACGATCCCGTATGCTGCGGGGGCGCGCGAGACGCTCGCTTGGTACGACGCCGATCCGGCTCGGCGCCGCGTCGATACGAGAGCGGACGCGCTGATGGACCGCATCATCCAAGCTCAGACGCGCGCTGCCGGCTGAAAACGGCGCGCGCGCACGATGGCCACACCCTCACCCACCGTGGAACGGCTCGCTCGCTGGGACGCATGGCTCATGGCGCGGCCGTGGAGCGTGCGCGCGGTGGTCCTGGCGCTCACGGTGGCGTTCGCCGTCGTCGTCAGATGCTCGTACGTGCCGGCGAGCTACCACGACTTCGGCTGGCTGAACCGCGGCGTCGACTACGGCTGCGACTACTACTCGGACGCGTTCGGCGCACGCACCGTCTACAACCACCCGTCCGACATGTACACGCGGCGGCTCACGGAGCAGACGCAGGCGGAGACGTACTGGCCGAAACGCAGCGTCGCGCCTTACCCGCCCGCGGAGCTCTTCCTGCTCGCCGGAGCGCACGCGCTCGGAGAGGCGACGGGCGTGGGGCTCTACGGCGTGCTGATCGGCGCCGATCTCGTCCTGATGGGGCTGATGCTCACCTACGCGCTGCGCGTGCGCTGGTACCTGTTTCCGCTCCTCTACACGAACGTCTTCCTTGCGTACCGCTTCTGGGGCATCGGCAGCCTGAACGGCCTCCTCGTCGTGCTGTTCCTGATGATGGGCGTGATGCTCGCCCGGTCGCGACCGAACGCCGCGATCCTGAGCGCCGTTTTCGCCGTGTGCTTGAAGCTCACGCCGATCTTCTTTTTGACGCACTTTCTGCGCTTCCGGCGCGGGACGGCGCTCGCGGCCGCGGCGCTCCTCTTCGCCGGGTTCGTGCTGCCGCTCTTCACGCTCGAGAACTACCGCTACATCTACGGGTTCCACGCCACTCGCGACATCGGGCCCCTCGTGCGGGCGCTCGGGGCCTTCGGCGTGAGCGGACCGAATGCGGCGACGCTCGCGGCCGCGGCAGGATGGGTGCTGCCGCTCGGACTCGGTGGCGCGTTCTCGCTCGTTCTGCTCTACGCCCAGTACAAGCTCGACTTCACGTGGGAAGATCGCATCGGCTGGGCGGCGGTGCCGTTCTCGCTGCTCTTCAGCCTGCGGATGCTGTCGATGCGCACGCTCTTCGAGTCGATGGTCCTGCCGGATCGACGCCACGCGCGCTCGCTCTGGGTATTCGGCATGGGCCTCGTCGATATCGCGCTTCGACTCGCCGACGTGCGCACCATCATCCGTGACGGCGTGTGGGATGCGTGCGGGCTCGTCGGGCTCTTGCTCATTTGCCGGCATTGGCTGCGCGAAATCGGCATGGAGGCCGTGCGAGCCGATCTGCGCAGCGGGTTCGGGCTCCTCGTGCGACTGCTGCGCGCGCCGGCCCCGAGCACGCCCGCCGACGCCTGAGCGCACGCGGGCGCCTTTTTCGCGGTGCTACGGCGCGTGCGCGTCCATCTAGCTCGCCGCGAGGAGCACGGCGCAGAGCCCGTGCGAGGAATCCGTGAGGAGCGGCATCTGGTTCAGGTACCCGGCGTAGTCGTTCTGAACGCCCATGCCGTGCACCGCCTCCGTGATGCTCGGCCGACCCTGACCGTCGGCCGTGACTTTGGTCTTGAGCCCCGCATAACCCCGGGTGGCGACGGACAAGAGGCTCGCGTCGACCAAACCGCGATGGACACCGGCCGCGAGCGCGTAGACGAACATGCCGCTCCCCGAAGATTCGAGCCAGTTGTCGGAGCGGTCCCCCTTGTCGACGACCTGGTACCAGAGCCCCGTGTCGGCATCCTGGCTCTTCGCGACGCCGTCGAGCGCCTTGCGGAGCACGGCGATGAGCTCGGCCTTGCCGCTCGTGCCGTCGGGGAGGAGGGGCAACGTGTCGACGAGGGACATGACGTACCAGCCGAGCGCGCGGCCCCACACCTCCGGTGAAACGCCCGTCGCTGAATTGGCCCAGCTCGCCTTCGCGGCGCTCGAAGCATCCCACGCGTGCTTGAGCAGACCCGTCGTTGCGTCTTGGACGTGACTCGCAACGAGCGACGACTGGAGCACGACCGTGTCGGCGCAATAGCTGCCGCAGGTACCGATCACCGCCCCGTATTCGGCGAGGAACGGCTCACCCATGTAGATGCTGTCGAGCCACATCTGGTTCGGGTACGTCTCCTTGTGCCAGAATCCGCCGTCGGTGTTCTTGGGGAAATCGTCGTACAGGGCACGCACGTGGTCGGCGGCCGTTTTGTACTTTTCGCTGTGGGTTTCCGCATACAGAAACGGGAGCAGCACCGCGGGCTGGATGTTGTCCAGGCTGTACCCGGCAGTGATGGCGATCGCGCCCGTGCTACTCACGAAGCGATCGACGTAACGCTGGATGTAGTCGAGGTACTTCGGGTCGCGGGTGTAGCGGTACACCTGCTCGATACCGCGAAGGACGATGCCGTGGTTGTACTCGAAGGTCGCACCCGTCGTGATGTCGAGCGGATCGGGTGCGCGCGCCAGGATCGCGTCGGCGAAGCGAACCGCCAGCGAATCGTCGTCGAGAACGAGCGTACCGCCCGCCGCGCCTGCCATGCCTGCCATGCCTGCCATGCCCGCCATGCCCGCCATGCCCGCCATGCCCGCACTGAGCGCGCTGCCCGCCATGCCCGCACTGA